>Ga0154543_1043_pt2 | contig 13225 bp, 5 predicted proteins | sample RifGroF1_FD_105686 | JGI IMG/M metagenome (GOLD analysis project Ga0154543, IMG submission 105686) | Spirochaetes bacterium GWF1_41_5
GCTTCATGCCCGCCCGGAGAGCACCGCATTTTTCCTCTTGAGTTTGTTCTGCCCGGCTCTTTTTTGCTCTGGTCGAATATTAATCCCGCTCTTTACCGCCTGGCTCTTAACCTTTCCTCCGGCGGAAAAATTGTCGATGAATATATTTTCCGTACCGGATTCCGCGAGGTAAAAACAGATAAAAATAAAATTCTTCTGAATGGGGAACCGGTTTTTATGGCAGGCATCAGCCTGATCAGGCAGCGCGTGGCTCCATATTTATGGAGACGCGATTACCTGGAATTATATTTTAAAACCTTAAAATCGCTGGGATTTAATTCCCTGCGCCTGCATGCCTGCATTGCCCCTCCCCTGGTGATTGAGATCTGCGATGAACTGGGAATCATGCTGATTAACCAATCATCAATCTGGAGCGGCTGCGAAAGCGGCTACCGTCTGGCCGGCGAAAAATTCATCGCTAACACCAAAAGAGAATTCAGGGAATGGGTAAAACGTGATTTCCATCACCCGTCTGTTTTAATCTGGGATGTGGAAAATGAACAGGTGCGCATCAACAAGGCCAATGAGCCGTGGGTAAATGAACTTGTTGAATACATGCGCCCGCTTACCGGCCTGCCGGTGTGCGCAAGCGGCGCCGGCGTATGGGCGAAAGACGATTTTATCCATCATCACTGCGAGGAAAACCTGCACCGTCTGATGAATCTGCACGGACGTGATGATCACCGGCCGGTTATTGCCGGAGAATGGTGGGGGCCGCAAAAGGTGTATGTCAATGAAATGCATTCTCCCTTTCTGGCAATAAAAGACATCAAATCAAATGAACGCATTTTTTCCGAACTTGCGGAATTTTACGGACATGAGATAAAACGCCAGCGTATTAACGGCGCTGCCGGAACTTTCCCTTTTGCGCTTGAAATTTTTCTTTTCCGCCCTCTTTTCAGCCGCGGAGAAAAACTCAAGGCCGTAAAAGAAAATCCCCCTGACTACCCGGCTCTTTTTTATGCTGAAGAGTTTTTTCATCACAGCACATATCATCAGGTGAGAAGACTGCTGGTTAATCCCGGATGGGACAGTAAAAAAAAGAAAACCGATATGGTTCCGGTAATGGCCGCTGCCCTTAAAAAAAGTCTTTCGCCGCTGCTGCTTGATTTTTTGGAAGAAAATACGGATTTTTATGCCGGTAACATAAGCAGGACCGCCTGTATTATCAATAACAGCGGATTTGCGCTGAAAGGCGAACTTTCGGCCCGGCTGATAACAGCCGGTAAAAAACCGATTGTAAAAACAAGCAGCCTTGCCGTTAATAACGGCGAAAATCTTAAAATTCCCCTGCAGTTTAAAATTGCCGGAAGTCCGGCAATTAAAACCTGTAAAATACAACTGTCTTTCAAAACCGGTAAAACGGTTATTCGCCATGAGCAGAAAATTCACGTCTGGCCGGATATAAAATTTTCGTCTGATATTGTTTACTGCCTGAACCCTGAAAACAATATAACAAATTTTCTTGCTTCCCGCGGTATAACCATCAGCAGAAAACTTCCCGGGAAAGGCGGTGTTTTAATTCTTGGAAGTTCGGCCGAACTTGATCCCGGCACAGCGCAGAAACTGCTTGAATCCGGAACCTGTATAATTATTCTGCAGAGAGAAAAACAGCCGGGCTTTGTTCCCGTTCCCTTTAAACTCAAATCTCCGGGACAAAAAATAAAAGACAGCCCTGCCGGCCGCACTTCACCCGGTCTTCTTGATCAGCCCGGGTCATGCCCAATCCTGCAGAAAAAACATGAATTCTGGGAAAAATTCCCGAAAAACAGGATCGGGCCTTTTGCTGCCGGCGCAGGCACTGCGGAAGGTTTATATCTCAGGCCCTCGCAGTCGGGCGCAGCCGATACCGGAGACTTTATTATTCACGCCGGAGGATTTAACCGCAGCCAGACAGCTCTGGCGGAAGTCGGAAGCGGCCGGGGGAAAATTTATTTGTGTCAGCTCTCGCTTGCTGAAAACCTCGGCCTTGACCCTCAGGCGGATTTTATCCTGAGCCGCATGCTGCAGCTTGCCCGGCCGCGGAAAAATCAAGTTGCCGGAATAAATAAAAAAACCGAAAAAATACTGCATGACCGGTGCGGCCTGGAAAACTGCGCCTGGAACAGCGATACGCGGATACTCCTGGCCGGTCAGGAAGCGCTTGCTGGAATTTTTTCCGGCCTTAAAAAAAAAGACTCCGAAATCTTCCGCTTTTTTAAATGCGGAGGCAAACTGATTTTATCCCTGGACAAGCCGGTTGCGGTAAAGGGCGAATTTGCCGCGCAAAAAATCACGACGGAAAGCCTGGTCGCGGCCCTCGACGATACAAACTGCCACATTTTCAACTGGACCGCCCTCGAATACAAGGCGCTGCTGGCTGACAAAAAAATATTGACGCTTTTTCCGGCGCACGGCTGGAACACTCTTCATCATCTTTTTTTTCACGAACTGAATAACACCTACGGCGGATTTTTTCCGGGAGAAAAAGCCGGCGCCCTGCTGATTGAAAAAAAAATCGGCAAAGGATCATTTTATATCTGCGGCGCAGATTTGTTTTGCGAACATGCAGGTTCAAAACTGCTGCTCATGTCTTTATGCGGAAATTTTTTCAGCGGAACCGGGCCGGCTCGTTTTGAAGAAAAAAAAATCATTATAAAAAAGACTATCCCTTTTACGCCTGACGGCGACCTCGGCAAATGGACCAATGAAGAAGCTGACCGCAATCTTTCGGCCTGGAGCCGGGCAGTGCCGGTGATTATCGATGAACGCGGACTGGTACGCAGTCAGAAAGGTAGCAAAATACCGGGTTACCGCAACGGTTCTGCAGCCTATATGCTGTACGATGATGAAAATTTGTATATCTCATTTTTTATTTTATCCGATTTTTTTTATTATACCGGCGTTGAAGTTTTTCACCATGAACGTTCCGGCATTGAAATCAGAATAGGCAGCGCCTACCTGCTGGTTTCCCGCAGCAATGACAAACCGTTTTTATTTTCCAAAAACCTGTCAGATCCGTCATTAATTAAAATAAATATTACGGATCCCGATCCGGACACCTGCCCGGACCGCAGCCTGCTCATGATTCCCAATCTGAAAAATCCCAGGGCGGTATTTTACGAACTGAAGATTCCGTTTCAGGCGCTGCCTGAAGGCACAGAAATATTTAAAACAACGGTTTTAGCGGCTTTGGCGGTAAATGCCTGCAATAAAAATAATCCCGAAGAAAGAATAAATTTCAGTTATCCGCCCAATTATGAATGGAATGATCCCATGAGCTGGTGTACTCTGGTTTTTGAAAAGAATTAATTTACTGATTCTTTCTGATTATTTCCGCTGCCTGATCATAATCATAGGCAGCCAGAGCCTCACCGGCCTGGGCCAGGGCGGGCGGAAGCTGGTTTTTTACCGCTTGAAATTTTTCTCCGGCCCGTACATCATATTCGGCACAGAGAGAAATTATTTCTTCCAGAGCTGCTTTCAGGGCTGCGGGATCAAGCTCCCGGCTGCCTGGGCTTTCCGGGACCGATTTTTTCTCATATTCTTCTATGCCCCTGATTAATAAATCAAGTTCAGCACCGGTTAAATCCGACAGTTTTTTAACAAGTTCCCGGTCAAAATTTTCTTTTTTAAGCTCCGCGTCAAGAAGCCGGACATTTTCAAACAATTTTCCGGCTCCGATGTTTCCGGCAACTCCTTTCAGGGAATGGGCCCGGCGTTCGGCATCTTCACGGCGGCCTGCGGCAAGTTCTTTTTCAAGCTCGGGGATAAAGGCTGAAAAATTTTTACGGAAAGATGAAAGTAATTTGATATAAAGCCCGGTTTTACCGGCTACCCGTTTTATTCCGTCGGCTGCATTCAGCCCCGTAATTTCCGGAGCCTGCATGGTTGATTCAGCGGATGGTTTTTCCATAACTGCTCCTGTTTTTATAAACCGGCCGAGCGATCCGAATAATTCCTGGAGATCAATAGGTTTGGTGATATAATCATTCATACCGGCGGCGCGCACTTCGTCTTCCACTCCGCTCATGGCATCGGCAGTCATGGCAATAACCGGAAGGGCCTCGGAAGTAAATTTTTTTCTTATCTCCCGGCAGGCTTCGTATCCGTTCATGACCGGCATCTGTAAATCCATCAGTACACAGTCGAATTTCTGCGCCCGGGCAGACAAAACCAGTTCACAGGCGATTTGTCCGTTGGCGGCAATGGTTATATTAACTCCCTCGGCTTCAAGAAGTTCCTTTGCTACCTGCTGGTTTATTTCATTATCTTCCACCAGCAGAATGCGCGAACCCGCCAGACTGCATATTGCGGTATTTTTTTTATCTGCCGGTTCATCTTTGCTTTTTGCCTGATCAGGCGCGGCTATCTGGATGATGGTATCAAACAAGACCGACTGGCTTACCGGTTTGATTAAAAAGGCGTCAATATGTTTTTCCGCCCGGTTCATTATTTCCTCGCGCCCGTAGCTGGTGACCATAATGATTTTCGGAATAAGGGATACGGGAAGTTCCTTGATGCGTCTGGCCGCTTCTATTCCATCCATGCCCGGCATATTGTAATCCATCAGCACTACGCGGTAATAGCCGCTTGCGGCGTTCATGCGGCTGATTTCTTCAATAGCCGATATGCCGGTTGAAACCGCACGGGCGCTGAAGGAAAAATCCTGGCAGTACTGGGCAAGCACTTCACGGGATGATTCATTATCATCAGCAACCAGCACATGCAGGTCGCGCAGAGTGTCGGGTATTATTTCCGAACGGGTTTTAACATGTTTCTGCAAACCGCAGCGTACGGTAAAGAAAAAAGAACTGCCGCGCCCGTATTCGCTTTCCACGCCGATAGCGCCCCCCATCATCTCACAGAGTTTTTTGCTGATGGTTAAGCCAAGGCCGGTTCCTCCGTATTTCCGGGTGGTGGAAGTATCAGCCTGGCTGAAAGCCCTGAATAATTTCTGGATTTGCTCGGCTGTAAGGCCGATACCGGTATCATTTACGGAAAACCGCAGAAGAACATTTTCTCCATTTTTTTCCGCAACCTGGCAGGCGACTTTTATTTCCCCCTGCCCGGTGAATTTAATGGCATTATTGGCCAGGTTAAGCAGAATCTGTCCGAGACGCAGAGCATCTCCGCTTAAAAAACGCGGAACTCCGCTTTCCACGGCAAAAATCAGCTCCAGGCCCTTTTCCTGGGCTTTCAGGGAAATCATATTGGATAAATTGTCCATTACCGAGTTCAGATCGAAGGGGACATTTTCTATGGCAAGTCTGCCCGCTTCAATTTTGGAGAAATCAAGAATATCGTTAATAATGCCCAGCAGACTCGATGCGGCGTTTCCCACTTTGCGTACATAATCGGATTGTTTGGGAGTAAGCTCGGTTTTCTGCAGAAGATGATTCATGCCGATGATGGCATTCATGGGCGTGCGGATTTCATGGCTCATATTGGCAAGAAATTCGCTTTTGGCGCGGGTGGCTGCTTCGGCCTGATCCTTGGCGACTTTAAGGGCAAATGCGTCTTCCTTGCCGGCAATAGCCTGTCCCAGAGTATCGGCAAAGGCCTGGTAATTGCTGCGTTCGGTTTCCGGCCACAGTCTCATTTCCGTATAATTTTCCAGAGACAAAAAGCCCCAGAATCCGGAACGGACAAAAACCGGCAGCAGTATGAATGACTTGATTTTGGGAGAAAGAAAAATGGAATTTTCAATATTTTCCATTTTGCTGATATAGCCGGTTACAGCCTGGCGCGCCGACAATCTGGCGTACCAGCCGTATTTGTCATGATCAAGCGTAAACATAAAGGCGCGGCTTTCGGCAGCAAGGTTTTTTATTCTGTCCTGAAGCCACTCGGAAATGCGAAAACAGAAATATTTTTTTTCGGCATTAATGGTGTATTTAAAAAGAGCCGCCCGGTCAACCGGCGAATGACCGCCCATTATGGCAATAGCCTTGTTAATAGCTTCGTCCACATCATTGCTGATAATAAGCTCGGTTACGGCTTTGGATATGCCCTCGAGAAAATGATCGCGCAGCCGCAGGGTTTCACCGGCCTCTTTCTGATCGGAAATATCCGTAGAAATTCCGGCAATAGCCTTAAGGGAACGGTCTGCACCGAAAATCGGGAATTTAACGGTTAGAAAACAGGTGCGCTTGCCGTTTCTGATGATATTTTCTTCAAACTTGACAGCTGTTCCCTTGTCTGCCACCATACGGTCATTGGCTGAAAATTCCTGCGCGCCCTGGGGGAAGATTTCTTCATCAGTTCTGCCGTATACCTGGCCGGTATCAAGAGAAAAAAATTCCTTCCAGCGTTCGTTAACGAAAATATAATGACCGTTCAGGTTTTTAACATAAATAAGCGCTGTGCTGTTGTTGATGATTTCATTAAGAGTCTCGGGGTTCTGGGCAAGAATGGATTCTATTCTTTTATGAGAAATGGAATTGGATATTATGACCATCAGTTCGCCGGCCAGTTCCCTGAACCCGGGCGGAAAATGCAGATCCCCCGCCCCGGTCGTTTCATCAATGGTAAAAAAGCCTTCATGTTTTTTATTGATGATCAGCTGTAAAAAAGACACCGCTGCGGAACTTTTCATTTTAAAAAACTTATCTACCGCTGATCGGTCAAAATTTCCGGTCCATTCCGGAATCATATCAACAGCTGTTTTCCGGGACAGGGAAAATAGATTTTCTCCGGTAAAGTATTTTCCTGCGGAAAAAGGCAGAGCCGAATCAAGCGCCGCGGCGGCATCTGCCGGTTTATACTCCATTACACACTGGAATTTTTTAATGCCGTCGGAACCGGTCTGCAGGCGGTAATAACAAAGACGTACGCCAGAAAGAAATTTACCCAGGCAGGCCAGAGCGGATGAAGTAAATTCCTTTTCGCCTACGGTTTTATCGGAAGCCAGTTTGAGAATTTCGGCCCGCAGCTGATTATTGGCATTTTGATGCCTGATGTTTTTTTCGGCTTCGGTTTTCTCTCTGATAATGGCGTCAAAATCCTGCTTGATTAAATGCAGGGCTTCAAAAACAGGCAGCAGGGGATGAGAGGAGTCTGACATGGCTTTGGTCAGGGCTTCTCCTACACCTTCCTGATCCCAGTTGAGGTCGCCTAAAATCGCCAGCAGTTCATTGGTAAAAAGCGAATTTTTTCTTTTACGGGCGCCGGATAACCGGTTGGGATTTTTTAAACCTGCATTTTCCGGACCGCCGGAAACAAGATGCAGGCCGGCAACGTAATCCCTGACGGTTTCTATGGGTACAGGGAAAAACGGCCGGCTCAAGGCAATAATCTTGCGCATAACTCCGCCCAGTCCGAAAATAATATAACGCCGGCACGGATATTGTGCAATAATTTCATGATAGCGATCTATATACACCTTGCGCGCCGGCCAGGTAACCGAAGATAGACCCGACAAATCGGCAATTACCGCATGTTCTCTGCCGGCAGTTTTATTTTCGTTAAGAATACCGCGGTAAAGTCTGAAAACCTCTTCGGCATTTTCCGCGGACATTACACCCTGCAGGGTATGGAAAAAAACATTATCTTTTATATATGACCAGGAACAGGAAAAATCAGCAGCAGTAAAACTAAAGGCAGGCTTGCCGGCAGAATATGAAGCCGGGGAAGTGTTTTCTTTTGTAGCAAGCGTCTGCAGGGCAAGTTTAACCGCTTCGCTGTAGCCCGAAACCATTTTTACCGGAAGCGGCGATTTAAAAAATGAATTGGCAACATTTATAGACCAGGCAAGATACGGTGTAGCGTTAAAACCGAAAAATCCGCATAATTTACCGGTATCTTCTTCTTTCCGTAAAAAATCCGTAAACTGCTTTCTGGCTTCTTTGGTGGTAGCGCCGCTGATTCGTGAATAATCCTTGATTTCAGCATAATTACCTTCAGACATCTGCAGGACTGATAAAAACCTGGAGCGCAGGGACAGAAGATTAAGCATTCCGGATTTTCCGCTGTTGCCCTCGGGTATGGTCAGAAGAATTTTACGGCCCAGGGCGTAAAAAGTAACCCGGTAATTTTCACCGCAGTTTATGTTTGTATATTCAGGCAGAGCTTCTACCGGCAGTTTCGTAACCGGGCACATGGTACCGGGTACAGGATAATCCGCAAAAATGGCCGCGCTGTTCAGGTCTTGAGGCGAAGCCTGATCCGGTCTGAAGTCTGAAGGCGAACCGGAGTAATATTCTTTCTGAATGAGGCTGATTGCCGAATTGTAATCATCGGCAATTAATACCGGATATGGTGTTTTATTAAGACGTTTGCCGATTTTTACCATCATCTTGAAAATGGTTTTAACGCCGAAAAAAACTATCGCCTTGATATGCCTGTTGTTTTTCATGCTGTCTATGTAATTTTTTCTGGATTCATTACTGGCGCCGTCAAGCTCCGTATAATCTTCAATGATGATTACAGGATAACCTTCGGGGAAGAATTCTTCAATAATTTCTGCAATTTTCCGGTGATAAATTTTACTGCATTCCAGATCGGAAAATCCCTTTTTCCGGCTGATAAGAATATTATCGCCGATTAAAGAGATAGAGCAGAAAAAATTTTTATTATACCAGGCAGTCCATTGCGGACGGTTTTCAATCGGAAGACCGCTTACCGGGCAGCGGGAAAGTTCATAGTATTTTATTCTATCACTCGGCGACATTGAGTTTCAGCCTTTCTCAGTTAAACAGACAGTAAATCTATTATAATATAGCAGAGTTTTATATGCAAAAAATTTGTAATACAAAACCTGATATCGTATAATTGTTTCATGGAACCGGCGGTAAAAAAAAGTACCAGGCACAGACTTCAGCCCTGTAAAAATTTTCTGGAACTGGCCGGTACACGTAAATCCATAAGGGCGTATGAAAATAAACCGGTGGAAAAATCCAGACTTGAATATATCATCAATGCCGGCCGTTTTGCACCGTCAGCCTGTAACAAACAACCCTGGCATTTCTATGTTTTACAGCAGGGAGAGGCGCGCGAAAAAATCAACCGGGCTTATGACCGCAGATGGTTTGCCGAAGCCCCGGTGATACTGGCTGTAGTTTTAAAAACAGATGAAGCCTGGGTAAGATCTGACGGTAAATGCTACGGGGACCTTGACGCCGGGCTCGCTATGGATCACATGCTTTTGGCAGCGCATGAGCAGGGACTGGGCGCCTGTTTTATTGCAGCTTTCAAAAAAGAAATTGCAGCCTGTGCGCTTGCTTTGCCGCAAAATCATGAGCCGATTCTTCTTGCTGCTGTCGGGTATCCTGCGGAAAGCGGTAAAGAAAAGAGCAGAAAAACATACGAAGAAGTATGTACCTGGCTGTAGATTTGTCTTTGGCAGCTATTTTTATTAGTACGCGGTTAGAGTTTTTCTGTAAAAAATAAATTTACGGCTAAAATCAGCGTTTAATGAATTTAAAAAACAGCACCGCGCAGATAATGCCGAACAGAGCGCCTACTATAACTTCAAGCAGAGTATGCCCCAAAACCACTTCCAGCTGGCGCAGGTCTTTTAATTCTTTCTGCATTTTATAAATACGCGACAGCTCCCGTTTTTTTTTACGTTTTTCCTTGCTGCTTTTTTTTACCTTGTGAATCAGCGCCTTGATGATTAATTTTTTTTTGTCATATTCGCGGTCTATAATATCGGAAAGAAAATTTTTCATGGCCTTGGTGTTATTGCCGACCGCGCCGCGCACCTTGACTGCATCGTGCATGGTGATAATAGAGAAAAACAGTGACAGAATAAAAAACGGGGAGTCATATCCGTAAATGATAAACAGTCCGGCGGTCAGTGTGCTGACCAGGGCGCTGTGCGAACTGGGCATGCTGCCGGTAGCCAGATAGGTGGAAAAATCCAGCCGGCGTTCCAGAATCAGAATCATTACCAGTTTTATGGTCTGGGTTAGAAACCAGACCAGCGGTACCAGGATAAAAAGCGGACGCGCACCGGCAAGAAATTCAGCTGCATGTATCAGTTTCATTGTTTACACCTGTTCCGGTATGGGCAGGGAAATAATAAATTCTGCGCCATTTTCACTGTTGCCGGCTCGGATAGTGCCGCGCATTTTATTTTCTATGATTATTTTTGAAATATAAAGCCCCAGTCCCGTGCCCTCGTTTTTTTTAGTGGTAAAATACGGTTTAAAAAGCTCCGGCAGCACGGCAGCAGGAATGCCCCCGCCGTTATCGGTAACGGTAATTTCAATACAATTTTTTTTACGCACGATTTCAATGCCAATCCGTCCGTTTTCCCGGCGGACGGCATTTAAGGCATCGCGGGCATTCATGACTATATTCAGCAGGGCCTGGGAAAATTCGGATTCGTAACCGGAAATCCGGATATTTTCCGCGCAGTTTATTTCAACAGCTATGCCGCTTTTCTGCAGGGAATAATCAAACAGGGCGGCAAGTTTTTTAACCGCTGCTGCAATATCGAATTCAGCGGCAGTTTCCGCCGGCTGGTAAAAATTACGAAACAGGTCAAGAGACTCCGACATGTTTTCCACATATTTTTTACCGCTGTGGAAATAAGCTTCAAGCGCCTTGCCGCCAGATTCTCCGCTGCGCAGGGAATATTCCAGATTAAAAAAAACCAGATTGAGAGCGGTTAACGGCTGTTTCCATTGATGACATACAGCAGCAATCATTTCACCCAGGGAAGCCTGCCGGGCTTGATGAAACATAATATGATCTTTTTTACGGTTGGCGGAAACTTCAGATTCTACCCGGTTTTGCAGATTTTTATTCATATTTTCAATTTTTCCCAGCAGACTGGAAAAGGAGGCATGCAGAACCAGAAAGATAATTACAAAAAAAATTATCATTATGCCGACCAGAATATACCTGTAGCGCCGGTAGGCATTGAAAATTTCGGTTATATTCCCTGCAAAAATCATAATAACCGGAACATCGCCGGCTGCGCTGCAGATTTTTACCGTGCGCACACAGCATTTTTCACTGCCCAAAGTAACAACCGGTGCAGATCCCAAATCCTGCCTGGCGGAAAAAATTTTTGAGAGCTGCTGTACAGCCGGGTTTTTACAGCTGTAAAGAAAATTATAATCCCCCCAGGCTTTTACCGTATTGGAAATACCCAGTGAGCGGCGCACCAGAACAGCCGAAGAAAACTGAAACAGTTCCGATAAATGCCTGTTAAAATAATCAAGATTAAAAGATAGTTCCAGCAGACTCAAAAAATTGGTATTCTGTTCAACCGGTTTTGCCATAACAAAAAACAGTTTATTTGATGAAAAAATCAGTCCGTCAAACTGCAGCCGGTATTCTCCGGCCTGCATGGTAAAATGCCCCGGAAAATAAAAATTGCTTTCCGGCCAGATATTAAAATCCGGCCTGTTGCCGGCAGCATGGATAATACGTACATATTCTGTTTTTTTTTCCCGGTTCCCGCTTATTTCCCTGATTTTTTTTTCAATAAATTCTTTGTTGATGTTTTCATCAGGGTTCCGATAGTATTCGGCAAGATCATATGCCAGCAGCCTGGTTGTTTCCTGCGCATCAAGCAGCAGATTATAAAACGCCTTGTTAAAAGTGCGGTTTAATTCATTAATCGCATAATCGACTTTTTCTTTCTGGCGGCTGATTGATACATGAAACAGAGCCAGCAGAAAAACGGCAATAAAAAACATGGCGATCAGCAGGGGTTTGTGTTTAACGGGAAATATCATGGAAGCATTACTGCCGGCAGGGCGCGCGCCGGAATAAAATACCGGCGTGAGATTGCCGTTATATCCTGCGCAGTAACTTTTCGGCATTTTTCAAGTTCAGCCTGCTGAAAACCCGCTCCCAGTCCGTAGAGTTCAAACAGGGCGTCATTAAGAGCCCGGCCGGAAATATCCTGCAAAGCGCTGTATTCCTGTCCCAGCGCCAGGGCAATACCCCGCTCTGCCGCAGCAGCCGGAAGAGATACGGTCGCCAGTTTTAAAGTTTCTTTTATAAAAGACGAAATAGCCCAGTCATATTCTTTGCTGCGATCTTCACGCAAAACAGCATAAAAGACCAGGGCGCCGTAATCTCTGGACATGTCATAGAAAGACCCAAGCTGATAGGCGCGGCCACCGTCTTCGCTGCGCAGGGTAAAAAGCGGCCCCCCCATGCCTGAAAGGCAATTTTCAAGAATACGGAAAATAGGCGCCTCGTTATGCCCCAAAGGCGGAGCACGGAAACCAAGGCGTACAAAAGCCTGACGCGAACCAGGAAAATAATTAATTACCGTACGATCGGCGGAAAACACCGGCAGTTCAGGTAAATGCACAGCCGGAATTACCGGAGCCGGAATTACCGGAAGTCCGGAAAAAATTTTTACAATCTTGCCTGTTTTTATAATGTCGCCGTAAATTCCAGCTGTCATGTTGGAAGCGCAAAAATATTCCATGAATAAACGGCCGACAGTATCTGCTGTAATATTACTTACGGTTTCGGGAGTTCCCTCGCCCGGCCAGGCATAGGGTGTGCCGGGGAAAAAACTTTTACGGAAATAATTACCGCTTTCACGCCAGCCGTTTTCCCTGAGCATATTCAGGGAAAAAAGCACATCGTTTTTTTCCAGAGTGAAATCTTCAGAAGCTATTTTTTTACGCTTCAGAATGGCTGCCAGCGCCCTGCCGGCCTCTTCGGTTTTGTCGGAGAGAAAAGACATGGTGAAACCGAAAGAATTTTTTCCGGAGAAAGGAGCAATCGATATTCCGTGCCGGCGCAGATAAAGAAGTAATTCTTCACGGGAAAATCCCGGGCAGGAAGAAAGAAAAAGCCGGCTGGCTAAATTAAAAGATCCCGGAGGCAGATCTTTGCCCTCGGCAGCCTGCCCGCCTGCAGCCGCAATACTTACTGCTACGACCGGCAGGGCGGGACTGGAATATTTCAGCAGGCGCAGGCCGTTAGCCAAAATGTTTTTTTTAACAGCCTGCTCTTTGCCTGCAGTTTTGGCAATATTGTATTTTATTTGCGCAAGCGGCGTCGGCAGGCCTTTAATGCCCGGAATACTTTTTTCATTGAAAGTAATGGTTTTTATTTCCCGCACTTCAGGGCGTATGTCTTCAAAATTCCGGCCGATAGCCGAAACAGCGGTTTGATCAGGGAGCATAATCGCTGTTTTCATGCGCCCGGGAGAAAAATATTTTTTAACGGCATTTTTTACCGCTTGCGGTGACACAGCTGAAATACCATCAAGATATACCCGGTC
>Ga0154543_1093_pt1 | contig 13118 bp, 8 predicted proteins | sample RifGroF1_FD_105686 | JGI IMG/M metagenome (GOLD analysis project Ga0154543, IMG submission 105686) | Spirochaetes bacterium GWF1_41_5
CTGATTTTTTCCTGCTGGCGTTTGTCAAGATTTTCAATCTGTGCTGCCAGACCTGAGCGCAGTTTGTCGAGTTTACTGAATCTTTCTTCAAAGCCTGCTGCTTTTTGTTCAAATAGAACAGCTAACTGCTTTAGTTTTTCGTTTTTTTCAGTTTCGATTTTCTGCAGTACAGAATGCATGCCCTGTATTTCTTCGTTAGCTGAATGTGCACTGTCGGTCAATTTCTGAAAATCAGCAGTCAATGCTTCTTCATGCGATTGAATTTTGGCATTGAATGAGTCTGTAATTTGTTTCTGAAATTCAGCAATTTCCGATAATGTTTTTTCCTGCTGTTTTTCTGAATCGGATCCAATGATTGTAAGTTTTTCGGCAAGATTCTGATAATCAGCAGCGAGTTGTTCGCGGTTATTGTCGATTTCCGAAAAAACATCCTGATATTTTTCGCGTATTTCCGAGAGAAAAAGCTCTGTGTTGCGGATTTCGTTTTTCTGTATTTCATCAACAGCTTGCCGCATGGAAGTTTCGAGACTGTCTTTGGTTTGATGCAGTACGTTTTCAATACCGGAACTCGCCTGCCGGGCGCTTTCTTTGAATTCTGCGATTATTTCTTCGAAAGCTCCGGTCTTGGCGCTGATTTCGGAATTAATGCCGTTTTCCTTTTGCTTGAAATATTCAGCCAGGGCCGAAAATCTGTTCTGCAGATCTGCTTCAAAATTTTCAATAAACACTGACAGCTTTTTATCAACTTCTGCGGATTTTTTACCGGTAGTATCGGTCAGTTCATGTACGCGGAATGTCAGGCGCTTTAGACGGCCTGAGACTTTATCAAGCAGCCGTTTGCGTTTGTCAAGAAAATCGGTTTTATTGTTAATATCTTTCCATAGGAGGGAAGTGGTATTATGAATATCACTGCTGCGTTTGATAAACTCTTCCATGCCGTTATTGAAATTCCGGAGTTTGTCCATTTTTTCGGAAAGGGAATTATAATTAACTGTAATCAGTCTGTTCAGTTGTTCGGCTTTTTTAATATTTACGTCAAGATCAATTGCCGAATCGCGGAATTTTTCCAGGCGGCTGTCCATCTCTTTTTCCAGTTCCCGGCCGCGGACGTCAAGATATTTTTTTATTTTATCAAGTGTATATCGGTTTACCAGCAGGCGGACAAAAAAGAATATAAAAATGGTAAAAAAAATGATAAAAGGCAGATTAAAAGCGAGAAAATTATCCATCAGGCAGAAAACCTTGTAATAAACAAAATTTTTGATTCATATTATTGAAGAAAGTATACTTTACAGGCCTTGAAATGTCAACGCGAATAAAAGTTATTAATCGGACCGTTGATTTGAAACATGGACAGGATGTCGAAATGGACCCAGAATCCGAAGAGTTCGCAAAAAGAAAGCCGGAGGCGTACTGTTTAGTACGTCGAGGACTCTATTTTTGCAGGTGATGAAGCAGATGGGTTCATTTCGACATCCTGAATAGCAAAAATATTCAAGCAGGCTGAAAGCGTATACTAAAGCCCGACAATATCAATGCTCTGAGGTAAATTTTTTGTATCCACTCAGATTTTACAATTTTTAACACGAGGAGAATAATATAAATAGTTAAGAAATCTTGTTTTTTCAAGATTTCTTCGTGTTGTTTTTTTAAAGTTTTAATTATTAATTTTAATATCCGAGTAAGTACAATTTTTTTAGTTTTACGTTGAATTTTATTTCATTTTGATTGACCCCAAATTAATCCGTGTCTGTTTTTAAATTTTTCTTTGTTATAGTAAAAAATAATAAAAGGGTTTCGCATATTAGTTCTATCATGTAAAAAGCAAAGGTATGACACGGATTACACAGATTTACACGGATTGTTTCTTTTTGTTTTGGGTGTTTCCCTCTTAAACATCCGGGTTAAGCTCGGAGTGTCTCACCCGACGCCTTCCACACAAAGAATTCAGTGTTCAGAACAATAAACCGCTTCTCAGCAGGGAAATATTTACCTAACAGTTTCCCGCTGTTTTTTTTTTTGAAAAATGGGAGATTGTCAGGATTTGACATAATACCGGTTATCCATTAATATTTACCGAAAAGACAAATATCATAGCAAAGGTAATTTATGTTTTCAATATACGACCTGATAAAACTGGCAGGCGGACTTGGGCTCTTCCTGTACGGCATGAAACTGATGAGCGACGGTATACAAAAACGCAGCGGGCCCAGATTTCGCAATGCTCTTAATGTTCTTACCCGTAACCGTTTTTCCGGTCTGATAGCCGGAGTAACAGTCACATCAATAATACAATCTTCATCAGCTACTACCGTGTTACTGGTAAGTCTTGTAAATGCCGGGCTGGTTTCGGTAAAGCAATCTATCGGCGTAATTATGGGGGCAAATATAGGCACTACAGTTACTGCCTGGCTGGTTTCCCTGATAGGTTTTAAATTTTCTATTTCTGCCGTAGCTTTACCGGCTTTAGCCGTATCCATACCTCTGATGTTCAGCAAAAAAGAATCCAGACGCGATATTGCCGAAATGATTATAGGCTTTGCTCTGCTTTTTATGGGTCTTGATATTATGAAAAATTCTGTTCCTGATTTGCAGAAAAATATAGACGCTCTCGGTTTTCTTAAAAATTTTTCCAATGAAAGTCATATTTCCGTATTATTTTTTATTTTCATCGGAACTCTAATCACGCTTGTCATTCAATCTTCTTCAGCAACCATGGCCCTTACTATTACCATGGCGTTTAAGGGCTGGATTTCCTTTCCCCTTGCTGCCGGCATGGTGCTGGGCGAAAATATCGGAACTACCATTACTGCTTTGCTCGCAGCCAGTACTCTTAATATCAGAGCCAAACAGTCAGCCGGAGCCCATTTTCTGTTTAATGTTTTTGGCGTTTGCTGGATGTTTTTTGTTTTTTTCCCCTTTTTACATTTTATTGAATTGCTAATACCCGGAGCTGCTGCTGATCCTGCCAATATTCCCATACATCTCTCGGCTTTTCATTCCGCTTTTAACATTTGCAATTCTTTCATTCTGATTTGGTTTGTTCCGCAGTTCTGCAATATTGTACAAAAATTATTCCATGAAGATGAGAATGAAAAGAAAAGAATAAAAAAAAGACTAAAAATGATTTCTTCCACGCCGCTGGCAACAGAGTCCAACCTGTTAAATGTTAAACAGGAGATAGGTCGCATGGCCAGAGTAGTGCATGACATGCTTGTCTGGGTTATGAATGCTACCCGAGAAGATCTTAAAGGAGTAAAAAAAATTGAACAGCGCGTTGCGGACTTTGAAAATATTACCGATAAAATGCGTTTTAATATCAGCAATTTTTTAACTGCCTGTATGGCTGAAGGACTTAATGAAGATCAGGCTTCCAGAATCAAGGGCATGCACCGCATTGCCAATGAACTTGAGCACACCGGAGATGCCTGTAAAAGTATTGCCCGGCTGTTTTTGATCAAGGCGGAAAAAGAGCACGATTTTCATAAAGAAGCCGAAGATGAGCTTTTTGACTATATCAGTCTGGTGCTTGATTTTCTGCGTTATAACTCCGACTTTCTTAACAATAAAATACAAAAAATTTCTTTCAAACATGCGCTAAAAATGGAAGATGAAATCAATAAACGCCGGAATCTTTTGCGCAAAATCGTCAAAAAGAAATTAATGACCGGAAAATCCGATGTACAGGGCGAACTTCTTTTTATGGATATTACCAGACTGCTGGAAGAAATGGGAGATTATTGCCTTAATATTTCCCAGGAAATTCAGCGCTCCGCTGATTTTTAGGTTATAAATATTACTCAGTGAAAAACTGAAACCGTTTACTTCCGGTTAAATCCATAACGGCTCACCCGCTGTTTTTAATCAGAAACTGAGCGGGATTGGTCTCTGCCACTTCGGCTGCGAGCGGCCGGTCAAGGGTAATGTATTCAATTGTTTTAAAATATGTTTAAGCAGGGATGTTTTTGCTGATAAAAATACCCCCTGCGCTTGCCGATAATATAGCAAGAAAGAAATAAAATCCGCATGAAATACAACAATCTGTCATTTTCACTCCAGCCTGTTATATGCGCATCAGCAATTGAACGAATTTTAAAAACAAGCAATACGGTTTTTAAAAAAATTCTCAATTTAATAATTCTGCAGAAATTCACAAGTATTATAAATCGATTGACGTATTGTCTAAATTATGTTAAATTTTACAGTACATGTCTGTTATCAACAAAAAAATGCTGAAAATTCTATATATAAGAGCTGTTGCTCTGCTTCAGGAATTAATTCAGAAAATTAATAATTTCGGCAGACAGCGGTTTACTATCATGATTATTCCTCATTCCGAGCGGGATATAAAAAATATACATATAAACAACTACAAACTGACAGGGGTAATCCTTTTTTTTTCTGCGATAGTTTTACTGGGATGCTTCTTTTTCATAACTTTTGCCATTAAAGCCAAGCATATCGATAAACTGGCTTTTTTCCGCGAGAACAGCGTAACTTTTCTGCAGGCTTATATCCAGGAAACCGATGAGCTTGATCGTACAATTGCCGATTTTAAAAAAAATTTTGAAAACTTCACAGCCAATACCGCTCTGCGGCAATTCCGGCTGCCCCGGCATGAAGGCATGGGCGGAAGAGATCTGCCGATTGAAACCATTGACAGCAAATTATATTCCGGTGAAATTCAGAAACTTCAGCAGCGTCAGATTGTAAACAGACTCGAAAAAGACAATCTTTTCATCAAATATACCGGAAATGTAATGAAAAACATCAGTTCCTTTTTTACCGAACGCGAAGATTTTTTAAAAAATTTCCCCAGCGCCTGGCCGGTTTCAGCCGGGCATTATTATGTTTTCAGGAATTTCCGCTGCAATCAGAATCGTTCCCTGACTATTAAAACCATGCCCGGCATGACAGTTACTGCAGCTGCGGACGGCACAATAGAAAGCATTACCAGGCAAAAATACAGCTATAAAATAGTAATTGCGCACCGTTACGGATTTTTTACAGGTTACGAAAACATTTCGGTTCTGCGCGTTAACGAAGGCGATAAAATCAAAAAAGGAACAGCTCTGGGAAGATGCCCGGGCATTCTGCATTATACCGTTAAAATTGCCAGCACGGCAGTTGATCCTGAAAAATTCTCAGTCATTAAATATTAAAAAATGAATCACCATCTGTTTGTCTATCCGGGCAGGGAATTCCGGGACCCGGCTGACGATAATCTGCTGTCTGAAATAAAAGAAGTTTTTCCCGAAATAAAAATAAAATCCCTGTACACGGTCAAATCTTTTATCATTTACGGAAATTTTTCCCGGGCAGAAATTACCAAAGCAGCCGACAGGCTTTTTCTTGATCCCCTGACTCATGTCTGCTCCCCCGCCCAGCCTGAAATTCCGGAATTTGATTTTGCCGCCGAAATCCGCTACCGCCCGGGGGTTACTGATAACGAAGGCCGCGCAGCCTTGTATGGCCTTGAAGATCTGCTGGAAAGAAATCTCGGCAGCGGTGAAAATATTTCTTCCGGCCGGCAGTATTTTTTTTCCGGGGATTTGACAGCAGCCGAAATTGAAAAAATCGCCAAAGACCTTCTGTGCAACATATTGATTGAAAAATATGAAATCATCAGCAGCAGCCAGTGGAAAAACGGCAGCCGTTTTTCTGTTTTGGACACTGCGGCGGCTGATCAAACGAACAGGGTTGAAACCATAAACCTTGCTCTTGATGAAACCGGGCTGATAGAACTCTCCCGCCGGCGTGTACTTTCCCTTTCCCTGGCGGAAATGAAAGCTGTCTGCGCTTATTTTAAACAGCCTGCCGTAACCGATGACCGGAAAAATTTCAGCCTTGGACTCCCGACGGATGTTGAACTTGAAATGATTGCCCAGACCTGGAGCGAACACTGCAAACATAAAATTTTTCAGGCAGCCATTACCTGTCACGAAAACGGCGCCGAGTACAGAATTAATTCCCTGTTCGCAGAATATATTAAAAAAGCCACTGCAGTTGTGGCCCGCCGCCGCAAAGACCTGATTTCGGTTTTTCATGATAATTCCGGAATTGTGGTTTTTAACCGTAAATATGCGGTATGCCTGAAAGTTGAAACCCATAATACTCCCTCGGCGCTTGATCCTTACGGCGGAGCCATGACCGGCATTGTAGGAGTGAACCGCGATATTATCGGAACCGGCCTGGGCGCCAAACCTATTTTCAATACCGATGTTTTCTGTTTTGCCGATCCGGCGGTTGAGGTAACTCTCCCGCCCATGCTTCTTCATCCTAAAAGAGTTTTTAAAGGCGTACACCGCGGAGTAAAAGACGGAGGCAATCAGTCCGGAATTCCCACCGTGAACGGAGCAATTTATTTTGATCAGCGTTTTCTCGGCAAACCCCTGGTTTTCTGCGGAACCGGCGGAATAATGCCCCGCCGCATTAAAGGCCGCAGTACCGGACAGGGAAAAATATACCGGGGCGACAATATTGTAATGGTGGGCGGCAGAATAGGCAAAGACGGAATTCACGGCGCCACTTTTTCTTCCGCAGCCTTAACTGAAGAATCACCGACTTCCGCTGTACAAATCGGCGATCCGATAATGCAGAAAAAAACCCTTGATTTTCTGCTGGAAGCGCGTGATCTGCTGTTATATAATGCTATCACCGATAACGGAGCCGGCGGGCTTTCTTCTTCTATCGGCGAAATGGCCGCTGTTGCAGGCGGAGCAGAAATTGATTTGTCAAAAGCGCCCCTGAAATACTGCGGACTTGTTCCCTGGGAAATACTCCTGTCCGAAGCCCAGGAACGCATGACGGTTTCTGTCCCTGATCAGACTCTTGACCGGTTTTTAGAACTCGCCCGTAATCGGCAGGTAGAAGCCTCTGTTCTGGGAAAATTTACAGACAGCGGCTATTTTCATGCTTTGATGAATGGAATAACCGTCTGCAGGCTCAGTCTTGATTTTCTGCATAACGGCTTGCCCAAAATGGAACTTACAGCGCGCTGGGAAAAACCGGTATTCCCTGAACCCGATATAAAAGAAATAAACAACATTGATCAAACCGTTCTTCTTAAAAGAATGATGGGCAGAAAAAACATCGCTTCCAAAGAGAAATGGGTAAGACAGTACGATCATGAAGTACAGGGGCAGAGTATTATAAAACCTTTCGGGGGAATATGCTTTGACGGGCCCAATGATGCTGCTGTGCTCAAACCGCTTTTTAACTCTTGCGAAGGGCTGGTTGTAGCCTGCGGAATGAATCCCCGTTACAGCGATATTGATACTGAAGCCATGAGCCGCGCCTGTGTGGATGAAGCGGTGCGCAACATTACTGCAGCCGGAGGAGATCCGGAAAAGATCTGGGGCCTGGATAATTTCTGCTGGCCGGATCCTGTACAGTCTGCAGACACGCCTGACGGGGAATATAAACTTGCCCAGCTGGTACGAGCCTGCCGCGGACTTTATAATATCTGCACTGAATACAATATTCCCCTTATATCCGGAAAAGATTCCATGAAAAACGATTACGGCCGCGGCAGCAATAAAATATCAATTCCTCCCACCCTGTTAGTTACCTGTATGGCCAAAATTCCCGATATCAGAAAAACGCTGTCCGCTGATTTTAAACAAACCGGCTCATCTGTTTTTTTAATCGGTAAAACCCATGCCGAACTCGGAGGAAGCGAACTTTTTAACCTTATGGGATTTACCGGTAACCGTGTGCCTCAGACCGGCAGTGAAAATTTCGAAGTATATAAAAAATTATACAAGGCTATTCGCCGCGGCCTGGTACTGTCCTGCCATGACATAAGCGACGGCGGGCTGGCAGTTACCCTGACCGAATGCTGTTTTGGAAACATGATCGGCTGCCAGGCGGATATTGCCCTGGCGGGCCCGCATTCCATGCTTCCGGCTGAAATTCTTTATTCGGAATCCTGCGGAAGATTGATAGCTGAAGTCAGTGTTAAAAACGAAGACCGATTTGCCGGCATTATGGGTAAAAACTGCCGGCGTATAGGCACAACTTTACCGCGGCCCGATCTTGAAATCTGTTATGCGGAAAAACTGCTGATCCACAGTCCTGTTTCGGTTTTAAAGAATATCTGGAAAACAGCCCTGGATTAGTTATACCACAAAGCAATGATATTCAAGCTGTCGATTTGAAACAATTACAGGATGTCGAAATGGGCCCAGATGCGAAGAGTTCGCAAAAATGCAACCGGAGGCGTACTATTTTGTACGTCGAGGATTGCGTTTTTGCAGGCGATGAAGCAGATGGGTTCATTTCGACATCCTGATTGCCCTGCTCAGCGCAGGGCAAATCTCGCTGGGTATACCCGAAAGCGCGATTTTGTCACTTTTGCCGGTGGCCAAAGTGACAAAATCGTTGCTTGTTGGGATATAATTATTCTGCTGAAACTGCAGAAAAAACAGTATCAGCTTTTTTGTGAAAACAAATACCAATAAAACATACTCATCATTTTGAAACCTGAATCACTCATTTATATCCTGGTTTTTCAGGCCTTGTTCGGCTTTGAGGTTTTTTTTTCTTCAACCAATATTTTTTCCGGCGATTTAATTTATATTTTCGGTTTTTGCCGTAATGAAAAACTGACCAATACAAGGCAGAATGGAAAATCAGCGGTTGTTTATCATGAAAAAAACGGCAAATTTCACCTTTTCACTGGTTCCGATGTTGAGTTTTTTTCCGGGAAACTTGAACTTGTCTTTATGACCGAGCACAGTAATTATCGGTATTCCTTTCCGGTTAATATGCGTAAAACCGAAACCCGGCTGATTACTTTTACTAACCAAACAGCTGCTGCGATGGTTTCAGACCGGAAAAAAATAATATCGGAAAGCCGATCTTTTCATGAATTTTACAAGGCATTTACCGAACCATACTGGAAAGGAAATTTTATTTCACCGGCCGGACATGCTCCGGTATCTTCGGATTTTGCAGTTCACCGCTCTAATTCTGTTACCGGGGTTCAGTCTTTTCACCGCGGCATTGATTTTTTAATGCCGTCAGGGGCTCAGGTTTATGCGCCCAATCATGGTATAGTTGTTTTCAGCGGTTTTGCCGATATCAGGGGAAATCTGGTTATTATCAATCACGGTATGGGGCTGTATACATCCTATTTTCACCTTGAAAAATCTCTTGTGAAAACCGGACAAAAAATAAAAAAAGGCGAAATTATTGCTCTTTCAGGCAAAAGCGGACTCGTTACCGGAGCGCATTTGCACTGGGATGTACGTATTGATAACACCTGTGTTAACGGTACGGATCTGTTAAAAATGCATTTCCCTCCGGAACCATAGATAAATCATAAAGCTTTTAACTCGACTATAGACATTTTTTTTGTAATAAAATGCCTTTTTACAAGCAATTTGAAGCATTTTTTGAAAAAAAACACGCTCTTTCAAATAAAAATGCTGTTTTTTATCGATTTTTCGCTAGGCTGCAGAAAATGCTTGACAACATGGGGCATACTCTTTTTTTCTCCCACCGTGCAAATTTATTTCTATTAGATAGAAAAACCTGCCCCTGTGTACTAAATTTTAGCGGCTATGACGGTTTCCGCTCATCTGTCCGCTAAAATTTAGTACACAGGGGCGGGTTTTGTTGTTTTATTTATCCAAGAAATAAATTTGCACCCAAATATCCATTTTAATTTGATCAAATATAGATTTAATGATAAACTCTAAACCTTTAAAATATCAACAGGAACCGGCTTAGATAAAAATATCCCGGCGTATTCCCAAAAGATTAAATAACAGGAGCTAAAATGGCAGCTGACACAAAAAAAGATTACAAAGTTAAAGACATTACCCTGGCCGAATGGGGAAGAAAAGAAATCGAAATTGCTGAAAAAGAAATGCCGGGACTGATGGCGGTGCGTGAAAAATACGCCAAAGATAAGCCCCTTAAAGATGTTCGCATCATGGGCAGTCTGCATATGACCATTCAGACTGCGGTACTAATAGAGACTTTAACAGCCCTTGGCGCCCAGGTCCGCTGGGTATCATGCAATATATTCTCCACTCAGGATCACGCTGCTGCTGCTATTGCCCAAAAAGGCATTCCGGTATTTGCCTGGAAAGGCGAAACCCTGGATGAATACTGGTGGTGTACATGGGAAGCCCTGAAATTCCCTGGAGGCAAAGGTCCTCAGCTTATAGTTGACGATGGCGGAGACGCCACCCTTTTCATGCACAAGGGAATTGAAAATGAAGAAGGCGATACCTGGGTTAACAGCCCAAGTCAAAGCGAAGAAGAGAAAATCATCAAGGAACAACTGAAAAAATCGGCTGCTGAATGCAAAGGCTGGTTTACAGCAGCCTTCAGGGAATGGAAAGGGGTATCTGAAGAAACTACTACCGGAGTGCACCGTTTGTATCAAATGTTCGAAAAGGGCAAATTGCGCGTTCCGGCCATCAATGTCAACGATTCGGTTACTAAAAGTAAATTCGATAATATATACGGATGCCGGCACAGTCTGGTAGACGGTATTATGCGCGCAATGGATGTTATGATTGCAGGTAAAATCAGTGTTGTCTGCGGATTCGGAGATGTAGGTAAAGGTTCCGCCGAATCTCTGGCTGCCCAAAAAAGCCAGGTATGGGTTACAGAAATTGATCCTATTTGTGCGCTGCAGGCCTGTATGGCAGGATACAAAGTCGGCACGGTTGAAGATGCTCTGCCTTTCGCTGATATTTACGTGACCACCACTGGGAATTGCCATGTAATTACTGCCGAGCACATGGCGAAAATGAAAGATCAGGCAATTGTTTGTAATATCGGACACTTTGACAATGAAATACAGGTCGAAAAACTGATGAAATATCCGGGAATCAGGCGCATTAATATTAAACCGCAGGTAGATAAATTTATTTTTCCTGACGGGCATGCTATTTATCTGCTGGCGGAAGGCCGACTGGTCAATCTGGGCTGCGCAACCGGGCACCCGTCATTCGTAATGAGTTCGAGTTTTACCAACCAGACTTTGGCACAGATTGATTTATGGAAAAACCGGGAAACCGGTAAAATCAGCGTTACCAGGTTAAGTAAACAGCTTGATGAAGAAGTAGCTAGACTGCATCTTTCCAAACTGGGAGCAAAACTCACCAAATTATCTAAAGAGCAGGCTGAATATATCGGCGTGCCGGTTGAAGGTCCTTATAAACCTGATCATTACCGGTATTGATTTTCAGGAACAGACATGCAGAACAAAGGTAGTTTATATGCAGGCATTTGTCCGTCTCATTACGAAGAAATCACCATGCATAAGCCTGCAATCAGGGCTAAAGTTCCCGAGCGTCTATATATTCCCTTAAGCCAGCATATCGGAGCCCCTGCTGTAAGCTGCGTTGAACCGGGATATCAGGTAAAAAAAGGAACATTAATCGGAAAAATCAACGGCATTATTTCCGCCAATGTGCATGCTTCCGCTGACGGAACTGTAGAAAAAATCGAAAAACGCCGCACCGGAAACGGCATGATAAGCGATACAGTTGTCATTAAAACCGATCCCGCCCAGGCAGAAACAGAACCGGTTTTACAGCCGGTAGAAAATATAACACGCGAACAGATTATCCGGAAAATAACCGATGCCGGAATTGTCGGTATGGGCGGCGCAACCTTTCCCACGCAGGTAAAACTTGCTCCTCCGCCCGGTAAAACCATCGATACTCTAATCATCAATGCCGCGGAATGCGAACCTTATCTTACCTGTGACTACCGCCTGATGATCGAACATACTGCTGAAATTATCAGCGGTATTGTTTTATTAAAAAAATGTCTGGGTGTAAACAGAGTGATTATCGGTATTGAAGCGGATAAGCCCGAAGCTGCCAAACTCCTTGATGAGCAGGGTAAAATTCACAATATAGAAGTTTTTATTTTCAGCGTAAAATATCCGCAGGGAGCGGAAAAACAGCTTATCTTCATGTCTACCGGTAGACAGGTTCCTTCAGGAGGTCTGCCCATGGACATAGGCTGCGTAGTATCCAATGTTGCCACAATCTACGCAGCTTACCGGGCAGTTTATTTTAATGAATCTCTAACCGAACGTTATATAACTTTTTCGGGGCGCGCACTTAAAAATCCCCGCAACATGATAGTTAAAACCGGCACTTTGCTGGGCGATCTTATAAACGAAAACGATTTTTCAGATAAACCTGAAAAAATTATTTCCGGCGGCCCCATGATGGGTTTTTCCCTTGAAAATCTTGACGTACCGGTTACCAAGGGGACCTCCGGTTTTTTATTTTTTTCCGCCCAAGACTATAAAAAGAAAAAAGAATATAACTGCATATCCTGCGGAGCCTGCGCTTTTGTATGCCCGGCAGGTCTGCTGCCTTCCGAACTTCTGCGCCTGACTGAAAACATGAAATACCTGAAAGCCATGGAAAATAATCTGCTTGACTGTATGGAATGCGGTTCGTGCTCTTTTGTATGCCCGGCGGGCAAGCAAATCGTGCAGAGTATTAAAACCGCCAAACAAATGGCCAGAAACAAACTTGAGTTTAATGTTTACTGCCATTTATAAACGGAGATCATTGATATGAACAACCAGCCCGGTAATTTTTATATTTCCCCAGCGCCGCATCTTCATTCCGGACGATCTGTCCCGGTTATCATGTTTACGGTATTTATTTCTCTTCTCCCGGCTCTGGCTTTTTCTGTTTACCAGTTCGGGCTGGCTTCCCTTTACGTTACAGCCCTGGCGGTTATCAGTTGTCTGGTCTTTGAACTGCTGGGCAATAAAATCAAAAAAGAACCCATCAGCATTACAGACGGCTCTGCTGCTGTTACCGGAATATTATTCGCTTTTTCCCTGCCGCCCTATGTACCTGCTTATATCGTTATTGCCGGATCTTTTTTCGCCATTATAATAGTAAAGGCTTTTTTTGGAGGTTTAGGCAACAACTGGATTAATCCGGCTGCGGCAGCCCGTATCTTTGTCATGTTCGCCTGGGTTCCGGAACTTACCGGCACCTGCTGGATTCCGGCCTGTACCAGCGCGCAAAACTCCTTCTGGGTATTTGAACGGCTTTCCCGTTTTAAATTCGATGCTCTGTCTTTTGCTACTCCCCTGCAGCAGCTCGCCAGGCTGGAAG
>Ga0154543_1152_pt6 | contig 13051 bp, 9 predicted proteins | sample RifGroF1_FD_105686 | JGI IMG/M metagenome (GOLD analysis project Ga0154543, IMG submission 105686) | Spirochaetes bacterium GWF1_41_5
TTGATGCGGATGTGCACCCTTGTCAATTATAAAGGATAATTCGAAGCCTGCAAGCGGTACTCCATAACTGTCGAGTACAAGCGTTACGGTATTTTTTCCGGCCCTGGCCTGTACACGACCAAGATGTTCAAGCGGTCTATTGCTGCCGACCTGCGAGGTAAGGGTTACATCTTCGTCATTCCAGAAAAAAAATACCTTTCCGCAGTAACGCGCTGCAAGATAAAGAGTCTGCGTCTGTTTTAAAATAACCGTTCGGCTTGCTATTATACGCGCACCGCCGGCAAAACGACGCCAGGCAGCAGGAAAATAAACGCTGTCACCGATAGAATCTGTAATCATGCCGGCAGTTCCGCGGTTTTTTTTAATAGAATCATAAGGAGGGCAGGCAGGCGGATCTGTTTTTAGAATATGAGAAAACGGCGGCAAGGTGCTGCCGCTGCCATGCTCAAACGGCACAGTTGAAAGTGTTTCGTATACAGCAGGAGTATGCCCGTTATAGAGCGGTCCGATAATCTGCCATTTCCAGCTGGGCACTTCGATCGATTCGGCAACCGGCGGATAAACCGGAACAGATTGCGCTATCATGTTTTTCCGGCAGTCAAGGCTCCACCGGGTAAGTTCTGTTATGGTTACCGGCAGTTCCAGATTATGTAAATATGGAGTTACCCGGATTTTTTCTTCGGTCAGGGCAAGAATGCGTTTGTCCATTGCTTGTCTTCCATATCGGGCGCCAAGGAGCGCGCCTATAGTTGCTCCGGTGCAATCAGTATCATAACCCATGTTGAGTGCGCTTATCAGGGTTTTTTCAAAGTCACCGGCTCCCAGCCAGGCAGCAGCTAAAATTATTGAAACGTTGATTCTGGCGTCCATACCGTCAACCGAGGGAAAAGCAGTCTGCAGTCTCTCCCAGAGCAGGGGCAGTTCACTGTTTTTTTGAACAAGCTCTGTGACTTGCTGACAAAAACCAGGCATTTCTCCGCCGGCAATTACTGCAGCATCATTAATAAATGAAGTCAGCGGTTTATTCCCGGTATCGGCTAATACGAGTGAAAGCCAGGCCGCAAGAAACGCTTCGGCATCCACTGCAAAGCCGAAATGATCAATGGCTCCGTCGAGCCTCGCCAGGGCAGCGGCTTTTTCAGGTTCGCCGGCCGCAACTACACCCCAAATCTCGCTGCGTATGGGGCAGCCCATGCTTTCACGGAAAAAACTGTTGTCGATAAGCCCGCTGAGGGGAGGGAAAATTCCCCGGGCCAGATTACGCCTGGCAATCTTGTACTCGCTCCAGGGAAAAGTAATATTTTCAAGCCAAGCCTCAGCCAGAGTGCGTACATCGAGCCTGCATCCGGTCTTGCGCAGTACATGAAGCCAGACAAGCTGAATATCAAGATCATCATTAGCCGAATGGACAGCCGGTAAATCTTCAAGCTGCTGAAAGGAAAACATTTTTTTATTCCCTTCATTGGGAGCTCCGGCATTGCCGCCGATACACTTCCCGCTCCAGCAGCCATAAACCCTGTCAAATAATATATCTTCGTTAAGCTCGTAATTTTTCATTTTTCACTCTGTACGGGTTTGCAGGTATGCCGAAATATTTTTCAGCATTATTATAGCATATATCTTTAATCATTCTGCCTATCAGAGTATAGTCCGCCGGCAATTCGCCGTCAGCCATGCTTTTCCCGGTCAGATTACATAAAATGCGCCGGAAATATTCATGGCGCGGGTAGGATAAAAAACTGCGCGAATCCGTAAGCATACCGATAAAACGCGGCAGCAGGCCGAGTGAAGAGAGCGCTGTCAGCTGCCTGATCATTCCGTCTTTCTGATCTAAAAACCACCAGCCGGATCCGAACTGTATTTTTCCGGGCACGGTTTCATCCTGAAAATTACCAAGCATGGCAGCGAGTATTTCATTGTCTGCCGGATTAATATTATAAAGAATGGTTTTTGGCAGTTTTCCCGCACTGTCGAGACTGTCGAGAAAACGGGCCAGCGGTTTTGCCAGATTAAAATGCCCGATGGAATCAAACCCGGTATCAGGCCCGAGCATCTTGAACATACGCGTATTATTATTGCGAATTACGCCGAAATGAAGCTGCATGGCCCAGCCTTTTTCATAATCCATCAGGGCGAATTCGCGCATAAGGGCAGATTTGAATTTACGGATTTCGGCGCTATCAGGAATTTTACCGCTTCTCGCCCTGCTGAAAATGCCGGAAATTTCGTTTTCCGAATAATCTTCCGCATAAGGTTCTTCCAGCCCGTGATCGGAAATACGGCAGCCCTGTTCATGAAAAAAATCATGCCGTTTTTTTACAGCTTCAAGAAAATCACGATATGAGCTTATGGAAACTCCCGATGCCTTTTCCAGTTTTGCCAGCCATTCATTAAAGGCCGCCGGTTCCCCGCAGTTCATACCGCGATCCGGGCGAAAGGTGGGAAGTGTTTTTACGGCGAAATCCGATGCGCGTAATTTTATATGATCTGCCAGAGAATCTGCCGGATCATCAGTAGTGCAGACAACCCGCACATTCATACGGGTTAAAAGTTCCTGGACGCGGAAATTATCCCCGGCCAGAAGGCTTGAGCATTTATCATAGATTCTTTTTGCGCTTTGCGGATCAAGAATTTCCTTAATGCCAAAATAGCGCAGCAGCTCAAGATGCGTCCAGTGATAGAGCGGATTCATTAGCGTATAGGGAACGGTTTCCGCCCAGGCGTAAAATTTTTCATAATCAGATGCGTTTCCGGTGCAGTACTTTTCAGCGATTCCGTTTGAACGCATACCGCGCCATTTATAATGATCCCCGTAGAGCCAAATCTGCGTCAGGTTGGAAAAGCAGGCGTTACCGGCAATCTGCTGCGGAGAAAGATGGCAGTGATAATCATATATAGGCATATTTGCAGCATATTCATGATATAACTTTTTTGCCGGTTTATTCTGCAGTAAAAAATCTTCAGTAATGAATGTTTTCATAAATAACGTCTCTTGATATGTTTTTTCAGCTTATGTGCGTTTAAAAATATTTATTTTTTTTCTGCAATGCCGAGGAGCTTCATATGCCTGGTTATATGCATCTCTACCAGATCATAATGCCTGTCTTCGTACTCATCAAGTGTATTAAAAAAATCACTGCGTACTTCCGGATCTTTAAGCAGGCCTCCGTAGGTAATATGCAGAAGCTGGCGCGATTCATTTTGTTCCAGAAAACCCGGAAGTTCCGCATCAGACATCTTGTCAATATCCATGATTTTTGAAAGGTCAGCGGTAATATGATATAGTTTTTTTGCTTCCTCAAAACAGGCAAAGGATTTTTTATGCATTTTTCTGTATAACGCGGGATTAACACCGGCAATGGTACGCATGGCCTCGAGCCAGCTGGTGCCGGCGGTTTTGGCATGCAGGCGGCAGCCGGTATATTTTCCGATTAGCGGATATACCGAAAATTTATCGCTTCCGGAATGAATGGAAATTTTATAATTCCCGTACTTCGCAGCGATAGCGCAATGCACGCGGAACTGTTTTTCAAATTCAGCTTTATCTCCTATGTAATCAATACCCTTCTGAAACTCTCCGATAAAACGCGGAGCCAGGGAATTTACAGTTACCCTGCGTCTTTTTAATTCGGAAATAATAAACAGATGATGCGAGGGCAGCGTTGGGGCTGTGGTTTCATCAATACTTATTTCCAGATCATAATGATCCTGGCGACGCGAACGCAGATGCCTGTCGACTTCGGCAGCAAAATCAAGCGCCTTATGATACATTACTGCGCATTTTTTCAGTTCATTACGCCCCATTTCAATTTTTTCTTTCCCTAAAGTAAATGTTTTGTCTGCATAATTGTCAAACAGATATTTTTTTTCAGCGTCAGGCATTTTTTCAAATTCATCATCAAGGCGTTTTTCCTGCCAGTTAGCAGCCTGCGCATTCATCACTTCAGACAGGTCAAGGGTAATCATGGGCATACCGGCCGAAAGCGCCGTATCAATATCATCAAGCGTTTTCAGGTGATCTCCGTCTGCTCCGTAGCCGCTTTCATAACCTTCCTGAAAAACCAGAAATACGGCAGCCGCCGTAACATCGTGATAAGTGCGGCCGGTAAGGGTGAGTTCGCGAATACTCTGCTGGGCCAGTACCGGATACACCTGGTATTTTTTAGCCGCCCGGATATGCCCGGCCCCGGCTAATCCCAAACGGTCTCCGCAGCCGAAAGTAGTGCATTTGTCACGCAGAGATATTGCCTCGGTAAACGGGAAAAGTTTTTTTAATATCAGAGAATTATTAAAATCAAGAGTTACCCTGAAAATAAAAATACCGCCGGTATTTTCAAAACTGCCGGCAAGTCCGGTTTTAAATGCAGTTTTGGAAACAGCAAATAAATTTTTTTTATTGCCGATTCTCCCGATAAAATATAAAACGGAAGCTTGTAAGTAAAGCGAGTTGCGGTAAATTGACGAACTTTCCCGAGTAAACCTGCCTGTGTTTTTAAGTTTATCAAGGCTTTTCTGGTCTTTTTCCAGAAGTTTTTCCTGTTTGATGATTTCTGCTAAATTATTCATTTTGACTCCCAGGTAAATTTATTTGTAAAGGACTACGCCAGTATATAATACTGTTTTCTGTCCACAAGGCGGACGCGAAACGCGCCGAGGCTTCCAGAAAACAGTATTATATACTGGCGTAGTCAGACAAAAAATATTCCCATTGCCCTCCGCGAGGGCGATGGGGTATTGGTCCTGCCTCAACATATCCTTACGGACCAACGTGAAACATTTTCATGGTTTCGGGTGTTCAAGCTGAATATGACGACTCCCTGAAAAATTTATTTATAAGAGACAAGACCAGCATATAATACTGTTTTCTGTTCGCAAGGCGGTCGCGAAACGCGCCGAGGCTTCCAGAAAACAGTATTATATGCCGGTGTTGTCAGACAAAAAATATTTCCATCGCCCTCCGCGAGGGCGGTGGTTTGTTGGTCTTGTCGCAGAGTACTTATTTTCATAGTTTCGTGTGTCCCTCCGGACATGATGACTCCTTAGAAAATAAATTAAAATTGTTTTTGTTTTAATTTAAATTTTGTATTATTTTCAATAACCCAAATTTAATCCGTGAAAATCCACTCAATCTGTGTCTGAATTTTACTTTCCTTTGCGTAATAATTAAAATTTTTAATTACCTTTAAGTTAATATACCACAAAGCAGCGACCTTGTCAGGGCTTTAGTATACCCCTTCAGCAAGATTATGCCAAGCATTTGCAAGCGCAAAGCCGGCAAAATCATTGCTTTTAGGGATATAAGCATTGTCCATATTTCTGCAAAAAGCTCTTGCCGGCATAAAGCAAAGGCACGACACGGATTTCACAGATTATCACGGATAATTTTCCAGCCAGCCGGCAATAAAAGCAGCCTGCAGTGCCCTGATGTTTTCCTGAAAATGCACATGATCACTGAAAATTTCCTTTCCTCCCAGATTCCGGGTAAAACGGTATAAGTCAATAAGCGCAACAGAATTTTCTTCTGCTGTTTTTCGGGCAATTTGTCTGTACATTTCATTGTCTTTGTCATATCGGAAAAAAGTTTTATCAGGCGTATTATGCACGGTTTCATCACTGGGCGTAGTAGTAATCCAGATAAATGAGTCTGCAATTTTTTTTGAAATAGCAATAATACCGAGAAGGTTTTTACGGTACTGCTCCGGGCTGACCTGCAGTTTCTGCGCAGCCAGATCAAATTTAATATCATGCAGCCCGCAGTTAACCAGCAGGCAATCGCATTCATAATTTTTTTCAGCCAGATATTCCAGATAAAATTTAACCATAGAGGAATCTCCGCCGTTGGCGCCTTTAGGAATATCAAGATTAAGGCACGCTTCATCTATACCCTCTTTACGGGAATAAATAAAGCGTGAGCTGTCAATATATTTTTCCAGATACCGCCCATATCCGATGGATATGCTGTCTCCTACAATATGCAGGCGTAAAATTTTCTTAGACATTATACGTACTGCTGGCTGTATCCCCGCCCCGGCCGGTCCAGTTAGTGTGAAAAAATTTGCCGCGCGGTTTATCGATACGCTCATACATGTGAGCACCGAAATAATCTCGCTGCGCCTGCAGCAGATTGGCCGGTAGAAAAGCGCTGCGGTAACCGTCATAATAAGCCAGGGCTGAACCGGTAGCCGGAACCGGAATTCCGTTTTCCACAGCGGAACTGACCACCCTGCGCCATGATTCCTGTGCCTTGTCAACGGTTTTTTTGAAAAACGGATCAAGCAGCAGATTTTTCAGACCCGGATTATTGTCAAAAGCTTCTTTGATTTTACCAAGAAAAACCGAACGGATAATACAGCCTCCGCGCCACATGAGGGCAATACCTCCGTAATTAAGATTCCATTTGTTTTCTGCTGCAGCTGCCGCCATCAGACTGTACCCCTGGGCATAGGACATAATTTTGGAAGCATAAAGCGCTTCTTCCAGCATGTTTATAAATTTAACGGTTTTCCCGCTGAATTTGGTTTTCGGCCCCTTAAGCGTTTTGGAAGCGGCAACTCTTTCATCTTTAATAGCAGAAAGACAGCGGCTGAAAACTGCCTCGCCGATCAAAGTTAGAGGAATGCCATGATCAAGAGCGGCAATAGCTGTCCACTTGCCTGTTCCCTTCTGTCCTGCCGTATCAAGAATTTTATCAATCAACGGTTTTTTATCATCATCTTTTACAGCCATAATATCGCGCGTGATTTCAATTAGATAACTTCCCAATTTGCCTTCATTCCACTGTGCAAAAACTTCATGCATTTCCTTTGGTTTCATTTTAAGCAGGCTTTTCATAATATGGTAAGCTTCACAAATCAGCTGCATGTCACCGTACTCAATTCCGTTATGAACCATTTTTACAAAATGACCCGCTCCGTTTTCGCCTACCCAGTCGCAGCAGGGGCCGTCTTCCACCCTGGCGGCAATAGCCTGAAAAATCGGTTTGACATGCGTCCAGGCAGCCCTGGAACCGCCGGGCATAATGGATGGGCCGTTTAATGCGCCTTCTTCACCGCCGGAAACTCCGGTGCCGATATAAAGCAGGCCCCTGGACTCGACGTGTTTTGTCCTGCGGTCTGTATCGGGGTAATGCGAGTTTCCGCCGTCAATTATTATATCGCCTGCTTCCAGTTGAGGAATGAGCTGTTCAATAAACTCGTCAACCGGTGCTCCGGCTTTTACCATCAGCATAACCTTGCGCGGCCGTTTGAGATTTTTTACCAGTTCTTCAATGGTTTTACAGCCGATAATTTTTTTTCCGGCGCCTCTGCCTCCGGTAAACTCATCTACCTTTGAAACTGTACGGTTATACACTGCCACGGTGAAACCGTTTCTTTCCATGTTGAGTACCAGGTTCTCGCCCATTACCGCCAGCCCGATTAATCCGATGTCTGCATTCATAATTTTTTCTCCTTTACTTTATTAAAATTTTAAGAGATCATTGATCCGGATAATTTTATTTTCCTTGCTGCTTTTCCAGACAGCCTCGCCCATGGCTACAGAAAGAGCTCCGGCCAGGCTTCCCGCGTTCATCTCATAAGGGCGGACAAGCGGCGAGATAAATAAATCTTCCTGCAGAAGCGGGTCAGCTCCGCCATGACCGCCTTTGTTTTTTACCACACGTATTGTCTGGCGCGCTCCGAAAAGCGGAAAATAATCAATAGTCTGTTCGGGCGGAGTAAAGGTAAGCCGATCAGGCGCCTGGTATTCGCAGGTTTCCAGCCGTCCTTTGGTACCATTGATAGTTACGCGAAAACCTTCATAGGGAGCGCTGAAATTTACGGAATATGAAAGAAAAGCGCCTTGATCGTATCTGATATTTGCCACATAGGTATCTTCAATATCAATTTCTGAATCATAAATACACATATCGGGAGAATAGCCGGTATAATCGCCGGCCGCGCGCCCCTTGTTTACGGTATTCAGATGATCATCTGCCGGAGCAGCATCATCAGTACGCGAATGCCAGCGCGAGTAATACCGGCATTGTTCCCGTTCAGCGCAGGAGCCGCAATGTCTTCCGTCTTTTTTCGACGGGTTATATTCACTCTCCGGCCCGAAATAATTTCTGGCTCCAAAAGCCGATACTTCGAGCGGTTTTTGATTTATCCACCAGTTTATCAAATCAAAATGATGAGTGCTTTTATGAATGGAAAGTCCGCCTGAATTTTTACGCAAGCGGTTCCAGCGCATGAAATAGCTGGATCCATGATATGTATCCACACACCAGTTGAGATCCACATATGTAATCCTGCCGATTTTTCCCTCGTGAATAATATCTTTTACAGCCATACTTAGCGGATTATACCGGACATTAAAAGTTACGGTAATTTTGCCCCTGCTCTTTTTTTCCGCGGCTAATATTTTACCGGCGTCTTCGGCAGTGGTGACCATGGGTTTTTCGCTAAGCACATCGAGATTATTTTCCAGGGCTTTGAGAATATACGACATATGCGTACGGTCAATTCCGGCGGAGATTATTACATCCGGCCTGGTTTCGCTCAACATGGAGCCGAACTTTTCTTCCCCCTGATAAAAAGGAATTTTTTCAGCTCCCGGGCAGTTTTGTTTTAAAACTTCATACCTGCGCGCATCCGGATCAAGCACAGCGCATAAAACAGCGCTGGTTCTGAATTTTTCCATAATGGGCCTGATGAACATTGCTATGGCGCGGTTGCTGATTCCGCAGACTGCATATTTTTTCATTTCTGCTCCTTGCTGCCAAATCTGCTTTTGGTCGACCAGAGGCCAAGCGCAGGATTTGATATAAAAAATATTTTTTCGCCGTTTATGATGTTGAATCCGTCTTTTAATTTGTCCGGATTATAAAGTTCGGACATTTTTTTCAAATCTTCCCAGTCAAAACCCGCATTCTCGATTTCCTGTCGGGTAAGCCTGCCGGGGCAATAGGTAATTTTAAATCTTCCTTCGCTTGAACCGTGTATTAAATGTGCAGCTGCGCTTAAATTTCCGGAAAGCTCAGCCTGTTTTTTCACTGCCTCCAGGGTAAGGGGTGTTCCCCGGTAACCGTAGGCGCGTATCAGACGGTCAATTTCTTTATCCTCGCCGAATTCCTTGACTCCCGGAGCAAGAATAATCAGCTCACCCCTGTCGGCAATTGCCATGCGCGTGCGGTAAATTGCCTTGTTGCCCAGCCAGGTACTTTTAAATTCTTCCGGATCAAGAAAAACCACGGCTTTGGCAAGAGGTTCATCAAGCATGGTAAAATTTACTTTTAGCGAGAGTTCGGCTGCCTGGTAAAAACATTCACTGTCGCATCCGATAAAAAGCCCGCGGCAGACCAAAGCGCCCTTGGAGTTTTTGCTGAGTACGGTCTGGGCATATAAAACCGGCAGCCGGGAGGCAAAATGTTCCGAAGCATAATTATAAAGACTGCGCACCGGAGTATCGGCCCTGCCCATGATGCGCTCCATGCCGTAGGCTGCTCCCACAAAATGACTTTTATTTATTCCTTCCCTTCCGCCGGTTCCGACAAAAATATTTTTATTGTAATTGGCCATGCCTACTACTTCGTGCGGAACTACCTGTCCGGGAGAAAAAATAAGATCATACCCGCCGTTTAGCAGAAGTTTGTTCACCTGGGCCGGCCAGGAAAAATCACAGGCGCCGCCGGAAACCTGTTTTACATAATCAGCCGGAACATCGCCGAGGGTGACAACATCACTTCGCCAGTCATGCACCCGGAAAAGATTAAGCGGTATATTTCCGAACATTTTATTAATTTCATGTTCAGTCATGGCATAATGAGTGCCAAGCGCCGGCAGAATATCGGTCAGAGTCTGTTTATAATACTCATAAGCATAGCCGGTTAGCTCTCCGGCGCGGGAGTGAAAACGCGTAAAATCAGGAGGCAGGGCAAGAACTTTTTTCTTTTTACCGATTTTTTCAAAAGCCGTAAAAAGCCCCTGTTTTATTTCATCTGCGGAAAGCTCGGTATCTGGGGATCCTTTGGCAAAATAAAGCACTATGGCCGCCGTTATCTTTGAATGCGGGCTGAGCCGCCTTTGGCAAAAGCTTCCACCTGTTCAAGGCCGGCCATGGTTGTATCTCCCGGAAATGTGGTAAGCAGTGCGCCGTGCGCCCAGCCGAGTTTTAATGATTCCTCGGGAGTTTTGCCGGAAAGCAGGCCGTACATAAGCCCGGCAGCAAACCCGTCGCCGCCGCCTACCCGGTCATAAACATCAAGTTCGCAGGTTGGCGCCTGATAGCTTTTTCCATCCAGCCAGAGTACTGCGCCCCAGGAATGGCGGTTGGTGGAGTGCACTTCGCGCAGAGTTGTAGCAACAGCTTTGATATTGGGAAGTTTTTTGGTAACTGTTTCCATCATGCCGAAAAAAGCCGTGGTATCAAGTTTGGATTTATTTTCTACTTTCGGACCTTCCAGGCCAAGCCCCATCTGCAGATCTTCTTCATTGCCTACCAGTACATCAACATGCTCTACAATCTTGCCGAGTATTTTGGGAGCGCGCTCTGCTCCGCCGGATACAGCCCATAGTTTGGCGCGGTAATTTAAATCAAAAGATGTAATTGCTCCTGCTTTTTTGGCCTCCTGCATGCCCTCGATTACCAAATCAGCAGTAGTTTCAGAAAGAGCGGAAAAAATTCCGCCGGAATGAAACCAGCGTACTCCGCCGTCAAAGACTTCTTTCCAGTTGATACTGCCTTTTTTCAGCAGGCCGGCAGCTTCATTTGATCTGTTATAAAAAACTACCGGAGCGCGTACGCCCTGGCCGCGATCGCTCCATACCTGGGCCATATTGGGGCCGCGTACTCCGTCGTGCTTGAAGCGCACATAATATGGAAATACACCGGCTTCGCGCACTGCATTTTCCACTCTCATGCCTATGGGGTTATCAACCATGGCGCTTACAATCGCGGTTTTCAGGCGGAAACAGCGGGACAGATTGGCTGCTACATTATATTCGCCGCCTGATACGTGCAGATCATAATGACTGGCCAAGGAAAAAGGAATAATACCCGGATCAAGCCTGGTTACCAGGGCGCCGAGCGCTGCAAAGTCGTGTTTTTTGTTTTCGGGTTTTGGAATGTTTAATGACATTTTATTCTCCTGTAATTATTTTATTATACGCCTGAATAAGCGTTAAATCCGCCGTCTACCGGAATAACCACACCGGTTAGAAAAGACGAAAGATCAGATACCAGAAAAAGAGCTGTTCCGCAGAGGTCTTCAGGCTCGCCGAACTTACCCATGGGCGTACCGTTAATAATTTTTTTCCCGCGTTCGGTAAGCCCCCCGGTCTTTTCATCGGTAAGCAGAAAACGGTTCTGATTGGTAAGAAAAAATCCGGGAGCAATGGCATTTACCCGAATATTCACCTGGGCCAGATGAGTGGCAAGCCATTCGGTAAAATTATTTACAGCTGCCTTGGCTGCCGAATAGGCCGGTATTTTGGTCAGCGGCTTAAAGGAATTCATGGAAGAAATATTAAGAATTACTCCGCTGCCGCTTTGCAGCATATCTTTAGTCAAAATCATGGAAGGAAGCAGGGTGCCCATGAAATTCAGATCAAAAACAAATTTAAAACCGTCAAGCGCCAGGCCGTAAAAGGTTTTTTCAGGAGTTTTTTTGTCAGCTTCTTTCATGATCTCAATCTGGGTAGTAGCCTTGGGGGAATTTCCACCGGCGCAGTTAACAAGAATATCAACCGGTCCGAGCTGCTGTTTTATTTCCGCCGATGCTTTTTCCAGAGATGTTTCATCCAGCACATTGGCTTCTATGCCGGCTGCCCTGGTACCGGTTTCTTTTTCAATTTCCTTAGCTGCTTTTTCAGCAATATCTTTTTTAAGATCAAGAATCGCCATTTTAATTCCTGCAGCGGCAAATGCCCTGGCCATAGCCATGCCGATTACTCCGCCACCGCCGGTAAGGGCGCATATTTTTCCTTTTAATCCGCTGAAATCATATTTCTGCATATTTCCTCCTGATTATGCTGATTTTCTTATTATTAATTTTGTATCAAAGATTCGGCTTTTAATAGGTATTCCATGTTCGATTTTTTCCAAAATTTGCTCGTAAATATAAACGCCTATGGAGCTTCCTCCCTGCATAATGGTGGTAAGCTGCGGCGTGGTATATTCGGAATAGTTATCATTATCGAAACCGATTACGGAAATATCTTCAGGCACGCGGAGATTTTTTTCCAGCAGGCCGGAAACAAGGCCCAGGGCCATTTTATCGCTCTGGCAGATAATGCCGTTTACAGGTTCGGATGTATTATTTATAATCTGTGTGAGGGCACGGCCTCCGGCAAAACCTGTTTCGGCTTCGATAATCATTTCATTTTTAAAAATTATGCCTGATTCCAGCAGGCCATTTTTAAACCCGTTAATACGGGATTCTCTTTTGTTGTTTTCCAGGGCAAGCAGTTGATGTTTACGGCCTTTTTCAGCCAGGTATTTTACGGCATCGCGGTAGCCGGAAGCCCGATTGATATAAACAGCAGGAAAATCCGTACGGCATTCAGGATCAATCAGGAAAAACGGATAATCTTCCTTGTTAATGGCAGATAATAGTGCGGTTTTTGGAAAACGCATATTGGTAAAAATCACCAGCGCATCGGAACGCGGGATAAAGCGCTTGATAAGTTCGTCTTCGGTTTCCTGATCGCGCGCCCGGCTGACCAGCATGGCATAACCTGCCGTATTGAAAAGGCGCGTCATGGTTTCAAGGCGTTCGCGGTTAACGTCACTGTCAATAGCGCCTAAAATGACGCCAATAGTATAACGTTTCTTGGTTTTCAAAGACCTCGCCAGGGGATCCGGGGAATATTTGTATTGACGGGTTATGGAAATAATATTTTCCCTGGTTTCTTCTTTGACATTTACAGCGTTATTGATTACTCTTGATACAGTCCGCACCGAACATCCGGCTTTTTGTGCAATGTCTTTGATTGTAAGCATTTTGTCGTATTTTATGCCATCGATAGCATAAATATTATAATTCATTGCAGGTAAAATGTCAAGAAGGTGCAAA
>Ga0154543_1026_pt2 | contig 13032 bp, 8 predicted proteins | sample RifGroF1_FD_105686 | JGI IMG/M metagenome (GOLD analysis project Ga0154543, IMG submission 105686) | Spirochaetes bacterium GWF1_41_5
CATTGGTGTTTTGGCTTTGTTTGTTGAACTGTTTTGGTATTAATATGGCATATAATAATTCGATAAAAAATAAAAATATAAAAATAAAATTTGTTTTTAGATATCTGCAAAAGAGCCGACGCGGCTCCTGAAATAGACGGTAAAGCCACTCCAGCCCGGCATTTCTTAGAAAAAGCGGTGCACGGTTCATTGAACCGGAAAATACATTAAATGCTGCGCCCACACCTATCATAAGCGCCTCAATTTGCTGATGTTCCGCCATCCAGATTTCCTGCTTGGGGCATCCTAAGGATACAAATACCAAATGCGGTTTGGATGAATTAATTTTGTTAATAATATGTTGATTTTCTGAAGCGGTTAATGCGCGGAAAGGGGGTGAAACGGCTCCGGCTATTTTTAAGCTTGGATATATTTCGGCTGATTTTGTCATTATTTTATTTAAAATTGTTTCCGTGTTCCCATAAAAAAAGACAGATAAATTTTTTAATGCACATTTTTTTAAAAGGTCAGGAAAAATGTCCATGCCGGCGATACGTTCCTGTCTGATATGATGAAGTATTGAAATTCCTTTAGCTACAGGCATTCCATCGGGTAAAGTAATTGTTGCATTGTTTAAAATATTACGAAATTTTTTATGAAAAAATGATTCAATTAACATATGTACATTACAAACGCATATATATCCGTTTTGCCGTTTTTCAGCCAGCGAGATAATTTCTGAAAGACAGGCTTGATATGACGCAGTTGTTATTAGCGATCCAAGAATGTGTTTTTTCATAAATGGTAAATTTCCCCTGGTGATCAATAATTAGTCAAACTGCGCAGTTGATTATTCGGATATATTGAATATTTCCGGATGCGGTAGGATATTAATAAAAATTTTAAAATATTTTTTTTCATGATTTTTATATATTTTGTAAAAGTATTTTGGGGAGCTGCCAGGCGCTTATTTAAAATGATTAATAGTCTTATATTAAAAACACTCTTATTGTCTTTCATTTAATTGGTTATTGATTATATATAGAGTTTATATTTTTTTCAATCAGAGAATTTTCAGAGAATTTTCACTTGTTGTTTTTACTGTCAAAACTTCTGAGGGTTTTGCTTTTTTTAGATTTTTCGGTTATGATTTATTTTAATGTCATCAACAAATATCCGAATTATTTTTTGCCTGTACATTACATTTGCTGTATTGTTATCAGTATTATTTCTGCCGGCTGCAGCTCTTACACCTGCAATTATTTCCCGGATTAATGAAGCTGTCTTTGAAGTGGTAATACCAAAACCCGATACAGATCCCCTGCAGTATGAAAAAGAATTGCCGTTTCATCTTCTTCCTTTCGGTATAAGAAATGATAAATACATGTCTGTAGGCACCGCTTTCAGTTCCTCCCGCCAAAAATTTATTACTGCAGCTCATGTACTTGATCTTGAGATACTCACCAGCTTCAGTAATATATTTATCCGCAGCAGCAAAGGAGAAATTTTTACAGTTAATTTCATCGAACGTTACTCGAAAAATCGTGATTTTGCGGTATTTACTATTAAGGAAGATCGCACCAATACCACACTCGGTTTCAATCTTACACCCGAGATTAACAGCACGGTTTACGCTGTTGGTAATGCTCTGGGTGAGGGAATTGTCATCCGGGACGGGCTTCTGACTTCGGAAACACCGGAGGAGGAATCCGGGGCCTGGAAATGGCTGCGCTTTTCCGCTGCCGCCTCTCCGGGTAACTCCGGCGGACCTTTACTCGATCAAAGCGGAAAAGTCATCGGGGTTGTTCTTAGAAAATCAGAAAATGAAAATCTTAATTATGCCCTGCGGCTTTCCGAGATTGTAAATTCCGGTAAAAATATTGCCGATTATCATCTGAAAATCACATATAAAACCGATTTATGTGAAAAATACAGTACCTTTCCGATTGATTTCAAACTCGCCCTGTCGCTTAATATACATGAACTGCGCAGTCAGATGAGCAAAGAATTGGGTTCCAATATAAGGCTGGCCCTTGATCACTACCTCACTGAACATAACGCTGATTTTTTTCCATCCGGTAAAAATTCCGAACTGCTTTTACACAAAATCTATTATGCAGCAATTCCGCATATTATTTGCCAGAATAACAACGGCATCTGGGATGCTTTTACCCCTGCTAATCCTGCAGAATCTTTTCCGGAAAACGATATTTACTTTTATCATGGTACTTTTTCGCGGCATATATTTTTTAATCTTAAAACCACCAATGAATCATTATATTCCGGAATATTAACTGCAGGTAAGCCGTTCTTTCCGGTATTTATGAAAGCAATTCCCTATAGCCGCGAAGTAGGCAGTCAGAATATACGAATTACCAATACTGCGGAAATTCCAATGCGCGCTGAATTTACGGATAAATGGAATAGAGTGTGGATTATTTACCGCTGGAATTTACCTTATGAAAACGAAAGACTTCTGGTTTATCTGCTTCCGCGGCCGGACGGATTTATCGGATTTGCTACTATGGATCAAACCGGGATTCTGGAAGCGATTATAAACCCTGATTGCGAACTTATTGCCGGACATATTTACTGTACTTACGAAGGAACGATAGATGCATGGCAAAAATTTTTAAAATTAACCGATATAATACCTGAACCTTTGAGTAAGATTTCTATTTCCGATGTACTGCCCCCGGTGCCGAATAAAGAAGAAGGCAATGTGCAGAATTCCTCATCAGATCAGAATGCCGGGCAGGGTAAAATTTCCTGCCCTTTTTTCACCATGAATTTCAATAAAATCCTGCCTCTTAGAACAGAAAGTGTCCTGATTATCAATATGGACTTTTTCCGTTTTAATAACCAAGTCCAATGGGATATGCGCACTGTTCAATTTTGCGATAGTTATAAAAAAAACACCCATTTCATTCTGTCCCGGCAGATTAAACCTCCGGAGTCGCTTGGTAAAGAACAGATCGATCAATGGACAACCATGATAAATAAAACCACACCTTATGATCAAGTAGCCCGTTTTTTTAATGAACATACAATTATCAATTCTTCCCGCGATATTGACGAAAAACAGGAAAGCCTGTACATAACCAGTTTATACCTGAACGGTAAAATCAAGGATAAAACCACACGATCTATAATGACGGCACTAAACAATTGTCTTACTCTGCATGAAAAAAGATAAGTTATTGATCATCTGCACCCTGTAAACCCCGCTGGAGAAAGCTTTCCCGGCAGACTTAAACTCTGGATATCTGCAGTAAGCACGGATTTTCACGGAGCTCATTATGACGATAACGGATCAGATTACGGTAAAGTCAGATCCGTAAATGAACTTGAAAAATACCTGCGTATTATTATAGATAAGCCTCTGCTTATGACAGAATCGGTTGCTGATTTGGAACATGAACTGTCTTATTAAATTGATGCTGTTTCTGATTATCCTTGCACTTCAGCTTCCGAGTAAAGAAATACGTTTTTGCATAGCCTTCTCCTCACCTGATACCTGCTGTGCTGCAGATACCGATGCCAGTTTTTTAAGATAACCTGCTTCAGTATTTTTCAGGGATACGGCTTTAGCGGAAAATTTCTTTAAAAATTTTTTCCATTCCGGATTCAGTTGCGCCCCGGGTTTAAGCGCTGTAATGCCGAGTACCAGCAGACTGGTGCTGCCAGAAGCGGTAAGAATAAGCTTGTTAATTTTCTGGCCGGGATGAGGATTGCGCCATGCATATAGATATACATGCAGCGGGACTCCGATACTTCTGGTGGTTGCGTTATATCCCTGCCATACGGCAAGCGCGTCAGAAGGATGGTTTTTTCCCCACCAGCCGTCGATTTGTTCTCCGGGTTTTATCGGTATTTTTAAACTGCTGTCATTCTCAAAATTCACGCAATATTCCCCGACCAGCGTATCGGGCGGCGGCTGATTTTTGGCATAAGTATGAAGAAAATAAATACTGCCGGCGCAGGCATTTATAATGAACTCTACAGCAGAAGGCAATCCGTCTTTTTCAGCAATATTATGCATACAGATAATTGTTCGGCCGTTGTTGCTTTCCGGTTGGATCAATGAAAAATCAATGCCTCCGAAGTTTTTTCTTTTCCATGGAAAATTTTTCATATCATTGTCACCCTGGTCTGTCCATCCGGCAACCTGTGCAGTATTATAATATCCGCGGTTTGCAGCAGCGGATATATCAATTGCCCGGTAATCGGATTTTAAAAACCGGGTAAATGCGGGTTTTAATATTAGCAGGGATTGAATAAAATCCGCTTCCAGATTTTTACGTTTAAAGTAACCGAGCAGAAGCCGGAAGTTTTCACTATGCCGTACCGGTTTCTGTCCAGCCAGATTTAGCAGGTTATTATCAAGTGTGGGTCCGGGTGTAACTATGGCGGAAAAAAATTTTTTTGTCCTGGTATCGCTGATTCCATAATACAAAGAGCAAAAGCGGCCGGCAAGGTTTGCATGCGGCATCCTTCCCCCGTTCCAGGCATGTTCAGCTGCTGCGGCATGCGGGAGATGGTAATATTCCCAATGTGATGCCGGCCTTGCTAATGAATTACTCGCTGCCCATGAGGTTGCAAGTATTCCCTTTTCACCGTATTCACGAATGCGCTTTGAAAACCAGTGCATATTTTCGGAAAGTTCCCTGAAATCCATGGGGTTTCCCAGGGAACGCCTGGCGGCTCCTGCTCCGATAACCTCATATCCCTGATCATGATAAAATCCGGTAAGGGAAAAAGTTTTGCCCTTGCGGGGAAACCCGGGGCACTTCCAGTATTTTTCATACATCTGGTACAGTGAGGGTGAGAGTTTTTTCTGCGCTTCTTCTGTTTTAATCATCCCGGGTATACCGCGTACCAGAAGCTCGCTTGCGGTATCAGTCTTTTCTAGATAATTCCAATAATTCAGGATCAGCGGCTTTTTCAATTTCCCGGCAATGCCCGGGTGGGTGGCAATCATATCATCCCAGAGAATCGGCATGAGTCCTTTTTGCCTGATGAATTCAATAATCGGATTTATATGCCTGCTGTATAATTCGTCTTTTCCGTATTGATCGATTATATTCCTGCAGCGCGGGCAGAAACGCGCCCGGAAAGGCTCATCTCCGCCGATATGAAAATAATGCAGCCCGGGATGCGCTGCAATTACTTCTTCCATCATTCCCAGGATTAATTTTTTTGCCTCATCGTTTGTACCGCAGCATTCATTAATCGCAAGATCATCCTCCCGCAGATGCCGAAAACGATCATGCTTCAGAATATACTCAAGATGCCCATAACTCTGTACCAGGGGAATAATCTCCACGCCGAGCAGACTGCAGAGAGACTGCAGTTCTGCCAGTTCCCCGGGCGTATAGGCGCTCCCAACCGCGATATCAGGAAAATGGCGAAAAGGAAATTTATCTTCATATTCCATCAGCAAAAAATTAATTTTCATTCCGGCAAGCATGATAATAAATTTTCTGATATACTTTTTATCAAGCGGAACAGTTTTAAGATCCAGATGAAACATGCGCATGCCTATATCCGGCCAGTCGCTGATGCGGCAGCATGGAGGGCGGCGGTTCATTACGAGAATTTGAGCAAGTGTAGCTGCTGCACGCAGGAGTCCTTCGGCGCTGACGGCAGCAAGTGAAATCCGCTTTTTATCAAGTATAATCCGGTATTCTTCCCTGCGCTTTTCATCCAGATTATTACTCTGCAATGATAATTCCGCATGGATGGCGATACCAGCAGCAGATTTGTTTTCTTCCATCAACAGACTGAAAGCAGTGTTTATCCGTTTTGCCAGATTTTTATCAGTACCCGGACCGGCAGTAAATATTATTTTTTTCAGCAGCGGCATTGTGCCGCCGGTAAAAACCGCTTTCTTTACAGCCGGAATCAGATTTGTTATTGGGTTGGTATTCATGTATATTTTCCTTATGCGATGGATCAATTCATTATACTAAAAAAACATTAATTTGTCAATAAAATAAATATAAATATTTTATAATGTTAATTTAATTAACATTAATGAGTTTCGATTAAACTTTTCATTTCCCGTTCAAACGCATAAACAGCAAGCGCATGCAGCAGTTCATTGTTGTCAGTATTACCGGAAACAACTGAAATTTTTTCCTGCTGCGAACTGAAATAAATATCATTCAGATTTTTTTCAAGAAACCAGATTAGCACATCATTAAAAGGCCTGTTTTTAAGAATGATTTTTTGCGGCATACAGGCAATAACTATATTGCGGATAATAGCGGAAAATTCCTCAAAAGCTTTGGTAATAACAGACACGGTAAGCGGATCTTTCATATTCCAGCCTTTACGGAGAATTTCTTCGGGAATATTACACCTGTAATTTTCGTATTCAGCAAGAGTCTGTTCCCCGTTTTTCATGCGGATCCGTATTTCCTGAGATATAACCCAGAGAGGGAAAACATCCCTGAGCAGATATCCGCTGCCTGTTTTGCACATGCCGATTTCTCCGGCTGCATGATCAAGTCCACCTATGATATTTTGCGAAGAGACAAGCCGCAGAGCCAGGCCGTTCCCGATATAAAGAAATGAGCCGGTTTTTTTATGTTCCTCGGACAGAATCAGGGCGCAGCATTCCACAGACAAAGCATTAATAAACGAAAGCGGAGGCATACTTTTAAAAAATTTTCCAAATTTTTTGTCAAGATCACAGGCAAAATTCATATTATGCATCTGATTGGTATTGATTGCAGCATGCGGAGACCACGAAGCCTGGGAAAAAAAAGAAGTAGAGCGGTTATAAAGCAAACCGGTTTGCTGATTAATTACTCCCTTGACCGCAAAGGCCAGGGCAATAATTTCATAGAAGCAGATTTTTTTTTTATGAAGAATTTCTGAAATCCCTGCATACAGTTTCTGTATTTCACTGTCTTCAAGATTGGTAAAAAAATTGGCAGTTGTTTTTTGATATATTATTTTAAAGGAAGAGTCGATTATCCCGATAGTAATACCGGGCTCCTGATTGATAATAACCGCAACAATATAAAAAAATCCGGGCCGCAGGCCTAGTTTTTTTTTTTTCACTGTTTTATACGGCCTAACAGAAGATACGGTTGAAGTATCGGTAATAAGTTTTTTTTTAATTAAATCGCCAATCCTTCCGGAAATATTGGCTCTGCTTACCGCGAATAATTTTGCCAGTTCGGTCTGGGTTTGTGCCTGATTTTTTACAATCGCCCGGATATACTTGTAATTTGCCTTCCCTGCTGTTTTTAGAAAATTTTCAAGCGGGATATTATTTTTTTTCATTTAACGTTTTATTGTCTTTCTTGAGTAACCATGATTATATCAAAAATAATATTTGATTTCAATACGGGATTTATTGACTTAAAAAGTCCCAATTTTATTGCGGTTTTCTGTTTTAAATGGAAGTATTTATCTCTCACAGATTCCCACTTTTATTTTTTTTAAATGGGAATCTGTGAGAATTTATTGACGAGACCTGCAAATCATATTATAACCAGATGTCTTATAAATTATATGTAAAAAATTATTCGATACGATAATCCGTTTTATGAAACCCTTTTCCCTGCTTATCAAACCAGCTTCTGCTCTGTGCAATATTGACTGCACATATTGTTTTTACAAGCGCGTACTTGGCGTTTATCCTGAAACGGAATATCAGCTGAAAATGAGCCTTTCCACAGCCGAAGCGCTGGTGGAAAAATTTTTAGGACTTAAGTTTCCGGCTGTTTCGCTTTGCTTCCAGGGCGGCGAACCGCTTTTAATGGGACTGGATTTTTACCGGCAGATTATTGAAATGGAAAAAAAACACGGTTTTCCCGGGCAGGCTGTGGGAAACTCCTTTCAAACCAATGCCGTGCTGGTCAATGAAGAATGGGCTGCATTTTTCCGTCAGTATAATATGCTGCTGGGTGTAAGTCTTGACGGAGAAGAAGACCTGCATGATTATTACCGTAAAGATTACAGCGGCAGCGGAACCTTTAAAAAAGTCATGCAGGGTATCAGGCATCTGGAAGCGGGAAACGTTGAGTTTAATATTCTTTCCATGCTTACCCCGGCAAGTGCACCCCGGGCTGTGAATACCTATAAATTTCTGCGCAGCCTGGGTTTTAACTATCTGCAATTTATTCCCTGCCTGGAAGAAATACCCGGTGCCGGTAAGCCTGCTCCGTTTTCGCTTTCTTCCGATGACTTTCTTTTGTTTTATAAAAAACTTTTTGATACCTGGTATGAAAACGGATATCCGCACGTTTCCGTCAGGCTGTTTGACGATATATTAAGCTATATACTTGACGGGCACCGCAATTCTTGCGCTTTTCAGAATGCCTGTAACAGTTATTTTCTGGTGGAACATAACGGTGATGTTTATCCCTGCGATTTTTTTGTTTATCCGGAGTGGAAGCTCGGCAGTATTGTAAATAACAGTTTTGATGAAATAGTAAAATCGGATAAACGTCTAAAGTTTGCCAAGTTAAAAAGCATGGCAGGCAGGCATTGCCGGGAGTGTAAATATTATACATTCTGTCTGGGCGACTGTACCAAGTTCCGGCTGTTCGGCGGCAATAATGAAAGCCATATCAGCGCCTTGTGCCCGGGTTTCCGTGATTTTCTTGATTATTCTTTTCCGCGTTTTCTGGAACTTAGCGAAGATATAAAAAAACGAAGACTATCCCGGAGAATGCAGTCTCCGCCTCCGGTTATTCCTGCTGATTATCCGCGTAATGCTCCATGTTTATGCGGCAGCGGAAGAAAATACAAACATTGCTGTATGCAGTCTGAAAATAAGAGTTAATAGTGTTTCCATACCGGCAGTAAGGGCGCAATGTAAAATTCCCGAACAATACGCAGATTAAATTTTTCATGTTTTTCGGGATTTTTTCTGTAAGCAGCAGGGCGATTTGTAAAAAAAAAATATACTTACCCAGATTTAATAATTAAAATTTAAAAAAAAATAACATGAAGAAATCTTGAAATAATAACATTTTTTAACTATTTATAATATTCTCTTCGTGTTAAAATTTGTAAAATCTGAGTGGATACAAAATTATTTAAAAATAATTTTAGAAGATTAATATTTTTGATATTTATCTGCATTGTTTATCTGTTTTATTTTTTTTCCTGGGGTTGAGATAAAAGGCATTTGTTAATGCTTACTGCATAGGCGCGTACGGCTTCAATTACGGTAATATCAATATTTAGTTTTGATGCAATGCATTTGCCGTATAATTCCTGAAGCTTGAGCATGGATTCCAGGAAATTTTCCCTGCGCATGATAAATAAATCTGCGCCCAGCGGGTTATTTATGGCATAAAAAGCATCTTCATGCAGAGTCATCATAAAAAACACGGATATACGGTCAAGCGAATTCAGCCAGGCGAGCAGCGCCCGGCTGTTTTTGGCTATCACCAGTTTGATCAAATCACCTAACATTTCCGGATGCGGTTCAGTACCGCAGTTTTTTCTGATATATTCGAGATAATTATACTCATTTTTAAAAACCTGAGAGACGGTTTCCGGCCAGTCCCCGCTGAACAGGCTGTCCATACGTTTTCTGATATAATCAGTGCACAGATCAAAGACAAAAAGATAGTATTCGTTTAAAATTGTGAAATAATCGTAATTTTCTCCCGGGTTGCTGCGTACGGCGCCGTAGAGCACTTCCGCAGTATTAAGATTGCGTACGGCTTTTTCATTATTAACGGTTCCGGAAAGCTCCCGGTAAAGATCCTGAAAAGCCGTTCTGATATTTATTTCGCTTTTTTCATCACCGGAAACAATATCTGTCTGTTCGCACGCTGCCAGCATGAATTTCTCTATAGTTCTTTTTACGGATGCAGCAATATTTTTTCTCTGATACCTGCGGATAACAGCGGCAATATTATGGCCGGCTGCGCCTGAGGGCTCGATGCGCGAAAGGATATCGGGAAAATCATCGCGGTACTCGGCCTGATGAAGATAAAAGCGCACTATTGATTCAAGCATATCCGGGGTGCCGGTTTTAAGCAGAATTTCCGCTGCTTCTTTTTTAAGAAGATGGTCTTCCCTGGAAAAGACTTCATAGATTTTTCCGCAGCGTCCACGATCAGGGTGCTTCTTGAAATACTGCAGGGCGTAATAAATGATCTGATAGGACGATGAACTGAAAAACTTCAGCATTTCCTCGGCAAATCCATCTATATTGTTTTCCGTGATATAGGCGATTGTGTATTTCGACAAACCCGGAATTTTAAGCAGCACGTGCAGCGTCTCAGCCGGTATTACCCAGTCCTGGGCTGGACGCAGCAGAAGCGCCAGCAGGATTTCCCGCAGATTTTCCATGTTGGCTGCCGGCTGCAGCATATATTCCTTAAGGCAGTTTTTTATAAATTTCAGAGCTTCTTCGCAGCGCAGGGTTATAATAGTACGGAAAAATATCTTTTCTTCAGGTTTTTTCCCTGCCAGTTCAATCAGGCTTCCGGCATGAGCGTCGAGCCTGAGACTGGAGGCAAACCATAATACCAGCGCGGTAAAATGCGCTGCTTCTTCTTTTTGAATCAGCGTAATGCTTTCGCCGATAATAAGTTCAATCAGAAGATGATCCGCAGGCAGCAGTTCATAAATAAATCCGTTTAAAACCGCTCTTTTCAGCCCGGAGAGGATATAACTTTTCTGTTCCAGCGTAGGGGCAGCTGTAAAAAAATCATAAGCCGTTTTAATGCCTTCATGTTTTTTCAGAGTAACCAGGGCATTGACCAGAGAGTCGTAAATGCGGCTATGCGCGCTTTTATTAAAAAAATCAATTAATACGGAAGCGGCCCGGGTGCGCATTTCTTCCGGTGCGCTTATAAGGGGCAGACAATCGATGATGATTTTCTGCAGATTAACGCTGCGGCAGTCCGGCAGAAAAGAGATAAACAGAGAAAAAACCAACGGACTGTCAATACGGGCCATATTCATCACGGCGGTTCTGGATTGCGCGGTATAATGTTTCTCGTATTCCTCAAGCCTGGCTTTAAGAAGAGGAATTATTTTTTCCGTAAGCGAATCGGAATTTTTCAAATCGAAAACCGCGCTTTCATCGCCGGAAATAAGTTTTTTAAGCGTAAGACGCGGCCGATCTATACCGGTTCCGGTATTTTTAATCTGCCGACAGAGCAGAGAAGCGGCCGGCAGATTCCTGAGGGCGTGAATCTGTTCCCGGCCAATACTGCCGAATTTTTTTAAAAATAAAAGCAGGGTGAATATTTTCATCTGCCGCTCTGCGCTGCCCTGCGCCTCCCGGCTTTCATGCTCGGCCAGGCGTATGATTTCCTGTTCCGCCCAGCCGGTAATTTCCGGTGTTTCCGAGACTCGCCGTATTGACAGCAGGTATTCTATAATATCCATACGTTCGGAAGCGGAAGCTTCTGAAAAACTGCCGATAATAAACGGGGAATATCCGGAAAGCCCGAGCCGGGTAAGAATTTTTAATGCCAATTTTTTTTTAACCTGGTTACGGGTCAGACGCCAGATTTCAAATACCCGGTCGGCGCAGCCCGGGTCACTGATGCGGTAAAATGCCTTCAGTACGGCTATTTTAATGCAATCGTCGTTTTCAAGACTAATCTCTATAAGCGGCAGTATAATGCCCCTGTAATCGCTGAATTTGCCAAGGGTTTCAATTACATAAATTTTTTCTTCAGGAATTCGTGTGGCATAAAAAAAATCAAGCAGGGCGCTTATTTCACGATAACCGCCTGATAATGCCAGGCTGTCGATAATATTTTTTACTTCATTGAATGACCCGGCCTGCAGGAGTTCGGCAGTGACCAGTGAATATTTATCCATGGGTAAATTGTACAGCCTGGGCCGGGAATACCGGTCCGTCAGCGCACACCAGATTATAACCTGCAGTGCTTTTTACAGCGCAGCCCAGGCAGATTCCCATACCGCAGCCCATTACCGCTTCGCAGGAAATCCAGGCCGGGATATTACAGCCGGAACTGATTTGCTGAACAGCTTCCAGCATTTTTTCCGGACCGCAGGCAAAAATCGCCTGGTATTTTCCCGAGGCTGCTTCATCGGTTAAGGCGTCGGTTACCAGTCCCCTTTCCCCGGCCGAACCGTCATCGGTTATTATTCGTACCCGGGAAGTAAAATTACGGAACTCGTTTTCCAGATAAATTTCTTGGCTGCGGCGGAAACCAAGACAGGCGGTGAAACTGTTTTTTTCAGCATAGCGAGTAAGATAAAAAAAAAGCGGCGGGATGCCGATTCCTCCGCCGGCCAAGAGAATATTTTTCCCGCAAAAATCAGGAAATCCGTTTCCCAGCGGACCGTTAACTTCGAGCTCAGCGCCGGACTTAAGACCGGAAAGGAATTCAGTTCCCCGGCCGCGCAGTTTATAATAAATAATAATGGATTGATCGGTGACAGAAGCTATGGAGAACGGACGGCGCAGGGTATTTACTCCGCTGTAGAGCGTTACAAATTCACCCGGGCAGGCAGCAGCAGCAACAGCCGGGCAGTTTAATTTTAGACGGAAAATACCGTCTGCGGTCTGCCGGTTATCGGCAATAACGGAAGTTTGCAGCCGGTTTTTTTTCATTTCACAGAGCAGAAAGCGTTTTTTGAATTTCCGCCCGGTTGGGATAATCGGGTTTTTCTTTAAGCAGATTTTCAAGAACTTCCCTGGCTTTGGTTTTATCCTGAAGTTTAATCCAGGCATATCCAAGTTTTTCCATGGCTGTATACTCGCGCGGATTAATTTTTAAAAGCGTTTCATAAGTCTGCCTGACTTTGGTGTAGTCCTCTTTTTCAGTATATACACTAGCCAGATTATACATTACGGCTGTGTTGCCGGGGTTTATATCTTTGGCTTTCAAAAATGATTCTTCGGCATCAGGCAGGAGGCGGAATTTATGATAAATGAGCCCCAGCTCATTATAATGCCCCATGCTGTTTTCCAGATTTTTTTCATATTGTATGGCAAGTTTGGCTTCTTTAACAGCCGATTCCAGAATACCCTTGTCTTTCCAGAAACGTGCGAGTTCTATGTGCGCTGTAGGATTCTGCGGTTCGTAT
>Ga0154543_1031_pt1 | contig 13001 bp, 6 predicted proteins | sample RifGroF1_FD_105686 | JGI IMG/M metagenome (GOLD analysis project Ga0154543, IMG submission 105686) | Spirochaetes bacterium GWF1_41_5
TAAAAGAAATATACATTTAACTTTGTATAATCAGCTATTATAATAAAATCGATATCGTTTCCGGAGGGATTATGGTTGAAATATTAAAAACTGTCTCTTTAAAAACTACAGGTGAACAGCTTACTATAAAAAAAATAACTGCTCCGGATATTGAATATGCAGACCGGTTATATCATTTCCTTGATCATAAAAGCGATAATACCTTGCGCGATCTCAGGCAGAAGCTCCGCGGTGATTATAAAGAAGAATGTATTGATAATTTTTTTATAGGAGAAATTAACGATAAAATTGCCGGACAGCTATGGTACGGGTATCCGATTAACAGAAGTGTGGGTAATTTCGGACATGTTTATACGGCCTTAGAGCACAGAAAAAAAGGAATAACAAATGAATTAATGAAATATTTTATTGAAGACTTTAATGCATGTAATGTAAAAGCATTATTATGCGGCACAGGCAGCGCCTGGATTGCAAAAATCTATCTTGATTTCGGTTTTGTGACTGTAGTTCCGGGAACTGATCACGGGCCGCTTGTTTTACTGAAAAAAGAAGCAGGTAAATCCTTTACCGAGTTTGCCGCAAAGTATTATAGCCCGGGCTCTGCGATAGCCGCCCATAGAGGCACATCTGTATATAAATATGAAATAGATAAAATGCTTGCAAATATTTTTTTATTAAATGGAATTGTCATGCACAGAATTATGGCAGCGGCGCCGTTATCATATCAGGAAGCCCTGTTCATGGCTGAAGATCAAAAAGGGATAATAACTGCTGCCGAAGCAGAAAACAGCGCTATTCCCGGCTGGGCTTATATACTAAATACCGGCTCTCTTATGGAAAACGAATCTCCGGTTTTTGATTTCTTTCTGCATCCGGCATATTTATCCCAGGCAAAACAGTTTACGGAAAAATCACTGCATCTGGCGGCTGCCAAAGGAATAAAAAACGTTTACTCCTGGTTCCCGGCTGTTGAAGAGTTAAAAATTTCCGTATGCAGAGAACTCGGCTTTTCCGAAGCAGCGTGTATCCGCGGATATTGTCTTATTCAGGGAAAAAATTTTAATTTGTATATACTGAAGAAATGTCTGGATTAGACACTGAATGCATTATATAAATTTTTTTTAAAGGACAGCCAATGAATATTTTAAAATGCCTTTATAATCAGCGGATTCCCATGCGGGATGGCGTGCAACTGTCCGCAGACATCTATTTCCCGGAAGAAGAACCGCCGTATTATGTGCTTTTAATCAGAACTCCTTACGACAGCACGTCCGATCTGCGTATTAATTTCAATAAATTTTATACTGATAAAGGCTATTGTGTTGTATTGCAGGATGTTCGCGGCAGAGGAGATTCCGACGGTATTTTTAGTCCATGGATACAGGAAGAAAACGACAGCTGCGATACAATAAAATGGATTTCAAAACAGTCATGGTGTAAAGATAAAAGTGTTGCCATGACAGGCGGTTCGTATCACGGTTTTGTGCAATGGGAAGCTGCCAAAACATCATTACCGGAACTTAAAGCCATCGCGCCGGCGGTTATCGGCCATGACCGGTTTAAAGACGGTATGTGCATCAATGGAATATTCTGTCTGATCGGGTATACCTGGCAGATGAATTGTTCCGGCAGAAGCGTACAGCATCATATAAATACAGCTGATGAAAGGATTCTGAGCACCCTGCCAATTAAAGATCTTGACAAAGCTGCAGGCTGCAATGTTTCCTTCTATCAGGAAAGTCTCAAACACCCGGTTGCTGATGATTACTGGCAGAAAACGCGGCTGGATAACTTTTACAAGAATATAAATATACCGGTATTTATCACCGGCGGCTGGTATGATAAATACGCTGCCGGATGTTTTAAAAATTTTATGGGAATAAAAAAATACGGCGGGGAAACTGCCAGAAAAGCCAGCCGCATTATAATAGGGCCATGGAATCATTCCACAATTTTTATCAATTCCCGGCATTTGGGATGTATTGATTTTGGCAAAGGCAGAATGCTGAATCCGCTGGAACTTGAAGAAAAATGGCTGGCCCAGTGGTTTAAAAATGAAAATTCAAAAACAACAGAGGAGCAAAAAGCTGTAACAATTTTTTTAATGGGCGAGAATACTTGGCGCGAAGAAACCGACTGGCCATTGCCGGATACACAATATAAAAAAATGTTTTTAGCAAGCAGCGGAAGGGCGAACAGTCTCTTTGGCGACGGCAAACTTAACTGGAATATGAAATCAATGTCAGATAAAGATACATATATATATAATCCTGAAAACCCTGTACCAGCGCTTGGTTCTACAGCTACCTTGAGCGCTACACCTGAAGATCAGCGGCCTGTAGAAAAACGCGATGATGTGCTTGTATATACAAGCGAAGCATTAAAATCTCCGCTTGAGATAACCGGTTTCGTCAATCTCGAGCTTTATGCCGCTTCCAGTGCTGTTGATACCGACTTCTTTGCCAAATTCTGCGATGTCCATCCTGACGGCAGATCGATCAACTTGTCTGAAGGAATAATACGGGCAAGGTTCAAAGAAGGACTGGACAGGGAAGTAATGATGCAGCCGGGGAAAGTATATTTATTTAAAATTGAAATTGGTGTTACTTCCATTCTTTTTAAACACGGCCACAGGATAAGACTGGAAATCTCGAGCAGCTGTTTCCCGGCCTATTTCCGAAATCTTAATACCGGGGAACCTTTCGCAACCGGAACAAAAATCAAAATTGCCGAGCAGACAATTTATCCCTCAGCAGCCTGTCCATCCTGCCTAATCCTTCCGGTTATTCCAAGATCGCATTGAACATATGAAAGTTCATACCTACCGTTTTTCCGTTGACGATAATATCTTATTCCTAAAAGACCTGCATAAATCTGATTATAATTCCATTTTTGAACAACCCTATCTTTCTTTCTGGAAAAAAATGCACGATACCTATAATACAAAAATTCAATTTAATATACATGGCACTATAGACGGCTTTACACTTGAAAATTTATCTGCTAAATACAAACCGGAATGGATTCAAAACTCAGACTGGATACGTCTTGTTTTCCATCAATGGGAAGAACCTGACCGGCATTTTTCAAATGCCGAAATGAATCCGGAAAAAATCAAAACAGATTATAAAAGAGTAACTTCGCAGATAATCAGATTTGCAGGCGAAAAATTAACAAGTCCGTATATTACGGTTCATGGTGCTTCCGGCGGGAAAGAAGTATGCGCGGCCTTAAAAGAATGCGGAGTGAAGGGTTTAGGCGCAGGCACATGGAAACTCCCGGGCGGAGAATATAACATGAGCTATTATCTTTCCCAAGGACAAATTAATGAACTTGGAAAAACCGGAATGTTGTTTGATACCGAAACAGGTCTTTACTTTTTTTCATTTGATGTAATTTTGCATAGAAAATCATTTTCCGCAGAAAAATTAATTTTTATTATTAAACAGATATTTAAAAACACTCATCACTGGCCGCATCTGGAAATAACTTTTGAGGAGTGGGCTTTTACTCCCTTTCACCGGGGATTTTTATCTGATGCCATGAAAAGAGCTGAACTTGTATTAAAATTTTTATGCAAAAATAATAGTAAAGCTGTTTTTTTGGAAGATATTTTATAATTTTCACAGGTGACTTTATGAAACTGATAAAAAAAAATAACAATTTTTACGTTTCCAACGGATATTGGCAAACCGAACATGATCCGTCACAGGGCGGATGTATTACAAGCATAAAAATATTCAATGGAACAAATAAAAACATTCTTGCTGCACCCATACGGAGCTATATATCAAAATATTCCGAGACCGAATGGACATATCCGGACTTTCGCGATGATCTTGATACAAATGCTTCCATAAGAATAATTAAAAACAACGAAATAATAAAAATAAAAACACGATCCAGGCTGACAGATACTGCTCGTGAACAATTACCTGCAGAGCTGATAACCGTTTATGAGTATCATTTTGCATATATAAAAATTTTCAGGACATTTAAATGTAAAGAAAAAATAGCGGATATTAACCAGGTAGGAGCAGGAACGATTGAAACTATCCCGGAGCTGAATTGCTGGACTGCCAGGCACTCTGCTGCTGAAGAAAATAATGAATCTGCTGAAAATTTTGAGCATATTGTCAATATACCGTCTCCCAAGTGGGGGAAAATAGATAATACCATTTCCCCCGCATTTATCAGCTGGCATCCTGCTCTGCATTTGTGCATTTTTAATAATGGCATTGAAGGTATAGAGACTTTTCCGGATTCAAACATAAAGGAATGGGAAGAGCAGATTGTATCTGCTAATAACGGCAGATGCGCGCGTTTTGCAGTATATAAAAGATTTAATCCGGACCGAAGCGTTATTTTCTGCGAGCCGTATTTTGGTATTTGGGAAAAACCGGTTACTTTGCATGGCGAATATAGCTTTGTTTCTTACATTGGTCTGCCCAATATACGTAAAAACGGACCGGATAAAAAATTTATATGGATAAATACCGTACTAAGAATACGGAAAGAAAACAGATGGACCGGCGAAAGCGAGATTAAGGAAATGTCTGATAACGGCATACAGCTTCTTATCCATCATCATGATACGCCCAAAGGGCACGGGCTCTGGCCAGACGGTTCTTTTTTCTGGCCGGACGGTAAATTTCCTCCCTATGAGAAAACGGAATTATTGAACATGAAAAAAACTATTAAACTTGCGCATAAATACCGGATGAAAATAATTCCCTATTTTAACCCGAGAGTGCTTCATGCCGCGGCAAAGGAATACAAAAAAAACATAAACAACTGGAGCAGAATATTCGGTGCGGACAAAAATCCGCATTATTATTATGACGAATCCGGAGGCAGCTACGGAGCTATGGCTTGTATAGAAAGCGGTTTTAGCGATTTTTTAAAAACATATATAAAAAAAATAATTAAAACCTATAATTTTGACGGTGCCTATTTTGACGGCCCCACTCCCGCCTGGTGCGGCAATACCAAGCACGCAGAACATCCGCACACCTCTACTGACGGCATGATCGATTTGATTGAATATACCAGAAAACTGGTTGGAGATAACGGTATAATTGTTGCTCATCAGACAATGTCTCCTCTGATTGCCATAGAAAATCTTGTGAATATTTCAGTAATTATGGAAAATGTCAATGGGTTCCCGATTTTCTATAAAGGCGTTCCGGAGCTTGATTGCTTTACCATGCACTGCAGTTTTGTAAATGTAACGCATAAAGCAGTGTGCGGTTATACGGCAATACCGGGTAAATGTCCGGAAAATGAAATAAAAAAACTTGTGGCGCGCTGTATTGTCAAGGGCTTGTCATTTAAAGGAAAGTCGTATGACCCTTTTAAAGATTATGAATATTGGAAACACCTATCGCGTTATCTGAAAAAACTTGATCTATCCGGATATAGATTTGAAGATCATTCAAAAAAAATGATTGTTTCGTCAAATCCTGCAGTATGCGGAGCGCTTTTTCATTCTGCCGATTCTATTGTGGCAATACTGGCAAATACCGAAAGCGCAAAAAAAGAAAATTTTATCTGGAATATTGATTTAAAACGCTGTATTTATAAAAAAGAAAATATGACTGTATACCCCAAAGATAGAGATGCATTCTGCTATAAGGAAGATGGAATTGAAGATACTATCGGCGGATTTGAAGTAAAAATATATGATATCAGATAAAACACTCAGGAGTAATTATGTGTAAAATTAAAACAGTTTTTTTTATTACACTGCTAATTTCTTCATTAAAATTTATTTTTTGTGAAAATCTGCTGCCGAACGGGGATTTTGAAAGCGGAACTGACAATAAAGCTGACGGATGGACTAGCGGCACCTGGGGAAGCTCGGATTCGGTTCATTTGCGCACCTCTAAAGAACACACATCCGGACAATATTCATATTATCTGGAAAAACATGATGAAAAAGGCGGACTTCAGCTTTTTCCAAACAAGGAAATTTTTCTCCCCCTGCCTGAAAACAATAATACAATAATAACAGTCAAAGGTTCCTATAAAGGCAATAAAGGCACAATCAGGCTGCAGATACGTTTCAGTAAAAAAGAAAATGACAAACTGGTTGCTTTGAAAAATTCATTAGGCTATTATGACAGTTTTAATATTGATCTGAAGCCTTCGGAAAAATGGCAGACTTTTTCCGATACAATAACCGTTCCTGAACAGGTACAGAAACTGGATTCAATGATTTTTTGCCCCTATATTCTGGTTTTAAAAAACGACAGTATATTTATTGATAATCTTGAAATAAATACAGATAAAAAGCTTGCATTAGATCAGGAAGATGACAGTGAAAATCAGCTTGAAAATGGAAGTTTCGAACAAGGAAACGGAGATAAAGCGGACGCATGGGACAGCGGCCCCTGGGGCGGAGCAAAAGTCATTTATAAAAGAACCGACGGGAAAAAAGCCTCAGGAAATTTTTCTTTCTATCTTGAAAAATCGGATGCCGATAAAAATGGCGGTCTGCAGTTATCATACAAAAAATACATAAAGCTTACTGATGCAAATAAAAGCAGCTACAAAATCATTATATCCGGAAAATATGCGGAAAACAGCAGTATGGTTCTTTTTCAAAACCGTTTTTATAAAAAAAAGAACGAAGCAATTGAAAAAGCCATGGACAACAGCAAACAGGTGTTATTCAACATTGAACTGCAGCCCGGCGCCGGCTGGGTATTTTTTTCACAGGAAATGATTTTACCCGAGCAATTAAAAAATGAAACGGACATTTTGTTTCAGCCGTATATATTGATTTTTGGCATGGATAAAATATATATGGATGATTTAAAAATAAAAGTAGTAAAAGACGGAGAAGTTCTGAAGAGAATCGCCAAAGTCAGCAGAGAGGATCCGGTTAATGGCAATTTTACACGCTGGAAAATAGCCGAAAACAAACCATTATCAGAAAATGAAAAAAACAATTATTCTGAACCCAAACTGCCGGATTTTAAATTTACCATTAAAAACGGGAATATTCTGAAAAACAACAAACCATATTTTCTACTGGGCACCTCAAGCGCCGGCGGAGGACAATGGAACAGCGGCACCATCTGGTACCCCAGAGTGTTTAAATATGACTTTGTGGAAAAATACGACAACGCGCCAAGAGCAATGAATGTTTTCGCTGATGAAGATGATTATCTGAATATCACCTGGAATAACGCTGCCTGGAGCTACGCGCACATCCGGGAATTATACAGAAATAATACATATGTATGGATGGATATCGGTACATCTGATTATAAATACATGGGGCAATATTCGCGGTTTAAGGACAGTTTTCCGGAAATGAATATATTAAGTCAGCAGAGATACGGGCATTTTTATCCGTTTGATCACAGTAATCCGTTCGGGAAAAAACTTTATCATGAAGTATGGTATTCCTATTTGCGATATTATGCCGATATTCCGTTTATTTCTCTGGAAATTTTTAACGAGCTCGGATATACCTGCACATCCCCCATAACTCTGAACAGTTTCAGGGATTATTTGCTTGAAAAATATAAATCATTCGAAGAAATAAACAAGTTTTTAAAAACAGATTTTAAATCCAGACAGGATATTTTACCGCCCCATCTGAAAAACCCTTTTACTGAAAATTACCAGTATTTACTTAACCTGGCCAGGGAAAAAACAGCCTATCCCGAGCTTTATAATGAATGGCTGGAATTTTTAAGGGGTTTTCTTGTAGAGCATATTATACCGCTGGAAAATGATCTGCGTTCCATTACAAAAAATAGTCTTTCCATTGATGCGCGACACGAGCTTGACGAAACGGATCATTACTGTACTCTTGATCCGGAACTTTTATCAACTGTGTCCGATGTATATGATTTTCATATAAATCCTCCGGATTTTTTCAATTATAACAACAGGCCTGCACGGCAGAATGATGTGCTTCGTTCGGTTATCAAGGCAGGTTTTTTTCCGGATTATATCAGCAGTGTTGTTTCCAAACCCATTGTTAATCCCGAATGTATAATCCAGGGGACAAAAATACCGCAGGCTAATGAAGATTATATAATTCAAAATTCAATCATCAAACTTCATACCAAATGGAAATTTAAAACAGATCCGGAGAAAAAAGGTATTACTGAAGGCTGGTACAAAATATCATATAACGATTCTGACTGGGGCATGATTGACGTTCCCGGTTTGTGGGAAGATATTGATCCAGGGTACAAGGACTATGACGGATGGGCCTGGTACAGAATTAAATTTGTCATGCCCAAAAAATACGAGCTTAGCATGATTGACGGTTCCGTACGGTATCTGATTGCGGGAAAAGGAGTTGACGATAATGGTAAATTTTTTCTGAATGGAAATGAAGTGTTAAATCTGGAAGCTAAACACAACTGGGATGCCGAATATTCCGCAAATATCGGAAGATGCCTGAAGTTCGGGGAGGAAAATGAACTATGCGTACTCGTCAATGATACAGGCCTGGGAGGGGGCTTGCGTTTTTATATAACCCTGATTGGCGATGATATGCTGGCAAAAAAAACGCCTTATGGCCGGGAGCAAATGGCAGCGCTGCTCTGGAGTTATGCGGTGCATGGAATGAGCGGCCTGAATATCTGGCACTGGGATAATGATATTGTCAAGACATACCTTCCCGGGATAAAAAATTCACTGGATTGTGTTTCTGATGTGCTCTTGCCGCGCCCGAGAATAAAAGGCAAAATAGCATTGTTTTATTCTTATGAAACATTCAGAGGGCTTGTAAATAAATATCCCGAAGCTTCAGACATCATGGATTATTACGGCGCCATGCTTTTTAACCAGATACCATTTGACCTGATATCAAATAAAAAATTTTTAAGCGGAAATTTCAATTATCCGTTAATAATTTTTCCCTATGCTTCTCTGGTTCGTGCCGGAACATTCGCCAGACTTGAAAAATTTGTTTCGGCCGGCGGTATTGCAGTATTAACCTACAATTCATTTGACAAAGAAGATTATTCCTACCGGAAACTGCAGGTTGAAGATTTAGCCGGAATAGAGCGCGGGCCGGAAACCGGATCCAATGAAGCGGTTTTGTACAACACCGAAAAGTTTTTCACTGCTCCCGGAAGCTGGACCAGAATATGCGGATACCATCTTAAAAATAAATCAGCAGAGGTTCTGGCAAAATACGCTGCTGGCGATCCGGCACTGGTGTGTAAAAAATATGGCAAAGGAAAAATATATTATATCGCAGCCGAACTTGATTTCAGCGCTATGCACAAAATAATCGGCGATATAATCGGCAGGGAAAATATTAAATCCCCATTAACAGTTCAATCAGAGAATAAAGAAGAATTCCCTTATATTGAAGCGCAAGTCATCGGGAATGAAAGTAAGTTTTTACTGTATCTGGTTAACTGGGGAGGAATAGAACATATATGCAGAGTTAAAATAACTGATGAATTTATAAAAAGCAGTAATACAATTTATTCAATACGGGATGTGCAGGATGAGACAAGGGAGTATAAAGAAATCTCCGCCTCATCCGTAAAAGAAGGAATAAACATCAAGGCCAGAATCCAGATGCCGAAAGTGCTGCTGTTTGAAGCAGAAAATATTCAAAAAATCGTATTTAAAAAAAATTCAGATAAACGCATTAAAATACTGCAAAAATTTGAAGAGATGAAAAAAAATCCGCAGGCAGCGGATAAGCCGAAAGCACTATTTATCAGACAAACACCCGAGAATGCTTTAATCGGCAAACCGGCCTGCCCCTTAATTGTACAGAAACTTGAAGATGCCGGATATGATGTAGGTGATTTGGATTATGAGGATGCAATTAAAAACGGCATTAATGAATATAAAATTTTTATTTTATCCGAAGATGACTCCATGCCTTATAAGGGCATAAAAAACGATTTGCAGAATGCATTTTTTAAAATGATAAAAGAATACATTGAAAACGGCGGAAACCTGCTGCTTATGGGTTCGGCCCAGCCTCATTTTAATGCATGTAATTTTTTAATAAATAAAATTCTGGGAACATATTATGAAATAAAAACAAAATCGGGATTTTGTGAAGATGCATCTTCATGCGGATTTGGAGATCCGGTAGAAATAAAAATTAAAAATTTCAGTAAACACCCGATTACTTCATATATCAGCGAATTACAGTTTTTTGCATGTACAGTGTTAGATATTCAAAATTCAGCTTGGCAGCAAATAGCATTTACGTCAAAAACGGATCGCTATTATCCAGCGCAGCCGGTAATAATAGCAGGTGAAATCGGGAAAGGAAAGATTGTTGCAGTCACCGATAACAGCTGGGCCCAGCCCTTTAGAATTGAACACAGCGATAATGCCCAGTTTTTACTTAATATTATTAACTGGTTTGGCAATAAACCCGCTGAAAAATATAATAAGCAGCTGATTGTCGATTCAATGTTTATAACAGAAAAAATATTAAACGAAATTGAAAGTGAGGAAAAATGAACAGACCGGGTCAAAACAGGACAGTATCGTCGGAATTTTTGAAAATCCATGAAATCAGCGGACTTGAACAGCATGATGTAATTTACTCAGTAACAACCGGTCTGGATGGAAATATTTATTTTGCGCCAAGCAGCGAATTTTATCCCGGCAGCACTGCAAGAATATTTTCTTTTTGCCCGTCTGAAAAAACATTACGTGAAGTAGTTAATGTAGAAACACTGACCGGCAGCGACTTTTCGGATTATAAACCGTCGCATAGCAAAATACATGTTTCTATGGTTACCGGAAAAGACGGAATTATATATGCCGCCACGCATTTAACCGCTCCTCCCCGCCGGGAAAAATATGTCGGTATTTATGAAACGTACGGAGATCCTAAAAGGGGGTATCCCGGCAGTGTGATAATTGCCTATAACCCGAAAACTCAAAATGCAGTCAATCTGGGCAGAGTCTGCCCCTTCGAAGGCGCACGGGTAATGACTATCGACAAGGAAAGGGATATTTTATACATCATTTCCATGCCTAAATCGCACTTGTATTCTTTTGATATTAAAAAACGGTTCGCCAGGGATTTGGGAAGAGTATCTATGGAAAACTCGCTTGGTCTGGAATGCGACTACCGGGGATTCGTTTTTTTCACGGATGATGAAGGAAGGATTGTGCGCTATGATCCGGAAAAAGATATTATTGAACGGCTCAGTATACAAATTCCGGACGCACCCTGGAGAAACGGCAAAGCTAATTATGTACGCAGAACAGCGCTCTCTCCGGACGGAAAAACAATCTGGGGCTGCGGGACAAAATCCGTACGTTTGTTTGCATATAAGACTGATAAAGGTGCTCATGGAGAAATGGTTGATCATGGATTCTTTCTTGGCACTGACAATTACGGCAGATGGCCGGATCTGCTTGCCTGCAAAGCCATGTGTTTTGGAAGAGATGGAAAGATCTACATAGCTTTTTCCGAAGATGAGGCATTAATCGCCTCAGGTAACTGCCGGATTTGCAGTTTTGATCCGGCTGCGGGGATAAAAAGAGATTTCGGTATAATTACCGGCAAGCACACACCCGAAATAATCACGGCACTCGATGCCAGCGCTGATAATAGCGGTAATATCTATTTCGGAACCCGTATTAAAAATCCTCCGCCCCAGCTTGCTGTTTTTACGCCTCCCCCGGATAACCTGCTTGATGAAGTATCCGATATTTTAAACCCGGGCACATCCTGTTTTTCTGAAAAAGATATTTGCAACTGGATTATTGACAATAATGCTTCCGGATTTTCAGCTGCGCATAAACAGAAAAAAGGATCTCCCTATGTACAGGAAGGAAGCGTTACCCTGCGCGAACTTGGATGGAACAACCTTGGTTTAAAAATTCCCGACGGAGAGAGCCGAATAACCGCTTTAATTTGCCTGCCGGATGGTAAAATTTACGGAGCCACCTCCGGCCGCAGATCTCATCTTTTTTTATTTAATCCTGCGGAATCCGGATATTACAAAGAAAGTTTTAATTCCTGTCCAATGGAAATACGAGTGATTGAAGACGCGCCTGCAATATGCAGATCAATGGCTGCGGATAAAAACGGCATTATTTATTTAGGTACAATATCCGGGACTTATAATAATCCGGCAGGCGGATGCATATATTCCTATAATCCTGAAAACGAAACCCATATCTGGGAAGAGCATGGACTGCCGCGCCGGCCCTTTTTGTTAGGAGCAGAAAATGTAAAAATTATAAAAATTTACCAATTTGCTAATGAAGGGATCACTGCTCTGGCCATTGACCATACGAGAAACATCCTGTACGGGATTACATGCCCGGGTTCAAACTTTTTTGCCTATAATCTGCAGACCAAAAAAATAACATTACAAATAAAACTGGAAGCTCTCCGCACTTCCCAGTCACTTCTGTGCGACGCAGACGGCTATGTTTATGGATCATTTAAAGAAGGCAGTATGTTCCGATTTAATCCAGAAAAAAAAAATATTGAAGATATAAATATTAAATTACCCGCTCAAAAAGGAAGAGAATATCTAAGCGCAGTAAACTCATTTACCGTCGGAGCTGATAATCTTATCTATGGAGGTACTACTGACGGAAATTTATTTTCCTATGATAAAAACCGTAATTTCATCAGATCAATCGGGAAGCCAGCAATGAATAATGGCATCCCGGCACTATGTTCCGGAAATGACTATAGAATTTATGGAATAAACGGAACAGGAGACGATATAGCCCGTCTTTTTTGCTATGATATTAAAAACAATGATTGTAAAGACTTGGGCATTCTACAGGCAAGCGGTATTCCCAAATTTTGGGTCGGACATTGTTTTGAATCAATGGCAACAGGATTAAATGGGGAGATCTATATCGGTGAAAGCGACAGGATATCTCACTTGTTTATTTATTATCCTTCAATAAAACAGTGAATACCGCGCATTATTTCACCAGGGTTCCGTCCCATGTGTCCACTGAATGCCTTCCCGACAGATGAATCAAACCATGTACTGGTAACGCATTTGGTT
>Ga0154543_1033_pt1 | contig 12815 bp, 4 predicted proteins | sample RifGroF1_FD_105686 | JGI IMG/M metagenome (GOLD analysis project Ga0154543, IMG submission 105686) | Spirochaetes bacterium GWF1_41_5
TAAAAAAATGGAATTTTTTCCCACTTTAAAAAATCGCACCCAAGATGACCAAAAGATTGACGTCTGCATATAATCAGATTATAATTTTTACAGGCATTCTGCACTGTTCGCCACAATGCTTGATTTTTGATCCTTATAGGTACACATTCCGGGAATCCGATATTTATTGATCCTGCGGGATCAATGTGAGGATACCCCCCTTTTTAAAAAGGCGGACCAAAAACAGCATCTTAACGGCAGAGGCGGGTGCCTATGTTATTATGCGCTATGTTCAATTAATTTTTTTCCTGCTGGCAACTGTATGCTGTATACATTGTTCAAAAAAAATAATCACTATTAACAGTAAACACTATTCTTTACGTGATCTTGAAAATTATGCATCCAGCCGGCAAGGGTTCAAGACATCGGATATTTTCAGCAACCGTACGCTTTTTACCAATCTTGTGTACGATTTTACTGCCCATAAACTAATTGCCGGTGAAATCAATAAAACAAACATTTTCAGCAGCCCGTCCATCGCGTCCGAATGGACCAATCTCAGATCCCGACTCTGTGAAAAATACCTGAATGAACGTATTGCAACCAATACCGCAGTACGGTTCGAAGATTACAGGCTCTTTAATACTACCTACTATATAAAACTTTTTTTAATAAAGCATTTTGTCTATCTGCCGTCCGGATTGGGAGCTGCTGCATCCAAGATTGCTGATGCTGAAAAAATGCTCGATCAGGGAGGAACATTTATTCAGACGGCCAATAAATTTTCCGATCTCCCCGATGCCAGAAAAGGAGGCCGGATAATCGCACCAGGCGAAAAAATTCCTCCTGCGGTTATTAAAAAACTTGAAATGCCGGGAAATTTTCCGTTCAGCGCCCCGTTTACCGCTGACGGGAAAATTTATATTGTCAAGCTAATCTCCAAAAACATTATTTCCGCATCCTCGGCAGAATATACCTATCAGCAGATAATGCTTGACTGTAAATCGCCTGAGGAACAAAATCTAAAAATAAAACTTGCCGATGAAATTTTTCTCAAACTTAAAAACGGTTATGATTTCGCGGCAGCAGCCAATGAATACACCGAAGATCAGAATAATTTTTCCGGCGGTGCATTTGCTCCCTTCGATAAATTTTCCAAATATCACAAACTTGTATCCTATCTGGAAAAAGCCGAAGCCGGTACTGTAATCCGGAAAATTCCTGTTGATACCGCGTGGGTTTATGTGCTGCTCGAAAAAAAAGAACAAAAATCCGCTGATGAAATTAGAAAATTCCGCAGCGATGAAGAATTTACAGCACAAATCAGGAGCGCCAAGGAATATCTGGCGATTCAGGATCACAGACAGACTGTAATTGATTCCCCGCAGATTAAACGCCATTACGAAGACCTCTTTGCTCCAAGTCTTAAAACCAACTGTCTGATCGCCTCTTTCCGCGATCATAATTTTTTCCTTGACGAGGCTATAAAAGAAATTTATCAGGGCGCCGATGCATCTTTCCTATCCGGAGTTACCAGTCAGCCGGAACGTCTGGCGCAGGAAATTGAATTCAAATATCTGCGTCCGCGGATTTTTCGTTTATATTATTTTTACGAACCTGCCGATAAAAAACTTGCCGAAACCCTGAAAAATGAAAAACAGCAGTTTTGTCTGCGCAGCTACAGACAATTTTTCAGGGAAAATACCCCGGCAGATACCACACCGCAGAAAATAACCGAATTATATCAAAAATACCGGGACTCCCGCTTTGTAAATATTCTTCCAGACGGCAAAAAACAATACCGTCCCTTTTCTGAGGTATCAAACCAGGTATACGAAAGTTATGTTGAAGATGAAAAAAACCGGTTGTATGACGAACATATAAAATTATTATTTAATCAATATCATATCATTTATCATACTAATAATTTTCCTGCCGGGCTGTTCAGCGACGAAATCATGCAGTATAAATCTCAGCACGGTTCGCGTCTTGACCGCCTTTTCCTTTATATGGATAAAAACTCCACTGCGAGGCTGATCAATTCCGGAAACAAGGCACTCGCAGCCGGCATGAAAATCCTGAAAAACGCAGGCAATAATACCAACAGCAGTATAATTAATCAGAAGGCGGAAGAAAAAATTTTAGAGGCGGAAAAATACTATCACCGCGCGTTTCTGGCCAATCCGTCACGCATGCAGCTGCTGATAGACGTATCTGAAAAATTCTTTTCATATAATGATTTCAGACGGGCGCGCGACTGGATTATAAAACTGCGGCAGTCCCCGGCCTTTTCCCCGGATCTATATGACGAACTGCTGAAAAATGCGGAAGAAAAAAAAAGATGGTATATTATTGAAGCCATGGGTTACTTTCCGGATGATCAGATAAGAATCCGCCTCGAAAATGTTCTGACCAACGCAGCCGCAATAGAAGAAAAATGTTTTGCCATTGAAGCCCTGGGGCGTATCGGCCGCAAAGAATCGGTTCCGGTTTTAAAAAAGTTTTATACCAATAATATCTGGGGCGTTCGTCTGCTCGCCGGGCAGTCTCTGGAATCCATTACCGGGGGAAAATTTCCTGTAGAGCTGAGCAATTCAGGCCAACCGGGAGGAACAAATAAAAAATGAGGAATTTTATCCGGCAACTTATTAAAAGCATACCCAACCTGATTACTACCGCCAGTTTATTTCTGGCTTTCACGTCCATACTTTTTTGCCTGCAGTCGGTAAGCTCTTTTAGAAAAATAAATTTTTTTGAAGACAACTATATAGGCCTGGCCGGAATATTTATACTCCTCTCCATGCTGTTTGATATGCTTGACGGTTTTTCAGCCCGACTGTTAAAAGTTTCAAGCCCCATGGGTATGGAAATGGACAGCCTGAGCGATTTTGTGGCTTTCGGCGTTGCCCCGGCAGTTCTTTTTTTTGTCGTTACTCTTCTGGCCGGAATCAGACCGTCTTTCTATAATATTCCCGATTTTTTAAAAAATGAGCATTTTTTTATTATGAAACTGTTTGCTTTTCTTTTTCCTATTGCCGCCATGTACCGGCTTTCCCGTTTTAATATAGCATCAAAAAACGACTGGTTCTGCGGCATGCCCTCGACCTTTGCCGGAGGCATGTCGGCTCTGTTATTCTCCTTTTCTTTTCTTCCCGTACAGCCTGATCTTTTTTTTCTCAGGTTCATTTCCGGTCTGACATTTTTAAAACCGTTAACCGATACTGCAGTTAAACTGCATAATACCGCTACCGGTTTACTGCAAAATTACCTGCTGCTGCTGTTCTGTTATTTTTTTCTTACCTTTATGATGGTTTCTCATTTTAAATTTTTTAAACTTCATTATTTTCTGCGCCCTTTAAATAGAAATAAAAAAATAATCCTGCTCGCGGCTATTACCATCTGCGGACTGCTCAGCTACACTGTCACCCTGCTTTTTATCGCTTCCTTTTATCTGGTTTTTTCCTTAATCTACGGCGTTCTTGTTTACCCCAAAATAATCAAAACCAAACTGCATGATACAAAAAAAACTCCTGCTGAAAGCTATTAAATCCTTTCCCCGGGGAAAAATCCTTATTGTCGGCGATTTGATATACGATCGCTATCTTTGCGGACAGGCGGAACGTATTTCTCCGGAAGCGCCTGTGCCGGTAGTACTGATAAACAGGGAAGAATCAAGACCGGGCGGCGCCTGCAATGTGGCATGGAACATTACTGCACTTGGCGCCAGCGCTGCCCTGTGCGGAATAACCGGCAGCGATCATAACGGGCGGGAAATGACCGGACTGCTTGAGAAATCCGGTATAGAAACACGCGGTATATTCAGTGATCCCACGCGGCCCACTTCCGTTAAAACCCGCGTTATTGCCCAGGCGCAGCAGATGCTGCGTATTGACCATGAAAAAACCCATCCGGTCTCCCCATCCCTGCTTCGAAAAATGTATACTTTTATTAAAAACCATATTTCCGGTTACTCCGGTATGGTAATATCCGATTACGGCAAGGGGGTTATTAACCGGGAATTTACCTCTGATATTATTAAAATCGGGAAAAAATATAATAAAATTATTACTGTAGATCCGGTAATTCAAAATTATCATTTTTATTCCAATGTTTTTTCCATGACGCCCAATCACAAAGAAGCATCCGGGGGAACCGGACTCCCCTGTGAAAGTGATGAAGAAACTATTATATGCGGAAATGCATCCATGCAAAAATTAAACCTTGAAACACTGCTCATTACCCGCGGCAGCCGGGGAATGACTCTTTTCACCAAAAAACAAAAGCCGGTGTTTATTCCTACCTGCGCCCGGACTGTTTTTGATGTAAGCGGAGCCGGCGATACGGTTATTTCCATATTCACACTGGCTGCTGCTCTGGGAGTTAATCCCCTGCAGGCGGCTATTTTATCCAATATCGGCGCCGGAGTTGTAGTCTCAAAATTCGGCACTGCCAGTGTAACCCGCCGGGAACTTACCGAAGCAGTTAAATCATATACGCTTGATATTTACAGCTGCTAAAACGGCTGAACGGCGATTACGCTTATGACCAAATCCCGCGCAGTTTTTTTGGATCGAGACGGCACCATTAACGAAGAAAAATGCTACCTTTTTAAAAAAGAAGATTTTCGTATATTACCGGGAGTTTTTACCGCTTTGTCAAAACTGCTCGCCTGCGGGTTTAGACTGTTTATCGCCACTAATCAGTCAGGCGTGGCCCGGGGTTATTATACCGAAACCGATCTGCAAATTCTGCACAGTTATCTGGAAGCGGTAATGCTGGAGCAGAATATTATATTTACCGAAATACTATATTGCCCGCATCATCCTCAGGCTGAACAACAACGCTACCGGATTAACTGCAGCTGCCGTAAACCTGCTCCCGGTATGCTGGTAAATGCCTGCGCGAAATATAATATTGACCATGCCGGCTCCTGGATGATCGGCGATAAAATTGATGATGTTCTGGCCGGTAATAATGCCGGCCTGAACTCTATTCTGGTCGCCACAGGCTATGGCAGGGAACACCATGAAAAATACGGCAGACAAACTCCGTATATTTTCTGCCGCGATCTCGAAGCCGCAGCATCATATATTATCGAGCACTGAAGCTTTAACGAAAGTTAAAGCATACTGGCTTTTATAATCCTGACAATTTCCGACAGGGGCTTTTCTTCATTTATAAAAAAATGACCGCCGTCTTTTAACACATGCAGGTTAAATTCCGCCAGGGCAAATTCTTTCCATGGGCGCATACAGGTTTCTACCGGGTAAACATGGTCTTTTTCTCCGGCAAAAACAGTCAGCGGGCCTTTCCATGCCCTGGGTTTCTGGGCATATCTGTTTTTCATGATAATAACATCGGCCTTCATAACCGGCATGGTTTTTTTCATCAGTTCTTTATCACGCGCAAAATTATCGTATACTCCCAGTTTTTTCAGAAGCATGTGAATAAGCTCATCGCCTACCGCATCGGGTGTGTTTTCCTTCACGCCGGAAAAAATCTCTCCCAGCGGATTTTTAACCTGGGGTGCAGGAGAAGCTCCGATAAAAATATGCACAGGCGCGATTTTGTATTTTTCCTTCAGAACCTGCGCAATAGTGAAACAGGCGCCTCCGCCGAAACTGTGCCCGTAAAAGGCAAAAGGCTTGTCGGCCAGTTTGACCACGGCTTCGCATATTTTATCAGCCATTACTTCATTGCTGAAAATAGGAGCTTCGCTGCTGCGTTCTTCACGTCCCGGAAACTGTACCATACAGACTTCAAGTTCTTCCGGAAATTTTCCCGGCCAGGAATTAAAAGCCGAAGCTCCGCCGCCCATATAGGAAAAACAGAAAAGACGCGCTTTGGCCCGGCTGCTGATACGCGGCCTGACTATCCATTTGTCTTTTGCCGGTTCGGCGGTTTTAGTTGTTCCTGATTTCAGCAGGCCTTCCAGAATCTGTGTTGAAATTTCATGCACGGTCGGCCCCTGCATAATGCGCATCAGGGAATAGTCTACGCCGGTGTTGTTATGTATCCAGGTACGCAGCTGATTGGCCATTAACGAGTCAAGGCCCATTTTGGTAACAGGCTTTTCAGTGTCTATGGCATCAACCGAAGCTCCGATAATTCTGGCTACCGCTTCGGCTACCTGCAGCATGACCAGCTTCATTTTCCCTTCATCTGTGTCTTCGGTAAAAACGGCATCTTTCAGCCGGGAACCGCCGCCGCTTGCCTCGCCTTCAAATTCACTGGTAAAAAGATGGGCAAAGCGTACGGATTTTTTATTATGAGGGAAAGCTTCGTTAATTATATCCCAGTCAATATCTATAGCTCCGCGTATTACCGGGTTTTCCAGCAGCACACGCTCTAAAGAACCAAGAGACTGCCGCAGAGTGAAAGCTTTCCAGCCCTGATTGGCAAGAATGGTATTTACTTTTTCATTGCGTGAAACAAACCCGGTTTCACCAAGCACACCCCAGTTCAGGGTAACAGACGGCAGGCCGAGCGAACGCCGGTAAAAAGAAAATTTATCAAGGAAGGTATTGGCTGCTGCATAATTACTCTGTCCCAGCCCCCCGTACAGCGCAGAAATAGACGAGAACATCAGAAAATAATCTAATTTGGCATCAAGCGTTGCGGTGTGGAGATTCCAGGTACCGTTTACTTTCGGCCTGATTACTTTCAGGAATTTTTCCTGATCCATTCCCGAGATCATGGCATCTTCAAGCACCATGGCCGAATTTACAACGCCTTTAAGCTCCGGCATGGTAGATTTGATTTCAGTTAGCATGCTGTTTACCGCATCGGCTTCGGTTATATCTACTTTAAAGATTTTTACCTGTACGCCGTTTTTCTCAAGCTCGGCAATAATAGCCTTGTCTTGTTCGGTTTTAAGCCCGCTGCGGCCGGTAAGGGCAATTGAGCCTGCTCCTTTTTGGACCATCCATCTGGCTACCGCAATACCGAAACCGCTGCATCCGCCGGCAATAAGATATGTCGCATCTTTACGGAATCTGATTTCTGCAGGAGGAGCTATACGTATTTTTTCTTCATTCATGGTAAGAACAACTTTCCCAATCTGCCTGGACTGCCCGAGAAAACGGAAAGCATCTATTACGCGCGATACCGGAAACTCGTGGCAGGGATGCGCCGGAAGCTGTTTTTTGGAAAATAATTCCATTAATTCGGTAAAACGTTCACCGGCAAATTCCGGCCGCTGCCCGAGCAGACGGTCAATATCAACTGCATGATAGGAAAGATTATTTCCAAAAGGTTTAAGTCCGATACGGGTGTTTCCATAAATATCGGTTTTGCCGATTTCAATAAATCTGCCATAGGGCGCAAGTGTATTAATGCTCTGGGTCAGGGCTTTTCCGGCAATGGAGTTTACTACAACATCTACTCCGCGTCCGCCGGTTTTTTGCATTATTTGATCATGAAATTCCAGAGTGCGGGAGCTGTAAATATTTTCCACTCCAAGGCTGCGCAGAAATTCATGTTTTTCCCTGCTTCCGGCCGTAGCATGAATCACTGCTCCGGACAGTTTAGCCAGGTGAATAGCGGCAATTCCCACGCCTCCGGCAGCGCCGTGAATAAGCACATGCTCGCCTTTACTCATGCGGCACAGATAATTCATGGCGTAATAAGCCGTAAGATAAACAATCGGCAAACCTGCGCCTTCAGCAAAGGTAAAACCTTCGGGTTTAAAAGCGGTATGACATTCGCGGGCCCAGGCTGTTCCGCCCAGGCAGCAGGGCGCCATGGCAATTACTTCATCGCCCGGTTTGAAACGCGTTACCGACTTGCCGACTGATTTGACTATTCCGCTGCATTCCAGCCCGAAATTCCTGCCGTACAAACCGCCATTTACCGCTTCTTCCGAGAGCATACCAAGCGCCATCATTACATCGCGGAAATTAAGCGCTGCCGCTTTTACAGCAATTTCTACTTCATTGTCTGCGGCAGGTTTTCTGTCTGTTTCCTGCAGGCGCAGGTTATCAAGTATTCCGAACTCACTCGATACCGTATAATACGGATACCCGCTGGATGGAACTTCTTTCAGCGCTGCCCGTTCTGCCGTACTTCTGTTAATGCGCATAAAACGGTTAATAAAGCGCTTGCTGCCGCGGAAAGCAACTTCTTCTTCTTTGGAGTTTTCTGAAAATCCGGTCTGCATTTCTTTAATAAGACCTGAAAGCTCTTCATCTTTTACTTCCGTGGAAAGATCAACAATACTTAGCGGCTGAACAGGCTGTTCATTGATAATTACCCGCCCCATTCCCCACATGGTTGCCTGGGAAATGGAAATACCGGAAATATTTTTATCGGGCGTTTCCGCTCCGCTGGTGATAATATAAAAATGCGGCGGATTATCAAGATTAAGTGAGGTTATCTCGTTTACGGTTTTAATTACAGATACGCATTTTTTCTGATCGTTTTCAAGCAGTTCCGGGGTATATTCTCTGTGTATGGAATCAACCGGCCAGAAACAGGCAACAGCATCAGGTTTTTCGGAAGAAATAATATTTCCGATTTTACCAGAAGTTTTTTCTACAGAAGAAATTTCGGTAATTATCATATTCTGTCTGCGGGCTGCAGAAATAAATCTGGCTGCAATACCCCGGCTGTCGGAAAGCACCAGGATTTTATCTTTTTTCGCCTGAATTTCTTTTTTATCATATTCAAAATCAGGACCGCAGGATATAAAAACCGTCTGCGCGGAAGCGTTTCCGGTTTCTACGTCAGTAGCAGGAAGTATATCGGTGAAACCTTCTTTTTCAAGTTTATTAACCCAGACCGGAAGCGGCATGGTGCAGTGGTTTTTACGTTCATCCTCAAACAGCCACCATCCTTCAGTCATGCCGAAAATCAGATCGAGATAGATCGGAGCCCTGGTGACTTCGAGCATAAGCAGAATACCCCTGGGGGCTAACAATTTTTTTACATGACCCAGGGTATGACTCAGATTTTTTGTTGCGTGCAGAACATCGGAAGCAACAATGATATCAAAGGAATGAAGATCAAAACCCTGATCGGACGGATCTTTTTCGATATCGAGAATTTTATACTGAACAAACGGATAAGCGCTGAATCTTTCCTGCGCCTTGATGTTAAACATGTGAGACACGTCGGTATAATAGTACTCGGCGCGATCCGCCGGAAGGACAGGAAGCATGGCCTGGGTCATACCCCCGGTGCCGGCGCCGATCTCGAGAATTTTTACTGTCTGCGCTTCAGGCAGTCTGGACAGAAGATTCTGCATGGCGGTAACCGCTATTTCATTATACTTTTTAAAAGTATGCCCTTCTGTATAATAATCAATTACATTTTCCCATTCGCGTTCGGGGAAAATCAGCATCACCGGATCTTTTTCTCCGGTAAGAACTTCTTTGATATAGGGTCCGCAGCGGTTAAGCAGGGTAAGTTCGCGGAATTTTGCATATTGTTCGCGCATTTTCTGCATGGCAAGAGCCATATCTTCATCAGGAGGCTCCTGGGCGACAGTATAGCTATTTTGGTTATTGGTTAAATAGCCTCCGCCGGCAAGCAGCAGAAAAATATGATGAAAAAGCTTCTCATGGCGCCTGGCAATAGAGTGTTTGGTAAATAATTTTGCAGGTTCAAGAACATCGCCTTTCTTTAATGGTATGCCAAGTTTACGAAGGCCGGCAATAATGTATTTGAAAGTAAGCCGGTCAAGTGCAGGTTCAAAATCATTCAGATATTCGGCATCAACCGGCCGGGCGAGAATTTCATCAATAATTTTACGCACGGGTTCTTTTATGGCGGGAGGCCGCACCAGATAATCAGCCGGGTGCCGGTACAGATCATCTTCGCGGCGGGCTTTCATTTTCCACTGATATTCATAAAACCAGTTGTCCATTTCGCCGGCTACTTCGCCCCTTGAACCTTCAAGATATTGTGCGGTAAAGCCCTGTACTTCGGCAATAAGATTTTCTTTTTCATCAAAAATCCATAAATTAGCGCTCATCAGTTTTTCGCCGAAATGTATTTTCCGGGCATAGCTGAAAAATTTATATCCTGACGGTTTTTGATGAAATTTAACTCTTTCAATATGCACCGGAATATATACGCCTTTGGTATAGTCGTTTTTCCCTTTCATTATTCCGAAAGCGGTCTGAAAGCAGGCATCCAGAATTGAGGGATGCAGATTAAACTCGCCGAAACCTGAACGCAGGCTTTCGTGAACAACAACTTCACCCAGCGATTCGGTATTATTGCGCCAGCATTTTATCAGACCTTTAAAGGTAGGTCCCAAATTAAGGCCGCCTTCAAAAAGCTCCTTAAACATCACTTCCAGTTCAACAAGTTCCGGAGTACGTTTTCGTACATCGGCAAGACTGATTTTTTCGCTGCGGAATGAATCGCCGATATGGTTCATTTTGCCGTTGGAATGAATTACCCAGGCTGCTTCCGGATCACGCTGGCGGGTGGAAATGGTATATTCACCCTCGTGTCCGTTAATTTCCAGCCTGATATGCGGAGTGTCTCCTTCATCAGGCAGAAAAAGAGCATTCATAAAATTAATATTTTCCAAAAATCCGAAAGTGCTGCCGAAAGAATTTATACCGGCGGAAATAGCCAGTTCAACATGTCCGGCTCCGGGATAAACCAGCGGACCCTGCACCTTATGATCGTCGATATAGGGAGTATTGCGCTTGTCAAGCATAATATCCCATATATAAGTATAGGCATCTTTAACGCCGCGGGTAACATTCGCCAGATGCGGATGCGGCTGTTTGCCGGTACGAATTTTTTTTGATTCTTCGGTTTCCAGCCAGTATGATTCTTTCTGCCAGACATAATGGGGAAGTTTTACATATTCGCCCCCGGGGAAAATATTGTTCCATTTTAAATCATAGCCCCAGGTATATAATTCACCAAGCGCAATCATGATATTAAGCATTTCTTTTTCCTGTCTGCGCAGGGTACTGACCACAGCTCCCTTTACAGAGAGCTCTTTAAAAGTAGCAGCTACGCTTGCTCCTAAAATCGGATGGGGAGCAATTTCTACAAAAGTGTTATATCCGTCTTGAATGATTTTTTTAACTCCGGGATAAAAATAAACAGGCTGCCTGATATTTTTAAACCAATAAGCAGCGTCAAGTTTGCTTCCGTCGTAAATGCCGCCGGTAACCGTGGAGTAAAAAGGAATTATGGATTTGGATGACTTGACTTTACCGGCTGATTTCAGGAAATCAGCCTTGATTCCGTCTAACAGATAGCTGTGAAAAGGAACATCTACCCTTAAAATACGGCAGAAAATTCCGCGGTTTTCAAAATCTGCAGCCAATTTATCTATTGAATCGCTTGCTCCGGAAAGCGTAACCATTTTAGGGCCGTTAATAGCTGCAAGGTTGATTGTCCCGGAATATGCGCTGATTTCGTCTTCGGCTTCGGACTGGGAAATACCGGCGGCTAACATTTTTCCGATTCCGGAGGCTGCTGCCTGGCAGCGGCTGCGCCAGAAAACTACCCGGGTTGCTTCTTCGAGGCTTAAGGCGCCGCATGCCCATGCTGCAGCCACTTCGCCTATACTGTGCCCGATAATGGCATCAGGTTTGATTCCCATATTCATCCAGACTTTTGCCAAACCGGCCTGCAGGGCAAAAATTGCCGGCTGGGCTACTTCGGTTTCATCCATCCGCGAAGTTTTTTCATTTTTTTTAAGTTCAGCCATAAGGCTTGATTTTTCTTTTTTAAGCCATCCGAATTTCTTTAAATATTTGTCAATTTCTTCAATAGTGCTGCGGAAAACATCATTGGTTTCAAGAAGCTCACGCCCCATGGCATACCACTGCGGACCCTGCCCTGAAAAAACAAAAACCGTTTTTGATTTTCCGTGCTCGAGACCCTGCCGCTTGCTGATAATCTGTTTGGTTAGTTCTCCGTCAGTAGTAAAGGCTTTCAGAGATTTTAAAATATCATTTTTATTTTCAAAAGCAACAGCCAGGCGGTTATCGTGAGCGGAACGGCGCGCTCCAAGGGAATAACAGATATCGTACAGATTTTCATTGCTGTTTTTTAAAAATGTCATATACTCGGAAGCAAGATCTTTTAATGCGCGGGAAGAACGTGCAGACAGGGTAAAAACCCCGGGACCGCTGAAATTTTTTTGTTTATTATCTTTTTTTTCGGATTTAAGCGGTGCAGAGTGCAGTACGGCATGTACGTTAGATCCGCCGAAACCGAAAGAATTAATGCCTGCGAAAATTATTTCATCTTTTTTGGTTCCAAGCGGTGTTGTATTCTGGACAACCTTCATGCGGTATTTTTTGAAATCTATTTTGGGATTGGGATTTTTAAAATGAATACTGGCCGGAACCATGCGGTTTTTTAACGAATAGGCAAGTTTTACCAGTCCGGCTACACCGGAAGCAGGTTCAAGATGACCGATATTACTTTTAACGGAACCAACCAGAAATTGTTCGTTTTCCTTGCGGTTTTTACCAATTACAGTGCCTATAGCTTCGCTTTCAATAGGATCGCCGGCTGCGGTACCTGTGCCGTGAGCTTCGATATAATGAACAGATTTGGTAGAAATACCTGCATCTCTGTAAGCATCTTCAAGCGCCATGATCTGGGAATCAACACTGGGCATGGCCATTCCGTTGGTACGTCCGTCCTGATTGGTAGCAGTACCTGCAATAAGAGCATATACCGGGTCACCGTCTTTTAATGCCCGGGAATATGGTTTAATATATAGTACTGCAGAGCCTTCGCTGCGAATATAGCCGTTGGCTGCTGCATCAAAAGTATGACTGCGCGCATCGGGCGATAAAAAACCGCCTTTACTGAAGCCCATTTCAGGTTCGGGTTTTAAAATTGCGTTT
>Ga0154543_1014_pt2 | contig 12643 bp, 6 predicted proteins | sample RifGroF1_FD_105686 | JGI IMG/M metagenome (GOLD analysis project Ga0154543, IMG submission 105686) | Spirochaetes bacterium GWF1_41_5
CATTCCGTTTCTGAGAATATCATCAGGAATTTTTAAAAATTCCTTTACTTCGCAATTTCCTAATACCAATACAATACCGCCGCTGTTTTGAAATTTATTGATAACAGGCCATAGTGAATCAGTATTTTCAGGAAGGAAGGATAATACCAGACAGCGATATGTTTCTTCATGCAAAAGCAAATAACCATCAGCAATCGAGGCGTCTAATAATGCCTTTTTATCAAAAATATCATAATCATAGGGGCTATGGTTCAGCCAGTCAGCTGCTGTGAAAAAAAATTGAGCTGCCCGGGCTGAAGAAGGATCTCCCTTCCATACTTCATCCCCTGGTTCAAGCAGGGCAATATCAGCAGCATGTGCGCCCAGCTGCGCCAAATATAGAGCTCTTGAGAGCCAATCGGCAAAAACCTGGTAATGACGATGCAGCATGGTTCCCGGGCTGATGGCAGGAGGCGCAAAAGAACGCCGCTCGCCATCAAGAGATTCAAACCAGGCATGGGGTACTATTCTTGTTATGCCCTGGGAAATCTGCCAGCCGGCAAGCAGGCGCATGGTTTGAAAAGAAAGCTCCCAATTGCATGCGGCAAACTGTTCGCATAAAGCTCCGGAGCGCTTACGGATGTGCGCCAGTGAACTTGCGCATTTGGCGCGAATATCTCCGAATGTCCGGTTGGGAAAATCCCGCTCCGGACCGCGGCAAAGATTTTTTTCGCCGGCAATCGATTCCCGAAAAGGCCACTTTTCGGCTGCGTCTGCGAAAGTCAGAGTAAAATGGAGATTTCCCGCCAGAGCTTCCAGCTCATGATCAGTTCCGACAAAATCCGCATGCTGATTAATCTGAAAAAAATTACCTTCGCAAAAATAAGAGCTGCGCCGGCAAAAAGGCCTTTTTAAGGGATCAATTAAAAAAGGCCCGGTATCTGATGTATGATAACTGTATTTCAGATTATGCTCCCCGCACCACCGGCTGTTGGCGGCAAACCATTTTTCATACGCTTCGGACAGCACTGTATAGTATTGTTTGCGGATTATCCGGCTTTCCTTTTGCCCATCAAACAGCAGCGGAAGTTTTACTTTTAAATCCACACCGGTTTTTTTTTCAAAATCTTCCCAGAGCCCATTATAGGCAGGAAAATCATGCCACTCATAACCGTCAGCGTCAGAGAAAAATCCGGTAATTTCGCGGCCCAAGAGATCGCCAAGCTCTTCCAGGTATCGATCATAAGTATATTTGATAAACTGCCTGCTTACTGCCGGATGCCGGAGCGAAGGAAGATCAATATTCAGCCTGATTTCATTTATAGAAAAAAAATCAATAGTGAATTTTCCTTCCGGAATCTGTACTGAAACTATGGTTTCTCTGCCTGACCGCTTTCCAGGAATAATTTGCGCTTCTTCAGATTTGTTTTCCGGCCTTATAAATGCCGAAACGAATTCATGGCTCAGGAATGTTTCCGTAAAAACGCATGGCCCCTGCACTGCAGCTGATCGCCTTTTAATAGATTGCGGCGCTGCTTCCGGGCATAGAGTGCGCCAGGCGCCGGCAATATCATAAGGAGGGCAGTCAAGCCCGTCATTAATCCATACTTCCATGCCCCGGGATGCCCCATGGAGCGCTGCAGTTCTGACCAGATTCATCCATTTTGGGCCAAGATAATTTTCAGCAGAAAACCCCTGCTGTTTCTTGTTAAAAATTATAAAACCGCCCAAACCTTTTTCTGACATATCATCAATTGTCTTTTCGAGACGTTTACGGCTGAACCGGGAGATATCCAAATTCCAGAACCAGAAGGGTATGGGCCGAAAACGCGCGGGAGGAGCTAAAAAAAATTCCGGATTATAAAATTCGGACATTATAATAAACTTTTTCCGTCTGCTTTAAAATCAATGCCCATTGCGGAGGCAATGGTCGGCGCAAAGTCGATAATTTCACCGCGGCTGATTTTTTGCCCATGAAGTGTTTTATCAAGCGCCCCGCCGGATATGATAAAAAGCGTACGGCGCGCACAATCAAGTCTTTTTCCGCTTGACTGATTTTTTTTAAAATCCCAGGAAAAACAATCATATGGCTCCTGGTGATTTGCGCAGTAATTTGAAAGATCCTGTTCCGGTATGCCGCGTTTTCTGCCTTCAGCTACAGCAACATCGCAGCCGTAATGGCATCCGTGATCAGACCCGATAAAAAGCCACGTTTCATCCCACCAGTTCATTTCTTCCAGAAATAATTTTATTTGCCACAGGTATTTATCAAGCTGCAGAAGGGAGTGATGTTTGTCATTCGTATAAGCCGCATCTTTTTTAAATAACGGACAATTTCCGGTTTTGTCATATTGGGCAAGATAAAGCAGTGTCATTTTCCAGTCCGGATTCGCCTGCATCCAGTTAAAAGCATGCTGTGAAGTGAGAAAATCTGAAAAATACGATCCCCAGCCCATGGTGCAGTCGGGAGCTTTCCACCAGCCGCTCTGCATCCAGGCATCGGAACCGAAAGCTGCTACCTTGCCCTGCGGATATGCCAGTTTGCAGGAGCTCAGTATAGTCGGAGAATCAAGGCCGTTAATCATTTTCCAGTATGGATTGCCTCCGGGCTCTGATTTAGTTTTATACGTACCGGAAGCAAGATATTTTTGTCCATGCGGTGTGTTGCAAATACCCATATTCCAGCTATTTACAAAAATTCCTTTTTCCATGCATTCTTTAAATACCGGCAATTTACCGGCATTTACATAGCCGAGGATATTGGGGGGCTCAAGCCCGGTGAGCGGGGTAGTAATATCTGCATCCCAGTGGCCTGCAACCATGTCAAGAATCAGAATCAAACAGCGATTTTTCATAAATAATAATCCTTACCGATAATATCTTTTATACCGCAATCTACCGGATAAATTCCAGAGTCCAGAAACGGGATGGATCATGAAATCCATGTTTTAAAAGCCGGGCATAACTTGAAAATTCTTTTTCGCCGGCATGCCTTTCCCGGCAGATGTTAAAGTTCATGCGGCCGGCCGGAGCGCTGTTTAATACTGAAAACGGTATGGCAATTTCCATTGTCCATTTATCCTTGTATATTTTTGTTTTGCTTAAAATATCGGCATTCCAATCCTTGTCAACCATGGCAATACCGCGCGTAGTTTTCAGATGCCGGGCATCATATACCATTCCTGCTGTATTTACCGCAATATGAACATATTCTTCGCAGCTTTGTTTCGGATCTAAAAACAGTTCAATGCAGTCATCCAGAAAAATGTTGCCATCGCGCCGGGTCTGCGCTGCAAGAATTTTTTCCGTCTGCCCTTCCATACAGATTACGGCAATATAAAGATTCTGCTGATCATGACAGATGCGAAAAGAAGTTTTATTGACTGCAGGCCGGCCTGTTTTGATATTTACAAATCCGGCTGCTTCCGGAATATTTTTCCAGACAGTATCCTGTAAAACTTCTCCATCCGGAATCAGCTTGTTGACAATAAACGGCACGGCAACAGGAAATTCCTTATCGGCGAGTTCGGTTTTTAAATCTTCAAAATCTGAAATGCGGCCGCTAATCTCCAGGGAAGCGGAATCCCTGATCTCTTTTTCTTTAATGCCATTCATTTTCTCCCGCCATTCATCAAGTGTCTTTATTATTTTATCAAGGGATTCAATGCGCGCTTTTTTGTTTTTGCTGTCAGGTTTAAAGTTTACCGCCTCCCTCATAAACGCAGCATATTCGGAAAAATCGCGGGAAGCTCCCTGCTGCTGATGTTTCATTACTGCATTGCTGAATGACGCCTGCGGATTATATCTGGCCGGCGCCCACATATAATCTGCCATGGTATACCAGCTGGACCTTCCTATATCCTCAAGTTTAGGCGGAGGCGGAAGAACAATATATCCCTGTAAATTATTCCGGTTATATTCCCGGGGGCGGTCAATAGGAGGCAAAAAAGTCATCTTTATTCCGGCATCGCTCCAGGCTGCAAAAAAATTATCCCAGATGAGCGGAGGATGAAAACGCTTCATGATTTTTTTCCACCCTTCAAGGCCCGCAGAGCTCCGTTCGCAGTAGATCATATTTATTTCTGCCGGAAGACGGCTTAGTTTTTCCAGATAAACCATCTGCCTGGGAGTCAGTTTTTCAAACATATCATACCACAAAGGAAGCGCTATAAACCAGATATCAGGTAATTTTTTCACTTCGGAGTAAATTTTTGAAATAAAACTGAAATGCGCTTCGCCAATGTCCTGAAAAGCCTTTTGATCCTCTGCCGTTACCAGTATATCCTGTCCGATGTTCTGCAGGTCATCAAAGGAAAGTCCCAGACTGCGAAAACCCAGATGATGAAGCCGGATCATTTTATCTGTAATAATTTTTATTTCTTCATCGGAAGAATATATGGTGGGCGGCTTGCCGCGCGGACTGAAAGTAAGAACAGGCTCAATAAAATATTTCCGGCAGTTTTCCAGATATAATTTAAGCTGTTCAAGTTCTTTTTCGGTAAACGGGCTGCGCCAATTATCCACACCGAATTTTTTTCCCATATAACTTCCGGTATTGTATATAAAATTGCATTTTAACGAAGAAAGCCTGCGCAGGGCTTCATCATAATTACCGAACCATTGCAGCCCCATGGCCATACCGCGTCTTTCCATTTCCGGATAATCAATAATAATACCGGTCCAGATCATCCTGTTGCCTGCCAGCAGGAATTTTAATGTCTGCACAGCATAAAAACGCGCAGCCGCCGATTTGCCTGTCAGAAAAATCTGCAGCGGCGCAGAAGGAATTACAGCAGTTATATAGCCATCCGCAGGAAGTGTCTGCCAATTTTCCAAAACGCGTTTTCGAAGCTCCGGATCAGTAATGGTTTCAGGCGAGGCATGCAGGGAAACCGTACAAATTGTATTGCCGGTTTTATCTGCAGGAGTCAGGTTAAACCCGTTGGAAAGAAGACAAGCAGTAAGATCTTCGGATATAATCGGAGGATCGTTCAGGACAGGCAGCACTGTTATATTTTCCCCGGCAGACATGAGCCTGCCGATTTCCGTTTTCCAGGGGTGCGGAATAATTACCGGTGCGCTCAAAGATGAATTACTTACAGAAAGAGCGGTTTTTTCAATGTCTACCTGATCGCCTGCCGGCTTTATTTCCACATCATCAATCCAGGCAGTACCGGTACAGGCAGTAAGTGAACAGGCGACACTCAGATATCTGGTTTGATCAAGAATCGGCAGACTAGTCTCGAATTTTTTCCAGTCAATTGTTCCGTCTGTACACAAAATATCCCAGTGTTTAACTTTTTTTTTCTGTTCATCCCAGGCATATAAGGTAAACCGGAGTTTATAATAAGCAGCCCCCGTCCCGGGAACAACATCCCGGCATTTTATCCAGGCTGATACTGTTATACGGGAATTAATTTTAGGAGCATCGATCATACTGCTGGTCCAGGCAGCGCTGCCGTAACCCTTTGCCGGCGGAGTATAAATCCGCGCTGTAATTTTTACCGCTTTTTTACCGGAATGCACGGTATCGCTCACCCATTCCAGCTCTCCTTCAATTCCTTTTTTCGCTTGGGTCCAGGCAGCCGGAGCTTTATTGTCTCCTGCTGCTTCCTCAAATCCGGGATTAAGCAGCAGATTATCGGCGGGAAAAGCCAGGCTGCCGCTAAGTAAAGATAATAAAACAATCTTTGTAAAAGTTTTATAAAAATACATATTTGACCTCTGTTTATTTAAATTCAAGAATTGCAAAACGTTCCGGAGTATGAAATTGTCCGGCCGGAAGATAGGCCAAAGCGGAAAACTCTTTTTGCGCTCCATATCTGACTCGGCCTACATTAAAACGCCAGCGCAGGCCTGAAGTTATTAACTGCACACCCATATCTTTTACCGGAATTTTTATCTGCACTGCCCAGCCCCCGCTCCATTTCCAGGCTGCGGTTTTTGCCTCCGCGTTCCATTTTTTTTCCATGATTTTTGTATCAGGTTGATCAAGTTCAGCTGCGCCGGAGCGCACTTCTTCGTCAAAAACTATTCCCAGGGAATTTACCGCGAAATGATAATAGGGCATAAAAACAGCGGCTTTAGGCCCAAGAAATATTTCTATACAATCATCGCTAAAAACCTCGCTGTCTTTTTCGGTTTTAACTGCAATAATTTTATCCACAGCCGGTTCGCTGCAGAAAGCGGTTATATAAATATTACTGCTGTCATAGCTGAGATAAAAAGCAGTTTTGGCATTCGGCGGATTCATGGTTTTTACCAGCCATAGATCCTGGATTTGAGAGCTTTTGCTGATAATATTTTTTTCTTCATCCCTGCCGGCAAGCACAGGCGTAAAAGAAGCAGCCTGACAGGGGAAATCCCGGTATTCGATTTCCTTAATAATCAGCTCCCACTGGGTTTGGTAAGTATTTATCTCCTGTATTAAATTTTCTGCAAGGTTTCCGAATTCAGCGTTTTTAATTTTATTCCGGAATTGAAGAAAATCAGCCATGACTTTCCGGCAATAATCAATTTTTTCAGTTTTTGTATTGCCGTATACCGGATAATTAGGCTGGGTCGCTGTTGAAAATACCCTATTTTTATAATCCGAAAATTCTTTTAAAATTCCGCCGATACTTGCAGAAAACATCAGGCTGCTGGCTTTTTGAAATGATATTTCGGGGTTATATTCAGCGGGCTGCCACAGATAATCGGCTGCACAGAGCCAGCTCATACCGCGGAAATCTTCTTTAAGCGGCATTACCGGTAAAAAATAATATCCATGACAGAGTTTATCTATTTCCCTGCCGCCGTCACTAAAGGGAGGGAAAACCAGCGCCTTGGTGTTCTCGTAATGAGCAAGAAAGTTACTCCAGAGTACCGGGTAACGGCCGGTTAAGATTTTAAAATAATCAAGAGATTCTTTTTTGGTTTCGACTATAATAATTTTTACACCAGCCGGTAATTCTTTTAATTCCTGAAGATATATTTTCCCTTCATCATCTGCCCGCAGAGGATCCGTATAAACCAGCGGAACCATACTGATACTGACAGGTTGATTTTTTTTGCGTAAATATTCATAACAGCGCGTAACCAAATAAACATGTGCGCGTCCGATATTTTTAAATTTTTCCTTGTGCCTCGGATCATGAAGTACATGCTGATTGGCATAGCGCAAATCATCAAAATTAAAACTTACACTGCGCATACCAAGATTATACATTTCATCCAGACGTTTAAAGAGTTTGACAAATTCTTCTTCATCCAGATAATCAAAACCCGCTCTGTCCGGATATTTATTTTTCATTGTTTTGGCAATATAATCCGCAGGCCAGGTTGGGCCGAGACAAAAATTAAGATTTATAAACTTATCCTGGCAGTCAGCAATCAGCAGTTTTACAGTTTTTATCTGTTCAGCGGAAAGCGGCAGGCGAAACTGGGTCTGAAAAGCGCTATCCAGCCAGCTGCCCGGGAGTAAAAGACTGTTTAATTTTAATCTGGCTGCGCGTTCAATCTGTGTTTCCTTTTGTCCGCGGTTTTCCTGCCAAAATCTGAACCACTGTACGCCCTGAACCATACCGCGGATTGCCAGCGCCGGGTAATCACTGATAAGCGCTTCGCTGATCTGGATATTTTTTTCTTTTCCGCTCGTCAGTTGTTTAAATGTCTGCAGGCCGTAAAAAAGCCCATGCCCGGTTTGGGCGCCAATAACCAGTATCTTGCCTGCGTTCGGCAGAGAGCCGGTGTATAAAAAATATCCCTGATCGTGCTGCGGTATAGAAAATTTTACGGCCTTATCCCTGATAAAATCTGGAATGGCGCTGACAAGGTATATCCGCAAACCGGAATAATTATCAATTTCATTACGGCTGCATTTTTTTACCGAGATGCCGCTGCTTTTCAAAAAATCTTCCAAGTGCTGCCCGGGAAAATCGACAAAAAAACTATCAAGATAAACCGCTGCTGTTGTTCCCAAATCCGCTAACTTTTTACCGCTGTATTCTGCCTGGCGCGGAGCCGGAAAAATTACAGGCCGGTTATCGATTTTATCGGAAGTAGCGTTAAATATGTTATTTACCGCCCGGGAGCCTCTTGATATGTCAAGAATAATATTATCAACATACATTCTGCCGGTGGCTCCGACATGAAGCGAAAAATTAACTTTCAGAGAGGCGGTTTTTTCAGGCGCCGTAAAAGTCTGGCTGATATTCATCCAGTCTCGGTCTCCGCGCATATTTAATAGTTCGCGCTGTTTTATTCTTTTTTGCTGTTCATCATAAAAAACAATTTCTCCAAAAGCGCCCACTTTTTCCGATTCGACTTTTTCAGGTTTCACCCAAAAGGAAATTAAATATTCGGTTTTTTCTTTAACAGCTATAAACGGCGAACTGATTCCGGTCTTTCCGCTGCCGGGATTTTCGGTAATAAAACATATTGCCTGCTTGCCGGAATTGATTTTTTCCGTTGTGATTTCTACACGCTGTCCGCTTCCGGCAGGATAGATTATCCAGTCAGCGGGTTTTCCTGCTTCAAGTTTTTCAAAATCGCCGTTTGAAATCAGATTATTTTCCGCCGCCTGCGCCGGAAGGAAAAGCAGTAAAGAAAAAAATCCGATTTTTGAAAAAACATTCATAAGCATTCCTTAAAAATTTATTTTAACAAATATACTTCTCTTTTTATTATATCTTTAACTCTTCCGCCTTTTTGTATCACAGCAATATAAAGGCCGCTATCTGAAATTTTACCGTTATCCGACATTCCATCCCAGGAAACCATGCTTGCTTTCCCGCCCTTATGAGACTTATATATTATTTTACCATTCATACTGTAAATCCGCAGTGTCACTTCTTCAAAAGAAGGATTTGGAAAAAAGATTGTTACTTTCGCCATGGCGCTGTAAGAAGACAGCGGGGCAAATACCCGGTTTTTTACCGTTACCTTGTTTTCATATTCTGTGTTATTTAAAATAATTCCGACTCCGAAAATTCCCGCTGCAGATATATCCATAGTCAGAATTTTATAGTTCAGATTAGGCAGTATATTTTTATCGGCAATCCGGCAATATACCGGAATCCAGGCGCGGCCGCCGCTGTAGGCAGATATAGTAAGCAGGTTTTCATTACCAAGAAAAATACGCTCGTAATTTCCATCGTCAGGCATCATATGTATCTTATTATCAAAAAAAGGCGCCATGAGCGAAAGTCCGGCATTGGAGGAAAAGCTTACCGGCGGTTCGGTTTCAATAGCTACCTGATTATAGGCTTCACAGTATCCGGGATCAAAATTATAGCGCAGATTGGAACTTACAACCAGTCTGATTAAAGTGTCTCCCGGTAAAGCCCCCTGCGGTATTACCAGTTCGGTAAATAGATTGCCGATACTGCCGCCTTTGCTGCCGATGATTTTCTGGGCAAGCTCCAGGCGAAAAGGACTGTTGGTGAATGTGCTGGACAGAACCATTCCGGAATTGTATTCCACTCCGATTTGATACGTATAAACAGTATCATAAAAAAGATAACGGTCAAGATATTCCATATCGGATGAAACCGGCAAAATATTAGCAAGCTGCAGGCTGTTACGGTAAATAACCGCCCTGCGTATATTGGATGAGGGCAGGCTGAAAGTTAATCTGAGCCCTTCGTTTTGGTAATGCATTTGAATATTGGATGCACCCGGCATACTGTAAGGAGCAGGCGTTATATAAATCAGATTAGTGCGGATTTTACCGGCAATACTGTATGCAGCGGCTGATAATAAAAACACATCTCCTGATTTATAGATATGCGTTACAGTCTGCGCTGCCGGCGAACCTGCTGCCGGAAAATCTTCCCGGGTATTGTCTCCAAAATTAATTTTAAAATTGGTGAGAATGCCGGTACCTGCAGTATCAGCTGTAATTAAAAACGATGCCTGCTGCCCGGCAACAGCCGGAGGAGAGGAAAGTGCGTTTATTGTTACCGCAGGTACTCCGTATTCGCTGGAATTTCCCAGAATGCGAAAGCTTGCCGGATTCATCTGGTTGGAAAATTCTGTCATTATCCATCCGGCGCTGCGCAGAGCTTTTACTACACGCACTTCGTCCATAAAATTGGAAAAAGCCGGGTTGGCGGTAGCGGTTAACCTGCCGATTATAAAATTATAGCGGTTGGTTAAATGACTGTTTCGCGTACTGATATCGGTTGTACCAAAGGAAACACCGTTAATAAAGCAATTAAATTTGTTAGATCTGTCAAAAACCGCGGTTATATAACGCCAACTTCCATCGGAAAAACTGCTGGATGGCGAAGTATAAGTAAGATGCGCTGCATCATTATCATCTTTGAGATACATTTTCAACTTGTCTTCAGAGATTCTCAGGTCATATCCCGGATATGATGCGCCGCCACGGTTTGCCATTATTGTGGCATTGGTTGATGTTGTTTTAATCCAGGCGCTGAGTGTAAAATTAACATTATTTTCAATATCCAGACTGTCAAAATCCGCGCTGTCTGTTACAGATATATCCGGATTAATACCGTCGAAATCATAGCATTTTCCGATTTTTCCGGGGACATTAAATGTTACTCCGCTGTCAGCAGTACCGGTATTGGTATTACTGGTGGAATCATGCGCCTGCGGCCCGGCGCTTTCATTAAAATGCCATACTGCGGAATAATCCGCTTTCCAGACATTTGAGGCATTTTCCTGGGAAGAAATTTTTGTTTTATCAAAATACATATAAATAATATTAGATTCTTTCTGTGTAGATGACAACAGGGGGACACCCACCCAGGTATAAAGCTCTCCATCTGAAAGATTAAAGTATTCCATTTCATGATTCAGCCTGGTAATACCGTCGATCAGTGTAAAAAATATATCGTTTCCGTTACTTGAACAATAATTTTTTACATTTTCATTATTACTGATATGTATTAATAACGGGAAATTGGTCAGATCCTGTCCGCAGGCGTAATTATTACTGATAATCATCCGGTAGTTCCAGTTTGAAAACCAGGCAGCCGGAGCGTAAATAATAAAATAAACCAAAACGTATAATAAATAAATTTTCATATATTTATTATATTCATTTCCGGTACATTTAAACAATGAAAAATATTGATTATAATAGTAAAATTTTGATATGCGCAGATAAACTGCCTGCAAAATCAGATTTTATGGGAGTAAATTTATTTATTTGGTAAATAAAAAATAAATTTTCACGAGGAGTAAAAAAAGAACATTACCGTATCATAAAGCATTTTACAGGATTGCAGAGTTTTTTACCCGGATAAAATCATTAGACAACGGGTTATATTTTTAAAAAACAATAATATCTTTTTGCCTTAGTTCTTCAGAATAATTCTGCCTGAAAAATGTAGGCGTATAACCTGAAATTTTTTTAAAAACCTTGCAGAAATAATTATTGTCGTTAAAGCCCAGGTTATCAGCGATAATTTTAACCGGCAGTTCAGAACTAACCAGCTGATTCATGGCTTCTTCAATTCTTTTTTTAACCAGATAGTCAACCGGGGTCACTCCGCTTTCTCTTTTAAAACAGCGGGAAAAGTGTTCATAGGAATATCCGAAATTATCAGCCAGTTGACGCACACTGACTCCTTTTATATTCTGCGAAATCAGTCTGTTTATTTTATTTATAAAATGACTATCGGCTGTTGCCCGGCGGGAAAAAAATTTTTTTAATTCCAGCAGAAAGGCATAGCCGGCTAATGACAAAGTATCTGCGTCATTTATTGATTTCTCGCGTAATTTACCGAACAAGTTTTTTAATACTAAAATGGGCGGAGATTTTTCATCAAGTGAAAATACGCGATTATGAAGAAAATGAAAATAACGGGATAAAAGAGCATCGCCGGCATCATGAAAGGTGAAATGGAAAAATTCCCAGGTGCTGTTATTTTTTTTATAAAAATATTTAAATTGTTCATCATAGCGTACAATAAAAGCCCTGCGGGGTCCGAGTTTAAAGGTTTTATTATTCGTTGTTAAATATCCGCATCCTGAAACCGTATACTGAAAAATAATAGTTTTTGATTTATTATGCTGCAAGTCAGTCCAGCAGTAATTCTCATTATCAACAATACTGTAACCGACACTGACCGGTTTAACCGGCAGATTATCTTTGTAATGGAAATAATACGAATTCGGTTCAAAATTTTTAATTTTCATCTGTTTATTGATGATTAATGGTTATAATGCGAACAATCATTTAATGATATTAAACGGAAAACGCCATACCCGTCTTTTTCATCAAGGGTCAAGGTAGTTCGGCTGGATGGATGAATAGTCATTTGCGAGTATATAATCGGTAAAGGAATCTGTAAAAGATACGCTAATAGTGTTTTTATAAATGCCTCATGGCAGAAAAAAGCGATGGTTTCATCAGGTATTTTTCTGCTGATTTCGTACCTCATGCCGTTTCTTGGTATTCCGTGTGCTGTTAAAAAATCATCAAAAGCCCGGTATTGAGCTTTCGCAACCGGCAGGATCTTTGCGCTGTAGGGCACGCGGTTCACCCAGTTTTCCAGGGTAATTCCTCCATGCGCATAGGTATCCACACCGTGCAGTTTCCAGGCGAATATATTTTCGCCGGCTTCATTCACTTTATAACATCCGTCAAGTTCGCGCAGCCAGTCTAATGTTGTTGAAATCATATCCTTGCATGAAGCTGTGTATTGCATGG
>Ga0154543_1036_pt1 | contig 12577 bp, 9 predicted proteins | sample RifGroF1_FD_105686 | JGI IMG/M metagenome (GOLD analysis project Ga0154543, IMG submission 105686) | Spirochaetes bacterium GWF1_41_5
CCAAAATATTTTGCCTAATCATTATCATCACCCGCGGAGAATAATGCCCACACCGGATAATGATCCGAATACGAGCCTGCAGGAAATGTCACGCTCATTTTTTCATCATAACGAAAAACTCCGGACTGGCCGCAATAATCTTTAGATGTGTTTTCTTTATTAATTACTATGCGGTCATATGTCCAGTCGGTTGCTCCGGCTGTAGTGTCTTCGCTGTCCCTGATTACCCATGTCCATAATGATGCATCGCGCAGGCTGTCGGAAAAGGTGATTTCATTAAAACCGGTTTCCGCCGGATTATCAGCATTAAAATCACCAAGTATAATAATATCTTTTTCACTATAAAAATTCATGGCCGAATATGCCGCTGCTGCAAGATTGGATATTTCTGCAGTAGACCCGGGAGCTGAATAGCGGCAGTGAATATTAATAGCGGCAAAGTCAAAATTTCCTGCAGTAAAATGGGCGATTAACGGAGGTCTGATAAAACCGCCCTCTGGCCGGTAATACTTGGAAGAAACAGTGATAAAAGACCGGTAAATAAATGAATAATATTCATCTCCGGATTTAAGCAGTAAATAATTATAATCAAGGCCGAGATTTTTTATTTCGTTATGCAGATTCAGCATGGCTGATTCCGACTTGATTTCCTGCAGGCCGATTAAATCAAAATTGGTCAGAATACAGGCAAAAGTACGGACAATATCCTTATTCTGACTTTTTACCGTGCTGAAATTCTGCAGATTAAACGATGCAATTTTGATCTGGCCGGGAGGTTTTATGCCTATTATTACAAGATTGGTACAGCAGGGAGTTCTGCCGTTATTCAGTAAAAAACGCGAATACACAGTCCAGGTTCCGGGACCGGGCAGAATATATTTATATATGCGGTTATCAGGCAGTATATCCCAGGAAGCATCACGGAAATCGGCAGACAGGGATGCCATATATTTTTGCGCCCTGGAGCCGAAGTTGGAAAAAATTACTGTGGTATTCCCGGTCAGAAGATCCTGTTCATTAATGGTCTGAACAAATTGCGTTTCCGACAATACTGAATATCCCTGAAAATTTATACCTCCCGGGTCAGCAGGATTATTGCGTTTTTTTTTCATGGAATCGGGAAAAAACAGGATTGAGGAAAAAATAAATACCGACGGGAAAAGAATAAAAAATATTTTATACATGATGACTCCATGGCAAACAGATTTGATCGCCCGCATATCTGTTCAGGTGTTCCGGATGACTGCAGTTTGCCAAGATATAATAATTTTGAAAAAAAATCACCGGTATGCAATTAACCGACAAAAACCAGGTTTTCCAGGTAATCGTCCGCTTCTTCGGCAATGGAAAACAATTCGGAATCTGAGAATCCGGCCAGTTTTTCCAGGGTTAATATTTTTAAAGTATTGATTTTCTGCTGCCAGGTGTTGCTGGTAGTTTCATAAAATTTTACCTTTTTATTTTTATTGATTCCTATGGCAATCAGGGCCTGGGCGCCCCGGCGCAGAAGCTTCAGTTTTTTCTCAAAATCGTCCGCAGTATCAATGCGCCAGACTCCAAGATATACCGGATTATCGATTTCTTTCAGATCGCCCCGGTATTCTCCGCGCAGCAGGTCTTCTTTATCCCTGCCCAGAAAAAGCGCAAGATCCGCATGTTCGACTAATTTGCGATCTGCGCATAAAAAACGTTCCCTTTCAGGGTCAAGAGTAAATACAATGATTTTTTCCGTTGCCTGGGCATAACTGGCAAAAAGAGAGTATTTTACCTTGTCCGTATACTGTACATTGGCCAGAACGAACTCCTCGAAGGATTTGATTTTACGGGACAGATCAATAACCCATTTGGAAATTTCTCCTGACTCCGGACGCAGGGAATTAATATCATCTTTGAATTTTTCAATAGGCAGCGATCCGTAGCGGTAGTCAAGAATGCTGCGGAAAACATCGCGTATATTGCAGCGCTCGCTGAAAAGATAAATAATATCATACAGCAGAATTTCAGTTTTTCTGATTTGCCAGATAAACGGTATGGTGACGGAAAAGTCAAAGCTTTCAACCGATAATTTTACATCAAGCAGATTCTGAATTTCCAGGACGCGGTAGCGGATGGAATTAAGCGCATAAACAGCTCCGTATCTGATTTTTTTAAAAAATATTTCCCAGGTGGTGCCGCGGTTTTTCCGGCTGGTAATATGGATGTTATCGCGGCCGAAAGCGTCAAAAATCTGGCGCGAACCCATACCATGACCGCCCTGTCTGTTGATGGAAAGGCCGACAAAGCGCGGCAGCCCGTCTTCGCCCGGCCTCAGGTATTCTTCGTCAATTCCCGAACCGTTATCCCGTATGGTAAGGGAAACCGTATCATTATAATTTTCTTTTATACTTATATAAATTTTACCCGAACGTCCGGCCTGCTCAATGGCTTCCAGGGAGTTGCTGATCAGGTTTACCAGGGCCCGTTCCGTGTGGGAATAATGGCCCTGTACGCGCGGAATCATTTTTTCAACCGTGAAGGAAAACCGGCAGCCCCCCCTGGACATTTCTATAAAGGGCATGATGCGGTCAACCACCATGCCGGTAAGATCAATTTCGTGTTTTTTAAGCTGATTGTTTTCTTCCCAGGAGTTTAGCAGATTGACCAGGGCGTTATTTTCATTTTTAATGGTTTCGATAATTTCCTGGCAATTTTCAACCGTGAGAATATTTATAAAATTCGACATCAGCCGCAGGATTTTATTGGCATCATGCCTGGCTTTATCCAGGTTCTCTTTCTGCAGGGAGATATCCTGACTGGAAAGTTCCGAAAGTTTTTCTTTTAATACCGCGCCTTTTGCTTCCATGCGTATAAAAGTCAGCTTTTTATCGGTATATTTATCGCGCGCTTCAAAACCGCGGCGCTGGAAAAACTCAAAGGTCTCGGTATTTTTTTCCCAGGAAAAAAGAAAAACCAGCGAGTCATTGGAAATATTGGACGCAAATTTTTCAAAAAAGGCGCTGCCGATTCCTGCTCCGCGGCGGAAGGGACTGGTAACCTGTTTGTAAAGATGAAAGGCGTTTTTCTCCGGATTGGAATAAATAAGAAAATAGGCGATTATTTCACCCTTGTCAAGATAGACATAACTGTGCTCGTAGTCTTTGCTCATATCCTTGCGGTATACATAAGGCGAGGGCAGGGTAAACAGATCGATGTTCAGATGATGCATTTTCTGCAGGTAGGTTTCAATAGCGGGAGTAAGCGTAATAATACTGCCTGAGCTTTGTATCATAGGCGTGTTTCGGTAATTACCGGCTGCCTTCCAGCCCGGCCAAAGCTGTACCGATCAAAGTGGAATTTTCCGGTCTGATGATTTCAATAAATCTCTGATAATGTCCGGTTAAATATTTCCGGCAGTAATATTCGGTAAGAAAGCGCAGATTTTTCAGGGAAAAAAAGGTAGTGCCCTCAGCAGCAATGCAAACCGGTAAATCCGGATCGGTTCCGGCTCCGGTTTTCAGCACTGCGGCGCTGATATTGGCTGCAGTAAGAAATGCCGCCCGTTCGATAATCTGCCCGGCAATTATATAAAAAGTACTTCTATCGTGATCGGTAAAATCTTCTGAAGCAAGCTTGCGGTTTTGTTCAAAGGGATAATTCAGAAAGCAGTCAAGATCAGCCGTTTCCAGGGAAGAAATCCGGTTTATTCCTGCAGCTGCACCTGAAGTAAATAATCCTTCTTCCGCAGCTTGTTTTACTGCAAGCAAAACAAGCGGGCCGAGATAGGCGCCTGAAATCATTTTTTCAAATACATGCTGTCCGGGAGTTTCGGTTCTTTCATCAAGTGCAAGATCAAGAGCTCCCCGCGGAGCCTGATCATAGGCTCCGGATTCAATATTAATGATCATATCGGAAAAAGATCGGATTTTTTTTATAGCAGCGCCTTTTTCAATATAACACGTATTGGTGCCGGTTCCAAGAATTAATCCTATGTAAGAAGAAAAACGTCTGCTGCCGCCGGAATATATGCCTCCAAGCAGGGTTGCTACTGTATCGTTTAAAATGATTATATTACCGCTTATTTTATATCCGCGTTCCTGCAGAGCCGCTTTTAACGACTCGCCGATCAGGGTGTTCTCAACTTCCGGAGCCTTGACTTCCTTGCAGAAATGAATCAGCCGGCCGTCGCGGTTGGGCAGAATTTCGGACGGATAGGAAAAGCAGAAAGCAACGGATTCTGTAAGCGGCACGGTTTTTTCTATCAGTTCGGCCATTTCCCGGAAAAATTCATTTTTGGTCAGTATTCCCCTGGTACCGGGCATGGGGTATTTGCCGAAATGGGAAATATCCGCTTTGCCTTCATGATCAAATGACAGCAGGGCAGCGCGGAAATTGGTGCCGCCGGCATCCAGTACAATAATATTTTTTCCGGCCGGGCGCAGGGTAGAGGCCTGTATGTAAGTCGGGATCATTTTCAGGGAAGATTTGCCGGACAGACCGTTTTCCATTTCACGGATAAACGATTCCGTAAGTCCGGTAAAATCAAGATTTCCCGGAAATAATCCGTTTTTTTCCAGAAAAGCGCAGGTTTTTTGCCGGTAATTCATTTTAAGACTCCGTTTGGTTCAGGTTTTAAATTTATAAAGCTCGTCCGCCAGCCGTTTGAAAATATTGAACAGATACTGGAAAACGTTGAGTTTTTCAGCTATGGTTATTTCCGGCGGCATAATTATACCGGAGGGCGCAAAGGAAGACAGGCTGCCGGATTTGAAAAGCTCAAAAATTTTACGAAAGGGAATGATAATATTTTCCGATTTGTAGGCTTTGCCGTCTTCGCCGGTAATGCCTTCAAAATAAAAATTTCTTTTTCCGTCTTTAAAAACAATTTTTGCAGTCCAGGATTTTTGTTTGATGTTTGCCGTTCGGTAGCGCATAATAAAAAAATCATCGGTTTCACTTGCCGCAGTGCGGCCGTTGTTTTTTTCGATTTTATAAAGTTTCAGCCGGGCAAACTGGCGGTCATAATCATCCTGATTCAGGGTGCCGGAAAGTATGGAGCTTAAACTGGCAAGAAAAGGCCGCATCAGAAGATCAAAATTCTGCGGACGCGCGCTGAAAGAATAAATATGGCCGCTTTTAAGATAAACAATGACCGAGGAAACCGTTTCTCCGGCGGATATAAATATTTTTTCCGCAGTAGCCGGCGGAGAGCCGGCAGCCGCTGCCAGTTCATAAAAAACCGGATCGTTTTTATTTACCTGCACTGAAATTTCGGTCCTGGAATATTTGATATTAAGATTAATCAGGGCGGTTTCGGGATTGGCATAAATCTGCAGGCATTTTTCATCAGACGGATCAATCAGTACGGCCACGTTTTTAAAGGAAAACAAAAAGATACTGCGGCGCTGCTGGTTATAGCCGGATAAAAAATTATTAACAGCTGCAAGCAGAAGCGCATAATGATCGTACAGTTTGTTTTTTTCCCCGAACACTGCAGAAAAATTTTCCGCAGGCATGGGATAATCGGGATTATGCATTTTTACCAGTATTTCTATGATCAGCAGCAAATCCTGTTCGCGGCTGAAATATTTGATATGCGTTTCATCCCGGCTGGTCTGATAAACCAGGCAGAGTTCGCGCATCTGCTGATCGCGCGGAAAATGAAAATTAATGGTAAAAAAGGCCCGGATGATAAAAGGCTTCTGCAGCATATGCTGGTTGCGCAGCTTGTAGGGGCGCTGAAAAAGTTCGCTGGCGGCTTCGAGGAAGATTTTAACCAGACCGGTATCAAGACGGTGGAAATTGGACATGATTTTTACCTGGGTACGCCCGGGCGCATAAAGGCCGTTTACCGCAGCCCACATTAACAGTTCAAGCAGGGTTGGTGCGGAATTAAGCAGTATATTAACCGGATTTTTGTTGGCAGTATAGCCGGTTTTATACGCTTCCCAGACACTTTTCCCGGAAACGTAATCTTCCGCTACCGGCTGAAAGTACAGGATGTTTTCGGCAACATCATCTTTAAAAGGCAGCCATTTTTCGATTTTTCCGGGCAGAACCGAAAAACAGCTTTCGATTTTTCTGTAAATGATCTGCAGATCATCCTGTGAAACCGTGGATTCGATTTTCATTTCCGGCAGGCTTTCCTTTATTTTCTGATAGCTGAAAATAATAAAGGTTTTTATTTTATTCCAGAGTTTTTTTATGTCGTTGATTTCCCATCCTTCATAGCGGTCAAGATAAGCAAGCTGGGTATTGTCCCATTTCCAGAGCGCCGCATACTGTCTGAAAATTTTTACCTTGACATTGGAAAAATCATGGGAATAGCGGCTTACTTCCGGAGCGGCTTTCAGATAAAAGCAGGTATTAACAAGGTTGATAATGTCGCTGCTGGCTTTAATCTCAAGCAGAAAACGGTTTACTTCGTTATAAAGAAAGATATAACTGTCTAACACTTCTTCACCAAGTATTCCGCTGTGTACATGGGTTTTCAGCTTGTCGGCCAAAAGCATGGTTTCATCGGAAAGCAGATATTTTTCCAGCAGACCGATCTTGAGAATGGTTTTAAACGGATTCTCAATGCTTTTAAGTATCTGAAAAAAAGTGGCGCCTAAAAAATCTTCCTTGCGTGAAATTTCAAGATTGCCGATATCGACAAAATCACCAAGCGCTTTTTGTTCTTCTGCGGTTTTGTACAGAATATCGTATTTTTTCTGGGTAATACCCGGGGGGACAGCCCACCAGAAAGGAATACGTCCGGCCAGATGCAGGGAGCTGCGGAAAAACTCGTCTTTAAGCAGGGCTCCGAAGGTACTGGAAAGCCCTCCGCTGTCGTCTTCGCTAAAAACATTACGGCGCAGATTTCCGGTTTCATTCAGAAAAAAATGCACCGGCGTATGATAGCGCTTGCGGAAAAGATCGCTTAGCTGTGCAAGCTTCTGTTTATATAAAACCAGCTGCGCATCTTCAATGCGGTTTGTATCATAGCATACCCAGAAATCAAAATCCGAAGCTTTGGTATAGGCTACCGATGCTATGCTGCCCATGACCGCAAACATACTGATAAAGGGCGCAGCGCTGTTCGGGGAAGGAATAATCTGATGATGCTTTTTAAGCAGGCTGCAGGTTCTTTCATCTGGCGTATAGCATTCAATGCCTTCGGGCATGGCCAGCCCGGGAACATGGCCGGGCAGGGCAGGGTGGTTGCGGCTAAGATAATAAGGAAGCAGCTGAAAAAAATCCACCAGGTCGGATTTTTTAATATCATTGATGAACCGCTGAAATTTTGCCTGATTGAAAACGGCAAAACGATCACGGTTGGTCTGCAGCAGACCTATGAATTTTTTTACGCTGTCATCCATGCGCTTTTTTGGCTTTACCGGTATCAATGTGCATTTTATTTTTAATAAAAAGTGAGCTGATAAAAGATAATAAGGACAGGATTAAAGCTGCCCAGGCAATCAGATCTCCATGCCTGTTATAAAAGGTTGATGAATCTGATATTTCCGGACTGGCGGTAATGTATGACTCGCGGAAAAGAGTCAGGGTCTCCATAGCCTTCCCCCGGGCGGAAATATGACCGGTTACTCCCCCGTTGGCGCTGCGCAGTACCGGTCTGCGGTTTTCCACTGCGCGGAAAAACGAAAAGGCATAATGGATAATTTCGGCTTTGGGGGAATAGGTCCAGGCATCATTTGTTAAAACAATCAGAAGATTTGCTCCCTGCCTTACAAACTTGCGGCATAGATCAGCAAAACAGTCTTCGTAGCAGATCAGGGAGGCAAAAAGGAATTTCGGATGCCGAAATACGGTCAGATGCGGCCCCGGAGTAAAGTCATCGCCGCGAGCTTCGGAAATAATGCGGGTAATGAACGGAAACAGTTTTTTATAGGGGAACCATTCGCCAAACGGCACCAGCAACATTTTATGATATCGATCGGTTACTTTTGTTTCCGGGTTGATCAGTACAGCGGTATTATAATCGAAAAAGAGGGAATTGGTTTTTTCCCGGGCTAAAGTACCGGCAAGAATCCAGGTTGGGCTTTTGGCATTGAGACTGCGGAAGAAATTATAATAGCGCAGGGCAAAATGACCGGAATTTTTAAGTTCATGTTCATAAAAATCATATAAAGATGATTCGGGCCATACAATGAGATCCGGAGATTCCAGCTTGGCCAGCATGGTCTGTTTTTTATTTTTTCTCAGCAGTTCTAAATTTAATTTTACATACGCTGCCTGATTATCCGTTTTCTGAAATTTATTGAAATCAAACCAGGGCTGGATAAGAGAGACCCTGACGGTTCCGGCAGGCTGGTATAAATTTATTTTCAGATTGCCGTAGTATAACAGCAAACCAAACAACAGGGCAATAAAAACCAGGCGGTTGAAAATAAAATCATAAGGTCTGGAAAAACTCATGCGCCAGGAAAATCCCCTGGCAAGTGCCCTGGCGGTAAAATCCGCTAACAGGGAATTAACCAGATAAATCAGGGCGGATACGCCGAGATAACCGGTTAGATCTGAAAACTGAATGAGTGCGGTAAATTTATACTGGCTGTAGGCAATTACACCATAGGGAAATTTGAGAAAACCGAGATGCCGTATATATTCAAGAGAGGTAAATAACAGCACGGGGAAAAGAAAGCGTACCGCAACCAGCCGATCGGAAATTCTTTTGGCCAGCATAAAGCACAGGGTATAATAAACAACAAGCGCTGCAGTCACAGCCGGCACTGCCAGAGGATGAAAGTAGGTAATCCAGTCAAGTAATCCGGCAAAAAAAACCGCATAACAAACAACAGGTGCAAGGAATGCCCGGCCTGAAGGCGCAGAGTACATAATTATCAGGAGCGGGATCAGGGCAATAAAAGCCAGCGGGAAAAAGTCGAACGGCGGGAAAGCAAGCAGCAGCAGCAATCCTGAAATTGCTCCCAGTACTATGCACTCCAGCAGGGAAAATTCTCTTTTTAAAATCATTTTTTTTCTCCGGAAAACAATTTGGGTCCGGATTTTTTCTGTGTGCTGAAACTTATACCGGCGCGCAGGGCTTCCAGCGGCCAGGTATTTACTCCGGTAATACGTTTTTCCATTTCACAGACAGCGGAAACGCGTTCCGAAAATTTGTAACTGAAGCTGAACATGCCGTCTAGTAAAAAATTGCCTCCGTATTCATAGTTAACCTGTATCCGCGAAGTCACATAACGTGAAAAATAAATGCTGATTCCGCCGTTAACAGTACCCCGGAAATTTTGTATTCTGCCGGCGGCCAGATTGGCGGCCGTGATGGAATATTCGGTGCCGAGTATAATGCCGAAAGGAATCTTCGGGATTTTCTGTTCAAGCTGCAGACTGGCGGAAATGTCATTACGAAGATAACGCGACAGATCGCGGAAATATTCGGTGAAAGATGAGGGCATGGCATATTCAAAATTAAAATTCAGTAAAAATTTGAGGAAAAAAACAGAGATACCGGCGCCGGGGCGCAGGGAAAAGGCGTAACGGCTCTCGGTGAGATTTCTGCGCAGGGAAAGTTCATCGCCGGTTTTTTTTTGTTCATAAACGAATGAGGAATCTGCGGTGAGCAGGAATATTTTTTTTTTAAAAATTCCGCCAAGAGTAAAAAAATGGGAACGTCCTATGGACACGTGAAAGGTATCGTCTGCGCGCGGATTATAGTGTTTACCCTGGGCATAATAATACCTGGAAAGATCAGCGGTTACGGTGCGGTAAAAAATGCTGCCGCTCAGCATGGAAGCGGAGGAAAAAATAACCTGGGAGGTTAAAAATAAAAATATAAAAATAGTTTTCATTAAAACGGCCTGATCGCCAGTCCCTTGATGATAATTTTTTTGGCTTTGATCTGAAATCCTATATAGCGTCCGAGAATAAAATATTTTTTTTTATTTTCCGGAGGCTGGGCCAGCGCAGGTGTAAAGATAACATCAGCGGTGGCAGTGTAATTGCCGTTTTCTTCAATTGTAAAGCTGAATTTGGTTTTTACGCTGCTGTGTTCGACCTGCGAGGCTACACCTGCATATTTGATGAAAATATTTTTATTTTCGTCGTTTTTGGTAATTTCATCTATACGCTGTTCAAAGGTGAAATCTTCAAAATTGGGTTCGGGAATATATCTGGAAAGCAGGTTGAATTTTTCTTTGATCAGTATATTAGCATCAGATTGAATTACCCGGTTAAAAATAATAATCGCTTCATTGATTCTGCGTTTTTTTATGCAGGTTTTCATATTATTGAAATAACGAACCAGTTCGCTGCTTTTGGGCCCGGCTTTGGGTTCGTCAAAAAGCATTATTTCTTCCATGGAGCGCAGGGTTTCGGTATCCGGAAGCGGGGCGTTACCGGAAACAATCTGTAAATCAGCTGATTGTTTTTTCTTAAAAATATCAGCTATTCCGGGATTTTTAAAATAATACAGGCCGAAAGTCAGCAGAGAAATAATGATCAGTGAAACAGCCAGAGCCGGGCGGAAGGGTCCCAGGATATGAAAAAAAAAGGATAACCGGTAGAAAAACGACGGGTTGCTGATAAAATAAAGCGGACTTTTTTCCAGAACCAGCTGTTCGATTTTTTCGGTTTTTTTCAGTTTCTGCAGGAGGTTTTTAATAAAGTAGTTGTCAGGATCCAGTTTTAAAATTCTTGCGTATTTACCAAGTGCAATATGGGTACGTGAATTCCAGAGATCAAGATAAGCCGAGGCAAGCAGCGCTTCGCAGTTGTAATGATTATAGCCAAGCGCCCTGGCCAGGGAATCGGCAGCCCGTTCCATTTCGCGGAGCATGATACGGCACAGGCCGATACGGGTGTGCAGATAACAGTTATCGGAATTCGCGGAAAAGGAACTTTCGTAAAGATCGATTGCCTGTTTATAAAGTCCGCGGCGCATCAGCCGGTCTGCTTTAATGGATTCTTCTTTGTACTCAAACTGAGCGCTTTCACCGAAATATTTCATTTTATCAGCAATAGAAAATTGTTTTAATTATATTATAAGAGGCGGTTATTTTCAAAAAAAAAATTCGTATCTCTCATATTGTTAAATTAAATGAAAAAGGAAAAAATTTAACCGCTGATCTACACGAATACACGCTAATTTTATGCGCTCATTCGCGTGCAGCGATGGTTTTAAAATTTTTTATGTAAAAATTATTAAAACCGAGTTGGTTTAAAAATTCTTTAAAAAAATCCTTGACAAGGCGCGGGAAATTGATTATAATAGATATAAATGCTAAACGTTTAGCTAAATGGAGGTTTTATGGCCTTGAAGATCGGTATTATCGGTTCCGGTTTTATGGCGCAGGCTGTTCATCTGCCGTGTCTTTGCCGTATTCCCGGCGTTGAAGTCGGCTTGTATACGCCTGAAATTGAAATTGCCCGGAAACTGCAGAATAAATGGAATATCCGGCGCCTGTTTACCAGTGTATCCGATCTGATCGCAGGCGATTATGATGCCCTACTGGTATTAACCAGGGTTGAATATCATGCCTGGTATATAGAACGCGCACTTTTGGCCGGAAAACATGTTTTTACGGAAAAACCGCTTTGTATGTTTTCCGAAACTGCGCAGAAACTTGCAGATCTGGCAGAGAAAAAAAAATTGCTGCTGATGACCGGTTATATGAAAAGGCATGAAAATGCAGTAGCTGCTGTTTTAGCGCATATTTCAGACTGCCGGGCAGGAGAAATTCTGTTTGCCCGGACGCATTCTTTTATCGGATCATGGTGGGATGCGCGCATCGGCGATTATATGGATATCTACAGGTCAGAAAATACGCCCGGGCCTGAACCGGAAAAACGCGAGCCGGCTGCAGCTTTTTTATCCTGTACCGCTGATGATAAATTTTATTCTTTCGACAACCCTTATTATGCCCTGCTTGACACCGGGTGTCATTCTGTAAATTTTATAAAATATATAACCGGAAAAAATCCGGAGATTGTTTCCAGTATACAAAAAAAAACGCGTCTGACCTTGCTCGATTTCGGTTCTTTCACCGGCAGTATGGAATTCTGCATTAATTTTAATATGCATGCCTGGGATGAGATTCATGAAGTGTATTTTCAAAACGGCCGCCTGCGCATCTGTACGCAGGCGCCTCTGAATATGCAGCATGCGGCGGAAGCCGAGTGGTATTATGAAGACGACGATAGATCAAAAAAAATTTGTTTTACAGACAATCATGACTGGAGTTTTGCCAGACAAATGAAAGAATTTATCCGTGCGGTCAGAGATAATGACATTACGGCCGGCAATGCGGTTTGCGCGGCTGATGATATAAAGTGCATGGAAACCATGCAGCAAATTACCCGATAGTAAAAAAGGAGTAGTTATGAAAACTGCAATTCATACCGGGAAAAAAGAAATTACAATTAAAGAATCACCGGTACCCCGGCCGGGTGATGGAGAATATCTTGTAAAGATAAAAGCCTGCGCCATCTGCGGATCCGATACCTGGTGGGCGGATGAGCCAAAACCGAACTCTCCGGTACACGGGCATGAATCGGCAGGGGTAATTGAAAAAGCCGGAAGCAATACTTAGGAATTGAGACGAAATAACATTGACAACTTATTGTAAAAAACTAATTGGGTTCG
>Ga0154543_1041_pt1 | contig 12504 bp, 11 predicted proteins | sample RifGroF1_FD_105686 | JGI IMG/M metagenome (GOLD analysis project Ga0154543, IMG submission 105686) | Spirochaetes bacterium GWF1_41_5
TAAAAAAAATCAGGTTGAGGAATTCGTTCAGGAAAATTCATTCATCACCAGAGAAAGCAATCCTGCAGGCGATGCTCCGCTGCGCACCAAAAAGGCCGATGCTTAATTACAGGCTGCGCTTTTGACTGAAAATGTTCAAAATATTTTTATTGCCTGCACCATTATTAATACCGGTCTGGTACTGCTGTGCTGCGCTGTATTCATCCTTTTATGCCTGGCTGTCATTTTTTTTATAAAAAAAACCGCCAAAGCGCTTGTCCCCGGGCTGGAAAATATCAGCACGCATCTTGAAATAATTACCAAAAGACTTGCTGAGGAATCCGGAGCTTACAAGAGCATATCTGAACGTCTTGCCTGGAATCTCAATAAAACCGTTGATCTGTACGAAAAAGACCTGCTGCCGGCGATAGGCAAAGTATCTGCAATTTTCAGAATTCTATCCGGATGGCTGCGAAAAAAATAATTTTTAATCCGATTTAATATGCCTTTTCTTGTAAAAAAAAATATTTCCGGGCTGCTTGCAGCAGCCGTACAAAAACTGGTAAAAAATAATATATTTTCTCCGCAGGTATCCGATAAAACCGTACCGGTAGAATATCCTCTGCCTGAATTCGGAGATTATGCTTCACCGCTTCCCATGCAGCTGGCGTCCGTTCTGCGTCAAGCTCCCCTGAAAATCGCCGAAACTATCAACAATAACCTCGATAAAAACGGAATTATCTGCCAGGCGGAGTGTGTAAAACCGGGTTACATTAACATGCGCCTTAATCCTGATGCCTTTACAACTGCCATAATTGATTTAGCGTCAGAAGATTTTTTCCGCGGACCCTACACTAATAAACCCGAATCCATACTGCTGGAGTTTGTTTCCGCCAATCCTACCGGTCCGCTGCATATCGGACACGGCCGCTGGGCCGCCATTGGAGATATACTTGGTAATATTCTGTCTTTTGCCGGGCATAAAGTGCAGAAAGAATTTTATATCAACGATGCCGGTGTGCAGATAAAAAAATTACGGGAATCCGCCGCAGCTGTCAAAAACGGACAGCCGGTTCCTGAAGACGGATACCACGGAGATTATATTAAAAGAATTGTCCAGAATCCGCTGCCTCCGGAACAGGTTATTCTTGAAGAGCAGAAAAACACGCTGCAGCGTTTCCGCACTGTATTCGATAATTTTTTCCCGGAAACAAAACTGCATACGGAAAAAAAAATTGAAGAAATGATAACTTTTCTGGAACAAAAAGGGTATAGTTATAAAAAAGAAGGAGCTCTCTGGTTTTGTTCCATGCAGTACGGCGACGATAAAGATCGGGTTTTAATCAAAGAAAACGGCGAATATACCTATTTTGCCGTTGATATTGCCTATCATTACAATAAAATATCCCGCGGATTTTCGCATTTAATCAATGTTTTCGGTGCTGATCACCACGGTTATGTAAAACGTATCCAAACCGCCTGCCGCCTGCTTTCTGAAGAAAAAACCAGGCTTACTGTTCTGGTGGGCCAGCTGGTTAATCTTTTCCGTAACGGCGAACCGGTACGCATGTCCAAACGCACCGGTGACATGATTACTCTCGAAGAAGTCATTGATGAAATCGGGGTCGATGCTGCCCGTTATTTCCTGTCCTGTATGGCCTGTGAAACCCCGCTTGATTTTGATTTGGCAGCAGCCATTAAACAAAGCGCCGACAATCCGGTCTATTATATTCAATACGCCCATGCGCGTATCTGTTCTGTTTATAATAAAGCAGCAGAAAAAAACTGTTATCCTGCAAGTCAAGGCTCATTCAATTACCGGTTAATACGTACGCCTGAAAGCGATGCCCTGGTTAAATATTTAATGCGCTTTCCCGATGAAATTTCAGAAATCAGCGTATCTTTTGAAATTCACCGTCTGCATAAATATCTTTATTCTTTAGCGGGTATGTTTCACAGGTTTTATTTTAATCATAAAATTATTAACCCCGAAGAACCCGAAAAATCCGCAGCCCTGCTTTTTTTAAGCAAAGCGGTTGAACAGGTGCTTAAAACCGGTCTTCGGCTGCTTAATATCAGCGCCCCCGAAAAAATGTAATCAGCAGGAGGAATTACCATGTCTGATCCCAATAAAATAAAATCCCTTGAAACCGTAATTCAGAATATCGAGCGGGAATACGGCAAGGGCATGATCATGAAACTCGGCGATAAAAAAAATCACCTTAATATCGAGGTAGTTTCCACCGGCTCGTTAAGTCTTGACATGGCTCTTGGTATAGGCGGTATTCCCCGCGGACGTATTATCGAAATCTACGGGCCGGAATCTTCCGGTAAAACCACTCTGGCTCTGCATTGTATAAGCGAAGCCCAGAAAAAAGGAGGTATTTGCGCTTTTGTAGATGCCGAACATGCGCTTGATCCGGTATATGCCAAAAAAATCGGCGTAGATATAGATAACCTTTATGTATCCCAGCCTGATAACGGCGAACAGGCGCTGGAAATAGTAGATTCCCTGGTACAAAGCCATGCTATTGATGTTATCGTTGTTGACTCGGTTGCCGCGCTTGTTCCCAAGGCTGAAATCGACGGCGACATGGGCGACGCCCAGATGGCTCTGCAGGCCCGTCTCATGAGCCAGGCTTTACGCAAATTAACCGCCAACATCTCCAAATCAAAAACCGCGCTTATCTTTATCAATCAACTCCGTATGAAAATCGGTGTTTTTTTCGGTAATCCTGAAACCACTACCGGAGGTAATGCCCTGAAATTTTATTCATCTGTCAGACTTGATATCAGGCGTATTGACACTATTAAAAAAGGCGAAGAATCCATTGGTTCAACAGTCAGGGTGAAAGTAGTTAAAAACAAGGTTGCGCCTCCCTTTAAAAAAGCCGAATTTGACGTATTTTTCGGTACCGGAATTTCACGCGAGTCGGAAATTCTCTCCATTGGGGTAGAAAAAAATATTATACAAAAAAGCGGTACCTGGTATTCCTACAATGAAGAACGTATTGGACAAGGCAAGGAAAATGTTGTACAATTTCTGTCAGACAATAAAAATATGACCGAAGAAATCCTGAAAAAAATCATTGCCTCTTTCCGGGAAGAAGCCGGATTACCGCCTCTGCCCGAAGAAGCCAAAACAAAATCCAAAGCGGTAAAAGAAGAAAAGGTTTAAACATGCAGCCTGAAATAAAATTTTTTTCTGAACAAAAAACCGTACTGATTACTCCTGTCTGCGATATTACAGTTGACAGTATTGAGTCTTTAAACGAATCCCTGTTAAAGGTAAAAACCCATAATCTGCTTTTTTATATTTTCGATATGCAGAATGTTGATTATATATGTTCTGCCGGCCTGGGAGTAATAGCACACCTGCTGCGCGATATCGAAAATTCCGGCATCCGTATTTATCTATGCAGTCTGCATGACACTCTTAAAAAAATGTTTGAACTAACCAGATTAAATGAATTTGCCGTTATTAAACAAAATTATAATGAATGTATTGAAGATATAAACAAAAAACATGATTAAAACAGGCATTGTCGGCGCGTTAAGCTACACCGGCCGCGAACTTTTAAAAATTTTTGAAAAACACAGTCAAGCTGAGCTGGTTTACTGTACATCCGAATCAAGCGGGGGTAAAACCGGCACCTTTTTTCCTTTTCTGCGCAATAATATCCATCTGCAGAAATACCAGACGCAGAACGCGGCTGCGTCCTGCGATTTGATTTTTTTAGCGCTGCCTCCGGGGGCAGCGCACGATTATGTTTATGAATTAACAACACTTAAACCCGAGCTTAAAATTATCGATCTTTCCGGGGCCTATCGGCTGATTTCACCCGAAGATTTTTCCTTCTATTACGGTTTTGAACACAGGCATATCAGCCTGGCGGAAAAAGCTGTTTACGGTTTATGCGAAATATACAGGGAAAAAATCCGCAAAGCGCAGCTGATAACCAATCCCGGCTGCTACCCTACTGCAGCCCTGCTGCCGCTTGTACCGTTAATAAGAAAAAATCTTGTTGAACCCAAAGACATCATTATCGATGCCAAATCAGGCATTTCCGGCAAGGGTAAAAAACTGCATGAAGATTCCCTGTTTTGCGAGCTTAATGAAAATTCCTGTTCCTATAAAACCGGTACGCATCAGCATACGCCCGAAATAGAACGTATACTTGCCGATAACGGCCTGGGAATAAAAGTTCTTTTTTCTCCCTCAGTAATACCTCTTTCCCGCGGAATGCTTTCCAATTCCTATTTCCGCTCCCGCGCTCCGCTGGAAAAACTTATAGAAACACTTGCATCCTTTTATAAAAATTCTCCGTTTATAAAAATCCGGGAAGCGGGCCGCTATCCGGCTATTCTTGACGTTGCAGGCACCAACCAGGCGCATATTAATATTTTTGAAGATGAACGCACCGGATTTTTTCTGGCAGTTTCTGCTATTGACAATCTGCTCAAAGGCGCATCCGGGCAGGCTGTACAGAATATGAACATTATGTACGGAATAAACGAAACCGAAGGACTGCTTTGAAAAAAACAGTTTTTTTGTCTCCGGCCGGTTTCACCTGCCTGGGAGTAAACACCGGGCTGCGTTTGTCCAGGCCCGATACCGGAATTATCATTTCGGAAAAGCCCATGACCGCAGCCGGAGTTTTTTCACAAAATCTCTTCCGAAGTTTATCGCTTGACAGATCAATTAGTCTGATCAAAAAACCTGTCAGGGTGCAGATAGTTTTTTCCGGAAACGCCAATGCCTGTACAGGGCAGAAAGCAGTATCGGCAATGAATATTATCTCGCGGACAGCCGGTACTCTGCTAAACTGCCGGCCAGAAGAAATTCTTTTATCTTTCACCGGAGTGATCGGCCGTACTTTCCCGGCTGATGCGATATCGGCAAATTTACAAAAAATTTTAAGCTCGCCTCCGGAACAAATTAAAAAACAATCAGCCGGTTTCCCGCGCGCTATCATGACCACGGATTTATCAGAAAAAATTTCATGCTGCCGTATTTTCCGGGGTAAACACAGTGTTGTTGTTTCCGGCTGCGCCAAGGGCTCAGGAATGATTTACCCTAATATGGCCACCATGCTGGCTTATATATTAACAGATGCTGCTGTAGAAAAAAAATACCTTGACAGCCTGGTAAAAGATATCGCCGTTTCTGTTTTTAACCGTATTTCCGTAGACGGGGACACATCCACCAATGACAGTTTTCTTGTTTTCGCCAACGGCTGTTCCGGCCGGCCTGTCGCCTCTTATTCTGAAAAAAAGGTATTTGAAAAAGCTCTGCATGACACTGCCCTGCAGCTTGCCCGGGCAATCGTTGCAGACGGCGAAGGCGCTACAAAATTCATTACCATCTGCGCAGAGAAAGTTTCATCCGTGAAAGATGCAGAAAAAATAGTACGCGCCATCGCGAATTCCAGCCTGGTTAAAACCACCATTTTCGGCGCGGACCCTAACTGGGGCAGAATTATCTGCGCTGCCGGTAATTCCGGAGCAATATTTAATCCTGCGAAAGTTTCTTTATTTCTGAACAACAGGCTGGTTTTTAAAAATTTATCCTCTGTCCCGGGCGCACTGCCCAGGGTAAAAAAATCATTCAGCGGCAAAAACATCGAAATCAGAATTACCATAAACAACGGCCGGGAAAATGCGCATTTTTTTACCTGCGATTTTTCATACGAGTATATTAAAATAAACGCAGATTATACTACCTGATAATTCCATGCTCATACCCGGATGCAGGCTGAAATTCTTGTTTTTTTTCCCGCTGTTCTTTCTGGCAGCAGCGGATCTTTCCGCCCAGACAAATTATCCTGTGCATATTCGACTGATAGGAGTATCGCGCGTCAAGGCGTTTCCATCCCTGAATGAAAAAACAGTCAAAGAGCAGATATATAATCTGTATTCTTTATGCAAACAAAAAAGTAAAGTACCCGAAATACGGATTTCTTTTTCCGAGGGACTTTTTGCCTCGCGCCGCAGCATTTCCTCGTCCCTGGCGCTGCCCTCTGATTCTGTTTCGCTTGTTTATATAAAATCATATTTAACCAATACCGAACACGGGCCGGCTTATTTTACCTATGATACATCTGCATCCTGCGACAATCTTTTTTTATTGTCAGATCTCCATTCCTCAAATATATTCACTATGTTCATTCTGGAAGCAATTAATCCGTTCATACCCGAAATTAAAACCGAAAACAGCCGGCTTTTAAATCACAGCATTATAATATTAAAAAACAGCACGGACGGGGAGGGGCCGGGTTTTTATACGCTGCTAAGTAATTTTTTTGAATACCGTGAAGGGCTTGATGCGGAAACAGGTAAAAACTATTTCTCTTTTTCAGATTTATTTTCATATTTCAGGCCCCAGGCGGTATATTATATTAATGCCGACAGCCCGGCGCCGTTTATTTCCTATGCCTGGCATCCGCCGATAGCACAGACCAATTATGTTCTTACTGATATTTTTACCAATGAAACAATAAAGGGTTCAACATCTTTTTATCAGAAAAATTTTGTTGTTTACCGCCGGGAAATTCCTGACCGAACTGAACGAAAAAAAATCGGCAGCGAACGGGTTGAACAGATTACAGAAATTCCCGGAAAATGGGAATAATATTTTAAAATCCCGGTTTTTATCTGAAGCAGAATAGTTTCACCTGCAAATTCCGGCTTTTTATCTTTATTTGCCGCGCTTAACACCCTGCCGACGTCTTACGTCGGGCAGCGCAAAGCGCTGATGCTCTTGGCACAGGGTGGTTTATAATAATCTGAAATTTGGAAAAAACGCAAAAGATGTTAAAAAAAAGTATATTGCTATATAATTCAGGTAATGAGTACAGCAGCTTTTTTCATTGAAAATTTACCGGCGGAGCATTTTTCTGATCTGCACAGCCATGAGTTCTGGGAACTGGTATATGCCGATGGCGCAGACGGTTATGTAGAAATAAAAAAAAATAAAATTCCTTATTCGGACAAATGTCTTCTTATTCATGCGCCAGGTTCAAATCATATCGCCTATAATAAGGCAGCCTGCCGTCATTATTGCCTGGGAATCCGCGGCCTGGAAACAGCCGGCCTGAACGAAGGCGTATTCAGCAGCAATAATAAAATCAAAACGCTCTTTATCGAAATTTCTGAAGAAATCCGCAACAAAAAACCGCTCTTTAAAGCACTTATTGAGCTTAAAGCCGGAGAAATTCTGATTGAACTGAGAAGGCTGAATTTTCAGAACGAGATTGAGGAAAATCAAATCAGCCCGGCAGTAATCAAAGCCAAAAAAATAATTGACGAGGCTTATAATAAAAAAATCAATCTGGTTTCCCTTTCCGGTGAAGTCATGATGGATAAAGATCTGATCAGGCATGAATTTAAAAAAGAAATCGGCATCAGCCCCATCCGCTACCTTATTAATACCCGTATTGACAATGCCAAAAAAATTTTAGATGAAACCGGAATGAAAATCAGGGAAGTGGCCATGGAATGCGGATTTGAAAATGAATATTATTTCAGCCGGGTATTTAAAAATATCGTAAAAATGTCGCCCAGGGCATGGAAAAACCGTAAGGTTAAAATTGAAGCCAGACAAAAATAACGGTTTTAATTACTTTTCCATATACTCAAGAAATTCCAGCAGATATTTCCCGTGCGGCGGCCACCAGATACTGTAAATTCCCAGGAAATTTTTTGTTTCATCATACAAAGCCCTGGCTGTTTGCAGACCGCTGCCTGCGCTGCCGTTTCCGTATTGATCAGCCATACCGACCTGGCAGCCTACAAGGCAGCCGGGATTAATTTTTTTAATAATTTCAGTGATTTCACGCAAATATTTAACAGCTTCTTCCCGCTTGTTATCATTCTGAAATTTCTGGCATTGAACAATATATATATCATAACAGCCGGCAAGTTTTGTCAGAGCAAGACCGTCGCGATACATGGGTATAATAGCGCTTCGCCATCCCCGATCCCGGCAAAAAGCAAAAATTTCTTTTGAAGTTGAATAAACGTCTTTCTGCTCGGATTGCGGAGTATATTGCCAATGTTCAAAATCATATAAAAAACATCTGATAAAATCGGGAAAACTGCTTTTTTTAATTTCGGCAAAAGATGGTGCCGACCAGCAGTAAAGGCCTGTTTTTATATTCGTCAAGTCATTCAGATTATCCTGCAAAGGTGCATCGCTTATAATATCAAAAGCCTTTCCAAACCGGGTATTCCAGGCATTGATAACAATATTTCGTTCCGGTCCGCCGGAGGGAAGCACAAATAATACCGGAATTCTGCGTTCACCGGACTGACCAATACCGAACATAAGAATAAACAGAATAGAGACTTTAAAAATGAATTTGTTTTTCATAACAACACCCTGAAACAATCTGAATTTATTTCGATTCGAGCGACAAGCTGTATGCTTTATTAATAATTTTAATTCACCCGGTTGTTTCCCTCTTGTGAAAATTTCGCATTAAAGAGGAAATTTGTCAAAAAATAAATTTTTAAAAAGTTAAATGCGGTATTTACAAGATTCCATAAAGTATATTTTTTTTCCAGATAATGCATGTCATTTTATTTTTCAGCAGGTTATAATAAACTCTACAGAATAATATTTATGAAACAAAGTCCATTCGGGAATTGTTAAGATAATTTTAAAAGGACTAAATATAATGCCGCAGTTTAAATCATATTTTTCTTTATTGGAAAAAAAGCAATTATTCCGGGCTGGTGTACTTGCTTTATTTGTATATACAGCAATCTGTTTTTATTTATCGGCTATTGCTGCGGAATTAAAAGGTTATAAGAACGATTTTGAAGCGCCTTTCAAGCCGTTAACAAGTATTGATCATTCCAATATAAAAGCCGTAATCTCGGGTTTTTTGCCTGAAAACTGGTATAACAATTCATCATGGGCACAGGTAGAAGCGGAATATTTTCAGTCAACCAATGATCCATATCAGGGTAAAAGTGCGCTGGGTATCAATGTAAAAAATGTAATAAAAGGATCGGTATTAACCGCTGTTCAGCCGGTATTTTTAGGTTCAAAAACTTTTATAAAAATTAAATTTGCCGCCAGAAGCAGTACAGGTAATCAGACGATCATTGAACTATTTACCAACCCGTACAAACGCTACTGGCGGAAAGAAATTGAACTTTTACCGGAATGGAAAACCTGTGAATTTATTATTCCGCCGTTCGCCGAGGAAAACGATAACGGATTTTTTGTATTTTATATGCTGAGCCCCGGGCGGCTTGAGATTGATGAATTTTCACTGGAATATTTTTCAGAAGAGGAAATAACACCAAAAGAGATCAATTTATCAGGGAATCTGCTGCCGAATAGTTCTTTTCCGGACCATCTCACCGGTGCATGGTGCCTTGATGCGAAAAGCATGTACAGCAAGGCCGTGACTGATGAAAAAGAAACAGGGCCAAGCGGCGTACCGGCTCTCAGGCTTGAGCCGGTGTTTTCATTTGAACAAGGAAGCCCGTATCTTTGTCTGTGTTCTCCGGGCATTTCCTACGCAGGCGGACACTCCTATACATTCAGTTTTTATGCCAAAGCCGAATCAGGGGAAGAAAACGTAAAAATCTTTTTTGGCCCTCCGGAATATATCAGTAAATTTCAGAAAACCATTGAACTCTCGGGTACATGGAAGCGCTACGCTGTTACCCAGGAACTTCCCTTTGCTGAAAACAATCTGCTGATTATTAAATTCCAATTGTTAAATAAAAAAGTCTGGATTGACGGATTGCAGTTTGAAACCGGCAATAAAATGAGTGAATTTATCCGTTCGGACAAAACTGAAATCGGACTGCGTACCATCAAGCCGTACGGACTTCATTTCAGGGAAGAAGCGCTGGAATATTGTGTAAGTATAATTTGCGATACTAACATGAAGATAGTTCTAAAAGGCAGCATATATGATATGTATGGTAAAACCCAACTCCTGGACCCTTTATCCGCTGTTGTAAACGGACTCTATAAAAAAAACATTTATATAAATAACAGCTCGCTTCCAGCCCTGGGAACATACAGGATTGAATACCGTGCGTATGATGAAAATAATCTGCCTGTATCAAAATACGCTGAAGCGCTTGTACACCGGATAGAACACCCCCGTATGGAAGAAAAAAACGCACCGGAATCTCCTTTCGGTATTCATGTGACTGCAACCGAAGACCAGGTATTAATGGCCAAGTCGCTCGGTTTCAACTGGGTGCGTCCTCACTCGCCTGCCAATGAATGGACAAAATGGTTTTTTATTGAAAAAAACAAAGACGAGTGGGATTTCAGCGAGTGCGACAGATCGGTTGCCCTTATGAAGAAATACAACATTATGATATACGGCATGCTGGATACGGCTCCGGCGTTTTATTCGTTTTGCCCCCAGGGATTCACAGGCTTCTGGCAAAAGTACTGGTATCCGTCAGACATTGCCGCATTTGGTGCGTACTGTAAAAAAATGGCTGAACGCTACAGGAATGATATAAAGCTCTGGGAAATATGGAATGAGCCCTATGTGCTTAATTATCTGCCGATGCCTGACAATTCGCAAAAAAGCGGAAAAATTCACGCAGGCCCGGTAAAATACACCGAGCTTGTGAAAACAGCATACAGCGCTGTAAAAAAAGCAAGTCCAACCAGCAAAATAATCTGGATGGGCAACCGGGAAGATACCTGGACAAAGGAATGCATTGAGAATGGAATTGCGACTCATGCTGATCAGATGAGTGTTCATATTTATACTGCTGCTCCTGCAGGATATAAAGGCGATTATATAGAGGACAGAATGTGTTTTCTTTCCAATCAACTTAACAATCACTCTTTTGACGTTTATAATTCAGAAGGGGCTATAGGCGCGCAGCTTTTTAACTCCTATAATCATATACCTCCCTTCAGTGATAATCAGAGAATGGAAAACCTGAACAGCGCAGGCAAACTGGTGCGTCTTTATATTTCACAGTTAGCAGGCGGTATAAACAAATTTTTTCTTTATACTTTTCATCAATGGGCAGCCTGGTACCCGACAGTATCAATGCTTACGCCTGATGGTAAACTTCCTCCCGGCGCTGCAGCTCTTTCTGCCATGATGTGGCATATCGAGGGGAAAAAATTTATCGATAGAATTGAATTAAAACAAAATATCTTTTTATATCTCTTTAATGGTACAAACGAAAGTACCGGAATAATTTTGGGAAGACCCGGTAGCAGTGTACAATTACAGATGGAAACCAATGGCATTATTATTAAAGATATGTTCGGAAATATTCCAGGCCGGATATTTGAAGCGGGGCCCTACCCTGTGTATTTAAGCGGATCTGCGATATCGGCTGATATTATTAAAAAATGCATTATTAACCAGTAAAGAAAACAAAAATAAAGTTTCTTTACCCGGCATCCTGGCGATATCTGGATCGCGGTTAACGGTTCACTGATTGAGTTTTTTATCCACTATTTTAGATTGCAGGATGTTTTTTTATTAAGGAATTTAATAAATTTTGATTTTTTTATAATATTTTAAAACTGGCGCGGAAAAGAAAGCGATGTGTTTAAGATTGTTGATTTCTCCCGGGACGATGAAAAGCCGATCATAAAATGTACGCTCCCAAGGAAATCGGAGCATTATATATTAAAAATGGCATAAATATCGAACCCTTGATCCATGGAGCAGGACAGGAAAAAGCCATGCGCGCCGGGACCGATAATGTAATTTTTTGTCGCCCTGGACAAGGCATGTGAAACAGCAAAAAATAAATATCAATAACAATACCGTAAAATCATTAACCGATTATTTTTTCATAGAGCTGTAAAAAAAATTTCGGCGCCGGAATAAAATTAAACGGGCACCCGCAGTTAAGACTTCCCAATACCCTGAACGTCAGTTTTCCCGGACACAGAGGCCATGACATTATTGCCGGGCTTGAAGATGTAGCTGCTTCAACCGGATCCGCCTGCCATTCCGGGCAGTCAATAATTCCTCCTGTACTTGCAGCCTGGGGGTCTCGGATAAAACCGCGGGGAGCAGTACATTTCAGCCTCGGCAGGTATACAACCGGCGAAGAAATAGATTATATACTTCAGAAAATAAAAAATCTGTCCGGTGTATCAAATACCGGGAACTGTAAAAATGGATAAATACGTCTTTTAAAAATAACTCCATTTACTTTATTTCGATTGGTACTTATAAGAATGCGATTCCGGGAGGGGCTCGACAGAGAAGTGATGATGATTCCGGGTACTGTTTATAAAATAAAAATCGAAATGGGCGTAACATCGATTCTTTTTCATAAAAAGCATAAAATCAGGCTTGAACTTGCCAGCAGCTCTTTTCCCGGTTATATCCGAAACCTGAATACCGGGGAGCCGTTTGCATCAGGAACACGGATGGAAATTGCCAGACAGACTGTTTATCACTCGTCAAAATATCCTTCACGGCTGATTATTCCTGTAATTCCTGGTAGTCGTTATGATTCGGCGAGACACCCGAAACCATGAAAATAATTAAACCACCC
>Ga0154543_1044_pt1 | contig 12291 bp, 9 predicted proteins | sample RifGroF1_FD_105686 | JGI IMG/M metagenome (GOLD analysis project Ga0154543, IMG submission 105686) | Spirochaetes bacterium GWF1_41_5
AACCGCAGCGAATATTTTTTTATTATCATGCCCATGAAGCTAGGCGATTCTGCCTGATGCATGCTGCTTGAAAAAATACGTCTGGTTAATTTCCGTAATTTTAATTCGGAAACCTGCCTGTTCCCGCCCGGGGGGACATTGCTGACCGGCAGTAACGGTTCCGGGAAAACCAATCTGCTGGAGGCTATTTACTATTCGGCCTTTTATCGATCCTTCCGTGATGACGACAGCCGGGCGCTCGTAAAAAAGGGCGCAGAATCATTTTTTATCGGGTTAAATTACCAAACCGGAGCTATCAACAACGAGCTTGAAATTATTTTTCATTCCGGCAGCGGAAGAAAAATAAAAATAAATAATAAAAAAACCGGTTATGCCTTTCAAAAAAACCATCTGCGGGTAATTCTGCTCTCCGGCGAAGATTTGCAGCTGGTTTTTCAGCCTCCTTCCCGACGCCGCCGTTTTTTTGATATCATTATGTCGTCTTTAAGCGCTAATTTCCGCGTCAACTGGCTGAGATATTCCCAGGCGCTTAAATGCCGCAATCAGGCCCTTAAAAACAAAACCAATCATGCACAGTGGGATGAAATTTGTATTCAGTACGGAACTTATATCATCAATGCGCGCCTGAAATTTATCAGTCTGCTCAGGCCGCTGATGAATGAGCTGTACGCACGGCTGGGGGGTAAATCCGGAGGCGCACAGATAAAATATTCTGATGCCGGTAAAAATATTTTTTATGAAAAAAGCATTACCGAACAGGAATATGCTGCCTTGCTGCAGACACAGGCCAAACATGATTTTCAGTACGGCTATACCGTGTTCGGCCCTCACCGTGATGATTTTAATTTTCAAATCGACAGCTATCCTCTGGCTCATTATGCATCCCAGGGAGAAGGAAGAATTTTTATTTATACCCTGAAACTGGCGGCTTTCCAATACATGAAAAAAATTAATTCCGAATATCCGCTGCTGCTGGTTGATGATATATTTTCCGATTTGGACAGTGAAAGAATTTCCTGTATTTTTAATTATATCCGTACTTTACCGCAATTTATTTTAGCCTGCGCCAATATCTCGGCAATTAACCGGCACCTTGCGGGTTTTCATATCTATGTTATTAAGGAAGGGACTATAAAACATGCTGCAGACGCTTAAAGCGGTTATTGCGCATATTTTTAATGATGAACAGTTTGAATGGATGCGGAAAAAATTCCGTATTTTCAGATTATGGAAACAGATCGCAGGTCCAAAAACCTGGGAGCATACGGATCCCTATGATTACCGCAGTGCGGTTCTTTACATCATGGTTGATCATCTGCTCTGGATGCAGGAGCTTTCCCTGCAGAAACAGGTGTTTATAGGCAAATACCGGGATGCTATGAACGGTAATTATGTTAAAGATATCAGATTTAAATTTGGAAAAATCATTCATCAGTACGATGATGAAGAAAAACCTGAAGAAGACCGCATTGATTTGTCTAAGATCGAACTTAATCCCGAAGAACTTCCGGTAAATACCGCCGGCGATACGGATTTACATACCGAGTTTGATAAACTGATGGCAAATTATTACCGGCGGATAAAATACGACCGGGAGACCCCGGAGCCGGAACTGAAGAAAAAAGAATTGACTTCATCTGAAGGTAAAATTGAAAAAGTCTTCGGGATGCGTACCAATTTTTTTTCCGGACTTGGTTCATGAATTTCTGCAAGGCTGCAATGGAACTGGCTTTTCAGGCCAAGGGGTATACTTCTCCCAATCCGGCAGTCGGGGCCGTAGTTGTAAAAAACTCCCGCATCATCGGCCGGGGAAGCACTTCACCGGGCGGCAGACCCCATGCCGAATATAATGCCATTATTAACGCGGGAATATCCCTCTGCCGGGGAGCCTTGCTGTATGTTACCCTTGAGCCGTGTTCGCATTTCGGTAAAACCCCACCCTGCACGGATATAATAAAAACAGCGGGTATTAAAAAAGTAATTATTGCCGGCAAGGATCCAAATCCCCTTGCTGCTGCTCAAACCGGCCGTATTTTAAAACAAGCCGGAATAACTGCCGAATTTTCTTTTCCCGGAGAATATGCCAAAAAATTACAGGAACTAAATGAGGATTTTTTTAAATATATAATAACCAGTGAACCGTTTGTGAGTATTAAATATGCCATGACCCTGGAAGGTAAAATTGCCCTGGGAAACGGTGATTCCCGATGGATTTCTTCTCCCGCTGCGCGCTGTTATGTGCATTATCTGCGCAGAATCAGCGATGCGGTTATGACCGGAGCCGGTACGGTGCGTGCGGACAACCCGCGTCTTGATGCGCGTTATGAAATTAAAAAAAAACCTCTGCGGGTTATTGTTGCCCGCAACCCGGATTTTAATCGTAAAAACCATGTGCTTTCCGGCTCCGGCCCGACTTTGTTTATTATTCCTCCGGGCTGCGCGAAGTTTAAAAAGCAGGCAGATCAATATAATAAATATTATGAAGAATTTCCTCTTGACCGGGGTGAATTTAATTTTAAAAAAATTTTCCGGGTTTTAGCGGAAAAATATAATTGTATTTCGGTTTTGGCTGAAGGCGGAGGATATCTGCTGGGCAGTATTTTAACGCAAAGAGCCGCTGACAAGCTTTACGCATTTATTGCTCCCAAATTAACCGGCGGGGGCGGTATTCATCCTTTTTCTTCAGCTCCGGAAGCTTCAGCCATGGCTAAAGCGTCAGTGCTGTATAATGTACAAACTGAGACTTTTGAAAACAACGTTTTATTTAAAGGATATTTTAATAAAAATGATCATTTATCAAAACCATGAAATAGTCATTGCCGATAAACCTTCCGGTATTTCCGTACAGGCCGGAGAAAAGGCCGGTGTGCCTTTTTTAACCCTGTTAGAGGAAAAAACCGGAAAATTATTTCCGGTACACAGACTGGATCGGGAAACTTCCGGCCTGCTTCTGGCTGCGCGCACCAGTTCCGCAGCATCTTTTTATTCAAAACTTTTTGCCGGGGGACGGGTGGAAAAATATTATTGCGCTGTCTGCCGCGGTAAATTCAACAGTAAATCCGGCGAAATAACCGAAGCGGTTACTGTTCACGGCCAGGAAAAAACCGCTCATACTTCTTATCGTGTGCGCAGGGAATTTTCCAGATATACCCTGCTTGATCTCACACTGCATACCGGCCGTATGCACCAGATCCGGGTCCATTTATTTCAGCGGGGACACCCGGTAATCGGCGACCGGCAGTATGGGGATTTCAAACTCAACCGTGAAATTAAAGAACGTTACCATATCAGCCATTTAATGCTGTATGCCCGAAGACTTGTAATCAAAGAAAAAAAAATTGATATAACACTGCCTATGCCTGCGCATTTTGAAAATTTTCTGTCGATTTTTAATGTAAAATAACGGGAAAATTCGGAAAAATTGGAAAAATTATATCCTTGGCAGCTGCTTGGCGATAACTACCTTGTTTTCTTCCGTATATAAATTTTAGTCATTTCTCTGCGATTTTAAAAAAGCTTCTTTTTAAAAATATTTTACAGAAATTTCAATTTATTTAATCATATAGCTTTGTAACTTAACAAATATTGACAAATTAAATATTATTGATTATACTTAATTATATGGAAAAACCAATATTACCCGTGTTTTTATCAATTGAAAAAGAAATCCGGGAAAAGATTGCTTCCGGAGAATGGCAAAGAGGCGATAAACTTGTCAATGAGTATAATCTTGCTGAAAAATTCAACACCAGTCGGCCTACGTTACGCAAAGCCCTGGTACAGCTTAAAAAAGACGGATATATAGTACAGATCCCTGGCCGGGGAACAATAATTTCCTCGCCGGATAATCATGATTTTAAATTTTCTGAAAAAAAACATAGTAAAGCAGCTGTTCGCAGAATTGCGGTCCTGATCCCCTCAATTGATAATCTGCATTATCCAAAAATGATCCGGGGCATAGAAGATTATTTTCATAGACAGAATTTTCAGGTCATACTAGGGAACTGCGATACGGATCCGGCAAAAGAAAAAAAATATATTGAAACCTGTATGGAAGATGGGCTATGCGGCATTATACTGGCTCCGGGTTTTCGCTCCTTAGAAAATATTCATATCTATAATGCCTTAAAAGAAAAAAAAATTTCTATTGTTATCATCGATACTCCGGTAAGAAATTTTAATGCCAGTCTTGTGGCCACCGATAACATCGCAGGCGCATACGCAGGAACAATGAAACTGTTGCAGAGCGGCTGCCGCAAGCTCATATTTTTAAGCGGATGGCTTAAAGCCGAAAGTTCATGCGAAAGACTTACGGGATTCAAAAAAGCCTTATCGGAAATGCGTATTGCTTTTGATGAAAATAATATTTATTCCGGCAGCTTCACAGAGCAATTTGGTTATGAAACCGCGCTGCAGATGCTTCAAAAAAAACAAAATATTGATGGTATTTTTTCAGCCAATCATCCCATTACCTATGGCCTGCTCAGGGCATTCCGGGAAACAAACCAGGAAAAAATAAAAAACATAACGATTGCTACATTTGACGGAGAGGATATATTTCCCTATACCGGGATAAAAATGATTTGTATTATTCAGCAGAAATACCGAATTGGCTATACGGCTTCGGAAAAGCTTTATGAAATGATCCGGCATGGAAAATATTGCAATGACGAGTCTACAAGTAAAATTCTTTTCACTCCTGAAATAAAGCAAAATTTTAAAACATCATAGAAAGGCAAATGATTCATCCGGGGGTATATTATGATTCGTATTAATATTTTATTCATTATACTAATACTTGCCCTGCATTGCCAGGATAAAAACAGCAAACCTTTCATCAATGACACCGGGCAGATTGTATTATTTGATGCTGCCAAACATGGAATTGATGTAATTCAAAATAAATCAGCCAGCTGGAAACCATACGGCGGTGATTTAATTCCTGTTGTCAAATCCAGTATTAAGGATACACGGCAATTTGCAGAAGTAACCTATACCGGCTCCACTGGAATGGCAATTTCGACCATTAATTTTGATAATATTCCTATATCCACAGAGAATATGGTCTACAGCGGAGTTAATTTGTTTATTGATTATGACAAGGATGACTTTGGAAAATGCCGTGTTTCACTTTTTTTCTCGGATAAATCTTCTTTGGGAAAAGATTTAACCATGAAAAAAGGCCTGCACGAATACCTGGTAACAAGCGGCTTCCGGAGAGAAACATTTCCGCCCAAATGGGAACTGCTGCAATATATCTGGCTTTCTATAACAGATAAAAACGACAAGAACATACAATTCCGGCTGCAAAAAATAGTTCTGTCCAGTGAAAACCTGAAGCCGTCCCAAACCTCTGAGTCCTCCGAAAACCGGATTAACCTGGCAATTGACAGAATCAGAAAAATTCAGGAAATTATGCCTGTATCCGGCCAAATAATCTGCGACGGATTACTGAACGACAAGGCATGGCAGAAGGCAAAACTGCTTTCAAATTTTTATTATCATAAAGCAGAAGAAGTGAAAGATAATGTTCTTCCCTGGAAAGTAGCGCTTGTCTATGATGAAAAAAATCTCTATATCGGAACCAGCGCAGATTACCCGTCCGAACCGCTGGCCAGAATAAAAAATACCGACGGTGATGTGTGGCAGGATGAGTGTCAGGAGTTTTTTTTCAGCCCCTGGAACGATAATGAAAAAAAAATTCAGTATGATCTGAATGCCTTGGGTACGGTATTTGATTATATACGCGAGTATGACAAGGTTACTGTGAATGTTCGTACCATGAAGGAAATCAATCTTGTACATAACAAAGCCATGCGTTACAGCGAAGGCAAATGGCGCACGGAAATTGTATTTCCTCTGTCGGAACTTCGTATTGATTTACGAAAGGAGCGTTATGCCGGCTTCATGGCAGCTATATCATTTATTAACAGAAATATGAAAAATTTTGCCTGGGAAGAAAATATCGCATCTTATACAGATACCGGCAAATGGGGTGTTCTGATTTTTAATAAAAATGAATTCGGGCCGGGAAGTATAAATATAAATCATATTCAAAAAATGGAAAAAGAAAGCAAGGCTGATTTTTATATAAACTGTACATTTTCTAATTTTTTTCCAGGCACGTACCGGCTGCAGTTAAAACTTTCAGGTTTGGCTGAAGGAATCTGTAGCAATGAAATAGTCATTCCGGCAGAAGGCGCATCAGAAAAAACAATAATAATGGAGTCTATCCCCGATGTAAGTGGATTATATTCCCTTTATGCAGCCATGTTCAACAGGGATGATGACATCAGGCTTGCTGCTGTAAATTTTATTAACCAAAAAAAAATAAAAGATCTGTTCGGCGATATTCATGTTCTTGATCCCAAACCCAAAAAAGTAATCTGGCGCGATCCGGATTTTTTCCCCTGTGAAAATAACAAAATTTTATATCATGAAAAAAATGCGTCGTTGCGTACAAAAAGAACTGCAGAATTGTTTGCAGAACGGTATTATGGCTATACGGGAGTTAAATTATCCTTTAAAGAATATATTTCGCCTCTTCCAGATCACGGAATTATACTCCGTATTAATCAAACAGCCGAATTTACTAACTGCCTGGTTTCATTACGAAAAAACGGCTATCATCTGGATATCGGTAAAACACGCGCGTTAATTACAGGATGCGATGAAGCCGGCCTTCATTACGGAGGTATAACATTTATCCAGCTTATAAAAAATTCCATGCGCATTACTGCAAACCGCCCTGTACCCTGCGCTGAAATTCTCGACTGGCCTGATCTTGATGTACGTCTTTGCCGTCTTGATTTTTTTTGGCCTCCTAAAGGAGTAAAGCCCGAGAAAAGAGGCATTGATTTTTTAATTAACTGGACCGAGCGAATGATGACCGGCTTAAAGCTTAATTTTTTAATGATCGAGCTGGGAGGCTTGGTGATCTATAAGCGCAGACCGGAACTTAACGGTATAGAAAAACATTTCAGTATGGCAGATCTAACGCGTTTTGCCGATTATTGCCGGGATAATTTCATTGATGTATGTCCGGCCTGGCAGGTTGGAGGTCATTCTTCCTGGTTGCTAAATTATCTGCCGGATATGCGGGAAAAAGGCTGGTCTGGTCAGGGAGATGCCTCTAATCCTGAATATCTGAAAATTATTTTTGACTGCATGCAGGATGTGATTGATGCCATGAGCCCCAAGTATATTTCTCCAAAATGCGATGAATGGTGGCATAAACGGAATAATGACGAGATAGTCCCTGTGCTACATAACGGGAAAACCGAATCGCAGGTTTTGCTTGATTTTTTATTACAGATGCATGAATTTACAGCAAGGCAGGGAATTCGGGCACTGATATTTCACGATATGCTTACACCCTATCATAGTGGTAAAAATTATGACCTGTATAAAATTATCGACCGTATTCCCAGGGATTATATTATTCAGCAATGGACCGGTGAGGAATATCTGGAAAATCTGAACTATTTTACTGATAAAGGTTTTTCAGTTTGGGGTAACGCTACAGGCTATTTCGGAGTGCCGAATAAATATAAACCGCTCTTTAGTGGGCACGGTGCAAGTATATATAACGGCTATGGTAATTATCATTCTGATTTAAATCCCGGCCTGAAAGATATGCCTTCGTATAATCTCTGTAACCTGTACAACCTTTTTCGGTTAGCTGATCACACGTGGAATTTCAGCAGCGATACAGGCAGTGGCAGTCGAAACGTCTCTGGCCTTAACAGCGAGATCAAGGAGGGTATGGAATCGGGTTTTCTTGGCGCAGTACGTTCTGCAGCATCTGTATCTCCTAATCCACGAGCCGGAGAAGAAATTGAAACTCTGAATATTGATTCCTTAATGACACAAACTTTCAGTTCATGGCTGAGATCAATTAATGCCGAAGGATATGCAGGACCCGGCAAAGAAGATGAAAAGGAAGGTATACCAGATATTGGTTTTGTACCTATGCGATTTTACGGAGAAAACAAAAAAAACTGCATTCCTGTTACCTGCGGCTCTGTTCCCGTAGAAATATTGGTTGAAAAGGAATTATCCTCGCTTTTTTTTCTGCATACAGCATATATCAATGATCCGGAAGATGCCGGTAAAAAAAAGCAGAGAATCAGTTCCTGGATGTACGGTTTTCCCTGCGGCGACTACGAGGTATGGTACAGCGATGGGACTATGATAAAAATACCATTGCGTCTTACCATGAATATAGCGCGTTATAATCGCGATCTGCTGGCTTCTGCCCTCTATGATGTACGATATATTCATGTTTTTTACGATGCTGCTGATCAACCCATACAGCTCTATCAGATGGAATGGGTAAATCCGAAGCCGGAAATGAAAATTGTAAAAATCATCCTGAGGCATGATAATATTCTGACTGTTACGCCTGTGCTATTTGCGATTTCGGATAGAAAGGTGAAAAAATAGGAAAGATATTTTAAATTCTTATTTTAACTGCCAGCTATGCTGGTATGTTGGGAAGCGTTATACTATTTCTTAGTTTAAAATAAAATCCCTCTTGAAATAAAAGCTGGAAACATTACCTATTCTTAAACCGTTGCGGCTATAACACGCGGAAGCGGGTTTGGTTTCGGCGTAATTAAAAACGGAAAAATCATGGCTAATGAAATTGATACTTGGAGGGCAGATTGTAAAAACTTTTTGTTGGTAAAGACAGCTTGTATGAACAAATGAAAAATGTCAAATACCTGAGAAAAATAATAAAATTCTGAAAAACTGCACTGGGCATTATGACTATAACATAACAGTAGTAAAATTTTTACACTGCATTCTGTATAAAAGCGTTTAGTTGCATAACTTTAAATATTCCTATTTTTTTTCATCAGTGCATATTTTCCAGATTGCATAATCCTTGCCGGTAAGATGATTTTTATCCGTGCCGAAAAATGCCATCTGGCTTTTACGTTTTCCCTTTTCATCAGCATCATCAATGGCAAGGTCAAAGGCAAATACCGAATTTTCCGAAATTTCGATTTTGGTAAACGGTATGGTCATGAACACATTATAACCGTTTTTTGTCTTTTGATAACTTGCCTCGCCCATAACCAAACCGGTCTTTACCTGTTTTAAATCATACCGGCCGTCTGCTGATTTAGCCTGGAAAAAAAATTGTTTTATTCCGGAAGTTTTACTGCCGATCGGTATTGAGGTATCAAAAAACAGTTCCAGGCAGTCGGAACCCCAAAAGGGTATTTCCGGAACAGCAGAAACTACGGTCTCATCATTTACTTCGACATAGCAGGATAAAGCGTCGGCGGTATGGGTCAGGAAAAATCGCACAGAAAGGTCATCCGTGCCTTGCCAGGAATCTTTCAGGTTATCTTCACTCTGCTGCAAGCCTGATAAGCCGATGGTGACCTGGTTTTTGTTGGTAATAGCCAAGGGAACAATATTCTGCCATAACCCGGATGCATGGTCAGCAGTTGTTTCCAGGTAGTTTATCGATATAGGCGGCATACTGTCAGCTGCGGTTTTGCTTACTGAAAATTTTTTCAGGTTGAAATCTTTATTTGCCAGAACCGCTATTTTCCCGCCGGGCCTTAAAAAGACTGGTTCCAGTAAACTATAGATTATCGAGGAACCCTCGGTTTTTTTATTAAAATTTTTTTTTAGCACACTGAACCGATCGGCAACCTCGATACCAAAAACAGAATCCGTCAGCCCGGAGGTTATTTCAAATTCTGCTGTATATACTCCCCGGGGGAGGGAATCAGTCTTCCACTCATAACCGAACGTTTTATTCAGGGAAAAAAACGATTCTTTTTCCGGCAAAAAATCGAACGTAAAATTTTTACTGCTGATCTCCCTGATATTTTTCTTTGTCAGGCCTTCCAGATAAACAATATCTCCCGAAAGATGAATTAGCAAATAGTTATTTTTTCTTTCCGCCAACGAGGCATCCCGGTTCCCCCAGATATCATAGACAATCGGCAAATCGTTTGCCTGCACCGGGATCAGAATGTCGCGCCTGGTATTACATGTCCAGGCAACTAAAACGGAATTTTTTTGCTCCTGATTGATGGCCGCCAGATAGATTTCCGGATCGCCGGTATCGATTCTTACTGCCGAGCGGACAGCATCAAGACGGTTGGCCAGTACCATCAGCGCAAGATAAGTCAGGCGGTAACTGCCGTCCGGGGCAAAAGCGCCAGCTTGTTCTGTTTCATGATAAAATTTAAAGTGAATTATTTTTTCGGATCCGCCCAAAAAATTTAAAAGCCAGTTGCGTACCAGCCAGGAAGCGGCGGTTCGTTCGGGCATTGGATTATGCCAGTTATTCTGCGGATAAAAGCTCACTGCGTCTGGATCGGCAAAAAGCTCTGTCAGTTCAATTTCATCCAGGGGCTTGCACCCGCTGCGCGGCGGAATAAAATAGCCGATTTCACTTGACCACAAGCGGGCCTGCGGAGCTTTCTCGGTCAGCAGCGTTTTTACTTCAGAAACAGTGCGCAGTATCTCTGCCGCCTCCGGCGTGGAACGGTTAGCATAGGGATGAATCGATAAAATATCAAAATGCTTTCCCTGATCCTGGTTTATAATCTTTGCGGCCCATTCGGCATATGAAGGCGCTATCGCTCCGGCAATCACCTGGTTATTTGTATCTATCTTTTTTAAAATTTTATAAGTACGTTCCAGCATGTTTAAATAGTCATCAGTAGTGCCGTTGAATCTTATCCAGGTATTCGGTTCGTTCCATACTTCCCAGTAATTAATCCGGTCTTTGTAGCGTTCGGCAATTCTTTCGATGAAAGCATCATACATGGCCATGTCTTTCGGCAGAAAATCAAAAATCATTCTTCCATTTTTATTTTTTGGAACATCATCTGGTCTGAGCCATTCAGGCGTATCATTGATTGAGTAAAGAATCGATAGACCCTGCTTGGAAAAAAAATCAACTACCTGATCAAGTTCTGCCCAGTTGTAAACATCCTTTTGCGGATTTATATTTGCCCACTCAATCTTCCGGATAAGATGAGTACGCACCCATTTCATACCGCCGGTATTGTCAAAAATGTCAAGGTCCGGAAAATGCGAACCGAAACTATTGTCTGTTTTCAGATCTGCTGCAGTTTTTGACGGATAGCAGGAAAAAAATATCTGTTTACCTGTTTTTTCAGTTCTGCACTCCAGCACATAGGGGCCGAATTTATCAACAGGTATTTCATGATATCCGGAAAATGCCGCCATGGCAGGAATTTCAGCACTGAAAAAGAGTCTTTTCACCTCTGCCGAGTCATAATGTTTATAGTTTATTTGATAAGGCAGCAAGATTTTATTTTTACCAAAATTAACAATATGCATAAACAGACGCGCCCTGTTGGTTGAAAAATGATGAAATTTTTCGTCCATAGACAAGAGTAATTCGGTTTTTTCATCTTCCGGTATGCTGTCAAGTGCCTGCAGAGTAAGGGAGCGGACAACCTTTTGCCGTCCGTCAATGATTTTAACGCTAATTTCCATGCCTTCTTCAAGATAAAAAATCCCGTCTGCCCATACATCCGCAAAATATCTGCCACCGTTGCTTTTTTCAATTTTATCGATATTAGTGTTAATAAAGCCGACACTCAATGTGCTGCTGTCATTTACCAGTTTGGCGCGGCCGGGAACAATCAGCCGGTAAGAATCAAGATTATGAATGCGGACGCCCGCTTTTCCGTTTTTTTCATAATCAAAGCCGGAGTATGGTTTAAAACGCAGCCGGCAGCAGATTTTATAATAACCTTTTTTTACACCAGCCAGCTTCCAGATAATATCGCTGCGTATATCAAAAAGCCCGCCTTCCATGGACCAGGATTCATCCGTATTTCTGATCTGTCCCTGTGTATAGTCAAACACTGTTTCTTCAGCAGAAAAACAAGTAGATGAAAATATAATGTTTATGACAATTATAATAAAGACTAAATTTTTCATTGCATACTCCTTATACAATAGAATTATAATATACAGGATACAGCGCCCGGTACAAGTGTTTCGGGTGTTTAGCTTAATTGTCGACTCCTTCAGAAAATATAACCTTCGTATCAGACAATGTCCGCCAGCCAGGAATAGGCAGGTGCAGAAAAAAAAGCATTGTGTTTCATAATTTTTCTGCTGAGTTCCGCTGTTATTCCTGCCTTGGAAGAACTTCCGGCAATATTACAGAGCTGATCCGGATCATGCTGCCTGTCAAAAAGAATATGATTCCCATCCCTGGCCAGCACCAATTCATACTCCGGAGTAATTATACCGGCATACTGATATGACTGGTTCGGC
>Ga0154543_1046_pt2 | contig 12207 bp, 7 predicted proteins | sample RifGroF1_FD_105686 | JGI IMG/M metagenome (GOLD analysis project Ga0154543, IMG submission 105686) | Spirochaetes bacterium GWF1_41_5
ACTGTCAAGTAATGCCTGCATGGTGATTGTTATCAGTTCGCTTACTCCGTTCCCGGTATAGATATTTTCGATATCAGGTCTTTTAAAGCCCCTGGCCGTATAATAGTCCGAAATAGCGGAACGTGTTTCCCGCAGGCCCTTGGAATCGCAGTAACCCTGAGCGCGTTTCAGATTTTCATTAACAGCCTGAAGTATGGCGCCGGAGGTAAACAGACCGAACGGCGCGGGATTTCCAATATTGAGCTTAAGAATTTTTTCCCCGTTTTTTTCCATACGCATGGCTTCGTGCAGTACAGGCCCGCGTATGTCATAACATACCCGGTCGAGTTTGGCAGATTTTTTTATAATCATACGGTTAACTCCCGGCCCGCAGAAGAATAAAACAGAATCCGGTATCATTGAGGTTCCGGCAGGCTGCGATTATAAATTGTAGATTGGTCATAATAATATCACTGTTTATCAGACCAATTTTCAAAATCACCTTGCGGTAAAAAATTAAGGTCTGCGCAAAAGCTCAGGTTTACAGCCAGCCAAATGCCATAGAATACTTTGTTATTCATGAGTTTCTCCGGACAGCGAAGTTTGGTAAGTACGATAAAATCATGCTCATTATTATATTATCATTCAGCAAAAATTGGTTATATTTACAGGGGTGCAAATTTTATTTCTTGGGTAAATAAATTTGCACGGCGGGAGAAAAAAAGAGTATGCCCCATGTTGTCAAGCATTTTCTGCAGACTAAATATATACCGCAAAGCAATGATCTTGCCCTTCGCAAGCTCTGGGCAAGTCCTGCTGGGTATTCCCAAAAGCCAGATTTTGTCCGTTTTGTCAGAAACAAAGCGGACAAAATCATTGCTGATCGGGATAGACGCGTACCCAAGAAAAAAAACCATACCCTATTTACCGTTTTAAAAATACTTAGTATTTATTTCAAAAATCAATTAATATGCTGTATAATAAGACAGGTTACATTCATGAAACATATACCGCCCGAGCTTACTGCTGCACTTGATATTTATAAAAACAAAACCGGTTTTGAATATTTTATCAGCGATCCAGACGGAAATCCGTGCTCAGAAAAATCATGCCCGGTAAAATGCACTGAAAAATGTCCGTTATTCTTTAAAAAAATAATAGAAGAATCCATTCGCTGGAACGGTACGTTTATATACTTATGCCCTGAAGATCATATAGTCTGGGCGTCTCCGGTTTTTATTAACGAGCGGTATTGGGGGGGAGTAATTTCCGGTTTCAAATCACCTGAAGATTCCGATGCACCCGATACCATCTCGGCAGAAACTGCACAGCGCTGTTCAAATTTTTTACTGGAAACCATCATCAATGCCGGTTTTGCCGATAAAAATATTATAAAAGCAGCCGGAAAATATAATACGGCACAGAGAGAAATTGCAGAATCAATTCATGAAAAAAAAGCCAGACAGGAAACCGGCAATGCACTTTATAATTCACAGGATAAACTGATACGATCTGTCAGGCTCTATGAGGTTAATGAAATAAAAGGCGCTCTTAATGATGTTCTGGGAGAAATTTATCTTGAAGCCATAAACAACATAACACTTTTAAAATTCCGCATGCTTGAACTTTTTGTTCTTATTTCCCGGAATATGATCAGTATCGGGGCTGATCCGGAAATATATTACCGGCTGACAATGGATTACTGCCGAAATGCGGAAATTTCCACTGATATTTATTCCTTTTCCGTATGGCTTAAAGACATTCTTGAGGCATTTACTGCTGAAGTTCTGAAAAAAAGATTTGGAACAGGTAAAATCAGCAGGGCTCTGGAATATATCAAAGAACATATTGAATCGGATCCCGGGCCTGCTGATATAGCCAAACATATTGCTCTTTCCGAATCATGGTTTACGCATCTTTTCCGCCAGGAAACAGGCCATTCTCCTGCGGCGTTCATTCAAATGTATAAAATCGAAAAAGCCAAGGAAATCATCAACCGCGGCAGGCATAATCTGGCTGAAACCGCTGCCATGCTGAACTTTTATGATCAAAGCCACTTTATCAGGACTTTTAAAAAATATGCCGGCATAACACCGTCCGCCTATATGAAAAAAAGCAGGAATGTACAAAAAAACAGCAGAAAAATACAATAAAGTTTAGATTTTATCAAATATAATAACATCATACTTCCAGGTAAACGGAGGAAATATGGAAATCCTGAATCAAATTTCGGAACTGCTGCAAAAGGGAAAAATGAAAGACGTAACTGAACTCACCCAAAAATCCTTATCCGAAGGCATTGCAGCTTCAAAAATTTTAGATGATGCCCTGGTCAAAGGCATGTCCATTATCGGGGAAAAATTTAAAAAAAATGAAGTGTATGTGCCGGAAGTTCTGATTGCTGCCAGGGCCATGAATGCCGCATTAAAAATACTTGAACCTGAACTGCTGAAAAATAATGTTAAAGCCAAGGGAATAATTGTAATTGGAACCGTTAAAGGCGATCTGCATGATATCGGGAAAAATCTCGTGGCGATAATGTTTAAAGGGGCAGGTTTTACAGTTGTAGACTGCGGTGTTGACGTAAGCGCTGAAAAATTTGTAGAAGAAGCTAAAAAATCCAATGCTGATCTTATCGGTCTTTCGGCACTGCTGACTACAACCATGGTTAATATGAAAGAAATCGTTACTAAAGCGCATGCCGCCGGCGTTACCGCTAAAATTCTCATTGGCGGCGCTCCGGTAACAGATAATTTTGCCAGGGAAATCAAAGCCGACGGTTATGCACCGGATGCAGCCTCGGCAGTAGATATTGCCAAAACCTTTTTAAATTGATTTTTCCGGAATGCTCCGGAATTTAACACTTACAATTATTTTTCAGGGCCGGAAAAAAAATATTTCAGCACGGGCTGCAGACAATCTGCTTGATGTTCTACGCAAATTCGGCATGGCTCCCGAAAGCCCGTGCGGCGGAACCGGAAAATGCGGAAAATGCCGGGTAGTTACAGTTGAACCCCATAACAAAAAACGCGAGTCTGTTCTTGCCTGCCGGATTTTTTTAAACTGTGATCTGATTGTAGAAATCCCCGAATTTAATAAATATACGGTCAATTCCGGGGAAATAATTCCGGAATGCGAGAATAAACCGTATTTTTTCACTGAAGAAATAATATTAGATGAAAATTACCCTGTACTGCCTGATGTACTGCAGAAAAAATGCCGTGCTGCTGACCATAAAACCGTCTGGGTTATTAAAAAACATGGCTGCCCTGAAAAAACGCTTGATATTTTTACATCCCGCCCGCGCTGCCTGGGTCTGGCAGTTGATTTGGGAACAACCACTCTGGCTGCCGTATTATATGATCTTGAAAACGGCAAACAGCTTTCGCAATCAAGCATGGCTTCTTCACAGCGCGCCTTTGGGCATAATGTCATATCGCGGCTCCAGTACAGCCTGCAGCCAAACGGACTGACAGAACTGCAAAAACTGGCAGCCGGTGATATTACCCGGCTTGCTGAAAATTGCTGTGCTGCGGCCAATGAAAACACCGGCGATATTTATGAAACGGTTGTTTCCGGAAACACTGTTATGATGCATCTGGCAGCAGGCGTTTCCCCGGAAACACTGGCGGTTGTTCCTTTTTCGCCTGCGATTATGGGCGGAAATTTCAAAGCTGGCCATCTAGGCATTAAAATTCATAATGAAGCGGAAATCTATTTTACACGGGCGATCGGAAGTTTTGTAGGCGGAGATATTACCAGCGGAGTACTGGCATTAAATCTTGCCGACGCTCCCCGGCCTCTGTTATTTATAGATATTGGTACCAACGGAGAAATTGTTTTATTCGGTGAAGAAAAAATATTTGCCTGCTCCGCTGCAGCCGGTCCGGCTTTTGAGGGAGGAAATATTTCCTGCGGAATGTCTGCAGCCGGAGGCGCAATAAGCAGTGTTAAACTCATGGATCAGGCATTGCGTATTACTACAATAAATAATGCCCAGCCTGCAGGTATCTGCGGTTCGGGAATATTTTCCCTGACTGCCTTTATGAAGGAATATAATATTTTAGATGAATACGGCAGTATTCAGGAGCCTTGCTTTTCAGGAAAATATAAATTTCTGAATCGGTATATTGCCGGAAGCGGCGGTTCGACAGAATTTATTGTTTATAATCAAAACGAGAAAAAATATTCACTTACCCAGAAAGACCTGCGGGAAATTCAAATGGCCAAGTCCGCCATACGCTCGGCTATAGACATCATGCTGCTCTCGGCAGAAATAAGGCCGGATGATCTCAAATGCGTTTATATTGCAGGAGCTTTCGGCAGCGCTATTCCCGTAGCTGATGCTTTGTCTATAGGGCTTTTACCCAAACTCCCTCCGGGAAAATTCCGTTTTTGCGGCAACACCAGTCTGCAGGGATCCTGTCTTATGCTTGCCAACATGGCGTTAAGAGAAAAAGCCGAACAAACAGCAAAAAAAATACAGCATAAGGAAATAGCATCGCATCCGCGCTTTCAGGAACTATTCGCAGATAACATGCTTTTTTAGAACACTCGTCATCTGCACTCCAGTCTGTTTATGCCAAGACACTCCAAACCGGAATCTCCGGATGAAAATCAGAGGCAGACAAAAAATATCTCCGCTTCAGTACTTATTCATTAAAAAAAAGGGCGCATCCAAACCGTGTGTAATGGATTTTATTATTGATAGAGATGTTTAAAATAAAATGGTTTTCATACTTAATATAGCATCAAATAATCAGTCTTCGCAGGATCTTCCGGACAGCAGAATTATTTCTGATTTTTAAATTTTTCTTTTGCCAGCAGGTAAAAAGAATCCTGTTCTTTTTTAATTTCTCCTTTTTTACCTGCTATCGGACGCGGCTCAAAAGGAATATTTTTTTTTTCAATTGTTTTATAAGTTGTAATGCCTGAACCGATACAAGTATCTGATTGCCATGGCCCCCAGCAAGCGTTTCGTTTTTTAGAAATCTCCGGGTTATAATAGATATCATTCAGATTTTCCGCGAAACATTTTGTATTATATACAGGGCTTTGCGCATTCAGTAACGGGATTATTCCGTTAATCTGCATCAGCGGATCTTTCTCTATTGAATTTTTTTCAAAACCCAGGGCTGAATTTAATTCCCTGACGGAATTAAAATTGGGAGCATATCCGGCATTGGTAAATGAAAGTGGATTTATCATACCGTCGAAGTAATACCAGTTTTCCTTAACAATATTATTTTTAGCTCCCTCGCCGGTATAGAGTACAGTCTGTGTTCGCTTATTTTTATATACAATATTGTATAAACATACATTATCATAGAGCGGCATCAGATAAATATTGTCTTTTTTAAGATAGGCTGCTTCGGCAGTCAGGTTATATTTATCATTGGCGCTGATATATGTTTTTTCAAGCGTGGGACGCATACGCGGCATGCCGTGAATCACAATACCCCACTGATTATCGTATACGAAATTATGGATTATGGTATTTCCTGCGGAACCGGAAATGTAAATTCCCTGATTGTCGTTTTTGATTACAATATTACCGGCAATCAGGCCTGTTCCCCGGCTGATTTCTATATGAATACCATTCATATTTCCGGAAACCAGGCAATTAAGAACCGTAAAATCAGAATTATCAACATCATACCAGATACCGGGACCGCGGTTATAAAGAAATGTACAGTTTTTTATAACAGTCCTTGTACTTACCGCTAGTTTATTGCCCCCTGCTTCATGGTTATAGGAAAATCCCCGAATATTGTTGCCGATAATCTCGCAGTTGTAAAAAAGTATATCCCCCGGTAAATACTGTGCGCCTTCGGGAATACCGCCGTTTACTGTAAATCCTTCGGCGCCATTATAATTCATTCGTGAATTAAGAATGCAATGCCTGCCGCCATTGATATGAAGTCCGCTGATATCAGCATACTGCATGGTGCATCTGTCTATAATCCAGCCCATACCGCGTACTGTTACAACTCCTGCACCGCCGCGATGCGCATGATATCCGGAGTAGGTGTTGTGCATAAACACAAGATTTCGCAGGCAATAATAACTTACATTAAAATCAGCCGGCCTGACGCCAGCCAGACGAGTGCTTACTTCAGTGGTTACTTCGTTGGGATTCTGATTTTTATACGGACACAAATAAAGTATATGTGAAGTTTCATCAAGATAAAATGAACCTTCAAAAAGATCATTTTCATTGATACCGATTGGACACAGATAATTCATCCATAATGGGGTTCCTGATTTGTTTGTTTCTTTTCCCCAGTCTATGGTGTTGATATTGGATCCGATCTGCACCAGCGGAATACCGTCCTGAAAAACCTGTTGGCTGTTGGTAAGCCAGTTTTCCATAATCCATATAGTATCAGAATGTTTTTTCCAGCCTTTTATAATATCGGAACCCTTAATAATGACTTCATCACCGGCTGCACCTTCGATAGTAATATAGTTATCTGCAGTTCCACTGGTAGTAAGATTTATCTGTTCACGATATATTCCCCTGTGTAAAATTATCGTTACTCCAGCCCGGCTATATTGTATTGCTTTCCCGATAGTTTTAAAAGGTTTGTTTTCACTTCCGTCATTATCGTCATTACCGGTTGATCCTGCAACATGATAGATGTTTCCCGAGGAAAGATTTGAGTTTGCCGTATATGCTTTTAACATGTGATCTGTTGTTTTATAGGCTTCCTGGTTTTTTGCAATATTAAAAAGTGTTTGCGTCCGGATCTGCATGGATACTAAGAAAATATTGATAATTAAATAAAGTCTTATTATAAATTGCAGCATAACATACCCCCTATGGAAAAAAAATCACAACGCAATTTGTTGCATCTCATTAATAAGCAATCTGGCTTCCTCTTCGGACGCCGGAAGTTCATGTACAGGCTCCCGGCAGTTATGGATAGAAACTGCTGCAATTCGTTTCATGGTTATGCGTAGTGCGCTGTCGAGGTAGCGTTCAATAATATCCGGATCCGGTTTTATAGCCTGATCTATGGTACGATACATAGTTCTGTGTTTAGGTGCTTTAAAATCGAAAAGAAGAATAGGGTCATTATAAAACGGTACAAATATTTCATATTCACTGTTTTTGGCAATAGAAACTCCGGCGCGGAAAAAACGAAGCTGTAACTCTGTATCCTGGGTTGTGGCATGTAACGGCAGGGTGTCTTTGGGAACAGCCAAGGAACGCCTTGTTAGTTCCACGTCTTTTAAGGTATAGCGGCCAAATACTCTTTGTGAAAGAAACGACATAAGTTCTTTTTTTAACTCAATGCGCTTTTGCTGATATTTATTGTTATTATAAAGATTGGCAAATTGCTCAGGGTCCATATGCATATCATGAAGCAGGCATTCGCTGTCGCTCTCAATGTCGAATACAAGACGCCATCCGTCCTTTTTTACCATGCGTTTCCAATACTCTTCACAAAAAACCGGACGTGAAAAATCAAGTGCGGTTTTTCCTCCTATTGCTTCTGCGAGATTTTTTCCTTCAACTCCCGAAGGTATCGGTATACCGCTCAGGGAACAGACCGTAGGATAGATATCGATATTTTCAATCGGCTCTTCCCGAACTGAACCTCGCATTGAATCCGAGATCATATACGGGCAGGGTTTGATTATTATTGGTATGCGGGTTATGGCTTCGCTTAATACTCTTCGCGATTTGCCGATCAGCCCGTTAAAACCAGCTTCATCGCCATGATCCATGGTACATACAATAATCGTGTTATTGTATAATCCTGTATTTTTTAATTCAGTGACTATACGTCCTATTTCTGCATCAAGCCATCCGATTAAACGATAATAGCTTGCCAGAACGAAACGAAAACGTTTAGCACCAAGACGGAAAACAGATTGATTGCTTTTAAAAACGTTAAAAACCCGCCTCGCTGATCCGGTTAGTGTATTAACATCAGGTATTTTTTGAAGAACAACCGCCTGTGCATCAATTGTATCAAAGATTTCTTTGGGCAAGGTTGTAGGATGATGCGGGCGATCGTAGGTAAGCCATGCAAAAAACGGCGATTTATTGTTTTGGCGTATAAAATCAATACATTGATTCGTTGTCCAGGTCTCAAGACTATGCTCTTTTGCCACATCGGACTGGGCCGCCCCTTGTTCCAGCAAGCTGCGCGATTTATCCGCATGGGAGGATATGCGGGAATTAGAAAGTTCACAGTCTGTGTATGGATCATGACCATGCATTTGATCTGTCGGCCAGCGTATGCCGTGTTTTTCGCAATATGCTTTGTAGGTATTTCCTTTGGGACTGGCAAGATCATTTTCTTCGGGTAATGTTGGAGCAGATACATTATAATTCCAGTCTTCATGACCAACACTGAGAGCATGAAATTTTCCAAAGGCTCCTGTTGCATAACCTGCTTTTTTAAAAGAGGAATGGATCCAGTCGATGCCATGCTCACAGAATCCGGAAAATCCAAATTGTCTGGTAGTACTGACATATTGACCTGCAAGCATGGAAATACGCGAAGGGAGACAGATTGGATTTTGAGCTGCAGCATTGGTAAATAAAACTCCGTCACCGATTAAAGCATCAAGATTTGGAGTATTCACATTCGGATTGCCGATTTTGCTTAAACAGAACCATGGCCATTGATCAAATTCAATCAATAATACATTTGCTGACATTTTTACTCCCAGGAAAATTTATTTATAAGAGACAACACCAGCTTATAATACTGTTTTCTGTTCGCAAGGCAGTCGCGAAACGCGCCGAGGCTCCCAGAAAACAGTATTACATGCTGGTGTTGTCAGACAAAAAATATTCAAAAGAACTAATTTTCTTTCATTTAAAAACACCTTACACCTCCTTTTCTAAAAAAGGTTCATGTAAAGAATTACGGCAATCGCGAATGAAAATTATGCATACTGTTATAAATGATAATAATTCCGTTTTATTCAAAAGTAAAGGGCTGAAATAGATTAAAAAGTGTATGATCTTGATATTATTATAATATACTAATTTTAATAGTGTTTAAAAACAAAAAATAGTTTAAAGCTATTTTCCATACCTGAAAAAAATACTTTTTATTAATGCAATTATACTCAATACAACAGAGAAAAAATTTTTTTTTTGGAAATTGACTTTTAAATACGATATTCCGGTTTCAAGCATTTTTGTACCGGTGCGCCCCGACATGGTCATCACTGCCAATATTACCCGCTGGTATAAAATTTTTTCCGGTCTCACTGCCTGGCATAAAAATTCATAATCCATTGTGTAGTCATTTTGCAGGGAGTAAAAAAAACCGCAGCAGCGCCCGGTATTAAAAAGCATGGCTTGATGCGAAGAAGGCATTTTATAGCGGAGCTTAAATTTTTCCGGATAAATAATTTTTTTCCGCACTGCCGAATAATCCAGTTCGCAGGCAAAGCAGATCAGATCATAATCGGCATTCATCAGATGTGCAATTGATGAAATGGTCTGCCGGGAATAAAAAACATCATCAGCATTAAGCATACAATGGTATTTACCGCTGCATAATGATTTACCGCGGTTAAAAGCATCGCTGATACCCAGATCACGTCCGCTGGTCCAGATATCAATATATTTTTCATAGTTTTTAATCATAGCGCCGGTATTATCTGCCGAGCCTCCGTCAATAATGATAAACTCAATATTATAATAATCCTGTTCGAGAACGCTCTTGATGGTTTTTTCAAGGCCGGCGGCATTATTTAAAACAATTGTAACAATACTGAGCAAAGGCAGATTATTGATGTTTTTTTTTTCAAACCCGAGTCTGCGCAGACCTCCCCACTCCGCAACGGGGTACGGCGGAGTAAAATCAGCGGTTTTATCATATAACATCCGCAAGGTTGATACGGCCGACTGAAGATTATTCATAATTTTTATTAATTTCCGGCTGAGGACAGGATATTTTTAAAAAATTCCATATACCGCCCGGCTTGAGTAATATGTGAAAATTCTTTTTCTGCCTTTGCTCTTGCCTTTTTGGCCAGGAACAAAGGCTGCTTGTTTTCCAGAAGCCATTTTATGCCAAAAGCGAGATCTTCAGTACTGAACGGCGCAGCCAGATATCCGTTTTGCCTGTGATCAATAATATCTTTAAGACCGGTGGAATTAAAAGCTGCTGCCGGAGTACCGCAGGCGAGCGCTTCGGAAGCAGTCTGCCCGAAACCTTCCTGGCGGGACGGTACGACCATAACATCTGCAGCGTTATAAAGCAGGGTCAGTGTGTAATCTTCATGCACCTGTCCAAAATAACGGCATGGATACGGAAAGGGATTATACAGAGGTTCTGATGCCCCGAAAACGCAGAGCATGAGTTTTTTATTAATTTTAATTTTTTTTAAAGCATCCAGCAGAAGATCGTAACCTTTATTATAATCGCTTTGGGCATTAAGTGCGCCGAAAAGAATAATTTTCATATCTGCAGGAAGGTTTAATATTGAGCGGCATATTTTTTTTTCTGCAGGTTTAAATACAGAAATATCAAGTCCGTTGGGAATAACCTGCCCTTTAAAACGCGAAAAAACAGGACTATGTCTGAGACAGTCATTCATAAAATCCGAGGCGGTAACCGTATAAATATTTTTTAATCCGGAAAAAATTTTCATTTTTTTATTAAAAATACAACGGGAAATATCATAAACATATCTGCTGCCAAGCTGAGGGCAATGCCCGCAATTTTTTTTAAACCCTGAGCATTCCAGATGGATATGGCAGCCCCCGGTAAAAAACCAGGAATCATGAGGCATGATAACGGCAGGCATCTGTAATTTTTTCAGAGTTTTCAAATTTACAAAACCGTCATTAATCCAGTGAAAAACCGTTATATCCGGAGACAACTTATTAATTTCTCGCGAGATATCCCCAGGCAGCCAGTTAAGGGAAAAAGGCAGATGCACACGCTTTTTATAAAAAAACAGAGGAATCCGATCGCATATCTGCCTCATTTTGGCTATTATTTTACCGCTGTTTTTATCATTCCCCAGGACATAAGCATCCCCTCCCCTTTTATTCATAACCAGCATTTGAGAATCTATTCCGATCGCTCTCATGCCGGTATGCAGGCGAAAAGCCGCTCTGGATGCCCCTCCATAAATATCATAAGAACTGATATGCAGTATTTTCATACCGGTTTTTCCTTAAACCGCAGGGCGCTTATCCATGGCATGGGAAAAATTTTTGCGGCAAAAACGAACGTTGCCACAGCAAGCACTGCCTGGGATACAAGATTGGCCCAGCCTGCTCCCTGCGCTCCATATCGGTTGATCATCAGCCAGGAAGCGGCAGTATGCACACAGGCGGAAAGAAAAACCGCAGCTGTAAGCCAAACAGTCTTGCGCGAGAAAAAAATATAATTACAAGTCATAAAATATACAGCAGTAAAAGCCTTGCTGAGGGCAATACAGAAAATATAATCCCCGGCCTGCTGAAACTGCTCGCCCACCAGGTATTTCATGAAAAACGGTGCGGTTAAAGCCAATGAAATTGCGCCGCTAAAAATAATAAATATATAAATATAGGTAATACGGATTATTTTGATTTTATCCGATAACTGATTATTTTTTAATTTTTCAAACAGCCAGGGTGTCCAGGCTGTATTAAAGGAAACTTCTATTAAAGTGATAATCATGGCAATTTTATAGCCAACCCGGTAAATTCCGGTAGCAGCTATTCCTGAAAGGTTGTTAAGGAAAAAAACATCAATCATGTTAAGCGCCCAGGCCGCATAGGCAGTGGGAATAAGCGGAAGCCCGAAAACCAGCGCCTTTTTAATATATTCGCGTTTAAAACTGAAACACAGGTTTTTTCTATAAAATAAAATAATAATCGCCAACAGGCCAAAAAAAACCGTAGCTGCGGTGCGTCCTAAAATACGCCCCTGCCATCCCCACAGCATGATAACCACAAATATGACAGACAAGGCAAGATTTAATACCGTATGCAGAATCTGAAAAATACCGTATTTGATTTCTTTTTTTTCAACCTGCCAGAGAGCCAGCTGCGTTAAAAAAATAAATTCACCGGCCGCAACAGACAGAACCGTCCATAACCAGGAAGATTCAAATCCGGTTAGCCGGCTGATAGAGCCGGAAAAAAAATAAAAAAGAACTGCAGTTATAAAAAGCGATAAAAACATAATGTTAAAACACTGGCTGATAAAAACCGGAAGATTTGTTTTTTCCGGTTCATAATATTCCCTGGTAATG
>Ga0154543_1050_pt1 | contig 11709 bp, 10 predicted proteins | sample RifGroF1_FD_105686 | JGI IMG/M metagenome (GOLD analysis project Ga0154543, IMG submission 105686) | Spirochaetes bacterium GWF1_41_5
TAATAAAAATTTTGCCTATGCAGGCGGAAAATTCGGCGGCATCGGACTGGTACAGTCCTTTGCCCTGGAATTAATCCAGAATAAAATCAAAGTCAATGCCGTTTGCCCCGGAAATTTTTTTGAAGGTCCGCTGTGGGCAGATCCGGTAAACGGACTTTTTATGCAGTATCTGAAAGCCGGCAAAGTCCCGGGAGCCAAAAATATTTCCGATGTCAAGGCATATTATGAAAATATGGTTCCCATGAAACGCGGCTGCACAGCTGCTGATGTAATGAAAGCAGTTTATTATATTATTGACCAGCAGTACGAGACCGGACAGGCCGTGCCCGTAACCGGCGGTCAAATCATGCTGAAATAATTTTTTTATCAAGGAACATTATTTATGAAAACCAAAGCCATCCGCCTTTACGGTAAAAAAGATTTACGTCTGGAAGAGTTTGAACTGCCGCTCATCGGGTCTGACGAGATTTTAGCTCATGTGATATCCGACAGTATCTGCATGTCATCATACAAGGCAGCGGGGCAGGGCTCTGATCACAAGCGTGTACCCGGGAATATCAGTAAGGAACCGGTAATAATCGGTCATGAATTCTGCGGGGTTATCAAGGAAGTCGGGAAAAAATGGCAAAAAAAATTTCAACCCGGCGATAAATTTTCAATCCAGCCGGCTCTGAATTACGAGCATGGCCCGGTTGGAATATTATCCGCTCCCGGTTATTCCTATCGGTATCTGGGAGGCGACGCTACCATGGTAATAATACCTGACGAGGTCATGACGCATGACTGTCTGCTTCCTTACCGGGGCGAAGGCTATTTCCCCGCCAGTCTGTCTGAACCCATGTCATGTATTATCGGCGCCTTTCATGCCAGTTATCATACCAGAGCAGGATCTTATGTGCATGAAATGGGAATTAAAAAAAACGGATCTATGGCGATTTTGGCAGGCGCCGGACCGATGGGCCTGGGCGCAATCGATTACGCTCTTCACGGACCGGATCGTCCATCCTTACTGGTAGTGACCGATATAGATGATGCCAGGCTTGATCGTGCAAAATCACTTTTCCCGGTTAAAAATGCGGAAGATCACGGCGTGAAATTATTTTATACTAATACCAAAAAACTGCAAAATCCTGTTTCCGAGATGCGTATTTTAAGCGGCAAAGACGGTTTTGACGACGTGATGGTTTTTGCGCCGGTCAGGCCTGTAGTAGAACAGGCTGATGCGCTCTTGGGCCGGGACGGCTGTTTAAATTTTTTTGCCGGGCCTACTGATCCGGAGTTCAGGGCGGAACTTAACTTTTATAATGTTCACTACAATGCTGCGCATATTACCGGTACCAGCGGCGGCAATACCGATGATATGAAAGAATCCCTTGCTTTAATGGCAAAAGACAAAATCAGACCGCAGGTCATGGTGACTCACATTGGCGGGCTGGATGCAGTTATAGAAACAACCCTGAATCTTCCTGCCATACCAGGCGGGAAAAAATTAATTTATAATAATATCAGTCTTACGCTTACTGCTATTGATTCCTTTCCCCAGGCAGGAAATAACAATCCGCTTTTTAAAAATCTATCCGAAATTACCGATAGAAACAACGGTTTGTGGTCTTTAGAAGCCGAAGAATACCTGTTAAAAAACGCTCCGGGAATATAGTGATTTTATTTGCCGACGTTTTACGTCGGGCAGCGCGAAGCGCTGATGCTCTTGGCACAGGGTATTTTATAATATCTGTTATAAATATTCACGCACCCGTTTATATCAGGTACGGATGCTGTTTCAGGATGAAAATAATTAATGCCTGCCTTGACTTCAAAGCAAAAATCGATTAAAATTAACGTAAATACTGAGAATTCAGTCAGGCGGCTGATCTATGCGCCTTACGGAGAAAAACATGCTGCAAATTATTAAAAGTGCACTGATATTTATAATGATTGTTTTAATGACAGTAAACGCAGAAGAATTCAGGGCAGACACATCATCTATGGGAATTGCCGGAGCAGGCACAGCAAGCAGAAACGCGCTCACAGCCATGTATAATAATCCCGCCGGGCTTACCGGAAAAGATGCATCTACTCAAATTTTTATAAGCTTGCAGCAGCAGGATGTAAAGGATTACAATTTTGGCATTGGTTTGTTTAATACTTCTACAGAAACAATATCCATAGGTTTTTATTATGACGCAATTTTTTCCAGGCATAATTCCCATTACAACCGGTATTTCAATGTTTCTTCCAATGCGTCTCATACTTTTATTTCCAAGGCTACCAATAATTTTCATGAGCTTGGGCTTGCAGGTTCTCATCCCATAGGCAAACATGTTATTGCGGGTTTGCGGCTGAATCAGTACTACGGTCTTATTCACGGCAGCAGCAAATTGATTTTAGGCCTTTCTCCGGGAATAACGGTTTTTTTCCGGGATTTTTCAGCAGGCATAGTTATGAATGATCTGCTTACCGCTTTCCATAACAACCGACCGGCGTCATATAAATTCGGTCTGGCTTATAAGATCGCTCTAATAATGATAAATACAGATCTCAATTTTGTCGATGTCAAGCAGCCCTATGGCCAGGATATGCTTAAACCAGCAATTGGTCTGCAGGTTACTTTTAAAGATTCCTATGGTTTAAAAGCCGGATTCACCACCACCTATTACATGTCCGATAAGGCTTTGTATAATAATATTCTCACACTGGGAACGGATTTTTATGCCAAGATCATGGATGTTTATATTACCTATAAATATGATTTTAATGTTAAAGAGCGCATAATAGCCCTGGCGCTGCATTTCCGCTGAATTAATTTATACCGAAAATAAAATCAATAATCGTCTCGTCTTTAATTACTCCGCAGAGATTCCCGTTTTTTTTAACCAGAACAAATTTTGTTTCCCGTCCGCGAAAAATTGAATATATTCTGTCCATGTGTTCATCCGGAGCAGTTTCCGGCGCCGGGCGCAGCAGATCTCCGGCGGTTTTTTTCCGGTGTCGTGATAAAACATCAAGACAATCGCAATAACCGGAACATCTGCCGTCTGCGCTGCGGACAAGCGCAAATGTTGTATTTTTCGATTTAACCAGGCGGCAGGCGGAAACGAGCGGCGTATCAGAATCCACAAACACAAATTGATCCGGCGGATGCATCAGATCCGCAGCAGTAACCGAACTGAGACCCGCAATGGTATCGAATAATTCCTTTTCGTCTCTGCGCAGAGCGCCCGATTTTAGCCCCTCGCGGAAAATGTAATGGAAATCGCTGCGTGATAATCTGAGCTTTTTTTCGGGGAACAGGCGGAACGGCAGCATCAGAAAATCGCTGATTTTCAGTACTATCGTTACGGGTATAATGAAAAGCAAACGAGAAAGAATAATCAGTCTGCTGAATTTGATTATCAGTCTGTTGGCAAAACTCCGGAAAATTATTTTTGGAATTATTTCTCCAAAGATCAGTATAATTACGGTAATAGCTCCGGCAGACCATAAAATACCGGTTGCTCCGCTGATTTCCACAAAAATGGCGCTGATTGCCATATGAGAAAAATTTCCGCCAAATAGCATGGCGGCTATCAGCGTATCAGGTTTAAACACCAGATCAGAAAGTGACCTGGCAGCCTGGTTACCGCTTTCAAGATCAGATCTGTATTTAATGCGGTCCATGGCGATAAAACCGGCTTCTGCCCCGGAAAAAAAAAATTTGGCAGCCAGCAATAAAAATAACAGAGTGATTATAAAATAAATCATGATTTTTTCCTTAAAAACAGGGTTTTAATCCCGCGCCGTGTGCTTTTTTGAATCAGGTAAACAAACCAGTTATCCGAAATTTCTTCACCGGATTCCGGAATATTATGACTTATTTCCGTAAGGTATCCTCCTATGCTTTTGGCGGAAGGACAGGTTATGGCGGAACTGAAAAACTCGTTTATTCTGTCAATAGGCGTATCAGGAGCAACGCTCCAGGTATTAAACGCTATATTGACAATTTCATCAGGCCGCACGTTATCGCTTTCAAATTTTCCGCATAATTTTTTTACTATTGCCGAATAGGTGATAAAGCCCTCTGTCCCGCCGAATTCGTCGACTACCAGTGCGAATTCGAAATTGTTTTCCCGCATGTCTTTCAGCAAATCAAGCAGGGGTTTTTTTTCTGGAACTGCCGGAACCGGGCGGATAAGTTTTTCAAGATTAAATTTTTCCCTTTCGGTTTTTATGCGGAATAGTATGTCTTTCTTGGAAATTACCCCGGTAATATTATCCCGCGTACCGCGGAAAACGGGAATATTGCGGTAAGGCAGCCTGCAGATGTTATCAAGCAGCCGGGAAGGCAGATCATCAAGATTAAGGCCGTGTATTTCCTGTCTGGGTTTCATGACTGAAAGAACATTGTCGCGGCTGTACAGGGCAAGCTTCATCAGCAGATCGCTTTCTGCCTTGCGGAAAATTCCGCTCTCTTTACCCATTTTAATCATGGTTTTTATGTCGCCGGCTGATATTACATTTGACAGATTCATACTGGCATTTATAAAAATATGCATAAAACCGCGGGAAAATCTGGCCAGAATTACCGATAGAGGATAAAAGATATAAAAAAGCGGAAGTAAAAACAGGGTGCCGATTTTCAGCAGTGCAAGGTAATAACGGATTGCTATGCGTTTGGGTGTAACCTCTCCAAAAATCAGCAGCAGAAATGTCATTGCGAAAATAACCCCGGTGAGAATTTTCGCTGAATTTTGCATGCCGGGTAAGAATAAAAATACCAGATGATTAACAATTACAGTCAGCAGGGATGCTGCCAGAGTATTTACCAGCAGGTTTAAAAAAAGCATAGTAACAATAAGCTGTTCGGAATGCTCAAGCAGATGGGTAAGAAGACGGGAAATAAAATTTTTTTCTTTGGATATCCGGTACCGCACCAGAGCCGGTACTGCCAGAATGGCGGCTTCGGTCCCGGAAAAAACCGCCGAAAGCATCAGCAGGGCGGCAAGTTTAATCAAATCTGCCATGATCATAAAAGATCTAACCAGCTAAATACAGATTTAAAGCATTTATAATTTCATCCGCAGCCTGACACAGGGATTTTCCGGTAACTGAAAAGCCTGCTGCCTGAGGATGCCCGCCGCCGCCGTACCTGCGTACAAAAGGCACCAGGTCAACAGTGATATCCTTGCCTCTCAGGTTTACTTTTATATCCTTGCCGGTTTCACGGAATAGACAGGCAGCCTTGATTCCGCGTACTGAGCGCAGATATGTAATAAAATGTTCGAGATCGCTGTCGTCAGCCCCGGTTTCAGCGAACATTCTGCGTTCAAGCAGCGAATAAATAATCAGACCGTCGGCTGTGCGTTTTGAAGCTTCCAGCATTTTTCCCATAAGTTTTAATCCGCCGTAGCGGTTGTCTTCAAAGATACTCTGCATCATGACAGGATAATGATCTTTAATTTCAGGAAAAAGCATAGATGCGATTTTTAACGAACGGGCAGTGGTATTGGTTTGCCGGAATCCCGAAGTATCGGTAAAAACCGCAGTATATATATCTATGGCGATATTCCCGGTTACGGGTATTTCCAGGTATTCAGCCAGGTTGTATACCAGTTCGCCGGTTGATGATGCGTCCGGTTTGATATAACAGAAATCATTTAAACAGGGATTTTGATGATGATCTATAACAGCAACAGCCCTGGGGCCGTCGGTTTGCAGTGTATTATAAACTGAACCCAGGCGCGGAGAAAAAGCGGAATCGGCAATAAGGCAGGCGTCATAGTCGGCAATATCGGAAGGAGGCATGTTTTTAATTTCTGCAAAACCGGGTAAAAAAGAAAGATACGCTGCCGGTTCATCGTTGTTGAAAATATAACATTTTTTTCCCAGCGACAGCAGAATTTCGCGCAGGGCAAGTTCGGAACCGATACTGTCTCCATCGGAGCGGATATGCGCGGTGATGATAAAATGATCATGCTGTCTTATGAAACCGGACAGCGCTGCTGGGTTCGGTTCGCTCATGCCTGTTAATCAATCATCTCCAGAATGGAAAGCACACGGGACATGTCTCTTTTCAGAAGATCCCAGGTATAGCGGGTGCGGAATAAATGTTTTTTAAAATCTCCGAACCCGGTAATGATTTCTGCCAAATAAGGGTCGTCTGCCTTTTCCGCTTCAGGCATGGCGGGGAAGGGCAGGGGAAGAGAGCAGAATTTTTTCGTATCGCTGATAACATCCGCCATGCTTACCCCGGTCTGCTGGATCAAATTTTCCTGTTCCAGGCACGATTGTATTGCGGAATTCAGAGTTTTTTTATCAATTTTTTTATCATAGAGGCGGGAAATATCAAATACATGCTTAAGTCTCTGCGCTTCTTTATTTTTCCCGAGAGGGATTCCCAGTGCTGCAGGCCCGATGGCAAGTAGTTTATCAGCAGCCAGACCGGAAACATCAGATACCTCGACACTGCATTCCGATTCGTACAGGTTTTTTACCCTGATTTTTGTCATATAACCGCCGTAGGCCGGCGGCTTTAATATGGCATCCAGCATAACAAAGGACTGATCGGCAGGAAGATAATATGAATTATAAAATAATTTAAAACTAATCATTGGAAGATGAGGTTTGGTTTTAGGCGGCCTGTTTTCGAAAGAGGTGAAACATCCGGAACGGTGAAACAGTTTTTGTACGGCTTCTTCCAGCTGAATACGTTCGGCAGACAGGGAAATGTCTATATCTATGGAAAAGCGTTCGGGCTCATCAAGAATCAACAGCAGGGAATTACCGCCCTTGAAGCGGAAAGGGATCTGCAGAAGAGAAAACTCAGAAAGAAGTTCCAGACAGTAAATAGCGCATTCGCAGAGCGCAGGCGTGGAAAATCCGCTCTGCGCTTCAATGTGTGCACGGGAAAAATATTTTTTATCAGCGATCATTTTCAGCCTTTGGCCTCTTTGTTTATAATATCGACAATGCGGTCGGCTTCTTTCAGATCGTGGTCGTAAAAAAAATGCAGTACCGGTATATAGCGGATTTTGATAACATCGGCCAGACGGCGCATGATAAAGGCAGAGGCGCTGTTAAAGGCTTCGGCGATTTTTTTCTTTTTTTTATGATCAAGAACGGTAAAAAAAACATCGGCATTTTTTTGGTCGTCTTTGATTTCTGCCCGGGTGATGGTGATAAATTCACCGTCAAAACGCGGATCCTTCAGATCTTTCTGCAGCAGTTTTGAAATTTCTATGCAGATCAGACGGTTAAGACGCTGCCGGCGGAGGCTGCTGTTCATTTGAATTTTCCGGTTTGGCAGTGGTCAGTTCCAGCTGTTTTTCTTTTTCAACTATGGTAAAGCATTCGATAATGTCTTTTTCCCTGAGATCAGGATAATTTTCTATTCCGATACCGCATTCAAAACCGGCTTTTACCTCGCGGGCATCGTCTTTAAAGCGCCTGAGCGATGATATTTTACCCTGGTAGATCATTACATTATCGCGGATCAGCCTGACTTTTCCGGAGCGTTCAATTGCGCCGCTGGTAACATAACAGCCGGCAATTGTTCCGATTTTGGATATTTTAAATACCTGTCTGACTTCGGCCTGACCGGTGATTTTTTCGCTGGTTTCCGGAGAGAGCAGCCCGGTAAGGGCTTTTTTCATATCATCGATTATATCGTAAATAATATTATAGATACGTACTTCAACATGCTCCCTTTCAGCTAACAATTTGGCTTTGGTATTGGGCCGTACTTTGAATCCGATAATAATAGCTTTTGATGCAGAGGCTAAAAGAATATCTGATTCGTTGATAGCACCGGCTGCAGCCTGAATAACCGTAATTTTTGCCTCTTCGGTGATAAGTTTACCAAGATAGTCTTTTATGGCTTCAACCGAACCAAAAACGTCAGCTTTGACTACAACTTTGAATTCGGACTTACCGCTTTCCTTGATGGTTTCAAACAGATTGGTAAGGGTTACCTTTTTTACGTCACGGGCGGATTCTTCTTTCAGCAGCAACTGGCGGCGGGAAGCTATTTCACGGGTTTCCTTTTCTGAAGATAGTACGTGAAAAGGGTCACCGGCCTCGGGTACATTTTCAATGCCTATTATTTCTACCGGTGTGGAAGGCGGAGCTTCACGCAGCGAATTACTGTGTTCGTCAAACATAGCCCGTACTTTACCTGAATAAATGCCGCAGACAAAGGGATCGCCGATGTGCAGGGTTCCATTCTGAATAACAACCGTGACTACGGTTCCCTTGCCCTGTTCGATTTTAGATTCAATAACCGTGCCTTTAGCCCGTACTTTGGGATTGCCCTTGTATTCATGCATTTCAGCAACCAGAAGTATACTTTCGAGCAGTTTATCGATTCCCTGATGTTTTAAAGCCGATACCGGAGCTATGATGGTATCTCCGCCCCAGTCTTCAGCTAATAAATTGTGTTCAGCAAGCTGTTTTTTTACTCGTTCGATATTGGCTTCGGGTTTATCGATTTTATTGATAGCGACAATTACAGGAACCTTGGCTTCGCGCGCGTGATTTAAGGCTTCTATGGTCTGCGGCATGATGCCGTCATCAGCTGCAACAACCAGAATGACAATATCGGTTATTTTGGCACCGCGCGCCCGCATGGCGGTAAAAGCTTCATGTCCCGGAGTATCTATAAAAGTAATACCTCCCTGCGGAATGCTTACCTTGTAAGCGCCTATATGCTGGGTAATACCGCCTGATTCAGTGGCAATAACATTGGTTTTACGTATAGAATCAAGCAGCTGGGTTTTTCCGTGATCAACATGGCCCATCACCGTGACAATGGGATCGCGTTTGCCATAGTCGTTTTCGCTGCCTTTATCTTCGTCGACAATTGTCTGTTCGTAAAGCGAAGTAACTTTTACTTCGCATTTAAATTCCTGGGCTACGATTGATGCGGATTCAGCATCGATTGTATCGTTGATAGTGACCATAAGACCCATGGACATGAGTTTTTTAATAATTTCATTAGCTTTGACATTAAGTTTATGGGCAAAAACCTTTATAGGCACTTTTTCCATAATATTGATGCTGGTCGGTACGTTGGAAAAAATTTCTTTTTCGTCCCTGTCTTTTTTGTGATAATAAAGATGTTTTTCCAGGGAATCTTCGTGGGAAAATTTGTCTTTATCGCGATCTTTCAGTTTGTGTTTTCGTTTTTCAGCAATTTTTTGTTTGTCTTGTATGGGAGAAGCCGGAGCGGTTTGCCCCGGTCTGGCTGCCGGTCCGCGGGCTATGAATATTTTTTTCTTGCCGGCTGCATCCCGATCGTACGGCCGGTTTTGAGGATAACGCGTGTTATCGCCCGGGCGCTGCGGCCTGGCGCCTTGATTTCGATAATCAGGCCTGGGTGCAGGTCTGATTGGCGGTTTAACCGGAGTTTTGGGCGGCTGGACAGCAGCCGGAGGAACTGCCTTAACCGGCGGTTTTTCTTCTATTTTTTTCAGCCGTACTTTTTTAACGATTTTTTTTATAACCGTTTTGGTTATAGTGCCGTCGGCGGCTTTTTTCAGCTGTATTTTGGAGCGATCTTCAGGCATGTTGTTCCTTTTTGAAAATTTCCGCAGTATTATTCATGTACTGTTTCCTCGGCTTCTTCAAATTCAAATTCAACACCGCATTTCGGACAAGAAGTCTGGTTTTCATATTTGAATTCATAATTGCATGAAGGGCAGGTAAGATATTCGATTTCCTGGATTTCTTCTTCAATTGATTCTTTGGTTTCAACGCCCTTAAGTTCATCTTCAAATTCGCGGGCGTAGTCTTCTTTTACCTTTTCAAGCTCTGCTTCATCATCAACAACTTCAACCACTTCGGCAAGTATTTTTTTAATGGTTTTGGCATTGTCGGATCCGATGCCGTCTATTTTTGATATTTCTTTTTCGTTCATTTCATAAAGCTGATAGATATTGTAAATACCGGCATTCATGAGGCGAACCAGCAGTTCTTCGCTGATCTCGGAAAGCTGATACAGATCGGATTCAGGACGGGCTGAGAAAAGCTCTTCAGCCTTGCTGAAAATGGAAAGAAATTCAGGATGTTTTTCGATCTGTTTTTCTGTTTTAACGTCGATCTTGCATCCGGTCAGCCTGGATGCCAGGCGTACGTTCATTCCGCTGCGGCCGATAGCCAGAGAATACTGGGTATCGTCGACAATCACCAGTACTTCTTTTTCTTCTTCATTGATTATAAGCACGCGTGCTATTTTGGCAGGCTGCATGGCGCGGGAAACAAAATCTTTTATATTGGAATAATGCGGAATAACATCTATTTTTTCTCCGGCAATTTCGCTGATTACGGCTTTAATTCTTACTCCGTTCATGCCGACGCAGGCGCCCACCGGTTCCACTTCGCTCTTGGATGAGATAACGCTCATTTTAATTTTTTGGCCGGGTTCGCGGACAATTTTACGGATTTTGATTATGCCGTCGGCCACTTCAGGAACTTCAAGCTCGAAAAGGCATTTGATAAAACCGGGATCGGTACGGCTCAGGTAAATATGCAGTCTGCCTTCTTCATCAAGAACAACTTCCCGTATAAAGGCTTTGAGTCGTTCGCCCTGTTTGTAGATTTCCCGAGGGGATTGATCTTTTTTAAGCATAATGCCTTCGGTTTTTCCCAGATCAAGGAAAATGGCATTGCCGGATTTACGCAGAAAAACTCCGCTGATAATTGTACCTTCTTTTTTCTTGAATTCGGAAAACAGAACTTCGCGGTGCATATTATGCATACGGGCCATAAACATGCCCATGAGCTGCTTGATGTTTTTTCGTCCCAGAGCGTCAAAAGGCACGGAGATTTTTATCTGATCTCCGATTACGGCATCTTCCTTGATTTTTTTGGCATCTTCGGAAGAAATTTCAGTATATTCGTCTTCAACTTCGTCAACTGTTTCTTTTACCAGAAAAATCTGCAGTTCAAATGATTCCGGAATTTCTACGGTAATAAAATGAGCAGGAACATTAAAATGTTCGGAAAATTTTTCGCGTACTGCATCTTTTAAGATACCGGCAATGATATCGATTTCGACGTTTTTTTCCCGGGCTATGATACCGACAGCTTCTTTTAGTTCCTTGGGATTCATTTAACGCATCTCCTTTCTGGTGCTGATTTCCGGAGAAAGCCGGGTTTTTTTTATTGATGAGATATTGATATGTTTAATAGAATTATTAATTTCAAGAGAGAGTTTATTATCGTTAATGCCGCGGTTAATACCGCAAAATACTGCGCCGTCAGATGATATTACTTTAACCGGCTTTCCGGAAAACAGCGTGTATTCGAGAGGAGAAGCGAAAACCCTGTCTATGCCGGGAGTGGAAAGCTCAAGGGAAAAATTGGATTGCAGATTTTGATCAAGGTAGCCTGCCAGGGAGTTGTGCAGCAGTGTTAATTGTTCAAGATCAAGCTTTTCAGCGAAGATGATTGCAGATATATGCAGATGATCGTGCCTTTCGAATATATTGATTTCAAGCGGAACATGCCGGGTCTCTGAAAAGTAATTGGCAATAATTCGTTCGGTTTCCGTTTTTTGAATAGAATTCATTTAATGTTTCCAGATTATAATTCATCTTGTGTGCAGAAATTATATGATAGATAGTATAAAATGTCAATTTTAAATTATACTTGGGGTGCAAATTTATTTCTTGGGTAAATAAAACAACAAACCCCGCCCCTGTGTACTAAATTTTAGCGGACAGATGAGCGGAAACC
>Ga0154543_1012_pt2 | contig 11633 bp, 13 predicted proteins | sample RifGroF1_FD_105686 | JGI IMG/M metagenome (GOLD analysis project Ga0154543, IMG submission 105686) | Spirochaetes bacterium GWF1_41_5
AAAATACCTACAGGAGATTATATGAAGCAAATTTTTTTTGTATTAATACTGCAGAATTTAATTTTTTCTGCCAATTTGGTTATTTATTACTCTTCTTCTTTAAATGGAAATCTTGACGGCTGCACCTGTAAATCCGCTCCCAAAGCCGGATTGGTAAAAAGAGCATTTTTACTGAAGGAACTGCAAAATAAAAATACAGAACAGTCTATTACGGTAGATACCGGAGATTTTTTTGATATTTATCCCGATGTAATGACGGCAAATTATCTGCTTCCGGCGCTAAACAGTATAAAATTCGATGCGGTTTGCCCCGGAGATCAGGAATTCATTAACGGACTTGCATTTTTCCGTAAAATCACCGATACCCTGCCTGTAGTATGTGCCAATCTGACTATTACTGGCCAGGATTTTTATAAAACTTATATAACTGTCAATAAAGGGAAACTGCGGCTGGCCATTATCGGCATTATCGCTAAAAACACTTTTCGTTATTTCCGAAATAATGATGTTGTTTCCAAACTGACTATCAATGATGAAATAGCAACTATAAAAAAAACCATAGAAGAAGTCCGTTCTGCGCATGATTGTCTGATATTGCTTTCTCACAGCGGATACGATGCGGATCAGGAATATGCCAAAGCAGCCGGCGAACTTGATGTAATTATCAGCGGACATTCGCAAACACTTCTGGAAAAGCCCCGCAAGATCGGTAATACGCTGATTGTTTCCAGCGGCGATAACGGTAATCTGCAGGGCGAGTTGATGCTTGAGTTTAAAGACGGAAAAATAACGGGCTACAGGCACAAACTTCATTATATTTCCTATGAAAAAGATCCGGATGAGCCTGCGATCAGAAAAATGATAAATACCCTGAAAGCCGAAAGACAAGGCAGGCCATAAACTCTAAAGTATTCACCGGAAATATGCAAATTTTTAAAATAACTATTTAACCGGCAGATGAGTTTTTTTCCCGCTGAGAAAATAAACGGTTCTGCTGATTTCCCGCGAATAAATATCATACAGTTTTTCCGTTAAAAAAATAATTTTATTCTGCTCCTGCGCAAGACGAAATTCATCAGCGGCCTTAATCCGGCGTTTATCAAAAACCGATGAATCGATCTTGAATACAAAAACATCTTCAGTATAACAATAATCGTTTTTTTCCAGATGCCCGGTACGGTATTTTACAGCGGCGGCTTCGGCGTTGTATCTGTAAAGATTCCGTATTTCAGGTTTCCCGGCCGGAGATTCCAGTACGAAATTGGCTAATAGACAGATTTTTTTATCCGCGGCTAAAAATATATTCAGGCGGTAAAATGCGCTGAAAAGCGGAACAATACTATATTGCAGAATAATGCCGGGGGCGAGGCTCAGTTCGCATACTTCAGGCGAAAACCCTGATGCCTCCGGTGTGCTGTCAACAAGATTATAATTACTGTAGAAACCGGCAAGTTCCGCACTGCGGTTTCGGATGGAAGGAATTTCCCTTGAGATTTTTTCAAGCTTTACGGTGTCATAAAGAATAAGCCAGATCCGGGCAGTTTGATCCCGGTATTCCCTGGCTTCAAAAAGCAGATAATTATGATCGAGGGAAGCGGCGCGGGGCCTTATTATTTTTTTCCGGTTGTAATTTTTAATAAATTCACGCTGTTCTTCAAGTTCGGAGTTTTCCAGTAATTTCAGTTCTTCGGAATCAGGCGGCAAATTCTGGCTGCGGCAAAGAGCAATTGTGGCTGCGAAAAAAAATATTTTTCGTATGTCAAAGCCGAAAAAAAAAGGTTTAGACAATACGCGTCATCTCATTAACCAGTTTATGCAAAGCATCACTGTGGGTATGAATGGATTTCTGCGACGCCTCATAGCTTCTCTGCACTTTAATCATTTCTACCATTTCCCGGACCGGATTGATATTCGAAGCTTCCAAAAAACCCTGCTTCACGGAAAAATCGGAAGGAGAAAGCTGCGCCGCCTTCCCGGAAAGATCCGTAGATCGGTAAAATGAATTTCCTTCTTTTTTAATATATCTGTTATTCTCAAAATCAATTATTTTCAGGGTATTCTGAAATTCGCCGTTGCTATATATTTCGCCCTTTTCATTAACGGCAAAATTTCCTTCGACGCGAACCGGCCCGTTTGTACCCATTAGATTCCAGCCTTCTTTGGTAACAACGTGGTTTTCTTTATTCAGAATAAAAGTTCCGTTTCTGGTATAGCGCTCTCCGCGATCAGTGAGCACGGAAAAAAAACCCCTGCCGTCAATAGACAGGTCAAAACTGTTATCAGTGCGTTTAAGAGGAGCCTGGGAAAATTCGGTAAATACTTCGTTTACTTCCACGCCGGTTCCGAGAGTTCCGGTTATGGGTCTGGTATCAATGGAGCCTATGGGCAGTTTAATTACTCCGTTATCGTCTATCCGGCTGATTAACATCTCCGGAAATGCCTTGAAACAGGCAGTGTCTTTTTTAAAACCTTCGGTACCTACATTGGCCAGGTTATTGGAGATAATGTCCATTTCATGCATTTTAGCCGTCATTCCGCTGGCGCCTGTATAAATACCTCTGACCATATTAATATCCTTGAAAAAAAAAATTTCTATTTAAATGTCGGAATTACAAAATATTTATTAAGCGTATTTTTATAACTGTTTAAAAGCTTTTTCCTGATTGCAGAATTAAAACAGGAGGTATTTATCAGAAAAAAAATGGAGATTAGGTTTAATATTCAGTCTGATGATTTGAAACAAATACAGGATGACGAAATGGTCCCGGAATCCGAAGAGTTCGCAAAAATGCAGCAGAGGCGTACTATTTTATACGTCGAGGACTCTATTTTTGCAGGCAATGAAGCAGATGGTTCATTTCGGCATTTTGATTGCGAGATTTAAATGCCGCGGAAACAGATTATCTTAAATAAAAACGATAATTTACTGGGCTGCCGGTTTTGCTTCGCTGCTGCCGGCAGCCGGTTTGGTTTCAGCAGCTGCTGGAGCATCGCCGGCCTTGGCTTCAGGCCCTTTGTAATCCATTCCGATTTTCTGCATATACGGCCGGTAAAGATCCCGGTAATCTTGCCCGTTAAAATCAACAACAAAATAGTAATTTTTTAAAAGTTCTTTCAGTTTAAACTCTTTAAGCTCTTCGTTAGCTTTATTGCGAAGCTCTATTATTTTCCAGAGATAAAGAAGGACATTTTGCAGGCTTTGCCGTTTGATAGTGATATTTTCTTTATTGATATTGGCCAGCCGGTTATTAATGCCTGCCAAATGTGTATAAATTTCTATAGTTTCATTTTCATCTGCCGATAGTTTGCTGTTAATAATAAAATTAAAATCTTTATGGGCCTGCATCAGGTTTTCAGGGTTGCCGCGGAACATGGAAAAAATTGCGCGGCACTTATATAAATCTTTTTCAGTGACAGTAAGATCGTTTTTATCGATATCTTTGTTGGCTTCAAGCGCCGATTTAATCTTTCCGAGCTGATCTACCGCCAGATTCAGAAAATTTACAGCTTCCTGTACATAAACGATATTTCGTACCCGCGCGGATACCGTATCGAAATAATTTATAAATTCAAGTGAAGCTGCATCTTGACCAGGCAGATTATTTACCTGCTCGGCAGTTTTTTCAATATAAACCAGCATGCGCCTCATATACTCTTCTTTGATTTCTTTAAGCATGATTTTGATTTTTTCGTATTGATCTTTTTCCGCCTGAGGAGAAGTAAAAAGCAGTCCCTCAAAACTGGGCCCGAATTTTAAAATTTTGGCATCAAGGGTATCGGTCTTTTCGGATTTTTTTTCAATTTCGGTTTTGGCGGCTTCCTGGCTCTGGCTGAATCCGAAAACCGAAAACATAATAATAAAAATTAACAGGGAAAGATGATTCATATGCACCCTCCATTTGAAGATGAATAATACTACTCTAGGTAGCTGAAAAATGCAAATTTTATTAACTACCACCAGCAGAGCTGGCGGTTTGGGTTTGATTTTTGTCATTATTCCGCCGGCTCTGCTGCCCTGCGGGAAAGAATCATTTTTTTTATCTTTAATATTATTCCGCTGTCTGGTAAAATAAAAAATTATTAAATTTGTAATTAATGATTAATTACATTACAATAATGTCATGCACAGCCAAAATACTACAGGGGTTATCGGTGTCGGCAATATGGGTACGGCCATTCTGCAGGGAATATATTCTGCAAAATTTTGTCCGGCTGAAAAAATTGTTTTTTGTGAAAAAGACACAGATCGCGCTTTACAGGTTTCGCGTCAAACCGGCATAAAAGACCTTCCAATTGACAGATTAATCGACTTTTCAGACATAATCATTTTAGCAGTCAAGCCTGCTCAGACTGCCGAGGTATGTGAAATTCTCCGCAGCAGGGGATATAATAAAATACTGATATCAATTGCTGCAGGTATTTCCATTGAAAAATTAAAAAAAATGGCAGGCGATACCTGTAAAATAATACGAGCCATGCCCAATCTGCCGGCTTTAATCGGCAGGGGTATCACGGCTGCAGCATATGAAAAATCAGCTGATAATAATTTAAAAGAAATAATTTCCGGTCTTTTCAGATGCATCGGCGAATATATTGAAGTTGAAGAAAAAAACATGAATGCGGTCACAGCGCTTTCGGGTTCCGGTCCGGCTTATGTTTTTTCTTTTATAAATGCCCTGGCTGACGGAGGGGTTTTTTGCGGTTTATCCAAAGCCGCAGCCTTAAAACTGGCCTGGCATACGGTACTTGGTTCCGCCGAACTTGGGATCGCCGGTAAAGAGCATCCTTGTGCCCTGGTTGATAAAATTTGTTCTCCCGGAGGCACTACTATCACCGGTCTGCAGGTGCTTGACGCCGGCGCCTGGCGCGGGGTTCTGATTGATGCTGTACGGGCAGCCTGTATGAAAGCTGCCGATCTGGAAAAATCATGAGTATTTTTATTATTTTTTTACTGCGCCTGTATTCAATTCTTGTTTTTATCAATATAATTTTCAGCTTTCTCAAGCCGGATGCGGATTTTCCTCCGGTGAAACTGATCTACACACTTACCGAACCGCTGCTTGAGGGTACGCGCCGCCGGGTTCCTTTTGCTCTGCTTGGACCCCTGGATTTATCCGGCGTGCTGATAATAATTTTAATAAATATAATTATTAAAATAATACAGCGATTGGCACAATGAACGAAAAAACAAACAGTTTCAACAGCGCCCGATTCGGGAAAATAAGCTATTCGGAAAAGCAAACGGTATTTTTCAAAGACGGCCTGCTGGGTTTCGAAAATCATCGAAATTTTTTTGTGTTCATACAGGGAAACGATTCGGTTTTTTATTATCTGCAATCCCTTGATGATCCCGGTCTGGTATTTATCATCTCCGATCCGCGTCTTTTTGTACCCGACTACGCACTTGTAGTATCCAATCAGGATTTCGAAGAACTCGCTATTGAAAATGAAAGCGACCTGGAGCACTGGGTAATCATTACCGTACCTGAAAAACTGGAAAACATGACAGCCAATCTGCAGGGGCCGGTAATAATAAATAAAAAGAACCGTCAGGGCAAGCAGGTTATTTCACTTAAAGACGACTATACCACCAAATATAAAATAATCCGGGAGAATCAGAAATAAAATGCTTGTTCTGGCCCGAAAAAAAAACCAGAGTATTGTTATAAACGACAACATCGAAGTTTTTATTATCGATATCTCTGCCGATCAGGTTAAAATCGGAATCAAGGCGCCCAAAACCATACCCGTACACCGCAAGGAAATTTTTGATGAGATTCAAAAAGAAAATATTTTGGCTGCCCGCAGTCAGGTGCATGATTTTTCCGGCATTAAACTGTTAAAATTGAAAAAAACCGGGTCAGATAATGGAGAAAACCGCTAATCTTTTCCTGGTTTTCTTTCTGCTTGCGTGTCCGCTTTTTCCGTTTTATATTTCTATAAAAGACGGCGATGTTCAGTATTCCTCCCCGCTTTTTGAAAAAAAATGGGCGCAGGTGATTTTAAACCGTGAAATAAGCGGAGTATCCAGAGTACGTACCGGCGCCAAATCCTACTGCCTGATACGCTGCGGAGAAACTGAAATACATTTATTTTCCGCCAGTATAATTATAATAACCTCGTATGAATCTCTGACCTGCTATTCAGGCGACATTAAAATAAATGCATCCAATACATCCTTTCGGGCCGAATCTCCCCTGGCATCAATTACACTGACCGATTCAATATGCGCCATTTCCCTGCGCGGTGTACAGATGGAAGTTTATAATTTTAAAAATTTATGCCGGACGGAATTTTCAGTTCCGGGCATTGCTGCCGTATCTATTGGCCCTCAGGAAAAATTTTTTTACCGGAAAGGCCTGAACCCGCTCGTTGCCATACCGCTGCAGGAAAACGACCGTCTTTTATGGAAGGAAAATACAGCTGTTTCCGAAAGCCGTATGACAGAATATGCCGTACTTCTGGGCAAGGCGTCATACTATATTAGTACCCGGCAGAACAGCGAGGCCAGAAGATATTTACAAATTCTGAATATGGTTTTTCCGGGCGAGTGGCGCACGCACTATCTGTCAGGCAAACTGCATTTGTCCAGCGGAAACCGGGAACAGGCCCTGGCGGCATTTAAACTGGCAGGAGAACTTGAAAAAAATACCGGGTCTGCGCTTTATCAGATATTTCTGAGCGAATAATTTTATCAATACCTTATATGGTGTCTGATTTGCATAAAAAAATTAAAAAAATAGATTATGCAGATTAAATAATAAAACCAGGCTCATCTCCGCCAGAAACCACAGAACTTTCACAGGTTAAAATATATTATCAATGAAATCTCTGCGGCTGACGCGTTCAAAAAGTCTTATATTACCGTAATTGAAATTTCTATGACAGATACAGTTAAACTCAAGGGTATATGCCGCAGCCGATTAAAAAATCTTCATTTTTATATTTCATTACGAAAGATGATTTTTTTTCTATTTTACCGGTTGCAGGATTTTCCCATTTATAATCAATCCAGCCGGTATTTTTTTGCGAAGCCAGTTCGATCATTTCCCTGATAAAAAGCCTGCCGTCCGGGTCTTTGGAATCAAGCATGTTTTTTCCTAACAAGGCAGGATTTCCTCCCTGGGCTAATATTACGCCTTTAAAATCTACAATGAAAATAAATAAATCTTTCTGATGGAAAATATTCCGGTTGGTGGTAAACTCCCGGAATGCCGTTTCCCGGCCGTTCTTTTCAATAAAGGTAAAAGCGTCTTTTACCATTTTTTCGGCTTCAGGTGCCGTACCTTTTTCTGCCGCGTTTAATAAAGAAAAGATTGCGGATAAAATTATCAATATAAAAAATCGCTTCATAATAAATCCTCCTGCCTTTTATTATACTTTTATTTGTTTCTTTTGTATACAGCCGGCCTTTCCATGGGCTTGGTTCCCAGTTTTTTACCGGAATATTCATCTATAATCAGCTGCCAGGTGTTGGGATCCTGGGAAACCGAAAGACCGAGCAATTTCTGCCCTGGTTTGGCAGAACGCGGCATGGCGCCTGCAACCAGCAGGTTTTCCACATTTTTAAAAAGAAAAAGTGATAAACCCGGCATGGCGCTGGCATTGCCTCCATAGCCGAAAATACGGATATTTTTACTGTCATGCCCGAATATTACCAGGCGGTTTCCTTCGCTTTTTAATCCGAAAATATCAATACTCTGACAACCGGTAATTTCCACGCGTGCAAAACTTTCTGTTCCTTCCGGATTCATCTGATAAAAAGCAATCTGCCCCCTGGTGTTGCTGATAACCATCTGCCGGAATCTCTGATCCTGCGAGTCTTTGCCGTAAACCATGCCGTGGCCTTCCTGATACCAGTTATACCAGCGTCCGCCGCCGTTTCCGGTAATTATCACCTGGGCTCCGGTATTTTCATCATAGGGGGCAATCGCAGCGCCGTAACCGACGGAAGGTTTATGCGATGCATGATATGATCTGACAATTGAATTTCCTCCGCATTTCCAGAGTAAATCGCTGGCGCCGGTGAGTTCACTTGGAGTATAGGTACCCATAAAGGCCAGCATGACGCTTGCTTCCCCGGAATCTGCGGTTTCCAGCAGGGGCTGCTGATTATTTACATCCGCAAAAAAAGGAGTCTGCATTTTAACAGCAATTATGGAAAATTTTTCCGAGAGACCGGTGAGTTTGGTATTGGCTTTTAATTTAAGTGTACGCGTAATACGGTAAACGCCTTTGGGTAAAAAAATGATTTCGTTTTCGTCAATGGCTTTCTGCAGAGCAGCAGTATCGTCTGTTATACCGTCACCTTTGGCGTTCCAGGGGGCTGATTTTATATTGACAGCAGCTGCCTGTTCCCAGTTTGGCGCAGGAGGCCAGATATGTTTTTCTGCCAGTCCGGATGGAACTTCACCGGCGGTAATATCATATATTACCGGACTTTGTTTGCCATTCTTATATGGAGCAGTAATATATTGAAAACCCATATGCGGCTGCGGATCCACACCAACAGCAAGTTCACGGACATGCTGCCATCCGTTTTTCCCGCTGATTTTTTCCGTGCCGGCTGATAATATTACTGCGGCATTTTTCACAAACACATTATCAAAATATATTGATCTTTCGCTTTGCACAGCCGTATTGGCGCCTTCTTTTTCAAATTCCAGAATCGAATCGATTAAATTGATAATTCCTTCATTGGGTGTTTTGTTTTTCGGAATGCCTGTTACCAGAGGACCGCTGCCGCTGCTTTTTATAATACACCCTACCAGACAAAGCGTTTCCATGCCGCTGTAAACAAGCGCGGTTTTACGCTGCCCGATCAGGGTAAAGCCGCTGATGGTTGGCGCAGGCTGCGCTTCTGTAAGATCAGCCCCGATTTCACCGCCGATGACAGTTACATGATGATGAGAGCCTCCGCTGCCGGCGCCGGCTTCAAGTCCTTTTAATCCATACCCTGCGTTGATGATTACATCCTGAATGCTTGACCCTTGAGCCGCCCTCATACGCACACCGACCGCTCCGGGATTTTTTTCGCTGATTTCAATATCAATATTTATCAGCATCTGCGAATAGGAAGAATTTCCGGACGGGGGATATTCCGCTTCCATTCCCTGCTGGGAGCGTACCCAGAAATGAATAATATATTTGGGCCTGGAAGGATCATTGAATCCGGGTGCAGAAGGAGCAAGTTTTATTACAGCGCGTTCTTTGGGAGATTTTACCGTACCCATCAGAACATTCGGAAAATTTCCGGCTGCTCCGGTTTTCCCGTTTTGCCTGAGGTAAAGCGGCTCCGTACAGGACAAGGTATCAGATACCAGGTATATCCCGGCAGGGAAAAAACAGACCATCTGGTTTACACAGGCAAATTCTATTGCCTGCTGCAGGGCTTTGGTGCTGTCCTTTTTACCTGTTGCATCAGCATTAAAGGGCGCTGCAGTTACATCAACTATTCCCATTTCTGCAAGTTTTTTATTGCCTAAATCTGAAATGTCATTATCAAGTCTTATAGTATCAAACAATGGTTCGCGTATGGTGTCCATTATCTGCTCTGCGGATTGTAAAACCGAAAAGTAAAGACAGCCGGCAAGGATTGTTTTAAAAACTATTGTTAAAAGTTTTTTATACATATTCGCTCCTCTTTTTTCAATACAACATTATACGTAATAGATATTTATTTGTCAAGTAATATTACGAACTAAAAATGTAAGGTTATCTCCCTATTGTTAGGATAAACTTAATTGTCGAAAAAAAAATCGTATATGCTCAGATTTTTAAAAATAGTAAAGAAAAAAATAAATAGAAATAAATTTGCACGGTGGGAGAAAAAAAGAGTACGCCCCATGTTGTCAAGCATTTTCTGCGGACTAAAGACGCATACCCAAGAAAAAAAAACATACCCACCAAAAATTGAATTTTATCCCTTTCCATATTATCATTGTTCCAGGTTTAATAGAAGCCATATGCTGTGCGTTGAAAAAATCGGCGGGACTTCCATGTCCTCCTTTGCAGATGTTATACAGAATATTATCTTAGGCAAAAATCAAAAAAACTCTCTGAATAACCGTATTTTTGTTGTTTCTGCCTATAATAATGTTACTAACTGGCTGCTGGAGCATAAAAAAACCGGAGAGCCCGGCGTATACAGCGCTTTTTCTTCTCATGGAGACTACGCATCGGCTCTTGATCAGGTTTTGGCAAAATTACTTGAAATCAATAAATCATTGTCTAAACTAAAGCTCAGCGCTGAAGCTGATAAATTTATTACCGGGCGCATACGGCAGACTAAAAATTATCTGGCCAGTCTGGCTGATGTTCTTGCTTCCGGTTATGTTAATCAGCGTGATGTACTGCTCGCTGCCCGTGAAATTCTTGCTTCAATCGGAGAATCTCATTCCGCCTATAACTCTGCCGACATTCTCAATAACCTGGGAATAAAGACGGAATTATACGATCTTTCCGGTTTTGAAGATGCCCAGCAGCTGACTATCGATGAAAGAATACGACAGGCTTTTAAAAGCCGGATTTTAAGTAAAAGCTTGGCAGTGGTGACCGGTTATTGCAAAGGTACTGAAGGAATTATGAGGGAATTTGACCGCGGTTACAGTGAAGTTACTTTCAGTAAAATTGCCGTAGCCGTAAAAGCGGATGAAGCAATAATTCACAAGGAATTTCATCTTTCTTCCGCAGATCCCAATCTGGTCGGTACCGAAAATGCCATTCCGGTAGGTTTTACCAATTTCGATGTGGCTGATCAGATTGCCGATGTAGGAATGGAGGCCATTCATCCCAAAGCCTCAAAACCTATAGAAAATGCCGGAATCAATCTGCGCATTAAAAACACCTTTGAACCTGAACATCCGGGCACACTTATTACTAAAAACTACCGCGGCCCCAAAGCCCGGGTGGAGATTATCACGGGCACCGATAAAGTAACAATGATAGATATACATGATCCATCAATGGTCGGGGAACCCGGTTTCGATCTCGGCATTATGAAAATTTTCAGCGAGTTTTCCCTTTCGTATATTCTTAAATGCACCAATGCCAACAGTATTACCCTGGCTATCTGGGAAAAGCATCTCTCTGCACCGTTTCTTAAAGCCCTGAAAAAACCCCGCTGGAAAATCCGTATCAAACCGGCTGCCCTTGTCTGCGTAATCGGTTCCAATATAGCAATACCTGGAGTATTAGCCAGGGCGGCTAAAGCGCTTTCCGACAGCAATATCAATATAGACGGTGTTTCCCAGTCTATAAACCAGGTCAATATGCAATTTGTAATAAACCGCAGGGATTATAAAAAAGCAGTTGCCGCCATGCACAAATCACTGTGTGAAGAAAACAACCAGGAAGTCATTACATCCGGAGGACACCCGAAACGATGAAAATACGCACTCTGCGACGAATACCAATATCCAACCGCCCTCTTAGAGGGCAATGGAAATATTTTTTGTCTGACAACGCCAGTATATAATGCTGTTTTCTGGAAGCCTCAGCGCGTTTCGTGTCCGCCTTGCGAACAGAAAACAGTATTATATATTGGCGTTGTCTCTTACAAATAAATTTTCCAGGGAGTATTAAAATGAACCAAGTAATGAAAAACCTTATTGACACTCTATGCATCATGCTGG
>Ga0154543_1062_pt1 | contig 11055 bp, 12 predicted proteins | sample RifGroF1_FD_105686 | JGI IMG/M metagenome (GOLD analysis project Ga0154543, IMG submission 105686) | Spirochaetes bacterium GWF1_41_5
GCCGGAATTCTTTACAATAACGCACAGAGCCCGGGACGGATCGGTAACCGCATCGGGTATGGAAAAAATTCTGTGCAGCCTGATTAAGGGCAGAAAATCGTTGCGGTACTGTACCAGTTCGCCTTTTCCTTCCACGGATTTGATCTGAACGCTCGTCGGACGGTAGGTTTCTTCAACAGTGATAATCGGGATAATATATACTTCGCGGCCTGCGCCCGTAAGCATACCGTCGATAATCGCCAGGGTAAGAGGCAGGGTAATTTTAAAGCGCGTTCCCTTTCCGGGTTCGGAAAAAATATCGACATTGCCGTTCAGCTCCTTGACATTGGAAAGAACAACATCCATACCCACACCGCGGCCGGAAATATCCGTTACTTTTTCAGCGGTGGAAAGCCCGGGGTGAAAAACCAGCCGGTATATTTCAGCGTCGGAAAGCTCTTCGTTCCCGGAAATTATCTGTTTTTCAACGGCTTTGGCGAGCAGGCGCTTTTTGTTTATTCCGGCCCCGTCATCTCTTACTTCAATAACCACACTGCCGGCTTCATACCAGGCGTTTAAAAACACCGTACCGCACTCCGCCTTGCCGGCAGCTCTGCGGGCCTGGATGGTTTCTATGCCGTGATCAACGGAATTACGGATCATATGCTTGAGCGGATCATCAATTTTAGCAATCATGTTTTTATCAAGCTCGGTATCATGGCCGGAAATTTCAAGCCGGGCTTCCTTGCCGTGTTCCGCTGCCAAATCACGTACCAGGCGCCGGAACTTGGTAAAGGTGGGTCCCAGATTAATCATGCGCAGGGACATGGTATGCTCCTGCAGCGACTGGGAGAGTTTATCCATGCCGGATGATACAACCCGCAGCTCCTCGCCGGCCGGACCTTTTATTTTTTCGGCAATACTGTTGACCTGCGACTGGCTGATGACCAATTCGCTAATCATATTCAGCAGACGATCGAGTTTTTCAGAGGAAACCTTGATAAAGGAATCTTCGCTAACCTGGGTTTTCCGTTCCCGCAGCGCTTCGGGCGCATGCAGTTCGGCCTCCTGCGGTTTTTTATTTTCCGGAATTTTTTCAATTGTGATTTTGCTGTCATCCATTACAAAAAGAAAAATATTTTTCAGATCTTCTATTGTACGGCTGCTTTCCAGTTCAGCCTGCCAGGCTATATACAGCACGGACGGATCAAGATTTTCAAATTCCGGCAGGCCGGTTTCGTTTATATTAATGTCATGCAGAGTCCCGGCCTTGCGCAGATCATCAATAAACATCAGGGGATCAATTCCAAACCTGAAAATATTTCTGTTTAATTCCATAGTGATGCGGAAGCGGTTCCAGGCAGCAGAAACAGCATCCCGGATAATTTTTTTCCCGGAACCTTGAGTATGCGCTGAGAGACTTTGCGCTACCTGCGAATAATCAAGCCCGTTTCCGGCCTCGCTTCCGCCTTTGATGTTTTTTAACATGGCTTTGATAATATCGATGGAAGAAAGTACGGAAGATATTGCTTCCCGGGATACTGCGGTTTTCCCGGAACGCATATTTTCGAGAAAATCTTCAAGATGATGAGTAAAATCCTGAAGTTCGGTCAGGCCTACCAGCCCGGCGCTGCCCTTGATGGTATGGGCTGCCCGGAAAATTTTATTTAGTATATCAGGATTATCGGGAAATTCCTCAAGATTGATTATTTCAGTTTCAAGCACTTCAAGGTTTTCAGCTGCTTCCGAAAGAAAAACATTTAAAAACTGGGAAAAATCTTCAGCCATGCTGCAAACCGGAGTTAACGGACAAAACGCTTTACAATTTCTACCAGCTGATCGGGGTTAAACGGTTTAACCAGCCAGCCGCTTGCTCCGGCCTGTTTGCCTTCGAGTTTTTTTGATTCCTGCGCCTCGGTGGTAAGCATGAGAATCGGTGTAAATTTGCATTTTTCAATTTTTCGTATTTCCTTGACAAGGGCGATACCATCCATTTCGGGCATGTTGACATCGCAGATAAAAAGATCAATCTTTTCTGTCGATGCTGCGATTTTTGCCAGTGCATCAGGCCCTGATTCACAGGCAGTTACCTTGTACTCGGCTTTGGCTAAGGTGTAGTCTACAGATGCCCGTGTGGTGGCAGAATCATCGACAATATATACTTGCGGCATTATACCTCCCTGGTAAATAGCTGTTTGACGGTAACGTCAAACGGCCCGATGTTTATAATATCAACATGTCCTTGCGAGTCAACATGAAACATTTTCATTGTTTCGGGTATCCCTCCGGACATGACGACTCCTTGGTTTCAATAATACGGCCGGCGCCGTAATTAATAAATTTTTCTTTGATTTTTTCTGAAATGTTCTCATAAGTCAGGCTAATTTTATTCTTTTGTGCGGTTTTTTGCAAAGCAAGCAGAATCTGCAGTAAAGAAGCGTCAAATTTTTCTAGAGCGGAAAAATCAAATGTTATGGATTTTTGATCCAGCCGGTTTTTTATTTCATTATACAGCGTTTCTGCTGTATCTGCTGAAATCTCGCTTTTAAGTATGATTTTGTTCATAAATCTCCATGGAAAATTTATTTATAAGAGACAAGACCAGCTTATAATACTGTTTTCTGTTCGCAAGGCGGACGCGAAACGCGCCGAGGCTTCCAGAAAACAGTATTATAAGCTGGTCTTGTCAGATAAAAAATATATCCATCGCCCTCAGTGAGGGCAGTGGTTTGTTGTCTTACTGCCGTGTGTGTCATTTTCATGGTTTCGGGTGTCCTCCGGTTATTTTATTTGCCTTTACCGGTTTATTAATATTCGTCAGCTGTTTTAGGATTTTATATCCTGATTCTGCTGTTTTGGATGTCTCTGTTATTCCTTTAAAAATTATTTTTATCATATAAAAATTTTACCGATTGAAAATTTAAAACATGGTAAATTTTTCATGATCTTTGCCTTCTTCGATCTCAAGAAATTCATAAGTCTGAGCGGCAATGTCGCGTTCGGAAGTCACCGTGTAGCTTTCAATATATTCCCGTATATCGGATTCACGCACCTGCCATTCTTTTACTCCTAAATGTTCTTCTATCTGAACCAGGTTTGCCTGTGATTCATCGATAATTTCCTGTATACGGTCCCGGCTTTCATTAATACTGTTGGAAACAGAATCCAGATTGGCAATTTCAATTACTGCTTTTTTTATTTCAGCGTCAAGGTCTTCGGTAAAACCCGCCAAATTGGTAAGATGATCGGTAATTATAATTGAAGATTGTTCAAGCAGGGTTTTGGCTTCAGAAGTTTTCTGTATGACCGACTGCATGGTGGCGGAATGAGCGGAAAAATCTGCGGCATAACCGGCAAGTTTAGTTTCTATATCACGTTTGGCCTCGGTAAAAAATGATACCAGGCCCGAGAAAGTTACGTTGATCATATCGGTCAGGCGATGCAGGCTTTCATTGCTTTGATCTTCCTCGCCGCCGGATAAATCTTCGCGCGCCACCTCGATTTTGGCAATAGTATTCATCTGCCGGAAAAATTTATTCAGCCCCCCGGCCAGAGAAAATTTTTTTTCAATGGAGTTAAGCTGATCGAGCAGGCCGCTGCCCATTTTTGAGAGTTCATTTTTTTTATCAAGCGAAGCGCTGAAACCTGCGGAACTTTCTCCTAAAATCTGAATGGCCGGAAGAAATATACTCTTCATGCCGCTGTTGCCTTCAAGCTGGCTGGAGTTGCTGATAAAAAAATTAAGAATATTGTTTTTATCGCCGGCAATGTCGGAAAGTTTTTCCGTAAACAATTTGAGATTCTGCTGTATAGTGCCCAGTATGACATTAATCTGGTTTTTGATGGATTCCAGCTGCCGGCTGTTAAGACGGCTGATGGCGGAAAGCAGACAGAAAAAATCTCCAAGTTCGTGCAGGGTAGATTCGGAATCATTGTGCCCGGCGCATTTTTCTGCAATACGGTGCCTGAAAAAAATTTCGCTGATTTTGCGGAAAGATGCGGTTATATGCTCCATTTGCTGCTGAATAATATCCTGATTCTGCAGAGAAACCATGATCAGGGCATTTATTTCCTTGCTGCGGTCTACGCGTTTAAGCAGATCATAAAAAATTGAGGATGAATTGGACAGACTTACCTGAAGCCGGGAAAAACAGGATTCAATATCGCTATTCATCTGTTTCAGCCGTGAAAGCTGTATATCTCCCACATCGCGGATTTCAGCTTCAAAGCGGGAAAAATAACCGATGAATTCATTGCTTTGGGCCAGAATACTCCCGGCATGTTTTTCCATTTCCTCGGAATATTCAATAAAAGATTTGGAGAGTGCGCTGTAGCCGCGACCCCGTTCGCCGGCCCGGAGGGATAATATAATGGAATTAATGGAATAAAGCTTGATTTCCTTGGATATATCTTTCATGGCCCCGATTTTTCCCATGATTTCCTTGACCTTGCCAATGGCGGTAAGCAGACCGCTGAAAAAAACAATATCGCTTTGTACAATATTCTGAATCTGCCCCGAAACACGGGCGAGTTCATGCTCCAGGGCGTTGATTTTTTTGGTTATTCCCTGGGTAGCGTCCTGGTTGTTATGAAAAAAATATTCGATTATGGTAGTTGCTTCCAGGAGTTCATCATTAATCTTGCGCTCGAGCCTGGGAAAAGAATCGGAGATCTGAAGGAATACCCGGCGTGAATCTTTTATGAATTCGTCAAAGCCGCTGTTAAAGGCGTTTATTTTGGCAAGAGAGTCAAAGGTAAAGCGCATATTTTAAATATTGCTATTTTTTTTCAATATTGAACAAAGCGGTTAATGCCAGAGCGTCAAATAACTCATAAAGCGCCGGGCTGATACCGGTAATTTTAAATTTGCCATCGCAGTTTTTAAGTTTTTTATAGATAAAAAGAATTTTCCCGACTCCGGAGCTGTCGATATATTCTACTCCGGCAAGATCAAGATTAATTGTTTTAATTCCATCGTCGATCAGCCTGCAAACCGTATTTTTCAGCTCATCAGCTGATGAAAGTTTCAGGGATTTATCATTAACAGCAACCCTGCAGGTATCGCCGTTTTTCTCAGCAGTAATCACCAGAGACCTCCGTTTCAGGCAAGCAGCACTGCCATTAATTTATCGTTAATAACATTTTCAATGTATGACAGCGTAGCCGGAGTAACATTGCTGAATTTTACAGCCATTTTTTTTCTGTCGCCGGCGATAACTCTGAGTACGGCTGCTTCTGCCAAAAAGGAAAAACTGCGGAAACGTATGTTTAAAAAAATAATTTCACCTGCAGAGCAATTTAAACCGTCAATAAAAAAACCGGCCCCCCCGACGGAAAGCGAATAAATAATTCCCTCGTGCCTGATATCGGGATTATGTTTTTTATAGGCATACAGGGTTAACGGCCAGGAGATGCGGTTATTTTTACGCTTGTTTTCCGGTATGGAATCAAGCAGGCCTGGAATTTCCTGATCAGAAACTGTGATTTTTACCCCCGCCAGGGCCTCCTGCAGATCTGCCAGCAGAATATTTTTCGGCGGATTAATGATAAAAACCGAAACCACCGGATTAAGAACATTGACTTTACGTAAAAAAATTTTTAATTCTTCGGGGTTTTTATCGTCGGAATACACCGCAATTGCGGAAAAATCAGGATTGGAAATCAGCGGTAATAAAGCTTCGCGGTAGGAATTTACAAGTGTGATCTGAAAAAGACCCGCTAAAGGACCGGCAGATTCCGAATTTTTTATGATAAGGATTTTTTTCATCAGGGGAATGCTCTATCTGCGTATATCCATAAGCTTGTCAAGGGAAATGGAAGCAAAAAAAGAATAAAGCTGATCATGAATAGCCCGGATATAAAAATTTTTCCCTGCGCTTTTGGTTTTGTTCAGAATAAAAAGAATTTTACCCACTCCGGAACTGTCAATATACTGGGTTTGGGAAAGGTCGATTATTATATCCCCCTGCGCTTTATCAACAAGTTCTGCAGCAATTCTTTTGAATTCATCTGCTATTTCGCGGGATAAGGAAAGCTCTTCAACTTTTATAAGATGCCCGTCAGGTGTTTTTTCATGTATTATGCTCATCATTCACCCCTGATTATTTCTTCTATGCGGGTCAATTATAAAATGAAATAAAAATAACTACAAATTCTAAAAAGACGGAGGGTATGATTTTTTTTCTTGGGTACGCGTCTATAGTTAGTCTGCAGAAAATGCTTGACAACACGGGGCATACTTTTTTTTCTCTCACCGTGCAAATTTATTTCAATTATATAGAAAAAGCGGGCTTTATTGTTTTATTTACCCAAGAAATAAATTTGCACCCAAAGACGGATGTTAAAACTTCTTTTGATAAACAAAACTTTTGAGATTGTTCTGGATAAATTTCAGTCTGAAATCAGTATTCCTGTGCCGCCCTGGTCATGGCAAAATATTTTTCCGCCGGGCAATAAGCAGGAATACTGTTGCCGGAACCAACTGCGTAGCCGGCTGTACCTGTCAGTTCGAGCATATTGATTACGCGTTTTTTAATATTTTCAGCGCTCTCTCTTATTAAAAAATCCAGGTCAATTCCGCCCATAATTGCAATTCTGCTGCCATATTCCCTGTAAGCTTCCTCAACCGGCTGAATGGAATCTTCAAAAGAATGCTTTCCGTCAAAACCTATGTCATCAATTATATCGTTCATTACTTCTTTTAAATTTCCGCAGGAATGAAGAATAACGGATTTTTTACCGGTATGAAGTAATTTGACGATTTTTCTATGCCAGGGAATAACGTATTTTCGCAAGGCAGATGCGCCCAGCATGGTCTGGGTTTTAAAACCCCAGTCGTCATTTACAATGCAGGCACCTACGCAGGAAAAAGCGCTGGCTGCTTCATAATATTTATATAAAATATTTCCGATTTTATCAAATACCGCAGCCGCTAATTTTTCATCATCCGCCAGCATAAAGCATAATCCCTGGTAGCCGCAGAGCTTAATTGCGTTTTCCAGAACACCGGAAGGACCATAAATTATAATTTTCATATTACCGGGAAGTTCCAGGTCAAGTTTTTTTAAAAAAGCCAAATCAAGATTTTCCGGTATGGGCCATTTGTATAATTCCATATCTTTCCAGCCGGTAATCATAACTTCACTGTCCAGGGATTTTGATTCCAGCTGATCGTGTTCATGCGTATGGAAAAACTTTTTTCTGGTTAAATGCATGGTTGCATAATCATAACCGGCACGGGAAAAGGCTTTTATCAGGTATTTTGCATATTCAAAATCATCTTCCGGTTCTGCCCTGCCGCTTAAAAATTCATACAGTTTTTTATTCAGAAAAAATTCAAAAAGCACAGGCTTGGACGGTTTTCCTCTTTTTAATACGGCTTGCAGATTATTAAAATCCGGCAAATGTTCTTTTAGCATAATACCCTCCGGGAAATGATATAAGTATAATACTTTTATCAGGTTATAGTATAGAACGGTTTTGCCGAATTATAGAACAGAATTGCTGTTTTAAGCGCGGATTATCATAAAACCTGTATTATCTCTTAATTTTTTAGTCTTGGGAATTTACCGGTACAATTTTTTTCTGAAAACATCAGGAGTCACTCCATGCAGTTTTTTAAATGTCCTGATATAATGCGATAAATCGGCAAAACCGCAGTCAATACTGATTTTTGACAGAGAGGCTGATGTATATGAAAGCATGTGTTCTGATTTTTTAATGCGCACCTTGGCCAGAAAATCATGAAATTTCATTCCAAAAAATTTTTTAAAACTGCGGGATAAATAAAATTTACTGATACCGGCCTTTACCGCCATTTCCTCCAGACGTACAGGGCATGCATAATGTTCTTCCATATATTCAAGAATTTGCGCATAAAAAAAATTATTGCCGGCGGGAGATTCTGTCTTTTTTCCTGCGGTTTTAATCAGCATATCGGCTAACAGCAATACACCGCCTGCAGTGCCGGCCAAATTTTCATTGGGAATGTTATCTGCCGGTCTGCTGAGTTTTGAAAAATCAGCGGGAAAAACCGTCGGCAGGGAAATAATCGCATTCATCATGATCTTTACCGTATTGGCAATAACAGAATTTTCAAATAATCTGTTAAAATCATTTATGCAGATTCCGGCTAAAATATGTTTTTGCTGCGGAGAATGAAAAATATACTCATGCACAGCATAAGGCTTGATAATTACCGCACTGCCTGATGTATACGGGAAAAACATTCCGTCAATTTTTATTTTACCTCCGGCGCAGCCGGCAAAGCAGACTATTTCCAGATGACGGTGAAAATGCGCTTTAACAGCCATAACTCCGGGATGCGTAGAACGTTTAATGATAAAAGCCGGATGCGGGTATTTGTATTCTTCATAAGCCGGTTCCTGCACAGGTGTGTTCCGCTATTTTTTTAAGAAATTCCATAAAGCGTCCTTGGCAAACCGCAAACCCCTTGACGGATCTGCCAAAAAAACACTAAGGGCAAGTTTGATTCTGCCGGCTGAAATAACCGGATTGATTTTTCTTGCCTGGTCCCACAATCTTTTTATATCATCAGCGGAAAAATCACCGGTAATTATCATTGGAACTCCGCTTAAAGTATTAAGACTGTATTTATCGAATTTATCAGACAGATAACCGTTTTTATCGGCCAAATCGTATAATTCCGTTCCATAAAAGGGAGTGGCAATAAAAAATCCGCAGTCATCAGCTCCCAGTTTCCTGAGTTTTTTGGCAAACCTGATGGTTTCTTTTATATCCGCAATTGTTTCGCCGGGAAATCCAATTACAAAAAAGCATTCTACCAGAAGCCGGTATTTTCTGCACCAGCTGACGGCTTTTTCGATCCGGTCAAGACTCAGATTTTTTTTAATGATATTGTCAACTACTCTTTGTACGCCTGATTCGGGCGCAACAATTGTTCTGCAGCAGCCGGATTTTTTCATAAGCATAATTGTTTCTTCATCAATAGCATCGGCTCTGATGCCGTTGGGCGTGCTCCATTCAAATTTCAGGCCGCGGGAAATGATTAATCTGAATAATTTTTTTGCCCTTTCTTTATCCAGCGTTAAATTATCATCTTCTATGTCAAAATGCCTTATATTGTATTTTATGCAAAGTTCCTGAATTTCCTCAAATATATTTTCCGGGCTTCTGGCCCGCCATTTACGCCCCATGGTTTTGCTGATAGTGCAGAAAACGCATCTGTACGGACAGCCCCGGCTTGTGAAAATTGTCGCCCAGTTTTTCCTGTAAGTGGAAATACTTCTTGCGGATTTTACCTTTCCTGCCGCCTGAAAATAAATATTCATCGGCAGAAGATGTCTGGCCGGCATGGGCAATTCATCCAGATTTTCTATAAATTTAACGGTATTAACAATTATTTCGTTTTTTTTTCTGTAGGCAAGATTAGAGATATTCTCTGTTATACCGTTATTATTCTGGGTTTTAACCAGTTCAAGAAAAGAATATTCGCCTTCGCCCTGAATTACATAATCTACATTTTTATCGGATAAAGCGTCTGCAACATGCGTTGAGGGATGAGCTCCGCCTAAAACTACAATTGAATCAGGCAGCACTGACTTGACAAGCCTGGCGGCGTGATGCGCTTCATGAGCCTGTGATGAAAAAGGCGATGCTATGCCAACTATACCGGGTTTATAATCTAAAATCCTGCCGATCAGATCCTGATCATCCAAACCTGTTCTGCACATTCCATTTAGGCATTTTTCATTGGTCCATCCCTCGGCAAGCGCATCGAGTATTCTTACTTCGATAGCGTTTTTTTCCAGCACGGCTGCGATATATGCCAGGCCGAGCGGCTGAAAAATCGTAATTGGAAATTTGAATTCCGTTTTAACTGAATTCGGCGGATTTATCAGGAGGACTTTCATATTAAAAGTGTTTAAAAATAACTGCGCGGGTCTCAGATCGGTTTGGCTGCATGATTACAGTATTCGATTATCCAGTGCTGGGTTTCCTGGGATATCCCTATGAATTTAATGCCATATTGACACTGTGCGGGTCCGCTTTTGATTTTTTTCATAATTTTACCGCGCAGATCCGTAAGCATTTTTTTGCCGATTGGTATATCTAAAATAACATACGCGCCGATATCCACTTCTTCACTGCTGGTGAGAAAAAGGCCGCCGCCGGAAATATTTCCCACCTTGCCGCGTTTGTTTTTCTGTATCAGAGAAGAATCGATCTGGAAAAAATCCTTGGGCAGCAGAGTAAAAGAGCACTCTACATCAAGTTCCGCTCTTAAATAATGCCTCTTTACAGGCGCTTTTACATTATTGATATGCTCAAGACAAAGTGAATACATGGGTTCGGGAATAATTTTTATTACCCTGGTTTTTATCCGGTAATGTCCGTCGCGCGGCCGGTAAAAATACAGAAAAAGTTCCTGCCCGGATGCGATAAAAATATGTTTGCCGTCATACATGGGAGAGCTTATAACCAGATATTGTTCCAGGTTTTCAATTACCTGCGCCGGATAATTTTTTTTGTTGACATTGATATTTATGCGCTGGTTAATTTCCAGTTCTTTGGTTGTAATAATCACTTCTTTGGGAGGCGGTTTGTGAAAACCTGATTTTTTTCTCAGTGAACCGATAAGACTGTAATAGATATTTTTTCTTTCTTCATCGTATGCGGAAACTTCGTCTTCAAAAAATTTTGTTGTAAGGGAATTATACATTTTACGATCGGTAATAAAATCTCCCTTGGCGGAAATATTATATCGGCGCAGCATCATCTCGCAAAAGGCCTTTTCTTCATCGGTAAATTTGAGTTTTCCGCTTAAAAGCCGGTATTTTTGAATAGACGCTTCTATACGCTCTTTTTCTTTCTGTTTGCGCTGCATATAAATCATGAGCCCGATGAACGCGGCAATAATTACCAGTACAATTATTACTTCGATTTTTCCTACCTTGGCAGTTGGGCGTGAAGTGAATGCTTCCATAATAGCCTGATTGCCAATGTTTTTTTTCTGAACCAGAATGAATTCCCTGGTGTATAACATTTTGCCTCCCTGAAAAATTTATTTGTAAAGGACTACGCCAGTATATAATA
>Ga0154543_1181_pt1 | contig 10939 bp, 6 predicted proteins | sample RifGroF1_FD_105686 | JGI IMG/M metagenome (GOLD analysis project Ga0154543, IMG submission 105686) | Spirochaetes bacterium GWF1_41_5
GGAAACTGATGGGGATCCTCTTTTACCCTGGGATGATAATATTGGTCATAGCTACCCGATCATAACAGGAAACCTTCAATTTTGGGCATACGCAACGCATTCAGACACAAAAGATGTCTGGTTTATCAATTTCAATAACACCTTAACAAATGATGGCGACAGAAGAGAGGTAGTGTATTTATCAGAATCTTATATTAGACAGAAATATAGCGAGCAACAAACTGATTTAACAAAGGCTAATTACATTGCTACAGGTGGAGATTTTAATCTCAAACATGTAAAATTGTCACCTGACGGCAAGAGAAATATGTTTGTTTTAAATACAGATGATGGCAAAATAAGAGATATTTTAATTGCTTCAAATTTTCAAGCGCCAACAAAAGTACTCTTATGGGTCTGCGATATGACGGTCTATAATGTTCAGCATCCATCCTGGTATGATAATGAACACATACTATTAGAGTATTCTGCTAGCGGAGTAGTAGGGTTGTTATCAGTTGAGGCAGGGAGGAACAAAAAACCTGTAACAATTTTAAAAGCAACTGCAGAGTGGAATTGCGGACATCCAAGCAGAAATACCATATTCGGTGCAGATGTTGAAACGCCATATATAATCGGTAGCGCAGGCGATGGAATGGAAAGTACAATGAAAATATGGGACGGTACAGTTATTACAGAATTATTTACTTTTAATCTCAGAGGAATAGGCTCTCATCATGCGCATCAAAGCTGGAATAAATTTGGTACACATATTTATTTTAATGCATATTATAATTACAGAGCTGTTGTCTGCGGATTTGATGTGGCTAAGCTGCTGAAAGAAATTGAATAAATATTTAGGTATTTCCTTTTCTCGTCGACAAAAATTATACCGCATATTAAGCCTATAATTGAACCTGTTTTCATTTCAAGCTTCGTGCATGCTGGGTATTAAAGCGGATTCACTGTCTATACTTTAATGAGCATCGCCTGTGTTTTTTTTATATTAACTAAAAGATCAAACAAATACGCCAAGTTTATTAACCGATCGACAAAAATCCTGTCAAGCAAAAAGATCTACATCTAAGCACGGGCTTGTCTACACCGTCATTGGAAGCTGTGAAGAATGAGACGCGCTAAAACAATTTCGGCAATGCTACCAGCAGTCTATCTACAGTAATGCTCAAACAGATAAGCCTTTAGTTTCAATAACAATAAAACTCTGCGTCGTATGATTCGGTATTTGTTAAAATACATAATTTATAATGCATTTCAAAATCTGGGTCTTTATCATTTTTAACAGTATTTAAAAAAAATATTACAGCGGTACTATTTAATAAACTCACTGTGCCCGAGCGTTTTTTTTGCTTCAACTTTTTGTATTTTTCCCGCTTTTATATTGTATAATTTTGCTTTTTTTCAATTATATACTTGACAATAATAATACAGCGGTTATACTTAGTTCAACAGGAGCCTTTATGCACAAAATACCGCAAATTATCACATTCGTATTTTTTCTAAATTACTGTTATCTGCAGGCGCAAAATCTGCCGGATATTGGATTTAAATCATCCGGATGGCAGCTTGATAATGGTGCAGTTATTAAAGATGGAATTCTTTCAATTACCGGTAATCCGGCTGCATATATTAAAGCCCAAATAACCGTACCTTATGAATTAATCGGCGATAAAAAATTTTATGTGGTTGCATCTTTTAAAATGCAGAATATTATAAAGGGCGCAAAAGTATTTGAAGCTCCCAAGATAAAATTATATGCCGGGGAAAAAAATATCGGCGCCAACAACCTGGCCGGCGGAAACATTCCCGACTGGACATGTATTAATTCCCAGTTTTGGAACAGGGATGAAAAAGCGGATAAATATATTATTGAAGTTGCTGTTCAGGGCTGTTCCGGTATAATGGATGTAAAAGATATTTATCTTACCTTTGAAAAACCGGAAGTCATAACCACCTTTCCTTTTACAGTCCCCAAATCAATTGAATGTATACTGAATGTTAATACCCAAAAGTCAAAAGCTCTGTCAGCAGATTTATTAGGACTTAATTCCCATTTTTTAAGCACTGCCTATGGTTATAATTCTCCTGAAGTAATAGAAGCATCAGGATACTTCCGTATACCGCTTTTACGGTTTCCCGGAGGGACAGTTGGAAATTTATACAATTATGAAACCGATACTTTTGATCTTTCCATCAATCTTCACAGACCTCCGAGTTTCTTTACATGGATTAACAGACTGCTCTCTGAAAAAGTGACATTTGGATTTGAAAAATATGCCTTTCTCTGTAAAAAGAATAATATTAAATCCATGCTGATGTATAATATTAATTATCCGTCTCCGGAACGGGCTGTTAAATGGCTGGAAAACCGGAAAAAATCCGGCATTACCGTTAAATGGATTGAACTGGGTAATGAATCGCATAATCAAAGCCAGTGCAATGATTACACTGACACGCTTGAAAAATTTACTGCTGTCACCAAAGAGATAAGCAAGGCAATCAAAACTGCGGACCAGTCGGTAAAATGCGCCATACCGCTTTATAGCGTTATGGATGAAACCTGGAATATTCCTCTGGCCAAAGAAAATTATTATGATGCAGGAATTCTTCATCCCTATGTTTATTTCGGAAAAACTGCGGGAGAACTCGACAGTTCTGTGATCAGCAGGGTTTTTACAGGTTATTCATGGGTTGAAAATGAACTGAATGAATACAGCAGATATTTTCAGGGAAAGCCGTGTTTATTAACCGAATGGGGTTTTGCGCTTTCCAGCAGCGCAGCTGACACCTTTATTTTTTCCCTGGGATTTGCCGATATTTTTTTGGCTATTCTGAAGGGCTGGGAAGAAGGAATTGTTGAGGCTGCATGCATGCACATGTTTTATTCTGTCTATAACTATAATTCAGAAACAATTAAATGGTATAAACCCGGACATGGTGTAATGTATAAAATGCTTACCGATACATTTTTATCGGGAACGCTTTTTGCTTCATCGCTATCGTCTCCGCTGCTTTCCGGGCAGGAGCAGGGAGTTCATGCCCGCTGTATAAAAACATCCGATGAAAAGATAAAAATTTTTGCAGTTAATAAATATCCCAAAACAGCAGCCTGTAAAATTATTATAGACAATAATGTATATATAAAACCCTATAAAATTACCTGTTACCGGGTTGAAGATCCTGTAAAAACCTACACATACTCTCTTCAGGAAGATCCTCTGCAGTATGAAGAAAAAACAGGAACACTTGTTTTACCAGCTTATTCAATAAGTATTGCAGAACTTAATTAATATTAATTCCGATACTTCCCGCGTTAATAAATTATTCGTAATGTAAAAATTGTCCCGGAGCCGCTTTCAGATATTTTTTGTGCTGTATTTTTTTCTTCGGCACATGATACAGCGTTCTTCCTGACACCACTGACAGGCAAAGCAATCGGCACAGGAATATTTTTTTTTGCCTGAAGTCTCCGGAATATAAATCAATCCAGGCAGACCCGAACATTTAATAAATTTCTTTTTTTTATCTTTCACAAGGTCTTCAGGCCTTTTCAATAAGAATCAAATACCGCGCCTGCACATTTTTTATATTGACAGATAGGCATTTCATTTTTGGCTAATGGAAATACCGGAAGAGCATCGTTTTCAAGTTCTTCAATTAACAGAGATTTGCCGGCAAGATAATCAGAAAGTTTTTTTTCCAGGGTACACAACCGGAAAAATAAAGTTCCGTATCGGGCTTCAATGGTTTCCCACCCAAAAGGCTGGTTTATATCATGCCACAGACTGCGGTGACTTTGCCAGAGTTTTTTTGCTTTACTTTTTAACCAGGGAATATCTTTTTTTAAAATTTTCCGTAAAAGACTGCGGTTTTTATTTTTATATGCCTGCCTCAAAAACGCCGGGAAATCCGCCTTCCGAGAAAGAAATTCCGCAAGCAGGGTGATTAAAAAAAGAGCTTCCGTATAGTGTCCTTTTTTAGTTTTTTTAAGCTCTCTGCAAAGCTCTTGGTAATGACCCTTTATATTTATGCCCAAAAAATGGGGCTGCATAATACCGTAAAGCGGATCTTCCCATAACAGAATTTTTGAAGTATTGGGGCAGGTTTCATGCCGCCCGGGGCTGCGCAGCCCGTTTACTTCGTCAATATTTCCGGCTAAAAACCAGTCATGATAATTCATACTGCAGGAACCAAGCAGATTTTCCGCAAGCGCAGTCTTATCGGCTTTATTGTTATATGCTTCTTCGGCATAATATTGCAGCAGGGGAAAAATTGCCGGCAGGGGATATTCGTTTCCGTCATCTCCCCACACGGTCATGATAATTTCCCTGATATTTTTTTCCTTGGCAGAGCGCAACGCCGGAATCATGGTGTCAAGTGCTCCCTGATAGGCGGGAAAAAAGCGGTTCCAGGAATGAACACCCGGGGCCACCATAATATGGGGACTTAAGGCTCTGTGTTTTTCTATAAAAGTGCGGTAAAAATCCGGATCGCAATGATAATAATCCCAGTAAACCAGCGAGATATCATCCGGAATGCTTTTAATAACATCGTCGGGTATTACGGCGTTTAAATCGTAATAATCTCCGGTTTTTGATCCGGCACGGAAATACATATCAGCCCACATCATGGGTTTTAAATTATGGCGGCGTATAATTTCCATCACCCTGGGTAAATGATCAGCCATTAGAGAATGCGGTGAAGCATACCCGTTCTTTTTTAAATAATTACCAAGTCCTAAATCCCAGGCTTCGTCCATGCCGATATGAATGCGTTTGCTGGTAAAAGGCGCATGCGCAGCTGCTATCATTTTTTCAATAAAATCGTAGGTACTCGTTTCACCGACCATAAGCACGGTTTCGGTATCTTTTATATTCCGGTATTGATCCCATTGCAGAAGCCTTCTTAAATGCGCCAAAGTCTGAATACATGGAATCATTTCAATACCCAGACAAGCGGCAAAATAATCAAGTTCTGAAAGTTCTTTAGAACTATAGCGGCCGATATTGTATCCAAAAAGCTTTTCTCCCTTTATTTCATAATTGGCTTCAGTATAAAGCATCAGACTGTTGATTCCCATGAGCGACATTCTAATAAGCAGATCTTTAAGCACGGAAAGACGCGGAGCAGCATTTCTGGAAACATCCAGCATGACATTAATAAGTTCAAATCTTTGTGTTTCCGAGAGTGCAGTAATTTTTTTACGGGAAGATAATTTACCTAAAATTATTCCCAATCCTCTGAATGCCTGGCACAGTCTGGAATAAATAATTTCAGCTCCTCCCGGAAAAGGTTTGACAATAAGTCCGCTGCCCGGTGTAAATTTAATTTTAAATTTAGAACTGCTGTCGGCAGAAAATATTCCCGCTCTGGAAACAAACTCAAGGCCCTTTTTTAAATCTGCCGGTACTGAAACAATGTTAACTTTTTGCATATTTTATTCTCCCTGGAAAATATAAATTTAACCACTCGGACTGCGCACCGGAGTACATGGAGAAATACCTTAGCCTCAAACTGTAAGGCCTGAGCGACAGGCTCCGTGACCTCTGTGTACTCCAGCGGAGCGGGTGGTTCAATCTTTTCATAATTCTGGATGTCGTTGCTGGGCATGACATGACTACCTGAAAAATAGTATTTTCTATTCATCAAATAGACAATCCGGTACTGAATTTCCAGTCAAATCTGTTACTAATATCAACTATCCGGAACTTAATAAATAATGATGCAGGCTGTGCTTTATACAGATAAAAACGCATACGAAAAGCCGGTTCAATTCCTACAAGCAGATCGGATTCATTAATGCCCAAATCTATCCGTAAAGCCATACTCATGCGCTCATACCAGAAAACCGGAGGTTCGGGATTTACAAAAGGATTAAAACGAAAATCATAAAATCCGCCTAAATAAAGCAGAGAAGGTACACCGAATGGATTGTTACCGAAACTTTCCAAATCAGGATACACAACAACATCGGGAATGCCGCCGGAAAACTGCAGACCATAATATACTGACATTTTACTGGAAAAAAAAGTACGTCCCCTGAAAATTTTATTATCGGAAATCCAGTTAAGGCCGTTATATGAATTGCCCGAACCGCCATATCGGGAATGAGCTAAAACCTGCCGGAAATAATAATCGCGATGCGAGGGAACAAGCGTGGCTTCATCATACTGCAAATCCGTATTTTTCACCGAACCTATACCCGTATAATAACGGGTAATGGAAAAATGATCGTTATTCCAGTTATGATCCATACCCCAATGAAAAGTTCCATATAAACCTGCACTGCGGCTGAAATCACCGGTAAGATTATATTGCCGATCGAAAAATTTCCAGATACGTCCTGATCGAGATAAATCCGTATAATAATAACCGGAAAAATTTCCTGAAAAATTTACCCGCCTCATCCTCCAGCCGGGTGATAAATTCCACATAATAATATCAGTTTGCATTTCGCGGCTGACGGAATAACGGGTATAACGGGCAGAAGATTCCATGTAAAAATTATTATTAATATTAATAAAAGCCCAGTATATCCCGGGGACAAACAGAAAAAAATGTTTCCGGTTCCATGAATACGCAATTTCCATAACAGGTACCGGCAGCATGGCGATATTTCCGGCAAAAGCCCGGGCCGGTTTTAAAATAAGCCTGTTTGTTACCGCAGCGGCAGGATGATAATCGGCTGAAAATTCTCCGGGAGAAATCATAATCTCCGGTCTGCCGGTATTCATATTCACTTTAACCAGCCGGAAAGTACCGCTGCTGTATTCGCTGTAATACCAGACACCCGCGCCCAACATACGGTCTGCTCTGGGAAAACGCGCACCTGCGGCAAAACTGATTTTTTTCCATTCTGACGGAGAATTTAAATTTACCAGATATACCTGGGGAGAACCGTCAATAGTGGAAGAAATCATGACATTTTCCTCATCAAAGGCTGCGCATTCCAGAATATTCTGTTCCGGAAATAATACCGAAATTTCTCCCGAACGCCAGCGTAAAAGACGAACCTTCTCTGCAAAACCGGCCGTAAAAAGCACATCCCTGGAGGAAAGCGCGGCAATGCTGTATACCGGTTCATCATAGGAAAATTCCGCAAGTTTGATATTAACGCCGTTTTTAAAAGCTGTAAGAGAGGTTTTACCATGATCATAAGAAGTATAAAAAAGTGTTCCATCTGCAGCGTCAAGATTAAGACAGCGGGCATTTTCAGTTATTCTCTCCAGGCGGGAGCGTCCGCCTGCGGAAAAACTGAATACGTCATATGACGGGGTATCGCTGGCCGAGCTTTGAACAAGTTTTAAAAAATATACCAAATTTCTTTTTTTATCAAAGGCAAGATGAGGACCGGTTTTTTGAATAAGGCTTTTCCCCGCCATGTGAAGCTTGCCGGTTTTATGCAGATCATAAACTTCATAGTCGTGCTGCCAGTTGGCAATCGCATAACTGCGGCCCAGGGCTGCCGATTCAATAGTACAGGTTTTTAATCTGGAAGGAAAAAGTAATTCGTTATTATTGATAATCTCGCGGCTGGCAAAACGTTCCGGCAGCGAACTGCGCCATTGTTTATAGGCTTCAGAAAAGGAAATTCCCCAGGTTTTGCGGAAACCGGCGGAAAAACCGGATTTTTTTATCTGGGTGCAGAATTCATTAATTGATTTTTCAGGATATTTTTTAACAAGAAACAGCAGCAGATCAAAACCCTGATTGTAAAGCAGTTCGTATTCGCGACTTGTGCCTTCAAAACGGTTCATGGCTTTTTCATCAAGCAGTAAATTATTCCGTAAAGCGTCAAAGAGCAGCATTTCGCGCTGCGGGTCGCGGCTGTCAGCGTCGATATGATAAGAACCGAGCTGCGCCATACCTTCTACCAGCCAGAGCGGAAGATCAGCGTACATTTGCATGGAAAAATTTACTTCAGCCGGTATGGCAGCGTCAAAATCTCCGCTTATTCCCGTCACTACCTGAAATGTCCCTGACATGGAACGCAGGGAATAAATATGCGAAAGTTCATGAGAAATGGCGGTACGCAGCCAGTCTGTGTGCCCGCGCCAGAGAAAAAGACTGCGTCTTGCATAAATACCTGCGCCGCGCAGATACTGAAAAGCATAACCGTTAGGATCGTCAAGATTGTCGTGCAGAACCAGGGCAATACGCCGGCTGCTTTTATATCCGAAAAACGGAGCAAGTTTGGTATAGGTATCTTCAGCAATTTCTGCAGCCCGGAAAACGAGGTGTTCGGTTTGCCCTGTACAGGCTATGGTAAAATGTTCGGTTTGATAGTACTGATATTGATCATAAGATTGCCCGAGATATCTGTCAGTATGCACAGAATATTCCGGCATAACTTTTTTGTTTTTTAATTTATCGGTTACGGGAAATGCAGAAAACAGTACATGAAAAAATGATAAAAAAACAATTAATTTCATTTTTTGGCCTTTATAAAATAATATAATACCGGAAAACAAGACAGGAATAATATTTTTTCATGGTCTTCCGGGCCGGATTAGCGCTTAAGCGGAGAAAATTCCCGCTGCATGGTCCCGGTGCGCAGTACTTCAAATATTTTATATGTGCCGAATTTTCTGGCTTTTAGAAAACCTTCCCAGGCAGCAGTAGCCAGCCGGCCTTCATAAAGCAGATCAAAAAGCCATTCAGCCGTATAACGCGGATCATACTGATCAATACCGGCCTGCATTTCCTGCAGCCAGCGCCGGTTATAATCTTCCTGGGAGCCAATGGGCTCAGTCATAATGATCGGAAGCCCCAGACCGCAGTAAAAGCATAGTTCTGACGGTTTGGTCCATAAAACATCGGTAAAATGCAGAATACCGTTAAAAGCCCTGAAATATTCATCATGGGTTTTACCGTAAATAATATTTACAGCGCCGTTCGGGGCAATCTGGTTTTTAAGATTTATGAAATGGTCAAATACATTTTTGCGGATGCCTGCTACCAGATTAAGAATTATTTCATTTTTTTTAAGACGTTCAGCTAAAGATAATAACAGTTTTTCTGCTGTATCGGTCTGGGCTCCTGCTCCGCCGACTGCAAAAGTAATAGTAAATTTTCTGGAAATTTTAGCTGCACAGTTGCTTTTACCGAGAAAATGAAAAACGCTTCTTCCGTGCAGGGGCCAGAATCTTTTTCCGGGATCAAGAATTTTAAGCCGGCGCGCTGCGTCATATTTTAAAACATCAAGATTGTCATGGCCGGTAAGTTCGAGCGGCAGGGGAAACCCGGTAAGAAAAAGACGCGAATCCGGAATTCCGTAAGAACGCATACGGCGCAGTACGCTTCCGCAGGGTACAAAATAATTAATACGGCTTTGCCGCGGATTGGAACTTACCCAGGCGCGGTTGGCATCGGTATCGGTAATAATACAGTAAATACGGCTGTACCCTGCCTCGTCAGCAGCAATAGCCGGAGCGTAAAATGATGTTACCATGGGCAGGGGATTTTTTTTTATTTTTTCCAGCATGGCGCTGCACAAACCCCGGCGGATAAAAGATTTTACCAGGCTCACCTGAAATGAAGGATTAGAGAGATCGCGTATCGGATATAACGGAGGTATATAAAGCAGGGTGTCAAGTATTTTAAAAAGAGTTTTACCGATTAAAGGCAGCATGCGCACTCTTGATAAAAATTCATAGCCGCTTTGCAGACGTTTCCACATTTTGGCTTCTTTTTTAGTTGTATCGGCATCATAGCCTACAGTGAGCAATCCGTCCTCGGCAATCGGCAGCAATGGATGCGCAGCCCGTAAATGCCCAAGTCCCATATTGGCTGTTACAACCCAGGCGCGAAGTTTAGCTGATTGATTTTTCACAATAAAAATTATACTCTCGGGTTTTTTTATCGTCAAGCGTAAAAGATACAGGATAAATTTTTTTCTTTTGCTTTAAAAAACTTTATCTTTTTCCTCCGGAATGTTCAATTTCTATTATTAACAAAAAAAATAAATTCACAGGTCTAAACAGTTTAGGCTTCAGTTTATAAAAACCAAGAAAAAACATCTAAAAATCGCGTTATTTTGCACATAATTTATGCACAGATATATTTTATGCATAATAAAAGTGCATAAAATACTAAAAATAACTGTTAATTTTGATAAAATACGATTGGCACAAATCCTGCAATATAAATACACATACTGCTTGAGCAGAAGGAGACAAAACAATGAAAACCAAAATCTTAAAAAAAACCATTATTCTATTAATCTTGGCTGCAGGCGGGCTTTTTGCGGCAGATAACGGCGCAAGCAGATCAATTGATACCCTCTGGGTAATGATCGCGGCTTTCCTGGTATTTTTTATGAACCTGGGATTCGCCATGGTAGAATCAGGTCTATGCCGGGCAAAAAACGCTGTAAACATTTTATCCAAAAATTTTGTAGTTTTTTCCGTAGCTTCTCTTTCCTTCTGGATTCTTGGCTGGGGAATTATGTTTTCCGATGGTAATGCCTTCATGGGTTTAAAAAATCTTTTTTTTGCCAATAACGGCATTGATGAAGGTTTTTCATCTATATCCTGGGCCAATGTACCATTCTGGGCCAAATTCTTTTTCCAACTGGCATTTGCCGGTACTACGGCTACAATCGTATCCGGAGTAGTTGCGGAACGCATCAAGTATATTTCTTTTATTGTCTTTTCATTCATTATGGTTGCTTTTCTTTACCCGGTTACCGGTCACTGGATCTGGGGAGGCGGATGGCTTGCTGCCAGGGGATTTCTTGATTTTGCCGGTTCTACGGTTGTACATTCGGTCGGAGGCTGGGCAGGATTGGCCGGTGCGCTGGTACTTGGCCCGCGTCTTTCCAAATTCCGCAGTGACGGATCACCGCGGCCCATCATGGGTCACAATCTTTCCATGGTAACTTTGGGCGGACTCGTGCTCTGGTTCGGCTGGTTTGGATTTAATCCCGGTTCCACTATGTCGG
>Ga0154543_1181_pt3 | contig 10914 bp, 8 predicted proteins | sample RifGroF1_FD_105686 | JGI IMG/M metagenome (GOLD analysis project Ga0154543, IMG submission 105686) | Spirochaetes bacterium GWF1_41_5
TTTATCGACAATAATGTTTATTTTTACCGGTTTTTTGATAATTTCAGCAGCAATTTCATTCATAAATTTTAAATAGTGTTCATCAATCCAGCTTTTTTTAAAAATACTGGTAGTGCCGATATCAAGTTTATGATCAGAACTATTTATCAATATTAAATCTTTGATAAACATGTTATATTGCAGGGAAGGAATTTTTTGGGATAATTTATTTACTATGTTTTCAAATGTATTTTTCATTATTATCAACAAGTTATGAACATAAAGATTTTTTTAAAAAAATTACTATTTTATAAATTTTTATTAAATTTGTAAACATATTTTTAAAATATCGTACTGTACGTAAAAACAGTAATAAATTTTATTTTCTTAATAAATTTAAATAAATTTAAACTATCGGAGAATTTGAAGGTTCGATATTTATTTGTTATGAACATGTTATATACATTATTTATATTCATATAATATTATATACCTGATTATATTCATAAAAAAATTAAATTTCAAATTTAGAGTTTTTTTTTCGGCTGCAGTAATTTTTGTTGTTTTTTTTTATTATTAAAATTTTTACTTATATATATTTGCTGATTGGTATAAAAATTTAAATTGGTATAATACATGGCACCGGCTATGGTCATGGGCAATGGAATATATGATTGAACCTGCTGCAGATTCCATTGGTTTTTATTTATTATTTTTTGAATTTGTTTCATATCTTCATCAGTGCATCCGGGAAAATTTGACATAAAATAGGGAATAATATATTGTTTTTTACCGCAATTTTTTGAAATTTGCAGGAATTTTTTTTGAAAAAGTTCAAATTTTGAGAAAGAGGGTTTACCCATTAGTTTTAAAATACTGTCTACAACATGTTCGGGGGCTGTTTTTATTTGTCCGCTTATATGATTTTCTATTAAATTAATCAGATAATTTTCATGTAATAAGGCAAGATCATAACGTATGCCGCTGGCTATAAAAATTTTTTTAATTTTGGGCAATTTTGAAACTTTTTTTAGCAAGATTAAACCATCTGTATTTAAAGAATCTAAATGTCTGCAAATGTCAGGAAAAAGACAAGATGAACGTAAACATGGATTTTCATGTAATTCTTTTTTACATTTTATACCATACATATTTGCCGTTGGTCCGCCGATATCGGATATATTTCCGCGAAAAAGAGGATGTTCTGTTAATTTGCTTATTTCATTTAAAATAGAGTTAATTGATCTGGATTGTATATGCTTTCCGTGATGCATGGCTATTGAACAAAAGGTGCATCCTCCGAAACACCCGCGGTGTGATGTTATTGAAAAACGTATCATTTCTTCTGCCGGTATTTTTTTTTTATATAAAAAATGAGGTGCTCTGGTAAATTTTTGATTATATATGTAATCCAGCTGTTCAACAGATAGCGGAGGCGAAGGCGGATTAACAATTACACAGGAATTGTAAAATTCCTGTAGAGTAATACGAGGCGCTGGCGAATGGAATTCTTTTTGATAAAGTATCACGCTTTTCATAAATTTTTTTTTACTGTTTTTAATTTCTTCGTATGAAGGCAATAGTAAATATGGAGTTTTTTTTCTTGCGTTTTCTTTTGATTCAAGATACGCAGTATTATATAATTTTTTGGCTTTAAATAATGCCAGGTATGGATCCTGCTGAAATAATCTGCAAATTTCCAGTAATGTATATTCAGCCATTCCATAAATTATTAAATCACTATCCAGGCGCTGCAGAATGGAAGGATAAATCCGATTATCCCAGTAATCGTAATGAGCCAGTCTGCGCATGGCAACTTCAGTTCCTCCGGTTATAATCGGTAAATTACGAAAAGCCAGACGGCAGAGGCGGCAATATATTTCCGAAGCGCGATCCGGGCGCTTTCCGCCTTTTCCGTCTTCGGAATATTCATCTGTACGGCGAAATTTTTTATTGGCAGTATAATTATTGATCATGGAATCTACTACCCCGCTGCTGACCGCAGCGAAGTATTTTGGCCTGCCCAGCATGGAAATATCCTGCAGACATTCATCAATAGTGCCGGTATGCTGCGGAAAATCTTTAACCGGCGACCATTCCTGGGGAAAGCGGGGTTGGCTTATTATTCCGGTTTTAAAGCCATAGCTGTCTAAAAATCTGGCAAGCAAAGATATACCAAATGACGGGTGATCAATATAGGCATCGCCGCTGATAAAAAGAACATCCAGGTTTTGCCAGTTTCTTGCCTTCATTTCTTCAGGTGTTGCGGGGATGAATTTCATTAAAATAGAGGAATTGTCAGCAGACATGCGCAACATTGTGTTATGATAATAAAAATTAATCAATATGAAAATGTTACCGGGGTGTGAATTTATTTTTTTAAACGTTCAATAGTATGTTGAACCGGAGAAGGTCTGGTTTGGCCTGGCGGAATTAAACTTAAATTTTTTTGTGATATAAAAAGTTCAATACAGGCAGTGCGGTAATCAATATTGCATAGTTCGGAAATAATTCTTATACCCCGGTCAATCAATTTTTTATTGGAAATATCGAGCCAGGTCATCCAGTTGCCGCGAATTCTGCCCATTTTTACCATAACGCCTGTAGATATTATATTCATCAGCAGTTTAACTGCCAGGTGTTCGAACAGTCGGAGCGGAGTTTTGGGAGCTTTGTATTTAATAAAAAAATCAGCATCAGTATTTTTTTTGTTTATTAAAAAATTTTTATATTGTTTATACTGTCCGGCTGAATATTTTATTATTTCGGCTGCACTTTCAGCCCGGCTTCCGATATATACGGCAGCGTTATCCGGTGTTTTCAGGCGCTGCGGATCTATTTCACTGCCGATTAAAAATTTCATCATTTCAGAGTTATTTATTTTTGGAGGTTTGCTGCTTATTTCCTTACCCGCGCCCATTTGCCTGTATGCGCGGGTATTCCAATCAAGGCAGCGAAGATTTCTGCCCAGGCAATGTTTCCAGATATCCTTGTTTTTAATATAGGCGTTTTTTACAAAAGCCCATGACTGCTGTGAAATATTATCATCTTTTTTACAGAACGGCGGAAGCATAAAAGTCGGAGATCTTTCGGTAGTATCGGTTAAAATATCCAGTAAAAAATCATCGGCATAATATGTAATTAAACCCTGTTTTTTATATATCATTTCTTCAAATTCAATATATGATGCAATTGAAGAGAGTGTATTCTTTTCTTCCAGTGCATCAAGAAGATTTTTAAATTCCTGGTAATAATCAATTGAAAGATTTAAAAAATTGACAGGCGCATCCGTGCGGTTTTGTGTTAAAAAATAAATTGCCCGGTTCATGGCTTTTTCCAGAGCTGCTCCGGCAATCAGCTGTTCCAGGGTGGTTGACTGCATACGGGTTGAGCCGGAAACAGCCATGGCGCCGCAGGGCATGTCAATTACGGTTACATTTTCTCTGCTGAATGCCGTCCGTGATCTTTCCAGGCGTTCCATGGGAATCCGGGCCGGTACGCAAATAAGCGTAAATACGCAGGCCTGCCGGTCGGAAGCTTCTATTACCGTACCTAAAATAGAGGATGTTTCTCCTGTACCGGTACTGGCAATTAAAACATCATCTTTTTTAATATCAAGCTCACGTACCTGCCGGCGTCCGAATTCCTGATAATCTTCAAAAAACTCAACAGATTTTATAAGAGCATAATCACCGCCGGTCATAATACTGAAAACAGAATTTTCCAGACATGAGATTTTTTTATATATTTCATGGTTTTCAGTTTTAATTTTATTAAAATAATTTCTGTAATATGATTCCAGTAAAATGCTCATTCTGCCGGTAGCGCCGCAGCCGGAGAAAATAATTTTTTTATTGTTAATAAGAGCGCGGTAGATGCTATTTTCCATTTTTTTAAATCGTTCATCTTTCAGGAATTTTTTCGCTAAAATAGTCAGATCACGATCAACTGCAAGCAGCGTATTTATTCCTTCGTTGCAGGATTTTTCAAATATTTTATCCAGATGTTTTGTTTTGGGATTGGATTGTTCGATAGGTAAAAATCCCAGATGATACTGGGTTTCGTTATTTATAAAGTTTTCAGCCTGTTGAATGATATTTTTATACATTATTTCTCCGTAAGCGTGATTTTATCGGAAGTATAGATAATTATTGAGTTTTTGTGCTGAAGCAGACACGATGCCGGGATTTCAGGAGAGATCATATTTTTTTTAATCATTTGCAGAGGAATAGTCTGTTCGGGGAAGCATGCTAACAGTAAAATTTTTTCAGCTTTTAAAATTGTCGCCATACCCATAGTTACAGCTTTCTGCGGAACTTTTAGTAAATTATTTCCGGCCGTAAGCTTGGCATTGGTTTTTATTGTCAGTTCGTTTAATTCGACAATACGCGACGGCAGAGCTTTGAATTTTTCAATGGATATACTATCAGCCGGTAAAGGTTCATTAAAGGCAATATGACCGTTAAATCCTATGCCTAACAGCTGAAAATCGAGGTTTCCGGCATCAGCGATATCAGTATCATATTTTTCAGGATTTTTGGCATCAGGGAAAAAAATATTTGAAAATTTAAATTCAAGGTTTGGATTTAAAAGAGAAAAAAAATTATTTTTCATATATAATGCATAGCTTAAGTTATGATTTATATAAATATTATTTCCTTCATTATCAACATATTCGTCAAGATTATATGTTGCCATACCTGAAAGATTTGTTCCGGAATTATTAAACATATCGGCAAGATTACGATAAACTTTTAACATGGTATTTCCGGTAGCCAGTCCAATATTTATTTTATTTTTAATTTTTAAATTTTTAATAATTGTATTAAAAATCAGTTTTGCAGCAATACGGCTCATTTCGTTATAATTTTTTACTTTTTGCCACTTTAAAATATTATTCATTTTATATTATACTTAAATAAGTTTAATAAACTTATTTAAGTATAATATAAAATTTAGGTTTTTTCAAGAAAAATAATTATTTTTATCAAATTTGACAAAATAATTGTAATAATTTATACTATTTATTAAACTTGTTAAATAAATCTATGAAAAAACGTATTATTATGTCTGATATTGCGCGAATGGCCAATGTTTCAAAAAGTACTGTTTCTCTTATATTAAATAATCGTACCGAAGCAAAATTTTCCAAGGAAACCCGCGATAAAGTGTTTCAGTTAGCCTGTCAGCATAATTTCAAACTGCCATATTTAAATACCGATAAAAAAGAAATAATCGGTATTGTAATCAGCAGGCATATAAAAGATTTTTTTAATGATCCATATTATTTAAAAATATATGAATCATTAAATAAATATCTGGAAAAAAATAAATTTTTAACTGTTATTCTTAATTATACACAGTACTTTTCTGAAAACAGCGGGATTACTCCAGGTGAATCAATATACTGCAGGAAACTTGACGGTTTGGTAATCATGGGAACAGTTGCGGATGAATTTATACAGCAACTACTTGATATAAAAATAAAATTTATTTTGGTAAATTTTTCTTCGGAAAAAAGAATAAATTCTGTTTGGTTTGACAACCGGCTTGCTGTAATACAGATTATAGATTTTCTGATTTCTAAAAATCATAAAAATATTGCCTTGTTATATCCGGATTCCGGCGGAATGAATTATCAGCTGCGAACCAGATCCTTTACAGCTTATATGCAGGAAAAAAAATTAAAGGCGTTTTTATTTAAAACCCCTGATAATACCCGAAAAGGCGTATATCATGCTGCAGGTTCTTTTGCCGGGGAAATGAAATATAAAAAGATAACGGCTTTGATTGGAAGCGATGATATAATGGCTTTGGGCGCAATGAAGGCGTTAGAAGATAATAATTTAAAAATTCCGGATGATATAAGTGTTGTCGGTATTGATGATATTCCGGATGCAGAAAAATCATCACCGTCTCTTACAACCATACGGGTTCCGGCGGAAGAAATAGGAGAAATTGCCGGAAAAAAAATTATAGAAATGCTTTTTGAAGAAAAAAATATAATCCAGAAAATTGAACTGGGTACGGAATTGATGATAAGAGAATCATCCGGCCCGGCAAAAGTCAATTAATATTAGTTCAGACGGAAAAGAAAGGTATCTGCTCCGGTTGTTTTTATTTCAATACGATTGATATTCTGATTTTCAACACCGTTGAATAATTCTGTAATTTTTGTATGGTTTTTTTTGAGATTAATAAAAAATTTGCCGCTTTTTCCGGTATGCACAGCCAGCAGCCGTTCGTTTGCAAAAACCGGCAGCGGCTGTTCACTATAGCAGTGGCAGCCGGCTTCATGAGCAATCTGCCGCATTACCTGCTCATTCAGGTTATTGGGACTGCACACATAGCAGGATCGCCACTGGCCCATCTGCACGGTATTAATTCCCGGTGTTTTAAAATGTGTCCCGCAAACTGAATATACATTTTTTTCATCATAAACCCCATTGTTTATTATTCCCGGCGCAAACAACCATAGCACAGTATTACCGGGCTTGAAAACTTTTTCCCTTAAAATAGTCATTTTCTTTTGATCTAGCGAAAATGCATTGCACAAAATATATAGTTTTAACGGTGATAAGTCCATCTTGTTTAAATCGTCAAGGGAAGCAGTTGTATACGGCGTACCGCAAGTAATCAATGATTTGCGGATCGGATTAATGAAATCAATACTGTCAGCACGGGCATCATTTAGATAATACATGCTGTCAGGATCAATTACCATTACAATTTCCGCTGCCGCAGGTGCTTCAATGTGCGATTCTGTATCCCAGATTTTCTTGCATACCTGTATTGTTTCAATAGCTGCTGCGGAGTCATACCAGCCGCCCCACATATCGAAATGCCAGCAGGAGCATTGATGAATCAGATTATAGGCAAAATCACGTTTGAGACCGGCTTTAACCGCCTGTTCATTATCCCACTCAATAGTTCGTCCGCATATGGAAACCGGCGCATTAGTGCCCGGCGCAGGCGGGAAACGGCTGGTAAAGGTGGTGGTATCATTGGAATTAAGAATTCTTTTTCCGCGTGAGCGTAATGTTTCAAGGGGAATCATGGAAAAGGGAGCAGATCCCATGTGCCGTTCTTTATAGGAAATCGGCTCCAGCGCAAAATCAAGTTCCGCCAGATTAAAAATACGTTCATATTCCAGATGCCCCCAGGAACTGTAACAGAGCGGCCACAGATCAAGCATATACCCGAAACAAATTCCGAGTTCTGTGTTGCCGGTCATGACTTCTTTGGCTTTTTTAATGAACAGCTCGACTGCATCGGCAACCTGCTGGCTGTTAAACCGCCAATAGTCGAGGGCCAAACTATTTTTTTGCGGTGTGCGCAGCAGCCCGGCCGGTTTATTGATCAGACCCCAGTATTCACGGTGCGGATCATTTTTACTATTATGATTTTCCAGTAAATCCCATTCCTCACTGCCTTCGTACCGCTCGGAAAAAGCAGGTATATCTTGGGGAATTGCCTCGCCTTTTTTCTGCATATACTGCTGAAAGGCGTGCAAGCGGGTGATGCTCTCTGCGCCGCAGGAAGTATCGAACCACTCGGTTGTTTGTCCGCCTCCCAGGCAATAGGCAATTATTCTGTGCGGGTGAGTTTTATTGACATGAGCAATAAGAGCCTGTAAATAATGAACTATATCCTCCCGCCAATCTTCCAGAGATGCAACCCTTCCCAATTCCAAAAAAGTATCAAATCTTGTGCCGCGGATTCCCCGCCTTTGCCACCAGGCCGGAGGATTTAGATCTATAAAACAGATCAGTTTGGCATCAGGTACTGATTCGATAATATCCTGTACGTTTTTGTCAAGGAGGGAGAAATTGTAGGTTCTTTCCCATATCCAGGTCGGCTGGGATTTTGTATACGGTTCACCCATGAAATTGTTGTTATTGGAAACCATAAATGTAAAGGTATCTACGCCTATTTTTCTGATTTTTTTCATTGTTTCCGGTTCCAGATTAAAAGAACGGTAACCGAAATAGCGGTTTTTAATAATTTTCATTATTTATTTCCAGTTTTTAAGAAAAGCCTGTTTTATCACTTTTGCCCGTTCGGTTTCATAAGCTACCGGTTCAGGCGCTGGCATTGATTTAATCCAGAATTTCTCATCATGCTCAATGCTCCATCCATGGAACTCACGAAAAGCATGAAATGACCATGACCAGTTATATTTTTCAAAGATATCAATAACATTCTTGATCCATAAAACTGCATCCTCCTTAGGAGCCCATCTGATTACGCTGAATTCACCGATATAAACCGGAACTTTCCATTTTTTCTGGAAATCAATTACCGGTTTCAGCGATACTTCAAGCCGGTCTTTATTCCATTCTACATTATTGATTTTTGATGGATATTTAACATTGATTTTACTCATGGCTTCCAGCAGATCGGTATTTTTTATTTCAGCCACTCCCTGATGGGTAAATTCTTTAGGATGATAAAAATGGCAGCTGTAAATAATACGGGGATCCGGAAGCGGTACTAATTCCTGCATTTCGGAAGATCTGGTTCCCGGAATATCTTCGTATATCATCCATCTGCCGCCGGGCCCGGGTTCAAATATTATCCATGTTTCACTGTCAATTTTTCTTATAGCTTTCATAACATTTATTGCAATCATCCTCCAATCTTTCGGAGCCTGCGGGAGCTCGCTTCTGTTCAGCGGTTCATTTAACAGATCATAGCCCCAGATTGTGTCTTTATAAGGTAAAAGCTTTTTTGCAGTTTCTGACCAGAAACTGCATAATCTGTTTTCAAAATCAGCAGTTTTCCATTGTTCATCTTTTGAAATATCAGTATATACCGTATCGTGTAAATCAATCACAACTTTTATATCCGCTTTTTTAGCCAGCAGCACATTTGTTACTAATTCATCTAAAAAACCCGGCAGGGCTGTGGAAAAATCTAAATTCAATAATTTAGCTCTTTTCGCCGGGAAGACCTGCAGACGTATTACATTAGCGCCGAATTTTTTAGCGTCTGAAAAATAATTACTATTTGTCAATCCAGCGGCGCCGCAGGACATGAATCCCCGGACGATAGCGGGGGAGGGAGCTAAAGACGGAAATTGTTTCGTCGTGGTATCTTTGGGCGCAGCATTTTCAACAGCAGCCGGTTTATTTTTTTCCATATCAGCGGCGGCGCTGATACTGACCTGTTTTATTCTGGCCTGCGCGGCGTTGCCGTCTACCTGGATAGCAAGATATATTTTACCGCCGGTAAAATCAAAGTCAAGACTGCCGGTTTTAAAATCATCACCGTGCAAATCAAGCTTGAACAGCGCTTTCCAGGTGTCGCTGATGATTTTTACCTGTAATTTGCCCGATCCGGTAGCGGAAAGATTATATTTTCCGGCAGCCAGTTCCAGGCTGCGAAATATTTTTGAATCCCAGTCAGAAGCCTGAATTTCAAGAAAATCTTCTGTACACTTTACTGCAGCCCCCTTGGTTACACTCCATCCATGCATGGCATCTTCTCCTGAAAATGAAAAAGAACCGGTGTCTTCTGTTTCTGAAAACCCGAAATAATTAAATAATAAAATAAATACCGTAATGATTTTTTTTAAAATTTTCATAATTTTTATCCTTTTAAATTAATTTTAATTTTTTCAGAGTCTGTTGGCAGTACTCTGTTTTGTAAAAATATAACAGCGCCATATTTTTTAATAATAATATTATATCAGATGATTCATTTTGCTTTTTATAGAAAAAAGCAATAGTAAATTTATCAAGCATGATTGTCAATCCATTCGTCATCAAATCGACCATCGCGATAAATAACATGTCCATCCAGCTCAATTACCGGATCGTGAATATCAAAATCACAGTGAGCTTTGGCATGTATGATCTCTTTTCGTTCACTGGTGTTATTCCCCAGGGCTATATGAAAACTCCTGGAATGATGCGAACCGTCGTCCCACATGCGCCACTGGTATTCATCACTGATGTCCGCGGTCGTGGTGACAATGCCGATTTCGTCTACCTGATCGGCCAGCACTTCTGTTTTATGCAGGAATTCTTCCAGCCGCGCCTTATGCAGAGGAGCAGCGGAATAATCGACTACTTTACCGTCCTTTATTTCCAGACGGATCGGTTCCATGCCGATCTCCCGCTGGCCGAACTGGTCACGGCGTACTCCGCCGCCGGAAATATAGCCTGTAGCCGCGCCGTCAATAACCGCTACGCCGTTAACTGTACCGCTGTTAGGGATGATGGCTACTTCTCCAAAAAAAGGCACAATAGCCAGAACCTCGTAAATCGCTGCCATATTTTTTTCTCCGACTTTACAGATAAGGTCTGTTCCCTTGGCGGTCGTGAAATGAAGGATTTTTGCTTTCTTGATCAAATCCCGTATTTTCACTGTGCGCCGGCGCATGGCCATTATCTCTTCAAAGTCAAAATCCCATTCCCAGATATTTCTCGCCCACAAGGCAAAGCAGCGCGCCTGGCCGGTGAGTATGCCGTCCATTTCTTTGGCACTGCCGAGAATCTTGGCAAATCCCAGGCAGGTGGTGACACAGATATCCGAGGCCTGAGCCGCCGCTTTCAAGGCCGGGATCGGTTCAAAATCAACAGGGGTAAACCTGCTTATGCCGTAAGCGGAAACATCGACTACGAAAGGCTTCAGTCCCAGTTTTTTCGCGCAGACACTCAATAAGTCGGTCTCCGAACGGGTACCTTCATCACCTACGATCATCATGGTTTCTCCCGCTTTACCGTTGCAGATGCGGGTAATAAAAAACTCCGCGTTTAGTAAACCTCGTTTTGTAAATGCCATGTAATCCATGATGACTCCCTGGAAAATTTATTTGTAAGAGACTACGCCAGTATATAATACTGTTTTCTGTCCACAAGGCGGACTCGAAACGCGCCGAGGCTCCCAGAAAACAGTATTATATACTTGTGTAATCAGACAAAAAATAAT
>Ga0154543_1129_pt1 | contig 10703 bp, 9 predicted proteins | sample RifGroF1_FD_105686 | JGI IMG/M metagenome (GOLD analysis project Ga0154543, IMG submission 105686) | Spirochaetes bacterium GWF1_41_5
ATTTTTTCTTAAAGCGCGAATTACAGCTTTTTTTACCATCATATCCCGTATAACCGGCCTGGTGCGTTCCATGCTGCTTGCGCATTTTTTGGGAACCAGCCATGCGGGTGATGCTTTTGTCATTGCTTTCATGATTCCCAATCTGCTGCGGCGTCTGTTTGCCGAAGGCGCTCTGACCTCGGCTTTTATTCCGGTATTTACGGAAATATCCGGCCGTACCGGCGAAAGCAGCCGGGAAAATCAAAAAAAATTTTTTTCCCAGGTTTTTACGGTTTTGATCCTGGCAGTCGGCATAGTATCTGTCCTGGGAGTAATTGCCGGGCCTTTGCTTATTAATGTTTTTTATTTTTTTTCCGGAGCCGATGCCGCATATATAAACACGGCTTCTAATTTGCTGCGCATCATGTTTCCCTATCTGTTTTTTATTTCATTGGCGGCTCTGGTTCAGGCTGTGCTGAATTCGCACGGCAATTTCAGTGTCCCGGCCTTTACGCCTGTGCTTTTAAATGCCAGCATGATAGTTTCGGTATTTATTTTAAAAAATATTTTTGCATTGCCGGCCTATGCTTTTTCCTGCGGGGTGTTAGCCGGCGGCATTCTGCAGCTGGCTTTTCAGATTCCCTGGCTATTGCGCCTGGGTTACCGCTTTGCCCCGCGCATTAATTTTCAAGATCCGGCTTTGCGCAAAATGTTTTATCTTATGCTGCCGGTGGTGTTTTCAGCAGGTATTTATCAGATAAATATTATGCTGCTTGATCCGATTGCCCTTTCTCTGGGCGAAGGCGCAGCCAGCAGCCTTAATTTTTCCACGCGTCTGCAGGAGCTCCCGCTCGGGGTTTTTGCAGTTTCCATTTCTACAGTCGCATTGCCGCTTTTTTCCCGGCATACTGCTGAAAAAAAATGGGAAGAACTCGGGCGTGATCTGCTGTATGCGCTCCGTCTGATTTTTATTCTGTTCATACCGGCAGTGATCTTTACCTTTCTGCTTAACCGCGAAATCATTACGGCTGTTTATTATTCCGGTAATTTCCGCGAACGCTCCCTGGAACTGACCTCCGCCTGCCTGCTTTATCATATAGCCGGAGCGCTCTTTGTCGCCATGTACCGGGTAATACAGCCTATTTACTATTCCCTGCAGGATACCAAAACTCCGGTAAAGATTGCAGGCAGTCTGCTGTTTGTTAACCTGGCCATGGCTCTGCTTTTTTCCAGGATTTTTAACATGAATGCTCCCGGTATTGCCCTGGCTTCCTGCCTCAATGCCTTTTTTTATTTCTTCCTGCTATTCTTTTTTTTACGGAAAAAAATTCCGGTATTTTCGCCGGCGCCCTTGCTGGTTTCCCTGCTTGCGGTCTGCTCTGCCATGCTGCTTCCCGGGTTGGCTATTTGGACTGTAAAAAATTATTTTCCTGAAAATTTATTTATCAGGGTTATTTCCGGATTCGGACTTTCAGAAATTTATATAGTGAAAATACGGGCAATAATCAAGCTGTTAGGCGGCGGATTATTTTTGCTGCCGGTTTATATTGGCGGTATCAGACAGCTGAATAAAAAGCATATTCAGTCTGAAACCGGGAATGTTTTTTAATCAGTAACTATACCATATTTTATATCAGCCCTGAATTAGAGCATAGGTGGTAAACCGTAAGTAGAATTGTACTTACTCGGATTTTAAAAATAATAATTAAAATTTTAAAAAATAACACGAAGTTCACAAAGAAACACGAAGAAATCTTGAAATAACAAGATTTCTTAACTATTTATAATATTCTCTTCGTGTTAAAAATTGTAAAATCTGAGTGGATACGTAGAATTTAAGTAGAATTATGGAAACAATGTTTTTAGCAGGCACGGGCGGTAATTATTTTATTCCTTATGAATGGTGTTGTGCCCGGCCGAGTCAGCCTCTTCATTGAAATTTTCAAGTTTATAACCGTCTGCCGCGGAAGGATCTTCTTTTAAAACCTGGATACGCCGTTCATAGTCTTTGAGTTTTTTGGAAATAAATTTTGAAATTTTTACAGCGCGTTCAAATTTTTCAAAAGCGTCGTCAAGGCCGATATTGCCGTTTTCCAGCTCTTCCACGGATGTTTCCAGCCGGGAGAGGGCTTTTTCCACGGTAATTTCTTTTTTAATTTTTTCCATGCCTATAATTTTCCCATGAATAGTGATTTTATGGAATGGTATTCGTGTTTTCCGCAGGCAGCCTGCAGCATATACGGTGCGGTTTTTTTCATGGCACCCAGATATTCTTTTATGGTTCCGCGTATATCCCACTGGGCAAAAAGATTGAGACGTTCCATGGCAATGGCGTAAACCTGCCTGATATTGGCAGCCAGCAGAACACGGCGCCGGTGAGCATTGGTAAGGACATAAGGCAGGGCGCAAGCGGGGACACCGGCTTTCTCAAGGCGGAAATAAAAATCACCGGTTTTCAGCATCAGTTTTTCAAATTCATTTTTTTTCCCGATTCCGGCAACAGACGGCGGAATGGTGAAATGCAGATGCGGGGAATAAGCCTGGCAGATTATGGTATTCATGCGGTGTCTTTTAATCTGGGCAAAACAGGAAGCTGATACTGTAAGTTCGCATACCGTATTCTGAATCTCGAATTCACGGGGCAGGGGATCAAAATGATCTTTATATTGCAGACTTAAACCCAGCAGTTTTTTTTGAAAGGCCGGAGTAAAATTACCGGCTAAAGACAAACAGGTTTTATAGTCTAGAGACCCGGATGAGAAAAGAAATGCCGCCGGAATGGAAATATCGGGTTTAAGTCCTGAAAAAACACAGGCCGGTTTTGTTTTGCCCGGTTTATTTTTGCGTAATAAACCGGCAAAAAAATCTTTTATTTCCGAATAAGTATTTTTATAATAGTCGCTTTCATCAAGATATTTAATAATGGAAGGCGCCAGGCCGTAAGCTAAATTATATAATTTTTCTCCTGCGTCTTTTTCTTCAGTCAGTCCGGAAGAGCGCAGGCGGGTAACCAGTTGTTCCAAATTTCTGCCGTTAATTGTAAGCCCCAGCTGGGCATGAGCCGAAAGCGGCAGGGCATAGCGCGCGTCTTCTTTAGCCAGACCCTCTATAACCTGTTTTTTTTTAGCATCGTTTTGCAGAATACCCATGGCCTGAAAAAAGTCATCAGGAGTGTTTTCCGTATGCCATTTTTCCAGTTCCGGTAAAACCGAGAAATAAAAGGCGTATTGATCTTTTTCAACCAGGCTGCGGTATGCGTTTTCAAAACCCGCATTGATTATTTCCGCAGGAACCGTATATTCTGCCGCAAGCGTAATATAACGCTGGGATTTTTCCGTATAACTGCAAAGACGCGAGCGCTCAATTTGTTCTACGGCCAGGCGGGAAATACCTAGCAAATCAAAATTAAAACAGGCATGTTCGGCAATGGAGCGGTGCCCCATGGTAAAAATAATGGCCTGATTGGATTTTCGGGCTGCTGATAAATCGGTACGGGCAGCTTCTCTTAATTTACCGATAGGACGCGGATCGCGGGAAATGCGCGCATAGGATGCGGAAATAGTTTCAGGTGTAAGCGATTTAAGAGCAGACAGGGCGCCGGATACATCGGGAACGGATTTTTCCAGGTCTTGAATTGCCTGGTTCAAGGCATCAAGGTCAATATTGTATCCGGCAAGTGTAATCTGCATTTGTTTAACCGGCGTATTTGGCTGCCAGATCGCCGATTTCTCTGGTGCCTGTTCCCATTTTTCCGGCACTCATGGATTTCATGTGTCCGGAAATGGTTTTTTGTACTGCCTGTTCAATGCGGGATGCCGCCCTAATTTCGCCAAGGGTTTCAAGCAGCATGGAACCGGCCATAATACAGGCCAGAGGGTTGACAACATTCTGCCCGGTATATTTGGGAGCAGAACCTCCGATTGGTTCGAACATAGAAACGCCTTCGGGGTTAATATTGCCTCCGGCTGCTATTCCCATGCCTCCCTGGGTTATTGCTCCCAAATCGGTGATAATATCTCCGAATAAATTACCGGTAACAATTACGTCAAACCATTCCGGATTTTTTATCATCCACATGCAGGTAGCGTCAACATGGTAATAGTCTCGTTTAATGCCGGGAAATTCCGCCCCGATCTCATGAAAAGCGCGCTCCCAGAGATCATAGACAAAAGTAAGCACATTGGTTTTTCCGCAGAGCGCTAAGGTATTTTTTTTGGCGCGTTTTTTGGTGAGATTAAAGGCATAGCGCAGACAGCGCTCCACCTGAAAGCGGTTATAGACCATTTCCTGAACTGCTATTTCATGGGGAGTTCCTTTCATGGAAATTCCGCCGAGGCCGGTGTAGATTCCGCCGGTGTTTTCGCGGACTACCACATAATCAATATGCTCCGGAGTTTTATCTTTTATAGGAGTTTCCACTCCCGGGTAAAGTTTTATCGGCCGCAGATTAATGTATTGATCAAGCTCAAAGCGCAGTTTCAGTAAAATGCCTTTTTCCAGAATTCCCGGTTTGACCTGCGGGTGCCCGATAGCTCCCAGGTAAATGGCATTGAATTTTTTCAGTTCCGGGATGATTGATTCCGGAAGGACTTCGCCGGTACGCAGATAGCGCTCGCCTCCGATGTCGTAATTTACCAGTTCGATGGAGATTTTTTCCGCCTGGCAGGCTGCTTTTAAAACTTTGACTCCCTCGGCCATTACTTCCGGGCCCGTGCCGTCTCCGCCAATCACTGCAATTTTGTACATTGTTTTCTCCTATTGTAGTTTTGCCGTATCAAGCCGGCTGATTTCATTTTTATTGTTGTCAAGAATACTTATAAAAAGCTGGCTGTTATTATACTGCAGACCGGCTGCTTCAGGAGCAAGCACGTACCACAGCAGTTTTCTGGTTTGCGGTTTGTAATATACCAGACGTTTCTGGTTTTCGCTGTAATCAAGAAAAAAGAGCGTTTGATCATGCACCCAGTAAAAAGCGGAAAGAAAATTGTGTTTTACAATAAATTCAAGTTTGTCGGGATACACAAGAGTTTCGTTAACTTTCAGGAAATCGCTTTTATATTCTTCAGGCGCGGCCGGAGGTATCCAGACTTTAAAAGCCACGTATTTATAATTTTCCGACCAGGTATAATGGGTGCCGTTATACATTTCAATTTTATTTTTACTGTAGATTTCCACCCGCTCCACCACATTGAAATCCGGACGCACTCTTACACTGTATCCCAGATAGTAGGAATCGAACCATCTTAAATCTTCAATACCGATAAAATTTCCGTACTGCGGAATGCAGAATTTATTCAGGATATTGCCGGTAAAATCAATGATAAAAAGCTCGAATTTTTCCGGGCAATTTACCGATCTGCAGTACAGGGCAATGCGGTTTCCTGCTGAGTTGCTTTTGGCTTCTTCGATTTTTCCCGGAGCTGTAAAAATTGATTTATTGCCGTCAGAAGCTTTAATAATCAGTTCGCAGTCTTTGGTCATGAAAGCCGACAGGCAGACCGGAATGATAATTAGCAGGATAAAAAAAAATTTCATTTATTTTTTTTATTGACAATTCCCCTGACTTTCAGCGGCAGGGTAAAAAGGTTGATAAAGCCCATGGCATCCTGCTGATTATAAATTTCATCTTCGTTGAAGGTGGCAAGCTCGGGATCGTAAAGAGAGCGTTCGGCTTTTCTGCCGGTAACCTGGCAGGCGCCTTTAAAGAGTTTGAGACGCACAGTGCCTGTAACATTTTTCTGGGTATAATCAATAAATGCATCAATAGCTTCTTTAAAAGGCGAAAACCATAATCCGTTGTAGGTAAGTTCGGCATATTTGTCTCCAAGCTGACATTTGGCCGCAAGCGTGTCTTTATCGAGCGTGATAGATTCCAGTGCTTCATGAGCTTCCATGAGCAGGCTTGCCCCGGGCGTTTCATATACGCCGCGCGATTTCATGCCTACCAGCCGATCTTCAACAATATCAACCCGGCCGATTCCATGACGGCCGCCGATTTCATTGGCTTTAAGCAGCAAGTCAACCGGCTTTAAATTTTTACCGTTTATTCTGCAGGGTTCTCCGTTTTTAAAGGTTATTTCCATATATTCAGGAGTTTCCGGCGCTTTTTCGGGGGAAACCGTAAGTTTAAACATATCTTCCGGCGGTTCGTAATACGGATCTTCGAGTACTCCGCCTTCATAGCTTATATGCATTATATTGCGGTCTGAAGAATAGGGTTTGGATTTGCTTACCGGTACCGGAATATTGTTTTTTTCTGCGTAATCAATAAGCATATCGCGGCTTTTTAAATTCCATTCTCTCCAGGGTGCAATAATTTTCATATGAGGGGTAAACTGTTTAAATACAGCTTCAAATCTTACCTGATCGTTACCTTTGCCGGTAGCGCCGTGCGCTACTGCCTGGGCTTTTTCTTTAATGGCGATATCCGCCATTGCCTTGGCAATAAAAGGCCGGGCAATTGAAGTACCAAGCAGATATTTGCGCTGATAACGGGCATTGGCCTTAATCAGGCGGAAAATTCCGTTTTTAACAAAATCGCCGCGCAGGTCCTGAATATATATTTTTGATGCCCCGGTTTTCAGGGCTTTTTCTTTAAGGCCGTCAAGCTCGCTGTCAAGACCGACATTTCCGGTAAAAGCGATAATCTCTGCTTTATAGGTTTTTTTCAACCAATGTAAAATAATCGAGGTATCAAGCCCGCCGGAATATGCCAGAACAATTTTCATAAAAATCCCTTGCTTTTTAAATTATGCAGATTTTACAATATTATAAAGTATTTTTCAAATCTCACAGATTTTCACTTTTTAAAAAAAGAAAAGCGGAATTTTGTGAGATAAATACTTCCATAACAAAACAAAAAAGAAGGAGTTTTTATGCTCAATAATATATGGGTATGATTTTATTTCTTGGGTACGCGTCTATTTTTAATCTGCGGAAAATTCTTGATAACATGGTGCATACTCTTTTTTTCTCTCACCGTGCAATTTTATTTCTATTATATAGAAAAAGCGGGCTTTATTGTTTTATTTACCCAAGAAATAAATTTGCACACCCAATATGTTGACAAAATGTATGGTCTGAATTATAATGAAGAAGTAAAATGTGGGGATGCTTTGGGTTCGACGGCAGGAATGCATGTATAGGGAGCATGCCGTGAGGCGACACGTTAAATAGCCAACAACAATAAATGCTAATGACGAATTAGCTCTTGCTGCTTAATTAAAAGCAGCCGTTTCAGCGGGGGGCGCCTGCAGTTTCCGCCGAAACGTTAACCCTGCGGGATAGTCCGCTGCATTCCTCTAACAGCGGGCGAAATAAACAGAGGATATACCGCAGCAGGCAGGCTGTCCGGCCCTGCAGCGAAGAACTCCCCCAAACGGGCAGCTGAGCATGGAGAGCCCTGTGCATTCATCTTGTCGGACGCGGGTTCAATTCCCGCCATCTCCATTTTTTTCTGCTTTCTCATCTGTTTCATCTTCATAATCTTCGTCAAGTCTTCTATGCAGGGTTTTACGGCCAATCTGCAGAATTCTTGCTGCTTCGGTTTTATTTCCCCGGCAATATTTAATTGTATCTTCAATTATTTTTATTTCGGCGTCTTTCATCGGCAGGGCGTAGGGTATACGGATAAATTCTTCATGAAAATCAAATTTTCTGAACTGGGCCGGAAGCTCTTTAGGTGTTATACGCTCTTCGGCAGCCATAACTACCATACGCTCGACAATATTAATCAGTTCGCGAACATTTCCCGGCCATTCATAATTTCCGAGGGCATTGTAAACTCCGGATGAAACGGAAATATTTTTATTGTTTTCTTCTGAAAATTTTTCAAAATAATATCTGGCAATGGATTCTATATCCGACTTGCGTTCCCGCAGCGGGGGCAGGGTCAGGGTAACAACATTCAGGCGATAATACAGATCCTCGCGGAAATTTCCTTTTTTTACTTCTTCCTCAAGGTTTTTATTGGTAGCAGCTATTATTCTTACATCTACCGGGATGGTTTTGGAGGAACCGACGCGCTCGATCTGTTTTTCCTGGATTACGCGCAGCAGTTTAACCTGCAGGTCTTTTGCCAGTTCTCCGATTTCATCCAGAAAAATCGTGCCTTGGCTGGCTGCTTCAAAACGGCCGATTTTTTCTTCAGAAGCTCCGGTAAAGGCTCCCTTTTCATGCCCGAATAATTCGCTTTCCAGCAGGGTAGGCGAAAGAGCGGAAATATTGATTTTAATCAGCGGAAGATTTTTCCCCCGGCAGTATAATTCATGTATGGCATTGCAGATCAGTTCTTTACCGGTACCGCTTTCACCAAGCAGCAGGACACTTGATTTGGCCGGGGCAATCAGGCGGATTTGTTCAAAAATTTTTTTCATCTCACGGCTGCTGCCGATAATCTTGGAAAAAACCTGCTGCTCGGCAATTTGAGCCGACAATTTCCGGTTTTCATTAATTAGTTTTTTCTGATTAAGCGCCCTTTCAATTATCAGTTCGAGTTTGTTGAGATTGAACGGTTTGGTAAGAAAATCATAGGCGCCCCTGCGCATGGCATCAACGGCGTTTTCAATGGTGCCATGGCCGGTAAGCATAATAACCGGGGTTTCCGGAAATTCCTTAAGAATTTTATCAAGTAGTTCAAAACCGTCGGTCTCGGGCATGCGCAGGTCAGTGATAACAAGATCTATTTTTTCAGATAAAAAAATTTTATAGCCGTCTTTGCCGTTTTCAGCTGTGAAGATATTATAAAAGGAAAGCGCTTTTTTCAGGCCCTCGCGGATATTTTTTTCATCGTCTATTATCAGAATTGAGTATGTTGTTTCTTTCAAGGTCATTTTATAAATCTTCCTGTATTAAATATAACATTATAATAAAAAAAAATGTATTCCTCAGTGGTCTCAGGGTATGATTTTTTTTCTTGGGTATGCGTCTATCCCGATCAGCAATGATTTTGTCCGCTTTGTTTCTGACAAAACGGACAAAATCTGGCTTTTGGGAATACCCAGCAGGACTTGCCCAGAGCTTGCGAAGGGCAAGATCATTGCTTTGCGGTATATATTTAGTCTGCAGAAAATGCTTGAAAGACATGGGGCATACTCTTTTTTTCTCCCACCGTGCAAATTTATTTCTATTGTAAAGAAAAAACGGGCTTTATTGTTTTATTTACCCAAGAAATAAATTTGCACCCAATCGCGATATGAATTTTTATTCTAAACATTATATACTTCAAACACGGCAGGCGAGTTTTTACAGCCGGCAGGAGGATGAAAATGTCTTTTAAAAATACCGGTTTTTTTTTATTTTTTATAATATTTTCTGCTTTTTCATGTAAACATTTTGTTGTACGTGCAGCTAAAACCGGAAAACCGCAGCAGAATGCAGGTATTGGAATTATAATAAAAGGTAAAGTATTTTCCCGCAGTATAGCCGAATTCATGTGCGCCGGACTTTCCGGCGCCGGTCTCAGACCCAAAACCATTAATCCCGATGAACTGCTGCCTCCGGAAATCCGCGACAGTATCAATCCCGACTACCGTTACTCTTTTTTAGAATCATTAATTATGTCCATGTACGGTTCAGACGGCGCTGTCAAGGGAAACCGCGATGTGCTTATGCAGATGTTAGCTGTTAACAATCTTACCGAAAGCAACATGCGTCTTGAAGAACTGGCCAAATTGATTAATCAATTCAGGGATAAATGGGAAATCGAATATATCATGACCATTGAACAGCGGAATAAACTTTGTTATACCGTGCGGGTAACAGAGCTGAAAACAAAATCTCTTATATTTATCTACTATATTGACGCCAATAAAAGGGGCTGGAAAGAAAAAATCACAATTCCACCCGAGAGTATAGGACTGTCCGTATCGTCTGCGCGTAAAGGCAGCAGGGAATATCTGGAAATCCAGTTTTGTGAATATATTGCCGGTCTGTTAAAATAGAGAGGGCATATGAAACTATTTATATTTTTTGTTATATTAACTTTTTTCCTGGCCTGGGGTGAAGAGAATTTAACCAATGAATTTATAGAATTGACCTGGAAGCAAAAAACCGGAAACCGCGCAAGGAATTCGCCCCCCGGCCCGAGGCGTATTAAAAATAATGATTTTTTCCGGCAAAAACGCATAGTCAGAGAGTCCGATATTAAATTGGAAAAACCGAAACCCCAGGCCGAAATTTCCGCCGGCCTGCTTTTACCCGTCAGTTATATTGCTGCAACGCGTGTTAATATAGATGCAGCCGTGTTTTTTCCGGTAAAAAATTTTTTTTATTTAGGCGCTGATTTGGGAGCCGGTTACGCCGGTTTTCAGAGCGGGATATATCGGGTATCAATGCTTTGTCCCTATCTGCACGCCGATATCCGTATGGTACTTGATTCTGCATTGCCTTTTGATCCGTTTGTCCAGCTTGGAGCAGGAATCTCCGGAGCATCAGCCCGGCTGAAGACAACCGGATCTTCTCTGCAGTACAGTTTAACTGCTCCTGAATTTCAGATCGGCGCAGGCGGGAAAATTCAGGCGTCGCTTGATTATTCGCTGTTTTTTTTAATAATGGGGAATATCACTCTGCGGGGCTTTTCTTTCAGCGACAGCGGGCAGGATTTTTTATCAGGCACCGGTATTTACCTGAAAGCCGGTTTGATATTATAAAACACCCTGCGCCAAGAGCATCAGTGCTTTGCGCTGCCCGCAGGGCAGCAAAGCTGGCGGTAGTTTATAATCTGC
>Ga0154543_1070_pt3 | contig 10668 bp, 8 predicted proteins | sample RifGroF1_FD_105686 | JGI IMG/M metagenome (GOLD analysis project Ga0154543, IMG submission 105686) | Spirochaetes bacterium GWF1_41_5
CCGGCAGGTCAATTTCCGGCGGAGTATAATCGAGCGCAGTTTCGGTCAGATCTGATGAATTGAGTATATTATCCAGTTCTTCGTTGGAAAGCGCTATTGATTCATCATCGGAGATGTTTTCGGGTTTTGACATATTTACTCTGTATTAAAATAATATACCGCTATCAATAATATCGGCTGCTGCGGGTATAATTTTTACGTTCTTTTGTATAATTTATTATATTAATTTCATAGCCTGAAATATTGGTTTTTTCGGTTTCCGGGTCAATGATATAACCGTATTTAAGCCCGCCGCAGGTTTCAATTGCCTCCCCGATGGTTGTTTTTTCAGTAAATCTGAATATTCCGGGATTTTTAACCGGCCCGTGTACAAAAACTTCACGGTATTTTTCGTGTTCCGTATTTACCGCTGACAAGTCATTTACCGGGAAAAAATTGCGCCGGATAAAAGCAGCAGCGCAGGCTGCAAGAAGCAGCATGGCGATTTTCTGTAAGACAGCTTTTTTGGTACGCAGCCAGTTTTTCAGCATTTTCAGCAAGCTTTATTTTTTTTATAATCTTGTGTACAATACATTATGATTGATCTTCCGGTTGTCATTATAAAGAAAAATATCCTTTTTTGCAAGTTAAAATTATGCATATTCTGATTGTGGGCTCCGGCGCAGCCGGTTTGATGAGCGCCATTAAAGCCGCTGAAAATAATTTTGAAGTAACCCTGGTTACCAAAGCGGCTGATATCAACAACTCGGCATCGGCCTGCGCCCAGGGCGGAATTGCCGGTCTGGGAATTAACGACTCCCAAGAAAAATTTTATAAAGATATTATGCGCGCTACTGCCGGATTGGCCCGCCCGGAAGCAGTAAAAATACTTGTTTCCGAAGGGCCCAAAATAATTAAAAATGAACTTCTGAAAAAAATAAAAACCGGTTTTACTACCGGTAAAAACAGCCTGCCGGCATATACGCGCGAAGCTGCTCATTCGGCGCGAAGAATACTCTACAGCGGCGATCAAACCGGCGATGTAATTATAAAAAGCCTGGCAGCCTATGCTGTTCAACTGAAAAATATAAAAATAATAACAGATTGTATTGCCGTTGATCTCATTACCATACCTCACAATTCATCCAATCCTCTCTCTATTTACCGGCGGCCTTTTTGTTTGGGCGCCTATCTTTTTTCCAGCAAAAAACGCAAAATTACAAGCTGCCTGGCTGACCGGGTTATTTTAGCCGCCGGCGGCATAGGACAGATATACAAATACACTACCAACCCGGAAATTTCCACCGGCGACGGAATTGCCATGGCTTACCGGGCAGGCGCCAGAATAATCAACATGGAATTTACGCAGTTCCATCCCACAGCTATGTCCATCAAGGGAAGTTCATGTTTTCTTATATCCGAAGCGGTAAGGGGCGAAGGAGGAATTCTTGTCAATTCCCGGGGCAGGGATTTTACCAGAAAGTACGACCACCGCGGCTCGCTTGCTCCGCGCGATATTGTTACCAGAGCCGTTATCTCGGAGCTTGAACACAGCAGTGAAGATACGGTATATCTTTCGCTGGAAAAGATTCCTCCCGATATCATCCGCAAGCGCTTCCCCAATATCATGAAAAAATGCCTGGAATTTAAAATTGATCCGGTGAAAGATCCGATACCGGTTATGCCCGCTTTTCACTTTCTCTGCGGCGGTATTTTAACCGATTTATGGGGAGCTGCAACCCTGCCCAATCTTTATGCAGTCGGAGAATGCGCCTGTACAGGGGTTCATGGCGCCAACCGCCTGGCTTCCACTTCCCTGCTGGAATGTCTGACCTTTGCCTGCCGGGCCGTTGAGCATATTAAAAACAACCCGGTCACAGCATATACGGCCGAAGGTAAAGAGGTGCGTCCGTGGCTTAATACCGGAACAGTAAATTTACCCGACCCGGTGCTGCTCAGACAGGATTGGGCAACTCTTAAATCCATAATGTGGAATTATGTCGGAATAATCCGTACCCGGAAAAGATTAAACCGTGCACTCAACGATCTGCGTAATTTACAGAAAGAAGTAGATAATTTTTACCGCAATACGGCGCCGCATGAAAAAATTCTGGAACTGCGCAACGCCATTCAGACATCCATCCTGGTTGCTTCCGCCGCAGCAAAAAACGATCATTCAACAGGCTGTCATTATAAAAAAAATGATCAATAAAATCTGCGCACTTTTCCTGTTAGCCGGAATCCTTTATCCGGGTGCAGAAAATTTCAGGGTCGGCGCGGGTTTATCCTATACCTTTTCTCCGGCTGCGGAAAAACGCCGACCCGATTATTCTTTTTTGTCCGGCGAAGACAAGCTTGATTTTATTCCCGGTACCAATTCTGAAAAATATGAAAAAAACGATTATTTTTTTATTGCCTTTCCATATTATTCATTTTATCTGTGTACGGAATACCGCCGCAACCGGGGTGTGTTTTCATTGTTTACCGGCATAGACCGTTATTCATATACCCGAAACGGAAATGCGGATTTTTTTATTCGCAATAAATTAAATTCCATTACCGGTATTTTATCCATGGAACGCAGGGATACGGTCAGGGGATACGGGTATTCCCTCGGATTAGGTGCGGAATTTTCCAATCCGGCGCGGAACTTTATGCGGATTTTCCCTTTTGTCGGGATCAAGTCCGCGGTTTCCGTTATTCCGGCCTTATCCGCCCAGAGCCGGATAAAAATAATCAAACAAAATACCGGAGTGTCTGCCTACAGCGGTGAAACCGGTGACCTGTTGGGGGCAGATCTGTATGATATTTATGAATCTTCAGATTATTATTTTAAATTCGGCCTGAATCTTGAAGCCCGGGCAGGGCTGGAATATTTTTTAAAAAACCGGATTTCCGGCCGGCTGGGTATATATTACCGGCAGCATATTTATTTTATCAATTACCGGCAGGATTATAAAAGAAACAGCGTAACTTATTATGATTACGATCAAAACGAGGGGTTGGTTCCCAGATCATCGGAAAGTTACAGATTTTTAAACCGTATCATGCAGCAAATCAGACATAATCCCGGCCCCGGTGTTACTGTGGAAATAAACGTATCTCTTTAATATTTATGAGCGCCGCATCAGCAATAACTCTGTTAAATAAAAAATCAGCTGAACATATCCGCACTGCTATTGCCGATTACGGGGGGCAGGAAATTGTTTTTGGAGTTTTTATTGAGGGAAATACCATTCAGGATTGCGAAATAATTTCACGGGGCAATATAAATATGGCGCCGTCGGTCATGCAAGATGCCGTGCGCTACCATGCTGTTATGCATAATCATCCTTCCGGAAACCTGTCGCCGTCGGATCAGGATTGTGAAATAGCAGCCCGGCTGGCGGATTACGGGGCAGGTTTTTTTATTATCGATAACAATGCCGAGAATATCAATGTCATAGTACCCTATAAAAAACCTGCGGAAATTATTCCCCTGGAAGCGGAAGAAATTGCGGGTTATCTGAAAAAAAACAGCAGCGCTGAAAATATAATTCCCGGTTTTGAAAACCGGCAGGCGCAGATTGATATGGCCCAGTCTATAGGCAAGGCTTTTAATCATAATGCCGTATATCTGTGCGAAGCGGGAACAGGCACCGGAAAATCCATTGCCTATCTGATTCCTGCATTATTATGGATTAAAAATAATCACGAACGTATTATTGTCTCTACCAATACCATCAATCTGCAGGAGCAGCTGCTTGGAAAAGATATTCCTACCGCCATGGCCCTGACCGGGATTAAAATTAAATATACCATGGTTAAAGGCCGGGGTAATTATATCTGCCTATACAAGGCTGACCGCCTGAAAAAAGAGGGATACGGAACTTCCGCTCTGTTTTTAAATCCGGAAGAAACCGGGCAAATCAGCCGTATTGAAACCATGCTGCCGGATTTAAAAACCGGCGACAAATCGGAGGTTTCATTTTTACCTTCGCCTGCGGTCTGGGATTTTTTCTGCGCTGAACCGGATATCTGCTTTCGCGCCCGGTGTCAGTTTTTCAGCCTGTGTTATTACCAGCAAGCCCGCCGCGAGGCTTTTACATCTGATCTGCTGATTGTAAACCATCACCTGCTCTGTGCGGATGCCGCCATGAAAATCGAAGGCGGACAAACCGGCCTGCTTCCGGCCTGCCGCCGGCTGATCATTGATGAGGCTCATAATATCGAAGAAACAGCAACATCCTATTTCGGCAAAAGCGCTTCCAGAAGCGCACTGCAGCGTAATCTGAATTTTATCGCCCGAACCGGAAAAAAATCCAGGGAGCCGGCATCCGGAATTTTAAAACGCCTGCTGGAGAAAACGCAGAACCGGCAGGCGCTGCGTACATTAATTGAAAAATTTATTGCAGATTTTACCGGCAAGCGCAGGGAATTCGATCAAACTGCCGGAGATGCTTTTGATGAAATATACAATTTAATCAGAAATGGCATTAACAAAAACCCCGAAAACGGGGAACCGGGAAATGAAATTAAAATCCGTATCAACCGGCAGGCTCCGGACGGAGAAAAATTCCTGCAGGCGCTTGACATACCGGTAAAGAATGTCGGTGCCGGGCTGTATCGGCTGCTGAAACAGCTGCGTGAAATCCTGCTTTTTCTGGAAGATGAAGAAAAAGCCAGCCAGGATCTTTTCCGGGACGAACAGTTTGAACTCAAATGTCTGAAGATGCGGCTGGAAGGTCTGCAGGAAGTAATCGATGAAATTATTTCTTCAGAAAACGACAACAACATCCGCTGGCTTTCAGCCCGCCGGTTAAATGACAGCAGGCTTTTTGTTGAATTCAACATTACGCCTGTGGATATTTCAGAAATTTTTAAAAGCGCTGTACTGGGAAAAAACCACACTGTAATATTAACCTCGGCTACACTCCGGGATCACAGCGGGTTTACCTTTATCCGCAAACGGCTTGGTATTAATCTGCCTTATCGTAATGTTTACGAAAATGCCTTTCCCTCTCCCTTTGATTATAAAAAAAACTGCCGTATTTATATTCCCGCTAATATTCCGGAACCGTCTGCAGCCGGATTTACCGATTCTGCCGCGAAATATATTTATCAGGCAGCCTGTTATTTTTCCGGCCGTACTTTTGCGCTTTTTACCTCTTATGCGCAGCTGCTGACTGTAAAAAATATAATTTCGCCGGAGCTGGAAAAACAGGGCATAACCTGTCTGGTGCAGGGTGAAGACAACCGTACCCGCCTGCTGGAAACTTTCAGATCCTGCGGGAAATTTCTTCTGCTGGGAACCGATTCATTCTGGGAAGGAGTAGATGTCAAGGGAGAAAGACTTTCCTGCGTTATTATTGTCAAGCTGCCCTTCAGGGTTCCAACCGATCCGGTATATGAAGCGCGCAGCGAATATATAGAAAAAGCCGGGGGCAATGCCTTTATGGATTATGCCCTGCCGGCAGCTGTCTTGAAATTTAAACAAGGTTTCGGCAGGCTGATCCGCGGTAAAGATGATCGCGGATTGTTTATTCTGCTGGATAAACGCGTTATTTCCAAGCGTTATGGTGCCTGTTTTATCAAAGCTCTTCCGGAAATGGAGCAGGTTGATGAAAATTGGGATATTTAAAAGGTTTTCGGGTAACACTTTATAATCATTAAGAAGTTTTTGTAACTACTCAGATTTTAAAATTTTTAGCTTAAATTTTAAAAAATTTACCACGAAAAGCACGAAAGTCACGAAAAAATATAGTAAAACACATGTTTTTTTATTTTCGTGTGTTTCGTGGTAAATAAATTTAAAATCTGAGCATATACAAGTTTTTTTTCCTTTTATATGATAAATTTATATAATGAAGATAAAATTAATTTATCTGATTCTTATTTTTTTTATTATTTTTTCCTGTCAAAAAAAGAAAGCCCGTGAGCTGCTTACCGCAGGCATCAGCAGAGGGCCTTTTGTAGAAACGCTTTCCGTAAGCGGACTTTTAGAAGCTGCCGAATCTGTTGATGTTAACTCCCCGGGTTTTGATCGGCAATTTATTCTTATTCATCTGATTCCGGAAGGAACCTATGTGAACAAGGGAGATTTGATTGCGCGTTTTGATACCGGCGATATTGACGAGCAGATAAAAAAACTCGAAGAACAGATAGAAACCCAGAGAAATGATATTGAAAATTTTCAGGCCAATATCCGGGAGAATATGATTGGTCTTTCCAATCAGTTAAGTGAAAAAATCAATACGCTTGACATTGAAATTGCCGGGCAGTCTGCCCTGCAGTTTGCTCCCAAAGTTGACCAGCTCAAGGGTGAACTGCAGCTATCCAGGCGTTATATGGATGTTTCCAATGCTGAAATAAAAATCCGGACAACCGCCAATAATGATACCATGGCTCTCCGCATAAAAAATAACAATTACGCCAAAGTCTGCAGGGATCGTGATGAATATCTACGCAGACGAGAATTTTATAATGTTTATGCTCCTACCAGGGGATTAATTGTATATCAGCCCAAAGGCCCCTGGACCAGGGAAAAAATCAGAGTCGGAGACCAGATCCGCAGGGGTTTTACCTATATTATTATACCGGATCTGGAAAAAATGCGCGTTAAAATAGAAATAAATGAAATAGATGTTAACCGTATAAGAAAAAAAATGGCATGCGGGATTATTCTTGATGCCTTTCCTGAAAAAAAATTTACTGCAGAACTTGCAAGTATCGGCGCACTTGCTCATGCCAAGCATAACAATAATGAAATCATGGTGTTTGACGCTCTTGCTAATATCAAAGAAGTTGACACTGATGTGTTAAGGCCGGGTATGACTGCCAGGGTTGATATTATCCTTTCCTATCTGCCTGATGCCCGTTATATTCCTGTTGATACGGTGTTCTCAACCGACCGCAGGACCGGTAAGATATATATAAATACCGGAGGCAAGCCTGCAGCGCGAATGGTTTCTTTAGGCGAAAGAAATTCTGATTATATAGTTATCAAAGACGAACTTCCTCCTGATACCCAACTGCTGCTTTACGATCCGGCAATCGAAGAAACCGAATTTAAAATTGATGAATATAAAATTATTAAAAAAGAACAAATGAATGACAAAACCGTCATAAACGCAATTTCGGAAGTTTCCAATCGGGAAAATTCCGAAGAAAGTGCCGTGCCGCCGGTAAAAACTAAAATCAAGCCCTCAAAACCTGATAAGGAACCAATTACTGCCGGGGCGCCGAAAGAAGATAACGGAACCAAAACTCAAGACGCGCATGAAAAAATTAAGAGCGCCAAGCCCTTTTCGCTAAATGCGCTGAAAACAGAGAAACCGGAACTTTATGAAAAAATAAAAAAATTCCTTGCTGAAAAAAAACTTGATGAAAAAGTTCTTCAGGATGCGGAAAAACGCCGGGAAATAATGCGTGAACTGGGGATAGGCCGGCAGCGCAGCGCAACAGGAGCAGCTGCAGAAAAAAAGTGAAACAGCCGCCGGATATTTTTCCATGAAACTTGTAATATTAAGCCTGGCTTTTGCCTTTGACGGCATCTCTACCCACAAACTCCGCAGTTTTCTCACCATGCTTGGAATTATTTTCGGCGTAGCTGCCGTGGTGTCCATGCTGGCTATCGGTACCGGGGCCCAGGATGAAATACTGCGTAAAATTTCCATTATGGGAATTGACAATATCTATCTTTATGACAATCGTGAAATCCGCGTACAGGAACTTTCCGGCGGCGGGAAATATGTCTCTTCCGGAATTTCAGAAGACGACATCAGGGCGCTTCAGGGTATTATCGGCAAATGGACGGAAATTGTTCCAATCATCGATAACACCATGTCTTTACAGTTTAAAAATTACCGCGGGGAAAGTAAAACCGTAGGAACAGTACAAAAATATTTTGATATTCTGCATCTGGAATTACGGCTTGGCCGTTTTTTTACCGATTTGGAAACCGGTACTTCCGCCCAGGTTGCGGTTCTCGGGGGAGGGTTATATAATATTTTTAAACGCGAAGGAGAAGTGCTGGGAGAAAAAATAAAAATCCGAGATGAATGGTTTACCATTGTAGGTATTCTTTTTTCCAAGGGCGCAGATGTAAAAAAAGATGACAATATGGATTACGAAGACTTTAATCATAATATCTATATTCCCTTCGGCCATTCTTTACTGGCAAGCGGTGCTGATGCCTTTTCACCCGATGCTACCCGCATTATTATTCACTGCCGCAATAAAGATCTGGTCGGTAAAATAGGAATTTTAGCCGAACGGATCTTTCTGCGCCGTCACCGCGGACTCCGTGATTTTAAAATTGTAATTCCGGAAGAACTGTTAAAACAGCACCGCGATACCCAGGCGATTTTTGATTTGGTACTGGGAAGTATTGCCGGCATTTCGCTTTTGGTCGGGGGGATAGGCATTATGAATATTATGTTAGCTTCGGTTCTGGAGCGCACCCGGGAAATCGGTATCCGCCGGGCCTGCGGAGCCACCCGCACTGATATCAGGCTGCAGTTTTTATTTGAATCCATGCTGCTTACCATTTTAGGCGGTTTGTTTGGAATTTTTTTGTCCTTTATTATTACCCGTATTATTTCATTAAGCTGGAAAATGCCTACCCGTATTACTCTTTCTTCATGTGTTTTGTCTTTTACCATTTCGGCTCTGATCGGAATTGTTTTTGGATTTTTCCCGGCAAAAAAGGCGGCGGACATGAACCCGATTGATGCGCTGCGCTACGAATGATAATGTGTTTATTTTTCCCGCAGATGAATTGAAGCCGAGAGGTAAATCGATAATCCGGAATAATCATTTTTAAAGACCGGGCTGTTTTCAATAAAATGCAGTTTTTTGGTATTATTTGCATCAAAATAATTTTTAGTAGCACGATAGTCCTGGATTTTATACCTGCCGTGCGCCGGAGAAAGCGTATATAAAACCGTGATGCGTCCGCCGACCCGCTGTTTAACAAACATTTTCAGGCCGCAGAGCAGACCGATTACCGGAGATGCGGAGGCATTTTGGTAATGCAGCAGGCTGAAATCATAGACTTTTTTCTGACGAATAATTTCGGGTTTTTTTTTGCGTTTAATGCGGTAATATACCCGGTTATACATGGGCAGCACTTCGCTGTAGCCTGATGCGGTTACCAGCAGACCGGCCATGATTCCTGCAAAGGGGGTGGGTCTGTATTTATAATGCAGATGCGCGAGAGCTTTGGCATATAACATCCAGTTCATGGTTTTGTTGGCTATTTCATCCGAATAACCGTATACATGTCTTTCCGGGGTAAAAACATATCTTTCATAAGTATACTCCGCTCCGCCGCCCCAGGAATACCGGTTGCGGTTTTTCATTATTTCCAGAAAAAAACCATGAACCGGCAGAGGTTCATAATCTTTACGGATAAAAGCTGCTTCATTGAATTCATAGGTGTTTTTTTTTATGCCCTGATAATTGGATACCCGGGTTACCATGCGTTTTTCCGCTTCCGGTATATATTCGCGGGTACCGCCTTCAATGGAAAAATATTCCTGCCCGAAAAGGCAGGAAACAACAAGCAGCAGGGGAAAAATCATTTTCGTCTCATCCGGTAAAACAGGTTATATTCTGCGCCGATGGTAAAGGAATACATTTTAATATAGTTATTTTCCACCATGAAATTTCTCATGCCCCGGATATGGATTTTAAAATAATCGCGGATAGGGAAGAACACTCCTGCCTCGGCCAGCATGTACAGACTGGTCCGGTTAAAATTGTCTTCAGTATCAGTAAGCGACAGCAGATAATCACCGTAAAAATTACGGGTAACAGTACGCGTATTATGAAAAGCAATTCCGGCAGCGGCTCCGGCGGAAACGCCAAGTCTGCCTATGATCGAAGGTATTTTCCCGGATATTTTAAAAAGCAGCGGAATATAGCGGCTGTACTGCTGAATTTGGACAGTGTAAAAACCGGAGCTGCTTATACTGTATTCAGCGGGTTTTTCCTGTGAACCGAAGAAAATTCCGGCTTCAAGGCAGCGCAGGGAAAAATCAGAGGAAATACCGGCAAATACCGCCGGGTTGCGTTTTTTATCGATTTTTTGTAAATTGTGCTTTTTGCAATATTGTTCATCGTTTAAATCAAAAATAGAAAGTCCGGCATCTAAAGATGCAAAAAGTCCCGGATCGGCCGGAAAAATGCAACAGGTAAGAAAAAGAAATACAGCGAAAAGCATTTTATGATTATAAATAGAATGAGAAATATTTGCAAAACACTGAAGCGGCCGGGGTGTGAATTTATTTCTTGGGTAAACAAAACAAAAATCCCGCTTCTGTGTACTAAAATTTTGTACACAGAAGCGGGATTTTAAGTATATTTTTAAAAAGAATTCATAAAAATAAATTCTCACGGAAAGTAAAAAAAGAGTATGCGCCATATTACCAGGTATTTTCTGCCGATTAAATATAGACGCGTACCCAAGAAAAAAAAATCGGCGCCCAAGTGGCCGCATAATCACTCCCTCGGGAGAGTTTACCGCGGTTTTCTGCAAAAAAAACCGGGATTTTTTAAAACTTACGAATCACCTTTAATTATTAAATACAATTTATGGTGATTCATTAAGTATAATCAAGTATAATCAGGCGATGCTGATTAATAATAATTAAAATTTATAGTAAAATTCAACATGTCAAATGATTTCGCGCAGAGGGCGCAGAGCTC
>Ga0154543_1088_pt4 | contig 10635 bp, 6 predicted proteins | sample RifGroF1_FD_105686 | JGI IMG/M metagenome (GOLD analysis project Ga0154543, IMG submission 105686) | Spirochaetes bacterium GWF1_41_5
CCGATGGTTCCGGTTTCCCAGCCGGCCCCCGATGCTGTATAAATACTGTTGTAGACACGTTCATAATCGGCCCGGATTTTAAACATAGCTTCTGATATTCTGTCCGGGCTGTCATAAAAATCCATACAAAGATTCTGCGGACCGCGCAGGGCAGAAAGAGCATCGCAATTGGAATGAAGATCGCAAATGCCGACAAGATATCTGCCGCGGCTGTGAGAAGCGAGTGCTTCTGCATAGGCATTAATGCTTGCCCAGGTAAAATTATCTTCGGAAATTTTCATCTGCGGCAGGAAAGACTCCCAGTCATTTACCACAGGATCTACCCAGTTAGTCTGCTTTTCCGTTTCTCCGAATTTAAGTTTTGCGCCGTAAAAAGCAGCGTATTGATCCGGTCCATGATCCGGAGAAAAAAAAGGTATCAGTTCGCCTGCGAATATGGTATTTTCAAGCCATAGATCAATCTGCTCAAGCTGGGCCCGGTAATTTCCTGTGCAGGCATTATAATACGCCAGTTTTTTCATAATACAGGCTTCTTTTTTTTTGGAGATTGAAGCGGCTATCAGGGGGCGCTTGTCGATTTCCCCATTCCAGAATTTGTCCCAGCGCTCTGTTGCTTCCCGGAAATCGGGTTTGTATATCAGATTCATGAAAGCCTCCGTACTATGTACACGTGTACATAGTATTTATTATAATGCAGGTTTGCGGGAAAGTCAAGGGCGTCGGGTGCAAATTTATTTCTTGGGTAAATAAAACAATAAAACCCGCCCCTGTGTACTAAATTTTAGCGGACAGATGAGCGGAAACCGTCATAGCCGCTAAAATTTAGTACACAGGGGCGGGCTTTTCTATATAATAGAAATAAATTTGCACGGTGGAAGAAAAAAAGAGTATGCCCCATGTTGTCAAGCATTTTCTGTAGACTAAATATAGACGCGTACCCAAGAAAAAAAATCATACCCAAGGGCGTCGGACTTACAATGTCCCAGTTTTTTGTTTCCAATATTGATGGTGCGCATTCATACATCTGCCAATATGCAAAACTGGATGTAAAACTCAGTTATTTGACCAATACCATCACCTTTGAAACAAAAAACAAAAAAGTTGAATTTTATAAAAGTGGAGATAAATCATTTTTGGTAGAATACTCCAAAAGCAGACAGAAAGAAAAGCCTGTAGATGTTTATGTCTTTGAGAATTGTTTACAAAAACAAAAAAAAATTAATGTATATCATATTGAAAGCAACGGGAAGAAAAAGCTGATTAAAATTTATGAATTTTTATAGAACTCCAGTTGTTCAGACTTTAAGTTAATGACGGGCAGATTTATATTGCAGCTTGCGGTTAAAACCTGAAACTAATTTGTCGCCAATAGCATTTACGACTTCAGACAGGCTATAATTTTTGGTATTAGATGCAATGTAAATTTTTTGCCCCCTCTATTTCTTGAAAATTGGTCAGAAATGTCGTGCATGATGAATTAATTTCTTTGAAAACCAAATAACTTTTATTATATTTTTAATTAACTAATAAAAATTAATTTTTGATCTGATAAGGGAAAAGACTATTTTTTGCAAATATTACTTTTTGTTAAACTTTTAATACTTTTTGCTATTTTTTTAATAAAAAATCATGATTATAATTATATAAAAGATGCAAATTAATAATTCAGGTATTTCGGCAACCTTGTTATAAAAGAATCCGACTATTTTCCAGGGAGTCGTCATACCGAGGTGAGGCACCCGAAACGATGAAAATAGAATTTTACCACGAAGGACACGAAGTTAACGAAGGCGCACTGGCTTTTTAGGCGACAGGAGGTCTCCCTTCATGAACTTCGTGCTCTTTAGAACAGGATGTTCGGGTGGTTAAATTATATTTTCCAGGGAGTCGTCATGTTCAACATGAACAGCCGAAACAATTAAAATATAGTTCTCGCAGAGAGCGCAGAGTTCGCAGAGACCAACCTCAAGGTTGATTAAGCTCTCCGCGAGCTCAGCGGCCTCTGCGTGAAACCCTTTTAAATTGAATTTTTAAGCGAATTTACCGTTTCAAGATGGTATTTTCCAGGGAGTCATCATGCCGAAGTGAGGCACCCGAAACGATGAAAATTCGCACTCTACGACGAACAATAACAAACCACTGCCCTCGCTGAGGGCGATGGAAATATTTTTTGTCTGATTACGCCAGTATTATATACTGGCGTAGTCTCTTACAAATAAATTTTCCTGGGAGGAAAAATGAATAAACAAATAAAAATTGGTGTGATAGGCTGTGGACAAAGAGCAGGTCTGATAAAATTTCTGATCAGGGAAAATATAGTTGTACACGGAGTGTTTGATCCGTCTGAAAAAATGTTAAATAAATTTTTGTCAGCTTATGGTAATACCGAAACTATTGTGTATGATTCATACGAAAAACTGCTGCTTAACAAGGAAATTGACTGGGTTCTCATTTTTTCTCCCAATGCTTTTCACCGTGAACACGCTGAAGCCTCTTTCCGCGCAGGTAAAAATGTTTTCTGCGAAAAACCGCTGGCAGTATCCATAGATGAATGCCTGGCAATCAATACCGCGCATCAAAAAAGCGGTAAACTGTTTGCTACAGGATTTGTACTGCGCTATGCCCCGCTTTATCTAAAAACCAGGGAGATTTTATCTTCAGGAATCCTGGGAAAAATAATATCCATTGATGCCAATGAAAACATCACTCCCCATCATGGCGCATATATAATGACCAACTGGCGCAGATTCCGTCATTTGGCCGGCCCGCATATTTTGGAAAAATGCGTACACGATATTGATCTGCTCAACTGGTTTACCGAATCCGTACCGGTTAAAATCGCCGCTTTTGGAGGAAACAATTACTGGATATCTGAAAACAACGGCGCTCTGCCTGCTGAAGAATGGTCCGGATGGTTTGATAAAAATATTGATACGGATAATCCGTATCTGTCTGAAAAAACCATTGAAGATAATGTTGTTGCCATTATGGAGTATGCAAATTCCATGAGAGTGCAGTTTCAGGCATCCATGGGAAATACCATACCGGAAAGACGCATGTATTTTCACTGTACCAAGGGAAATCTGATTATAGATTTGTATAAACGGGAACTTAAATATAAAGCAGCCGGCGGGAAGGAAGAAATTTATAATAACGAGGGAGACATGCATGGAGGCGGAGACAAAATAATAATGTCTGAGCTTGCAGTTTCCATGCTGCAGGGAAAACCTCCGCGCTGTTCCGGACAGGAGGGCCTGCTTTCCGCCGTATCCGCCCTGGCTGTTGATCAGGCAAGAAGCAGCGGTGCGGTTATAAACCTGTCCGGGCAGTGGAAAAAACTCGGGATTAGCCTGCCGGTTTTAAAAAAGTAATCTGGCAATAATTTCCGCTGACAGCAGATTGCCGCCGGTTGTGTACTCGGTATTTAAATGTCCGGTAAAAGCCGCGAGCGTCATGGTCAGATCAAAATTAAAAACAGGCTTGTAAAGCAAAGACCATGATGCCATGGACGATTTATCGGTCAGGTTAATTATATAATTAAGAGAACTATCCAGATCCTGTACTCCGAGTTTGGAAAAATACATAAACCCGGCTGCATACCACTGGCTGAGGCGTCCGGGAGAATATTGCCCGCGGGAAATAATATAATCCCGGGTCGCCTGATCTTTAAAAACATTATGACGGTAGCCCCCGTCATTGTAGAAAAGCTCGCCGGTAAACGAGAGCCGGTCTTTAATTCCACCCACCCGGAAAGTTTTGGTCAGGCCGATGCTTGCTCTTGGTATCCAGCGGTTTCGGATATGAAAAAGCGAATAATTGGTCTTAACCGAGCTGTTGGTTTCAATTACGAATCCGCTGACAATTACTGCGTTGGTTCCGGCTATTACTATTGCATTGGTTTCAACAAAATTGGTTTTAATATAATATTGTTGTTCGCTGCGCATGCGGTAATCATTGGCTCCGTAGGAAATACCCAATTCGCCCCAGACATCAGCTCCCAGAATACGCGTGGAAAAATCAAATCCGTACACCGGAAGAAAATGTTTTTTAGCCCAGGCGGATACCGACACTTCGGTGCGGCCCATTACCCATTCCGCCTTGCCGGCTATTGACAGTTCATCAAGATTGCGTACATTATCCGCACCGCTCCAGGCATAAAAATTAAATACGGTTTTTACCGGCACATGTACTTTCAGGCCGTAATTCCCGTTCAGATAATCGGACTGATCAAGAAAATCCTTGCGGTCCGTATTTACCAGATCTGACGGATTCCAGAAATATCCCTTTCCCCATTTCAGTACCTGTTTGCCCAGGCGCAGATAAACAGCCCTGGCAATATTGGCATCAATAAAAAATTCACGGAAACTTATATACATAATATTGGTCTCAAAATACTGCAGGGTGTTGGTAACCAGATTGGTACCCTGAACCGTCAAGGTGGTAAAAAGATGCTGATCGTTCCGGCCCAGGGGATAATACCAGACACCAAGGTTGGCAAAGCTTTTTATGCCTTTTGCCAACCTGATATCAAAGAGCAGATTTCCTTCTATTGATAGATCGAGTTCGTTATTGGTAAGATCAGATCGGCTTTTTTTCCCCTCCGCCCAGTGGCGATCCATGCCGTAACCGGCTTTGGTACGCACGCTTCCGGAAAAACTGACGGCTTCTTTTATGGCTTCGATTAAAACATTGGTTTTCTGATTGGTATAAACAGTAATGGTTTCAGCTGTGCCGAACAGGGCGTTTTCGTCAATTTCCTGCATAAATAATATCCCGGCTGAAAATATAAAAAATAATAATAACTTCATAGTGCCTCCTATTGTAATAGTACACTATTACAATAGAATTATACGCCGGTAAAGATAATTTGTCAACTATTAATGAGTGCAAATTTATTTCTTGGGTAAATAAAACAATAAAGCCCGCTTTTTCTATAAAATAGAAATAAATTTGCACGGTGGGAGCATGTCCGGAGGGACACCCGAAACCATGAAAATGACACACACTGTAGCAAGACAACAAACCACTGCCCTCACTGAGGGCGACGGAAATATTTTTTGTCTGTTCAAATCTGAAATTTTTAATATGGATATTGTTGACAAATATAATAAAATTTATTATAATTATTTACAACGTTGTAGTAAACGGTGAATTATGTCGGTAAACATCAAAAACATTGCTAATCATTGCGGAGTATCATTTAAAACCGTATCAAATGTAATACGCGGATACAATTTTGTTAAAGATGAAACCAGGGAAAAGGTTCTTAACGCTGTCAGGGAACTCGGTTATATACCGAACGAATCGGCATCCAGACTGGCAAAGCTTAAATGTAAAACCGACGGAAAAAAAAATTCAAGCGGTTCCCTGAAAATGGGATGCATTCTAGGCGACCAGATTGATAAATACCATGATCCGTATTTCTGGAGCGTGTTCAAGGGAATTGAGCAGGAAATAAACAATACCGGCCATAATCTGATTTTTTTTAAAACCTGCCTGGAACTTGAAAAAAATCCTGTTATTTTTAATACACTCTGCAGCCCGTATAATCTTGACGGTATAATTTCGTTTGTCGGTACCGACAGAAAAAAAATATTTTTAAATATTTCATCTGCCATGCCTTTGGTTTCCATAGGCGCAGTAAGCGGTTATGACAGTATTGTAATAGATAAAACATGCGGCGCCAGGCTGGCAGTGGAATACCTGTCCGGTCTTGGCCATAAAAAAATCGGATTCATCGGTAAAGTAAAAAACCTTTTTAACAGGTATGATGAGCGCTTTACCGGGTTTTTAACGGCTCTGGATGAATACGGTCTGGAGCGCAATGAAGAATGGTACCGGGGAAACGCTTTCGGTCATGAAGCAGGATACAGCGCAGCCTGCGAGCTTCTCGGCGGCACAAATCTGCCCACTGCCGTATTCTGCATTTCCGACCTGACAGCTTTCGGGGCATTAAAAGCCTTCAGACAAAAAGACATCAGAGTACCCGCTGATGTTTCCGTTATTGGTTTTGATGATATTTTTTTTTCTGAATTTATAAATCCTCCGCTTACAACTATTCATGTTGATTCTGAAGAAATCGGCAGATGTGCGGTTAACGCGCTTTCAGAAAAAATCAGGAACCCGGCAGCCGGGCCGGTAACAAGAATGCTCCCTGTGTCGCTGAAAGAACGGGAATCCTGCTGCCGATATGATAAATAATTTTTCAGGAGTACATACCATGCTAAAATCATGCTGTATTTTTTTTCTTGCTTTTTTATTCCTGCACAGTAAAGACAGTTCAAACCTTGCTCCGAATGCCGGCTTTGAAGAGAAAGGTAAATTCTGGCAAAGCCAGCTGCAGATAGACGGCAAGCATGCCGGAAATCCTGATGTTTGGGATAACCGGATTATCCGCAGCGGTAAATATGCCCTGCATCTTTCCGCAGCGAAACCGGGAGAGAAAATCCAGGCTGTATCCGATGATTTTGAATGCACCGGCTTGTTGCCTTTTTCCTTATGGATAAAAACCCAAAATATTGCTTCTACTCCGCAAAAAGGCTGGATTGTAGTACGGCTTGATATCAGGGATGCAAACAATATACCGCTTAAAACCAAAGACGGGTATCCCGGGCATACGCTTTTTTATTTTGACCCTAAAAAAATTCCGGCAACTTCAGACTGGACGGAATACAAGGGGGGTATATCTCTTGAAAAAGAAGTAATAAAAGGAAAACTGGTATTCCAGATGAATAATTTTACCGGGGATATCTGGCTGGATGACATTACACTTGCAGCGCAGCAGAAGAATGATGATGCGGGAAAAACCGGAGGAGCGTTTGATGCCGAACTGCTCAGGCTGCAGGTTACCGGAAAAAATGCGAATAGCCTTAATCTTTTATATGGCGCATATTCCAATACTCCGCTGGTTATTCATGATGTGGAGCTTGCCGGTAAAATCGAACTCCAGGACAGCCGTTTTTCGGATAAACTTTCCCGCCTGGACATACAAGGACCTGATCTTCTTGTAAATGGAGAATATCGTCTGCTTACCTGCTGGGGTGCGCTGTCATCCGATGTATGGCATGCCAAAATGTTAGGCATGGATTATTTTCCATTCTGGGCTTACGGCCGGGACACACTGGAAAGATGTAAAAAAGAAGGGGAGCAGGTAAATGTATCGTGGGGAGAACAATCGCGCTCCGACGTGGTTGAGATAGAACGTATCCTTGGCCTGGGGCTTTGGCCTTTTGTGTTTTTCTATGAAAATAAACATTCCACGCCTTTTAATAAATTCGCGCCTGATCGTATTGTCAATAGTCATTACTGGCTTTTTTGCCAGGAAGACCCGGAAATGCAGAGGGTCAGATATAATTCCTGGAAAGCGGTTACCCGCATTGCGCGCAATTATCCGGTTCTTTTTTACAATCTCAACAATGAAACCGCATATATGGATTACTGCATCTGGAATATCCGCACCTTCAGAAAACAGATGGAAAAAAAATATCCAAACATAACAGCAGCCAATAAAATCTGGGAAACGGAATTTGCAACTTTTAATGATGTGATTCCTTCCCTGAATTTCGGTTCCGTGCTTCGCCCGACCAAAGCTGATTTCCAGAAAGGGTATTCGGAAATGCTCTGGCTCGATTGGGTGAAGTTTACGGAAAAAAGATTCGCAGAAACCATCAATGAACAGAAACAATATCTGCTTTCCATTGAACCTCGCGCCCGCATTGCCATGAAATCACCCTATATGATGCAATACGGCCCCCAGGGAATATATCCCCCGCTGAAAGCAGCGTATGAGGATATATCCTGTCCGGAAATATCCTGTCATTATATTCCCCAGTATCAGGGAGAAGAAGACGAAACCGAAATCAAGTCCATGCTGCAGACTCCGCTGCTTTGGGATGTATCATGCAATGCTGCCAGGGATAAACCGATTATTGCTGACGAGTCATCGCCTTTTATTGTAGAAAAAATGCCTGGCAAAAACGCAAGGATTATTGAACTTCATGGCAGGGAATGGAAATTCAGGGGAAGTTCCGAAAGCCTTGATGATAATTTTGCAACACCGGATCAGGGCCTTGAGGAAAAATGGTATTCGCCTGATTATGACGACAGTTCCTGGGCAGAAATTAATGTGCCTGATATATGGGGCACCCAGGGATTCAGGGATGTGACCATCGGCTGGTACAGGCGTACATTTTCCTTGCCGCCGCAGATAACTTCCATATATATCAGCGGCAGCGAATTTGCCGATAAGGCAGCCGTATATGTAAACGGTATTCATGTTAAAACTACACAGGATTACAAGGAAACTTTCAGTATAGACATAACAAAACAAATTCTGCCGGGCAGGAAAAATATCATTGCTGTAAGAATTTTTAATAAGTATAAAAACGGCGGCTATGTCTGGGGCGGTATCAGAAAATACATCACCCTGACTGAAATTCCCATGTCAGCTTCCAAACTGTCAAGGGGGCAGATGCGCAGTCATTACTGGACTGCTGTTGTACACGGAGCTTCCGGAATATCAATTTTCAATTATCCCAAAGTGCTTGACAATTATTCAATAGAAGCCATGCGGATTATTCCTTATGTAAAAAAAGAAATCGAAACAGCTGCGCCTGTATTCATGCCCCGGCCGCGCATTATAGGAAAGATAGCTGTTTTGTATCCATACGAGACTTTGCGCGCCTATATGCCGGAAAATTTCAGCGAGTGGAAAAAACAGCATGACTTTAATGATTTCATGACCTGGTATGCAGGAGCGCTTCTTACCGGTATTCCTGTCAATATCGTACGCAGCGATGAACTTAGCGCAGAATTCCTGAAGCAATATCCGGTGCTGATTATCCGCGGCCAGAAAAGAGTAATGCCGGGCACCGGGGAAATACTGGAGCAGTATATTTCAGCCGGAGGAATACTGGTATGTTCTGCCGATTCTTTTTTTATTGATGACGAATCAAACCGGGAAATTTCCTTTCCTGGTTTTTTCGGGGCAAAACGCGGCAAGGTTATTGAAAAAGGAGAAATTTTATCTTTTGAAAAGAAAATTCTGCCTGATCTGCAGGCCGGAATTTCATCTGCGGGAAAATACGGTATGCGTCTGATTCCGGAAGGCGCACAAATCAGGTGCGCGCTGCCCGACGGTTCTCCGGCTCTGGTAAAAAATACCTGCGGCCGGGGAGCAGTATATCTTTTAGGCGCAGAACTGGAAACAAAAAATATTTCACTTTTACTGCAGACCATATGTACCGGAGCCGGAATAAAAGCCGACTGTCTGATATCTCCGGAACAACCCGGAACACTTGCTTATACTGAACAGCAGGTTTTTCGCAGGAACGGCAGGCTTATTGTTTATATTCATAACTGGGGCGCAGTCGGCCGTGGAAAACTTCTGCTGCCCGGTCTGGATAACGGGGAATATAATGTCAGGGATGTTGAATCCGGCCATAATATACAGTTAAACGGCAGCGTTAAAATTCAGGGATCTGTTATTGCCGCAAGCGGTATTCCCCTGTTGTTTGCCTCCCAGACTCCGCATATTCTGCTTCTGGAAAAAATCGGTACTCCGCAGCTTGCGGTAAAGAAGATCTCCCCTGCGCATGAAAAACTTATGCAGACAATCTGGAAAAAAGGTCCGGAAAGCAAATTTAAAATATATATGGACATCAGATCCCAGCAAAACGGGGACAAACGCACCTGCCAGAATATACTCATGCCCACAGCTATTGCGCTTCTGCAGAAAAGCGGATTTGAGATTGACATGGGCATCGGTAAAATTTCCGATTCACTTGAGTATGAAGATTTTACTGACGTGAAAAAAAACAGACGATTAAGCGAATACACGGTTCTTTTCTTTCCCAGTCCGGCTGATATGTCCGGAGATTATTCCGCAGAGGAATGTAAAAAAATACTTGATTATGTAAAAAACGGAGGCAGCGCTTTTATTACCGGAATGGATAATTACGGCATACACACCGTAAGCAGCAGGTCCGATAAACTCGCACAGCCTTTCGGACTTCGTGTTCCCACCAGGTCGCTGCGGGATGAAAAGAATAATATTATGGGTGATCCGCGTTTTATAACTTTCCGGAATTTTCTCCCTGGCCATGCGCTGGTTAAATTTGTCAGTGTTTTTCAGTCTATGGGTTCAACATATATTGATACGGAAAATACGGAAATTGAGAGGATTATCACATCCAATCCTGAAACCGGCGAAAACAAGCCTGTACTTGTGACTATGAACTACGGCAAGGGCAAGCTCGCTGTTATGGGAGAATCAAGCTGGATGTGGCCCGAATGGCTGGAAAAAGAAGACAATGCCCAGCTGATGCTTAATATTTTCAACTGGCTGTCAGGACGGAATATTGAAAAAATTGATCGTAATGCGCTTAAAGAAATAATTAATTCGTCTTTATAAAGAATTTTTATTTTCATGAAAAACACTCGAAACAATGAAAATAATTGAACCACCCGCTTCGCTGGAGTACACAGAGGTCACGGAGCCTGTCGCTCAGGCCTTACAGTTTGAGGCCAAGGTATTTCTTCGTGTGTTCTGTGTTCTCCAGGGCGCAGCCCGGGTGGTTAAATTTATATTTACCATGTAGTCATCATGCTGAAGGGCAGCACCCATAATCATGAAAA
>Ga0154543_1071_pt1 | contig 10566 bp, 8 predicted proteins | sample RifGroF1_FD_105686 | JGI IMG/M metagenome (GOLD analysis project Ga0154543, IMG submission 105686) | Spirochaetes bacterium GWF1_41_5
CGCTGAACACGCCCCATTTACTGCGCGGAACTTCTGCTCCCCCGTTCATAATTACTTCATAAAAATAGACAAATGCCGGGAAAAAATCCCATTCGTTATTTACACTGCCGTTGTCTTCTACTATCCATATCCCGGCTCCGGCAAACTGCCAGTAATTATCTTCTCCTGCCGTATCCTGTCTTGGATCGAGATTGGCATAAGTACGCAAAACCTGAAAACCAAAGGGTTTTTCCGGAGAAGCGGTAAAACTGGTTCCGTCATGGCGGATGCAGGTTCCGCACCAGAATGTATTATAAGAAGCATTGCCGTAAAGCGCTTTTCTGGTAACAGCTAACTCATTATTTGTAACAATAATCTGCGAAGTACGCGGATTCAGAAGCAAACCGTCCCGGCCGTAACGGAAATAAGTATCCCAGCCCGGTATATTACTGGTACCGTCGGCAAAATTAAAATTTTCCTGTAAATACCATGATTGGGCAGTTAATGAATTTAAAAAAAGAAAACAGATAATATAGATAAAAAAAATATTTTGATAACCCGGTATTTGTATTATCCGGATAATTAGCGGTTTTTTCACCATAAATCAAGTATAATCGATTTCTTTTAATTTTACAATCTCACCGGAATCCTTACAAATTCCCCATTTTAAAAGGGTGCAAATTTATTTCTTGGGTAAATAAAACAATAAAGTATATTTTGATAAAATTCATAGAAATTAATTCTCACGGAAAGTAAAAAAAAAAATTAAAATCCGAGTAAGTACAAACTTTTTAAGATTTACTTTTAACTTTCTTTTAAATCAGGAATATTTTATAATAAAAGAATCATGATTTTAAAAATCATTATCCTGTTTTTTGCTGCAACACTATCTGCCCGGGAACCCGCGGTTTTTACACAGATTAAAAACTCGGCTGTTAAAAAAGCAATTTCTTTAATCCCCTATAAAAATTCGTTTATTCCCGCTTTGGATAAAAAATTTAATTATGACTGCTCCGGGCTGGTACTGGCTGCTTATTATTCGGCAGGCTATGATTTGTTAGCCATATCCGGTAAAAAAAAGCTTTCACCGGATATGGCGAAAAACATATATATGCTGTTTCCTGAAGCCAAAAATACCAACCGCACACTCAAGCCGTCAGCCGGCGATTTGATATTTTTCAACAACACTTACGATAAAAACCGTAACGGAAAGTGGGACGACTTTCTTACCCATGTTGCTATTATTGTTAAAACAGACCCAGATGGAACAATCTCTTTTATACATGTTACCGGGAAAGGTATTGTAAAGGAATATATTAATCTTTCTTTCCCGCAGCAAATGACCCGGCAAGGAAAAATAATTAATTCATATTTACGGGTACGGCCGACATCAGATCCGGTACGTATAAAATATCTTGCTGCCAATTTTTTTTACTGTTTTCTGGTACTGTCGCCATAGAACCAAAATTATCCCCTCTTCTGTTTTTTTCTATTCAGGATGTCGAAATAAACCCATCTGCTTCATCGCCTGCAAAAATAGAGTCCTCGACGTACAAAATAGTACGCCTCCGGCTTTCTTTTTGCGAACTCTTCGCATCTGGGACTATTTCGACATCCTGTCAATGTCTTAAATCGACAGTCAGATTACAGTAATTGCTGATTTTTTTTCTGCGCATGCAGAATATTCCGGATTGCCTGTACATGCTGCGCTAATGCCAGAATTCTGATCAGGAAGCAGTTTTAAATCTCAATAATCACACGCTTGATTTATTGTGGTACGGTTTTAGAGTAATACGTGTGGAAATAACATCAGCCGCAGAATAAACCGTTAATATAAACAGAAATTTTTTTCTGCGGCTTTAATTTGTTAAAAATCAGTTATTTTATTGGAAGCAAAATCTGCTTATTTCAGAAGATTCTGCATCAATATTGCCGCTACCAGGGAAAGAATAGCGTAAAATTCCGGGAAAGCGCCGAGAATAATAGTATTTCCGGAAACATTGTGTCCACTGCCGATAGCTGCAATCCCGCTTGCGCAGATTTTGCCCTGATAAATTGCTGAAAGCATGCAGGCCAGACCCATGGCAATTCCTGCCCCAAGTACCACTGCGCCCTGCATCATGGTGAAATCCGGTTTAATTACGCCGCTGTAGATGATAAAACCTACAAAACCGTAAATCCCCTGTGTGGCAGGCATGGCAAAGGGAACAAAACACGCGCCGAAAGCATCCGGCTTTTTTTTAAGAGCCCCGAGTAAACTCTGCCCGGTTATGGCAAGGCCTGCTGCGGAACCAGTTCCTGAAAGCCCAACCATTATTCCAAGCCCAATCATTGCTAGTAAATGACCCATGAAAATCCTCCTGAAGATTTATGGTAAATTTTAATTTTTCGCTGTTTTGGCAAAAGGCGTATATGGTTTGGCTCCGCCTTTAAAATCCACATTTTTATAAAATTCTACAAAGATTAAACGTACAGAATGCACATAAGCGCCGAGTGCGGAAAGGGCAAAATTAAGAAAATGTCCGAAGAGCAGAATAATAACAGTGGCAGCAGCCAGCGGTGTTTTAAAATTCAGCGTTCCTTCAGGAGTACGTATCAGCATAAAGGCAATATTATTGAAAGCCAGCCCCAGCAAACCGCCGGCCAGTCCAAGCGCAAAAAGACGAAGGTAAGAAAGTCCGTCAGCCAAAAAACCGGTTACCGTATTATAAATGCCGATAGCCTTGGAAAGACCGTCACCCCCAGGCATAAGTATGGTAAATATTATTAGCATTAAAAAACCAAAACCGAGAAAATAATTTATCTGAAAGTCAAGACCGGAAATATTGAGGCTGTATAAATATGTTTTAGCCTGTAAAACTTCAAGCATTCTGCCGATTTGGATATTTCCGATTGAAAATTCGTTAATGCCGAGAAAACCGGTTGATGCTACCCAGATAATCAATCCGGAAAACATAACCAGCTGTGAAACCGGCACCATGGCATGAAAAATCGTATCATTGCGCAGCCTGTTAAAAAACTGCATGAGCATTCCGAGGGAAATCTGTATCCCGCCGATTAAAATAGCAAAAGAAATAGCCGGGAAAACGGTTTTGCTGTCTTTTACATAACTGCTTAAAAAGGTCAGACGCGAGGGCGAATCAATTATGCCTGTTCCCCCGTCGGAACTGAAAAGTGAAGCGCCGAAAAAGCTGTTAAGAAAAAATCCGTTAAGTATGGTAGCTGCTGCCATAAAAAGACCAAGTACAAAAATGGGACGCATTTTATCGGATGCTTTAAAAATCATGATTAAGGCAGGAATAAAAAGCAGAAGCCCGTAACCGATATCTCCCAGGCACATACCGTAAAAAAAAGTAAAAAAAGGTGCAAAAAAAGGAGTGGGATCAATTTCGGAATAATGCGGCAGAGAAAACAGCCTGGTAATAACCTCATATAATCTGGTAAATGCATTGTTTTTAAGTTTTACCGGAATTATATCGGTTTTAAGCGGTTCTTCTATAATATAAGCAAATTTAGCAGCATCAAGAAAAGCCAGTACATCTTTTTCACAGGGAGCAGGAATCCATCCCTGAATATAATAAATAGAGCCTTCGGATTTGGAAGAAAGACTGACCTGGGCTTTTTCAAAAAAAAGGCTATCGTCAATTTGGACAGCAGCTTTTTGCAGAATTGCCCGGCAGGGTGCAAGAGAAATAATTTTTTGAACAGCATCCTGATTTTGTTTTTCAAGATTGCGCATTTCGCTGTTTATTTCCGCTGCTGTTTTTTCAGGAAGTCTGGTTTGTTCAAAAGGAAGCACAACAGCGCTGCGGGTAAAAGCAGCGCAAAACAGCGTGCTGCCGGTTTGATTTATTTTTTCTATTGTAATGTTTTTATAGATTTCTGCCGTAAAATCCGTTTTTTCGTAATCCCGGGCCGATACTGAAAAAAAATAAATATTAATGCCTGCAACCCGGCATTTTTGGATTTTTTCCCAGGAAAAATTTCCCCAGGGTTCAAGCTGCAGCGCTTCTTTTTTTAGGATTTCGCATCTCTGGGTATTTTTATCTATTAAATCAGCCTGTTCAATAATACGGGAGCAGGCTTCGTGTGCTGAAATTGGAGAAACAGCCGGCAGAGAACTGTTTTTAATATGGTTTTTTAAAATATCAAGAGCCCTGGTGTAAAGAGATCGTTCTTCAATGAGGGATTCAATGCGTTTGCTGAATTTTCCCTGTTCTATATCAAGATGTACGACTCCGAATTCCTGCAGCCGGGCAAGAGCCGTCTCGCGCTCCGCGTGAAAAAGCAGCAGCGACAGCTTTTTCATTTTTTCAATCATAACGCTGCCTCCTTCGCGCGGTTTCTTTCTTTAACGATTTTCTGGGATGATTTGGAAAGATTTTCCTCGTCTTCCATGAATCTTTTTATTTTAATAATGGCATCTTTGAACTGGGGAATCTGAACTTTTTCATAGAGGTTGACTTTTTGGGTAGTTTTTTTTCTGGCATAGTTCAGTGTTATGAACTGTTTTTCGGTTATGCCGATTTCAGTAGAAAGCGTTATTATTTTTTTAATGCGTTCGATTCCTTCAGGAAACCAGGCTTCGGATGAGAACAGCGGGAAATCGGTAATTTTAAAATTAACTTCATCAAGGATTGGGATTTTTATACCCGCAATTTTACGGGATGCAACTTTAAGCGATGAAACGCTGATTAAATCGGGAAACTCGCACCAGTAGCGGTTTATTGATTCCTGGGCGGAGAGTATAATACGATAGCTGTTTTCAAGCTCGGCTTTTTTATCCGAGATTTTTTTAACTTCCACGCGCAGGGCCGCTTCCTTGCTTTTCAGCGTAGGCAGGGCTTTTTCCCTGATCTGCAGCTGCCGCCGCATGATCTGCATGGAAGTTTTGTTATACTGAAATTTTACAGCCATTTTTTAACTAGTCTTTCCAGTATTTCTTGATAAAATCTTCTTTTATTCCGACTTCATGCTTTTTAAAATATTTGGAAAAAAGCTGCCAGCCGGTATCAAGCATTTCCTGAACTTTTATATTAATGTCAATAGCAAGAAGTTTCATGGAATAATCCCTGGCAAAAGAAATACAGCGCTGATCGTATTCTGTAAGATCAAAACCGTTTTCCTGTTTGGTTTTGGCATTGGCTGCATCGGAAAACAGTCGCACCAGTGTATTCATAACCTGCGGATGGTCGGCCCGGGTTTTTTTACCTATTACAATCTGTTTTAAACGGGAAAGGCTGCGGAAAGGGTCAACAATAACCTTGCCTATATCTGTGTCGCGGCGCAGAAACAGCTGGCCTTCGGTAATATAACCGGTATTGTCGGGAATAGCGTGCGTAATATCCCCTTCATTGAGAGTAGTAACCGCAATAATGGTAATGGAACCTCCGTGCGGAAACTGTACGGCTTTTTCGTAAATTTTTGCCAGGTCACTGTAAAGAGAACCGGGCATGGAATCTTTGGAAGGAATTTGGTCCATTTTATTTGATACAATAGCCAGTGCATCTGCATAGAGAGTCATATCGGTCAAAAGCACCAGTACTTTCTGTTTTTTGTCATCGGCAAAATATTCAGCGGCAGCAAGCGACATATCTGGCACTAAGAGGCGTTCTACCGGAGGATCTTCAGTGGTATTGATAAAACAAATGATTTTATCAAGCGCTCCGGCATTGGTAAAAACATTTTTAAAATACAGATAATCATCATTGGAAAGTCCCATGCCGCCTAATATTATTTTATCGGCTTCTGCGCGCAGGGCGACATCTGCCAGTACCTGGTTATAGGGCTGATCAGGGTCGGCAAAAAACGGGATTTTCTGCCCGGTAACAAGCGTGTTGTTTAGATCAATGCCTGCTATGCCTGTGGCAATAAGTTCGGAAGGCTGTTTGCGGCGCACCGGGTTAACCGAAGGCCCGCCGATTTCACGTTCTTCACCTTCAACTGCCGGACCGTTATCTATTGGATTTCCGTAGGCATCGAAAAAACGGCCTGCCAGGAGTTCGCTTACTTTTAAGACCGGAGGACGGCCGAGAAAAACAACTTCAGCATCAGTACCGATTCCCTCCGTGCCTGGAAATATCTGCAGGGTAACAAGATCGCCGGTAATTTTTACTACCTGGGCCGGCCGGCCGTTCACAAAAGCCATTTCTTCATTACCGGCTCCCTCGGCATGCAAAGAGCAGGTAGCCTTGGTTATCTGGGAAAGTTTGGTATAAACTTTTTGAAAGGCTTTGGTCTGCATTAGATTCTCCTTTGCGCGAGCAGTTTCTCGAGATCAGCTTCATATTTTTTAAAATCATCGGATTCATAAACCGAATAATTCATTTGTTTCATTAAATTAATAACCTGCTTGAAAAAAGTGGTAATTTCTTCAAAGTTTTCAAATTTAAAACTTGTATCGGCAATGGAAAGTACCTTGTTTAAAATATATTTCTGCCGGTTAATAGGGCAATTCATATCTACCTTGTCAAAGGCATCCTGCTGAAGTACGGTAAAATCTATAACTTCACTTTTCCAGTAGCGCAGGTGATATTCAAGCGGGACCGCATCATCGCCAAGAATATTGATCTGGTCGTAAGCTTCCTGCCCGCGCATTACAATGTCTTTGGCTTTATTAACAAGAACCGTCCAGCCTTTTTGTATATGTTCATCGGAATATTCGAGAAATTCCGGATATTCAAGATATTTGGAATAAGATTCTATAGGCGCAATAGCCGGATAGCGTTTGGAGTCTGCGCGTTTTTGGGAGAGTGCGTAAAAACAACGCGCAGCCTTGCGGGTAGATTCCGTTACCGGTTCTTTTAAATTTCCTCCGGCCGGCGACACTGTGCCAATAAAGGTAATAGAGCCTGTGCTGTTATTATTAAGATAAACAAATCCGGCGCGGGAATAAAAAGTGGCAATAATAGCGGAAAGATCCATAGGGAAAGCATCAGGCCCGGGAAGCTCTTCGAGGCGGTTTGACATTTCGCGCAGAGCCTGGGCCCAGCGCGAAGTAGAATCAGCAAGCAGCAGGACTTTTAAACCCATACTGCGGTAATACTCTGCAATAGTCATGCCTACATATACGGAAGCTTCACGCGCCGCTACCGGCATATTGGATGTGTTGCATATAATAGTGGTGCGTTCCAGAAGTTTTCTGCCGGTACGCGTATCGATCAGTTCCGGGAATTCAGTGAAGATTTCCACAACTTCATTTGCGCGTTCACCACAGGCTGTAATTATGATTAGATCAGCTTCGGCATTTTTGGCAATAGCATGCTGCAGTACGGTTTTTCCGCAGCCGAACGGCCCGGGAATAAAACCGGTGCCGCCTTCGGTTATGGGATTAAAAGTATCAATGGTACGCACACCGGTTTCAAGAATTTTAAATGGCCGCGGTTTGGATTTATAATTATGCGAGGCAACTTTAACAGGCCAGCGCTGTACCATGGTGACTTTCAGGATTTCTCCGTTTCCGGTATCGATTTCCGCTATTTGATCGGTAATTTTATAATCGCCTTCGGAAACCAGGGTTTTGATTTTTCCCTTGCCGGTAAAAGTAAACGGAACCATTATTTTATGATCAATCCAGCCTTCTTTTACAGAGCCAAGCCAGTCTGCGCCGGTTACCAGGTCGCCGATTTTTGCCAGGGGTTTGAAATGAAAAATTTTATCTTTATCAAGCGGGTATGTATATTCGCCGCGTTTTAAAAAAACTCCATCCATTTTATCAAGGTCATTTTGCAAACCGTCAAAGTTTTTGGATAAAAGTCCCGGCCCAAGTTCAACTTCAAGCATATGTCCGGTAAATTCCACCAGGGTGCCGGTTTTAAGACCACGGGTTGATTCAAAAACCTGGGCAAAAGCGGTTTTCCCGGAGATTTTAATTACTTCCGCCATCAGACGGGTATGGCCGTGAATAACATAACAGATTTCGTTCTGGGAAACCGTGGCATCAACCTCGATGGAAACCAGGTTGGCTACTATGGCGGTGATTTTACCTTTGGTCATTTACAAACTCCTTGAGTAACTTCTTGTTTATACGGCGGGAATAATGCATCCCTGTTTTATACCTGAAAGCAGTGTTTCAAGCCGTTTGCGGCCTGCTTCCGGATCAAGCGCGAGCAGTCTTTTTACTATTAAAAGTTTTGCAGTATATGCCAGTACAGTTGAAATACCGAAATAATCGCCCAGAGAAAGCTCATCGGTTTTATGCCACTCAATATCTATTAATCTGTTTTCCAGGGTGCGGGGATTTCTGCTCTCGAATGCTTCCTGCAGGGAAGGAATAAACGGAAATTCCTGCGATAAACCAAAATCGGGAGCGGTACTTTTTTTAAGAATTTCATTAATGGACAAATCACCGGCCAGAGCCGTACCCGGATCGAATCCGTATTGGCGGCAGTTATAGGCAGCAGCGATATTTTTAAGGCTCGTTTTAAAAATAAAATATTCGGTAATAAATTCATTGCCGCACAAGGAAGTTTCTTCAAGAAAACAGGCTGCTAACCGCCTGGCCAGTTCGCGGCGCGGAAGAGCGGCAAAGACTTCGGAATTTTCTTCTATAAAACGGATCATATAGGCTGGAAAGCGATCGTTGTTTTTAAGCCAGTTATTAATTTCTTCTGCAGATAGATATGAAGGTGTGGAAAAATCTTCGCCGGTTTTTTCGCTGCGGATCCGGCAAATGGCATTTATCAGATTGGTATTATCAGACTGTAAAAGAAGATATTGCTGAAGGATTGCATGTTCATTAGAAAGCTGCTCCCTGATTTCCGAAAAGACATTCTGCCAGTCAATCGTGCGTGTTTCTTCGGATGGTATAATATCCGGAAGGCCGGATACCAGGTAATAATACATGGCCGCCATTGCAGTTTTTTACCGGCGGAAAAGTATTTCTTCGGTTTTTTCGCGGAGAAAAGGTTTAAAAAATTCGGTAAAATCAGCATCGGTAAAGGTGATTTTATAGGCACCGTCCTGCGGAATTATTTTAAAACCTCCGCCTGTGCTGCGCTCAAATTCAATTTTTAAATCTTTGGCAGCGGATTTAATACTATTGGCAAAGGCTGTATCGGTTTTGCCCTGCATGGAGGAAGGAAGCATCAGTGTACCGCTGAAACCATCCCATTTTTTTATTATTTCAATTACAAGTTCTTTAATAAAGACCGGATCGGAAAAAGAAGGCGACATGCCGGCATCAAGTGATTTAACTGAAATTAAATCTTTTATTTTCTGCCTGATAAAACTTAAGGCCTGGTCGCCGGCAAGTTTGACTTCTGCCTCGGCGTTACGGGTAATCTCTTTGGCCCGGTTTTCGGCTGAGACGATAATTGCTTTAGCGTCAGTCTGTGCATTTTTTAACAGTTCGTCCGCCTTGTTTTTGGCATCGTCAAGAATTACTGATGCTTCTTTTTGTGCTTTGTCTACGCCTTCACGGTATATTTTTTCAGTTAATGCGTCAAGTTTTTCCATAATTACGCCTCTTTAAATATTGATTTTTTTCAGCAGAAATTGGATTTGAGCAATGTATTGAATTCACTGGCTGAGAATTTAGTATGTTTTTAAAAAAAATACCAGTAGTCAGGGAGCCTTACATTGTCCCAGTTTTTTGTTTTATGGTTTTTACTACGATAAAAAGCATAACAGTAGTGTCTTTTTTTGAATTAATTAGCCAATTAAATTCAGTACAACCGGCAAACTGTATACGCAGTTTTTCAAGGTAAAAGAACTGAGTTCTGCGTAAAAAAGATTCCGGCCATACAGGCGGTAAGCAGACATGCCAGAGTAGCTGCCAGCAGACATTTCAATCCCAGTCCTGACAGGTCTTTAATACGTTCCGGCGCCAGGGCGGCAATTCCGCCGACAAAGATGCCGAGCGAGGCAATATGGGCAAAACCGCAAAGCGCATAAGTGATAATGACCATACTGCGTCGGCTGGTTATTAATCCGCCTTTAATAGCGTTTGCCAAATCAAGATAAGCCGTTAGTTCGGTAATGATTGTTCGTGAACCGATAATTTTTGCTGCTATGCCCGCATCCTGTACCGGTATTCCCATAATGTATACAAACGGTATCATAAGATAACCGGATATGGCTTTAAGCGACCAGTCAATATGCCAATTGCCCAGCCGGTTGATATGCTGTCCGGTAAATTTAAAAAGAACGTCGATTACAGCAGTGAATCCTAGTATGGCAATTAAAAGAGCGGCAATTCCTGCAATCAGCTTTAATCCAGCCATAGAACCATTAATCACCGAGGCGAAAATATTATCCTCTTTTTCATAATAAGGAGCCGTATCTTTTCCCATAGTTAGCGGCAAACCGGTTTCAGGCACCAGAAGTTTGGCCATAAGTACTGCTGCCGGCGCTGATAGTATGGAAGCGGATACCAGGTGTCCGGCAATAGTCGGAAATTCCTTATGCAGAAAAAAAACATATACGGCCATAACATTGGATGAAACGGTTGCCATTCCGGCTGTCAGCATAACAGCCAGTTCCGAACGTGTCATACCGGAAATATACGGCCGTACCGTGAGAGCGGATTCTACCCCGACAAAAATATTGCTGGCTGCAGAAAGAGATTCAGCGCCGGAGATTTTCATC
>Ga0154543_1363_pt1 | contig 10543 bp, 7 predicted proteins | sample RifGroF1_FD_105686 | JGI IMG/M metagenome (GOLD analysis project Ga0154543, IMG submission 105686) | Spirochaetes bacterium GWF1_41_5
CAGCTTATAATATTGTTTTCTGTTCGCAAGGCGGTCGCGAAACGCGCCGAGGCTTCCAGAAAACAATATTATAAGCTGGTGTTGTCAGACAAAAAATATTCCCATTGCCCTCTAAGAGGGCGATGGGGTATTGGTCCTGCCTCAACATATCCTTGCGGACCAACGCGAAACATTTTCATCGTTTCGGGTGTTTCTGTCTGAAACATGATACCTCTTTTTTATATTTCCGAAATGATAATTATTCAATTTTTTATTTCGATCTCGATCTGCGTTTCGATTTTACAATTATATTTCTCGGTAACAGCAGCTGCCTTTAACAGATATTTACCGTTTTTAATACCGGTTGTGTCCCACTTGTTATTGTCACCGAAACACCAGTAAGGGGCGTTTTTTTCCCTGTGAACTTTTTCTTCATTAATATAAAAATCAACATAATCCGGGGAAAAATCCGCTACCGAAGCCGTATAATCTACTTTACCGTTAAGGATTTTATTCTCGGATATATTAATAATTATTTTTCCGTTTTTACTTAAAATTTTTCCCCAGGCTGCATTATCCATTCTCGGGAATTCCTCGCAGGCCGGTATGCTGTCAACTGCAGGAGTATCGTTTAGAAGATCACGGACTGCATCTGCGCTGCTTAATGAAAAATAAATAAAACCATAACGATAGAGAGCGGATAAAGTTATAAAGGAAAATTCATTCTTGAGTGTCACCGGAAGCTTCACTGTTTCACTGAAGTCAGGAGAAATAAAATAGGCGGATTGTATTCCGGTTTCTTTAATTCCAACTGAAATTTTCCCGGTATCAGGATAATCCAGGAATTCAAATTCCTTGTCTGCCGAAATTTGCACATTTCCGTTAATGCGCAAGCCTGTAAGGTTAAGCATATGAACAATAACACCCTGATAATTTTTATTTACATGCCTGAATGTCCGTATAAAAATATCGTCAGGAGTATCGGTATCAAGCGGCAAAACACGGCGGTCTATCAGGCCCAGTATGATTTTTTTATACTCTGTTTTGCGGTTATCTGTCCATACTCCTCCCAGGGCAAGTCTCAAGTCCCACATGGAAGCCCCTGATTCAGAGTAGGGCGGTTTTATTTTGGGCATAAAATACTGGGTTCCCGGTCCGCAGGCGCAATAAAAAGCATTTCCCTTGCCGTATTTGCGCCGGGTGATTACCGGCATACCGTTTTTTTCCGAATACAGAATATCAACATACCCTGCCGCCAGATCGGTTTTAATAAAAGGGCCGTGATATAAAATTTTTCGTCCGGTATTATCATGTATTTCCAGCTTTTTTTCTTTCATTATCTCTGAATATGAAATACCCAATACATCTTTCAGTCCGAAATCCGGAAGTTTTTCTCCTTTTTCATCATACATTGAGCAATCAAGCGTGGCAATAAGGCTGCCCCCCTGTCTGATAAAATCACGCAGCAGTTTGTTTTCTGCAGAAGAAAGGCATGCCGTGGCAGGCGCGATCAGAATCCTGTATTTTTGCAATGATTCCGCTGTTATCCGGGAAACAGCAACAGTCTCAAAGGGAATATGCGCTTCCAGCAGGGTTTCGCACCAGCCGATATATTCTTTTTTCATGGAATTGATATTTTCATAAGGAATCAGATGCAGGGCCGGAGACGAAAAAAGAATTCCGACATTACAGTAGGGATCGTTATGTGTTATTATTGTTTCCCATTTTTTTTCCCATAAAAACGGAAATACCGGCAAGTCAAAACTTTCCGGCCATGTCCAGTATCTGAGGCCGTTTGCCAGTGCGAATGTCCAATGGAAAAAATCCATACTTATGGTCCGCGAAAAGGAAAGGATAAATACCGGCCCGAAAGCCGAATAATAACCGGCTTCGGCTGCCGTATAACGCCATGACCACGGACTGCTCAGATGTGATTCATAAAAACCGGCCGTAAGTCCGCGTTTCATATCTTCCACATCCATGCCGTAGGCATTCATTCCTGATGATGATGAAATCAGAAAACCTGCCTGGCAGGCTGTTACAAGTTTCTCCGGTCCGGATTTATCAACCGTTTCTTTTATTTTTACCAGAATGTCACCCTGCGACTTGATCCTGAAATCAACCCAGGCGCGCCACTGCGGGGAATCAAAATTTTCATAAACAGTTTTATCGCCAGGCAGCGGAATATCAAAACCGTATAGTTTTTTAAATTTTTCCCTGCAGTAGGAACAGCCGCAAATGGTCATTTTGGGCGGAAGCCACTCGGTTTCATCAGGCATAACTCCGTCAAGACCGGTATTCATAATTGCCTGCAGTCTCGCGCAATAAGCTTTTATAAAAGCAGGATTATTCGGGCACATGGCATAGGTTCCATAGCGCGGATAAAAAGCGCCGGTTTTTGTTTCTAGATCGAGTACAGCCTGCTCCGGATGCAGATCGCGGTACGGTTTTAATACTCCTTCAACCGTAAGATGCAGTACGATTTTTAAATGGTATTTATGACAGGCGGAAACGGCTTTTTTGATATTATAAAGATAATTTTCAAATTCATGATCATCAACAAGAATATACCGGTGTTCATCAAGAAATACGGTATTTACTCCCCGGGCAGCAAATTTCCCGGCAATTTCTTCCGCCTTGTCGCGAAGGGCGGAGCTAATGTCGGCAGAAGGAGTCCAGTTCCATCCGCCCCAGGTTGCGGAACGGGCGGCAAAACGCCAATCTGCTATGGAAGAAATATTGGTATTTATACTGCGCTCAGGAAATTTTACGGAATATAATGTTTTGGGATAATCCGTTACCTTTATTTCCGGACTCTGCACAATATTAATGCCGGCGTTTTCAATAATTTCACTGTGACTTAAAACTTTATTATATATTTTTACTTCGTCAATAATTCCCCTGAAGCCTCCGATATCATCGCCACTGCCGTATAAAGCGCCTATCAGTAAATTACAGGTGTTGGTTGAAAGAGTTCCCTGAATATCCCTGATATCAACAAGGCAGCCGTCAATGAATAAACTCATTTTTCTGCTGTCAATAGTTACTGTAATATGATGCCACTCTTTAGGCCGGGGCGGTTCTGTTTCTATACGCTTTTGTTTTCCGCTCATGTTGAACATAATCTGCATGCAGTTGTTGTAGCCTGCAAAATAAAGCGCCCAGCCCGGGTAAGGAGATGTTCTGGGGATTTTGGTAATTATTCCCTGGTAAGATCCGTCAATCCATTCTTCAGGGAAAATCCAGGCTTCAATGGTATTTGTTCCTGATAAAGAGATATTGCCCGAATCAATATATGAATTCCCGTCAAAATAAAGGGCGGAACCGCGCCTGCCGTTTGTCCATACGGATTTTCCTATAATTGTGCCTGTATAATTATTTTCAGAAGAATCGTTGACAATTCCGCCCTTCCCCTCGTTTAATTCCCATGTGCAGATCGGACCGGATGCGGTTAAAATACTGCTTACGGCAATTATTCCGGTAATTGATAAAACCAAAACTTTCCGGGCAAGTCCGTACTGTATAATAAAAATTTTCAGTATTTTTATAATTACGTTTTTTTCAGGAAAATACAAGCCATGATTATTCATGATAACCCCGGTATGATTAGTTTTATTCACATGTGAATTATAATCCATTTATTATTAATTGTCAAGTTTATGGGGGGGGTGCAAATTTATTTTTTGGGTAAATAAAACACTGAAGTGATCGCAGAATCACTCCCTCGGAAGAATATACTGCGGTTTTCTGTAAAAAACTGGAACTTTTAAGATTTTCAAAGATTTTCAAAGTACTTGACAAAATGTATTTTAATGTTTATAATAAGTTCATAATTAAGTAAATAATTACTTTGGGAGAAAATAACTAACGATCACCCCCAGACACCCGCTTCAAATAACTATCAAAAACATTAATTAACTTTACAGCCTATTAATTTAAAAATAAAAATTCAAAATAAAATAACATCACCCTTCACAGGCACAACAAGGAGAATGCATGCCAAGAAAAATTAAAATCCTCCGGACAAAAACATCCCCGGCTGAAGAATTTACACCGGGACCTGAAAATGAAGATTTTGTCAACACCAGGTCTTCGGGTAAAACCTACGGTAATAACGGCCGCGGACATCATACCCAGCGCAGATATTCACGAGAAGGTATTCCGGCTGATGACGATCAGCTTACCGAACAAATGCTAGCTGAAATTGAAAAGAATAAAAGCGGAGAGCCTATTGAACTCGCCAAATTATCCAAAATGTCCATTGAAGAACTGGTACGTTTTGCCAAGGAACTTAAAATTGAAAATATAGGTAATTTTTCCAAACAAAGCCTGATCTTTTCCATTCTTGAACATACCACTACTGAAAAAAAAGGTTTTATCAAGGCAGTCGGCGTACTGGAAAGACTTCCGGAAGGCTACGGTTTTTTACGTTCGCCTGAATACAATTATCTTCCCGGGTCGGACGATATTTATATTTCACCTTCCCAGATCAGGCTTTTTGGACTGAAAACCGGAGATACGGTTTCAGGTATAATACGTTCACCCAAGGAAAGTGAAAAATACTTTGCCATGCTTAAGGTTGAAGAAGTAAATTTTATACCTTCGCATCTTTCCAAAGACCGTATCTTATTCGACAATCTCACTCCCATTTATCCCAACGAAAGAATTACCCTGGAAATCAACAGCGATAAATTGACCACCCGCTGTATAGATTTGGTCGCCCCTATAGGCAAAGGCCAGCGCGCCCTTATTGTATCACCGCCCAAGGCCGGTAAAACCATAATTATACAGGATATTGCCAACGCTATTGCAGCCAATCACCCCGAATGTTATATCATTGTTCTGCTGATAGATGAAAGACCCGAAGAAGTAACCGATATGAAACGCTCTGTCAAGGGCGAAGTAATCTCCTCTACTTTTGACGAACCTGCCCACCGGCATGTTGCGGTTTCCAAAATGGTAATAGAGAAAGCCAAACGCCTGGTAGAACACAAGCGCGATGTGGTAATCCTGCTTGACAGTATAACCCGTCTGGCCCGCGCCTATAACCAGGAAGAACCTACATCAGGCAAAGTACTTTCCGGGGGCGTTGATTCCAATGCGCTGCATAAACCCAAACGTTTCTTCGGTGCTGCCCGCAATATTGAAGAAGGCGGATCTCTTACTATTATCGCTACTGCGCTTATTGAAACCGGCAGTAAAATGGACGAAGTAATATTTGAAGAATTCAAGGGCACCGGCAACATGGAACTCAGTCTCTCCCGCCGTCTTTCCAACAAACGTATTTTCCCGGCGATTAATCTGCAGCTTTCCAGTACGCGCAAGGAAGAACTTCTGCTTAACGATGAAGAGCTCAAGAAAATGTATGCACTGCGCGGAGCCCTGGCCAGCATGGATGAAGTTGAAGCCATGCAGCTGATTTATGATAAAATGAAAATGACCAAAGACAATAAAGCTTTTCTGCGCGCCATGAATTCTTCCGTTTAGCGGTGGAAAACGAAATAAAACTTGCCCTTTCCGCCGGCAGTTATATTAAACTGCTTGAAATACTGCCGGTGGAAAAAACACTCAAACAATGCAATAATTTTTTTGATACAGCAGGCGGTTATTTCCAAAACTCATGTTTTGCCTTCAGACTGCGCAGCGAGGATGAACAATGTTTCCGCGCAGCCCTGAAAAAACGCCTGTCTCTTGAGCAAGGCTATTTTCAGGCCATGGAAATTGAATCAACAATCGACGAACAAACATACCGGTCTGCGCTTGACGGGCTGCAGACCTCCTTTTTTAAAATTCTTGAGATTCTTTCCTCGGGTAAGGCAAATACCCTCGGTCATGAAATCTTCCGGCATAATTTCCACAGCGAAAAATTTATCTGCAGGGGTTTTTTTTTAAACCTGCGCAGTATCTGCCGGCTGAAAGATTTTCAGATAGAAATTGATTGTACTGATTTCGGCAGCGGCAGAACCGAGTACGAACTGGAATGTGAAACCGATCTGAAAAACATTCCGCTGATTACAGGTTTTCTGAAAAAAAACAATATTGATTATTCTTTTTCTGTGAAATCAAAATTCGAGCGTTATTGTGAGTACAGCAGACAATAATCCCAAACCCGGCTGGAATATTATGTCGGTAATTTCCGCCGCTGCGGGGGTATTCGGTTTTTTTCTTCCTATGTCTGCCGGCGTACTGGCCGTCATTACCGGCGTAGCCGCCCTGCAGGAAATAAAAATTTCCGGGGAAAAAGGAAAATTTTATGCCCTGATCGGTACGGCACTGGGGGGAATCAGTCTTCTTATTATTCTATATGGTCTGCTTAAACCGTATCTGGTAAAAATAATATGAAAAAAAAATTTTTATTCGGTCCGGTAAAAAGCCGCAGGCTTGGCATCTCCCTGGGAGTAGACTGCGTACCGGCCAAATCCTGCAACCTGAATTGCGTGTACTGCGAATGCGGAGCAGCGGATAACTTTTTCCTGCAGGCTCAAATGTTTTTTCCGGTCAGCGATATAGAAAAAGAACTGGCGGATTATCTTGATCAGAAACCCATGCTTGATTACATTACTTTTTCCGGGGCCGGCGAACCGCTTCTTTACGCCGGGCTGGGAGAACTCGCCGGTTTGATTAAAAAAAAATATCCGGAATATAAAATTGCCCTGCTGACCAATGGAGTGCTTTTTTCCTTCAATTATAATTTTTCATCCCTTTCGGTTTTTGACTTGATTATACCGTCATTTGATGCGGCCAGTGAAGATGTTTTCAGAATTGTTAACCGCCCGGGCCCGGGCATTACCGCCCAGGCGCTGTTAGACGGGCTGATAGCCTTGCGTAAAAATTTTACAGGCAAAATCTGGCTGGAAATTTTTTTTATTAAAGGAATAAATGATTCAAACGATGAAGTAAAAAAACTGGCTGCTGCAGCAGAAAAAATAAATCCGGAAAAGGTGCAGATTAACTCGCTTGACCGGCCCGGTGCGGAAAAATGGGCAGTACCTCCGGCTCTGGAAAGACTGCAAGAAATAAACCATATTATACCCCGCAGTGAAATTATTACCCGGCAGGCAGGCGCATTTTTAAAAAATCCTGAAATTAAAAAAAATATTGCGGATTTTCTTTCCCGGCGCCCCGTAACAGCAGCTGATCTTTCTGTTCTGAGCGGACAGGAAAAACATACAGTACAAAAACAGCTTGACGAACTGCAGGCTCAGGGCAGAATAAAAAGCAGCAAAACAACTGCCGGAATTTTCTATATTTCAATTAATAACAAAAATAAACAGCAGTCATGGAACAGCTGAATAATAATCCGGAAATATCAATTTAATGTTTATTCGCCGACAACATTCGGGTTTCAACGCAAAATAAAAACAAACTGCGAAGAAAAAGGTTTTAAAAAATATTAACTGTAGTGAGTAAAATTGAGGTCAAGTTCGGGTAAATATTTGATTTGCCTGTTAAGCGAATATACGCTATAAAAAATTATTTCGCGAAAAGTAAAAAACCAAGATTCGTAAAAACTTTAGATTAGGTTATTCTTTTTTTAATTTTTTTTCTTTCCGCTCCTGACGGCGCAGGGCAATTCGTTCTTTTAAAGGGAGTTTTTTATGCTGCATGGTTTGATATGCCGAATCAAGCAGTTTCCTGCTGCTTATTTCTTTTAAATCTTCATCACTGGAAAGAATATAAGGGGTTAAAAAAATCAGCAGTTCAACTTTACGCGTTACTGTCTGGGTTCGCCTGAATAAAACGCCCAGCCCGGGAATTCGCATAAGCCCCGGAATACCGCGTTCAGTAGAAACTTTTTTATCCTGTATCAGCCCGCCTAAAATAGCCGTGGTTTTATGAGCTACAACCAGTTCGGTTTCAATGGAACGGGTGGCAATATCGGGAAATCCGGAAGTGCTGGTTTCCTTAAAATCGTTGATCTCCTGTTTTAATTCCAGGGTGACATTCCGATCATCATTGACATGCGGGGTAATAGTAAGCGATATTCCAGCCTCTTTATATTCATGAGTAATCAGAACTTTATCGGATGACGTGCTGCCGCTCTGGGCAATCTGCAGTTCTTCTTTCTGAATGGCTTTTTTGTCGGCAATGACTATTTTTGCCGGTTTATTGTTGAGGGTAAGCAGATTGGGAGTGGAAATTATATTTACATCGCCGATTTCTCCCAGGGCGCCCACTATAAATGAAGAATCGTTATGCCAGAAAAAAGCGCCGGGGTTATTGGCAGAAGCCGAATCAGGCGATAAACCGCTGAAAATTCCCTTGGCTGCCAGACCTTTAAGCGAAATGTCAAGTTGACCGGCTAAAGCAGTTAAATTTTTTAATGCCGGAAAGGAATAATCGATACCGAGTTTCCTGGAATTATCATAGGAAAATTCAATTACCTTTACTTCAACCAGCACCTGGGTGCTGCGCACATCAAGTTTTTTAATGATTTCTTCAATGGCCTGAATTTTCTGCAGCGGCGCCTTGATTAAAACGCTGTTCTGCTGCGGATAATTGATAATTACGGTGTCAGGACTGAACAATGTTTCGCCTGCGGCCGAGGGAGTCTTTAAATTATTCAGCATGGCAGTAATATCTTCTGATTTGGAGTACAAAACCGGATATACCCTGAATACCGGGGAAGCGGCGGTTATTTTTTCCGTTCCCAGATTATTCTCGATATCGCTGATGATTTTTCTGATTAAAGCGCGGTCCGTTTCATCGCCAATCAGCAGAATATATGTCTTGGATGGAGACGGAATAAGATCGACCTGCCCCTTGAACTTAAACGCTGCCTTGTTTTCATCCTGGGGATATGGCCGGCGGGAATCATTTTTACCGGTAATACGGTTAAGTATTTCCATAAGTTCATCAGATCCCAGAATATTCAGTTTTACAATTTCATAATTTGCCGATTCACCCGCTATAGCCGGTTTGTCAATCATGGCAAGAATCTGCAGAATGTTTTCTGCCGTGCGTTCAGCGGTTTTTTGCGGCCCGGACAGATAGATTGCATCATTCCGATCCAGCCGAAACAGCCTTAAAAAATTTTCTTGCTGCTGCTGATACGGCGATACGCGGCGCGAGGCCGGATAACGCGTATCGTCGGTAACCAGGCCGGGAATGGTGGCAGAAACCGCCAAAATTGCGCGGTCCGCCGATACGTGCTTGAGCATGAATTCCTTAATAATATTTCCGGTTTCTCCGCTGGTATCAAGCTCGTCAATCAGCGTATTGATTAAAATAATTTTTTCCACCAGATCTTTTATCAGAATTTTACCGGCAGTTTCGATAAAAGAAATATTTCCCGAAGCCGAGAGGTGCTGCCTGAGCTGGGCGAGAATCGCTTCCCCCTTTACCTGCCGTATGCTTTTTAAAAATATTATTATTCTGGCGCGGTTTTGTATGGATTTTACCTTTTCAATATCAGTAAAAATATCCTCGGCGCTGTCTACATCCTGTAATTTATATACCCGGTACATGGATCCCTTTTTTTCCAGGGAAAAACCGATGGATAAAAGTTCTGAAGCGAAATTCCCCATAAGTTCCTTTACGGTAATTGATTCGGAAGCCGGAATACTTATGCGCCGATCAGCAGGAAGATCAGTATAGGAAATACTGTAACCTGTTATATCCATTATATAATTTATTAAATCCTTGATATTGGCATTATACATTTCCCGGGTTTTAACAATTTCATTTTCATTTTTTGGCGCAGCTGACAAGCCGACCAGACATAAAAAAATTACTAACATTGCCTTGTTCATGTTTAAAATCCTTGTTTTTATTTTAAAAAACAGATTTTTCCCGTTGCATAATATATTATATCTTGATTTGATGTTTTCTTAAATACCAGGATTTTAGGGGGTGCAAATTTATTTTTTGGGTAAATAAAACAATAAAGTCCGCTTTTTCTATATAATAGAAATAAATTTGCACGGCGGGAGAAAAAAAGAGTATGTCCCTTCAGCAAGAAGAAGCCAGGCATTTGCTAAACCATAAGCAGGCAAAATCACTGCTTTGTGGGATATAATCAGCATTGTACGCCGGAAGTTAAAACTTCCGGCGTAAATTGGAGGAGAGGAAGCGTGAATAAATATTATAAAATTATTTTAACGATTTATCCCAGGCAGCGCTTTTAATACGGGAAGCGTGTTTAAAATTTACCGACAAACCGATACTGTGAATAGTATTGGCAGTATGTTTAAAGTTCCATACCGGATTATAATAAATTTCTCCGGATATTTTCTTGTTCGCAAAAAACTGTAATCCGATTCCGGTAGATAATCCGAAGTTTTTCGGATCGTGCGCATTGGAGGCAAGCGGATCGCGTTTGTAGCCTATGCCGGTTGAAATATCAAATGCCAGCGCAGGATGAAAAAATTTTGTCCTGAAACCGAAATTGGCATTTCCGAAAATTTCAATGTTATTGCGCATTTTATTATCATATCTGCGGTTTTGTACCGAATCTTTTCTTTCTTTATGTCTGGCAATAAATTCTTCCCTGCTTGGAAATTTTTGCTGCGGATTGTAGAAATTAAGATTAATTCCGGTATAAAGCGGAGAATACCCGAAATAC
>Ga0154543_1290_pt1 | contig 10536 bp, 6 predicted proteins | sample RifGroF1_FD_105686 | JGI IMG/M metagenome (GOLD analysis project Ga0154543, IMG submission 105686) | Spirochaetes bacterium GWF1_41_5
TCAAACCCGTTTCTGCATCTGCACGGGGGAATAGAATTTAATACTTTTTTTAATTTTTTTACCGCCCGTATCGGTCTTTACCAGGGCTATCCGTCGGTTTCTGTTTATAAGGAATTTAATCTTAATTTTCTGCGTAAATTCCCGATATTAAAACTTTTTTTCCCGCGTCAGAAATTCCGCCCCATGTTTATTCCCAAGCAATGGACATATAACGGGCTGGAGCGCTATTACCGTGAAAACTTTTTTGTATATATGATGTCATATGTCTTTAAGTTTTTCTGCCTGTTCAATTACAGTATTGAGGGCGGTATGGCCGGTTATGAAAAGGGAACTTACCCCGGGGAAAAACCGGTTTACGAAGGCATGCTGCAGCTTAAAATGAGTCTGGATTTTTAGGACACGCCATGATAAATAATAAAATTCTTTTTTGCGTTTTTCTGTTTGCAGGGCTGCAGGCCGCCCAGAATCATTATGAATATAAAAGATTCGGGCTGGAGGTAATGACCGGCTTTAATAATATTTCGCTTCCTGATGCAGTCTATAACCGCGCCGCCAAAAATTACCAGCGCCGGGAATACACTGCCGGGATTCCCTTTGAAATTCAGCACACCCCCAAACATTTTGAATATATTTATTTTTTTTATACCTATGATCAGCTTTATCAGAAAAACAGGCGCATATGCTCCAAAAATATTTTTTCGGTTGCAACTATTGATAACCGCACCCAGTACCTTAATGAATATTTTTCACTGCTGCGTTACGGAGGCCTGGGGTTTTCCTTTTATAATATGAAAACACCCCGTGCGGTTTTTGAAGAGCATCTGTACCCGGCATATAATTATATCACTTCCACCGGGCTGTTTCCGCAGTCCGCAGTTACTGTTGATTTTCTCGGGTTTTCCATGAAAATGCTGCTTAATCTTGCCGTGCGTAATACTATTGCCTCCAGGCTGATTTCTGATTTTTCCGGACAGGGAATTGTCTGGTTTACCTATGAATACCTGCAGAATACCGATGCCAAAAGCGGTTTCTCCATGCGCATCCGGGCATCGCTGATTGAAAAAATCGGTTATGAGTTTGCCAATGTTATGCCGTATTTAAAACTGGAACTGGCCAGGGAATGGGATATGCATATTTTCAGGCGCTACCGCATTAATTCTCCGTTTATGTTTTATTTCGGCATCGGGATTGATTTTAAATTTTCTCTCTGTTGTTTCGGGTAAATAACTTACGTTATTTATTCAGATAAAAAGAAATTTAAAATAGTCTATTCCAGGCTTAACGATTCGTATAGACAGCAATTGATTGTTTTTTGATAAAGGCGGTAAATACCGCCCAGGCTTTTTTTTCCTTACCCCGGGTGTTGAGCAGCCCGTTCTGTTTGTGATATGCTCCCGGATGATCAACCAGGGTGAAATGATAAGCTTCGGAGATCGGAAGCTGCGCCAGAGTATTCATGGCAAGCTCCAGGCGTTCAGCCTGGTAAATCTGGGAATATTTTTCGTATTCAGGATTCGGGCAGCCGAATTCCGAAACAATGATCGGCCTGGAACAAAGTTTTCTAAAACTTTCAATCATCCATGCCCATTGCTCCGGAAAATCATATAAATGAATATCAAGGATGTCGAAACTGGCCCGGGACAATACCGTGATAAATCGCTGTTCAAAACCGTTGGTTTCCCACTTTTTGCGTGCTCTGACAAGTTTATTAAGCAGGCGCTCTGCCGAATAATCCGTTGCCCACGGCATGTTTTCGGGAAAATGTATAGTTTTTATTCGGGCCGCGCCTTCTGTATACCATGGCCAGGCTGCAGTTATACCGCCAAGTATTACTTTCGTCTGCGGTGAACGCCGGCGCGTTTCCTCTGCTACGATCTGATGAAAGCGCAGGTAATCTGCAGCGGTTCCATTATACCCGGCAAAACTGTCCCATTCATTACCGAACTGGATTTTATCAAGCTTGCCTGCATAACGGTCGAGCAGAGCGCTGATATATCGACGAAAATCATCTTCGCTTCTGCAAAAACCATTACCGCGCGGCGGCGCCGGTGAACGCGCCCAGTCCGGAGCTTCGGTTTCCAGCGTCAGCATAAGCAAAAAATGATTTTTATCCGCCCAATTTACACGTGCATCCAGCGGCGGCCAGTTGAAGGATCCTTTTTTCGGTTCACGCAGCGACCAATTTTCTGAAAGGCGAAGACGTTTAATTCCGGCCTTTTGATAATAAACAGCGGTAAACGCCAGCTCATTCGGTGTCCGCCCTGGCGGAAAAGAAATACCCCACTGTACAGGCTCGGGCCAGGCGCTGCGGATTAAACCGGTTAAAAATAAAAATCGGACAATCTTCATAAATCTGTTAATGACTGTAACCTTATTTTAAAAATACAGTCCAGCATTTATTTTTAGTATGGACAATGTCTCTCAAAGCGTGCCGGCTTTCGGTTTATCCGTTTATCATTGAACTATTTCTGTGTATTTGCCGCCCCCACAGGATGGTTTATTAATACTTTTTGTCAAATATGCGTGTCCGCTGTGCGTTGGCACGGATTTTAGTTTTCTTTTTCCGAGTTGGATTTTATCTGTTCAATTTTTTCATAGTGCAGCGGATCGGCAAGCCGCTTAAGCTGTGCCATGATATCGTCAATTTCTTTTTTTATTTTTACTATGTTATCAAGCAGCAGGCAAATTTTCTGATTTCGAAAATAATATGCTGCCATATAGCTGATGGAAATTAATAAATATATGGCTTCAGCGACCGATTTACCGCTGAATATATGCTGGGAAACAATTTTATTTACGATAAAAGGCAATTCATTACCGGGCTTATTCGCATGGTCGGCTGTAACTACCGCATCATTATTTGTATCCGGCGCGATGTTTTTATTCATGTAAATGACAGAAAGCCTGTGCCCGACATTGTACATTAAAGATGAAAAACGATCGATATCCTGTATGGTTTCAATTTCCAGTTTTGTTCTGTTTACAATTGTCAGCTTGTTTTTTAAGTGCTGGTCAAGACGTTCGGATGTAATTTGCAGGCAATTATTCTGCTTGGACAGTTTTTCCATTCGATTGAAAATATTCTGTAATTCTACATGTTCGGCTTGAAAAAAATCACCGTCAAATAAAAGAGCGGGTTCATGATCGGAGAAGGTCACAGGCTTGAGCAAAAGTTCTTCAAAAAGCACCAGATAACACTTTATCATTGCGTAGCCGAACAATGCGACATTAGGCATCACCGGTATCAGGTCCTCGGTAATTATGCCTGCAGCCGCCGAGTTAAGAATGGAAAAATCATATCCTCCGGATTCGTTTAATTTCATAAAAAATTTAATTTTCAGTATTCTGCGTTTTTCATCCAGTTTGCAGTTCAGATTATCGATGTTTTTATGTATTGCTTCTTTGATGTTTTCCGCTACATCGGTATGTGCGTTAAATTCAAAATTACTGATAATCTCGCCCCTGTTTCTGTTTATAAGATCATCAAGCACCAGATAGGTCCGGCTTTCAATAATGTTAAATGCGACAATTATTGCCTGCAGGGATAGATTGTCCGGCTGGGTATAAAGCAGAAAGGCAATCATGTCCTTGATCTCTTTTATTTTTAAGCTGTATCTGGAATTGCCTTTCAGGGTTTTTTCCACAAGCGACAGTATTTTCTCGGGATAATTTTCCCTGTAATGGCAAACCAGGAAATATTTTTCCACGCGCCGAATCCTGATCAGCATACCGGATTCTCCGCCCCTGGATGGTTCGCCGGTTATAGCGGATATCTTTTCGCACAATGCCCTGAACTCCATTAAAAGATTATATTCAAATTTTTCCAGTGTCATCCATCCGGTTTCCGAGATATAGTGCATTACCTGCGCAAGCTCATCAGCGGTTTTTTTGATATTTTCTGAAAAAAAACGTTCAATATTTCTTGATAATTTTATATCAGGCAGGAAATATTTGTAGCGAAGCACGGATGAATTGCAGGTGAATTTGATAATCCGGAAAAACTCAGAAACAAGAAAAAAAAGATATGAGCGCCTTTTGGGGAATTTTTGAATTTTTTTCCTGTTTTCTTTGACTATGACCGGGGTGAAAATACCTTTAGAGGCTAAAGTGTCATTTATGATTTTTTCATTGTCAATGCTGGTATTTTCATCTATATCAGACAATGCCGTTTTATCGTTTTCTGCTGCCGCTTCACCTGAAAAACTTTTTTTACGAAGCAGATAAAGGTTGCTGCCGATATGAGAAGTGGCGTCAAAATCGGTTATCTTCTGTACTTTTTCAGCAGTGGGAATGTTCAGATTAAGAATAGTTTCAACGGTTTTTCGTCCATCTTCGGTTCTTTTTTTTCGCATAAGATTACCGAGTTTGACATAAAGTTCTCCCTCTTTATTCAGCGTATCATTGTTATTCTGATTCATTAAATATATTTCCCCCGTCTGCTGAAATTATTTTTATTTTTTAACGGCATGGTATCTTTATTATTTTTCGCCCGTATTATAATGTTGATTTAACAGATAACATGCTTTATTTTAACTCCTTTTACCGGTAATGTCAATTAAATATTTCATCAGGGGTATGATTTTTTTTCTTGGGCATGCGTCTTTAGTCCGCAGAAAATGCTTGACAACATGGGGCATACTCTTTTTTTCTCCCACCGTGCAAATTTATTTGTTTTATTTAACCAAGAAATAAATTTGCACCCTTTCATCAGTTCATTTGATTTTTTTATTACTACCCTTTGCATTTAAATAAACGGCTGCGGCATCACTCATGGCCCGGTCCTGCGGAAGATATTTTTTATATAAATCAAGGTATCTGCTGAAATCGTCAAAACGGTCACAGGTAATAAAAACATGAAGGGCGATCCGCAGTACCTGCCGGTCTTTACCATCCAGAGCCAGAGCTGAATAAATATTTTTAAGGGCTTCTTCTTTCCGGTTATTGATTAGATCAATCTGGGCCCGGCTGGAATAAACATAAGAATTATTATTATCTGCGTTTAAAGCCATGTCAAAATAACGCTGCGACGTAATGAATTCACCCCGCAAACCGGCCTGCAGTCCTGCCAGCCGGTAAAAATGCGAATTACTGAATCTGGTATTATGAATGCGCCGGAGTAATTCATCAGCCGGCGGAATATTTCCGTTATTAAAATTTCTTACTGCTTCCTGCAGATATAATTTTCCCAGCAGATAGCTCAGGTGCGGAAAATCCCTGTACAATCTTTCTTCACTGATATTATAACCGGCGGCAAATGATTTCAGCTCTGTGATCATTTTTTCCGGAGACAGGGAATTTCGATTCAGGGCCTGCAGCAAAAATCTGAATAAACGGCGGTAAATAAGAGAGTCGGATTGTGCCGCAGTTTTTTCAAAAACACATGCGTCGCGGTAATAGGGCATGAGAAAAGAAAGATTATCCTGTAAAAAATCCCGGCTGATATAATTTTTGTCAATAATCGGAAAATCAGCGGTGATTACCGGATAAACATGCAGATCCCCAATAATATCTTCGAGCCGGCAGAGATAATAACCCCCGGCTATGCCTGGATTTAAAAGCGCTTTTTCAAAAACCTCAGGCTGTACGGAATAATTATAAACTGCCCGGTGAAAATTTACTCGGCCGGTTGCGGAAGCAATAATGCCCAGATGCAGATAATCTCCGGTTTCGCTGAGAAAAAAAACTTCTGATCCCGGGAAAATTTCCGAAAAAGTTTTTAAAATCATTTTCAGACTTTCCGCCGGTATCTGTCTGATCGGCAGCCACTGGACAATAATACCGCCCGGAGCAAGAAGTTTTTTAAGGTCTCTGAAAAATTCTTTGGTATACATCAGGGGCGCAGAAGAGCATTGAAATTGGTACAGGTCCGACAGGATAATATCATAATGGCTGCTGCTTTTTCGGACATAAAGCCTGCCGTCGTCAATTACCAGACGAAAACGCGCCTTAGTCAGCGCCTTGCTGTTGATATGACTGAAAAACCCGGCCACTTTCAGCGAGGCGGAGGAAATCTCGGCGCATTCCACACTGCCGAATCCGGCATCGAGAAAAGAAGAGGCGGTGGCTCCGGTGCCGAAGGAAATGGCCAGGGCCCGATTGGTTGCTTCAGAAAAAAGTACAGGCAGCAGGCCCTGCCGTTTATGGGCCATTACCGCTTCAGGCCCGTCACTGCCGGAAATAAATGCGCGGTTTATAACCAGAGAAATCTGCCGGTATTCCGCTTCTTTTTTCTGAAGTATTTCTGCATCGGCATCAATACCGCTTATGGAAGCGATAATATTCTGTTGTCCTGCCCGGTAATGCGGCAGCAGCGGAATAATAAAAAGAGCCATAGCAATAATTCCGCCGGTTAAAACCGCCATGCGGATACCGGTGCGGAAAAATAACACAGCCAGAACCATAAAAATAATACAGCCGATTACCGCATAAGATAAAAACAGCCCGGCTGAGGGCAGAAAAATATATCCGCAGCAAAGAGCACCGGCAATATGCCCGCCCGTATGGCTCGCTAAAAAATCGGCAGTATAGGAAGTTTTATTTTCTCCCGGTAAAAAACAGCTGTAAATACAGGGTAAAAGCAAACCTGAAATAAAACACGGAAAAAATACCGGTACAGCAGCTGCAAAAATTATTATTAAAGAATAAACTGCCGGAAGCGCAGAAAAAAAATTTTTTAAATGTAAAAAAAATGTCTCGGCTAATAATGAGGAAGCTGAAAGCCAAATCAGCCCGGCTAAAGATAAAATTCCCCAAAAACCGGTTTTGACTGATTTTATTCTGCTGTAAAAAAAAGAACCCAGCGCACTTCCCAGCAAAACATTGATAATAACAGCGCTGAAAACATAACGGGTGTTGGGAACATAACGGTAAAAAAGCCGAATCCAGATTATTTCCAGAAACATCATTAAAAAACCAAGGCCGAAAGCTGCCCGGTACGCTTTTTTCCGGGGAAAATTGTTTTTAAAAGCATTTTCAGCCGGCGCTGCATCCCGGGGACTAAAAATAAAAACCAGGCAGGCTGTTAAAAAAGAAAAAACTGCAGAACCTTTTAATACTGCAGAAACGGCAAAATTTCCCGGAATATAAAAAGCCGCCAGGAAGACTCCGGCACAGGAACCCAGGGTGCAAAGACCCCAGCCGGTTCCGAAGATATTTTTATTTCTATTTAAACCGAAAAAGAGCGGAAGGCGCATACCCATGACCGCACAGGGTATAAAAAAAATAATGACGCAGATAACATATTTCAGAAGCGTCTTGACCGGGAAATTCCAGTCCGGGTTATAAACAGATGAAAAAAAAATACCGGAGACCCTGACAAGTTCAGGCATAAAAAAAATGAATAGCCCAAGCAGGGCTTCACAGGCCAGCATTGCAAAAAATATTTTCTGTATGTTTTTTAATAAAAGTATACGGCCGGCAAAATAATTCCCGGCGGCTATTCCCGTAAACCAGACAATAAGCACTATATTGACACTGGCCAGCGATGAACCGAAATTTATATCTGTGAGGCTGATTAACAAGTATTCGTTCAGAAGAGAAACGGCGCCGATTACCGTCAAAAGAAGCAGGGCTGCATATTTTTTTTGCATAAAAATTATTTTTCCCGCAGATGTATTACGCCGACCCAGCCGTCAGGCGGAGGATTTTTTATAAAATTGCGGCACCTTTCCGTCATCATGCTGCATAAAAAATCATCCCCGTTTTTAAGTTCATTAAAAATACTCATGGCATCCTGCCATTTTCTGTTCAGATACAGCTCCATGGCTTCATTATACCTGCAGATTCTTTGCTGCTGCCTGCTGTCGGCCTGATCAAGCATGGATACAAGTTCATAGATTCTGATACCGTGATTTTTCCCCTTGACAGCCGCAATATCTATAAATTTTGCCAGAACGGATTTGCATACTTTTTCATAAACTGCGCCGCTGATTATAATATCCGTATGATAAAATTTATTCAGCCCTTCCAGGCGCGAGGCGAGATTTACATTATCTCCGATTGCCGTATAGCTGAGACGTTCTTCATAGCCCATATTGCCGACAATAGCCTCTCCGATATTTATACCAATGCGCGTTAAAAAAGCCGGAATTTTTTTTTCAGCCAGGATCAGATTGAATTTTTCCAGGCCGGCGCGGCATTCCAGGGCAGCCCGGCAGGCGTAAAGCTCATGCCCGGAAAGTTTATGCGGAGCCCCCCATAATGCCATTACCGCATCGCCGATAAACTTGTCAACTGTCCCCTGCTGCCTGAGAATGGTTTTAGTTATAAAAGAAAGATAATCGCCAAGCGTCCTGGAAAGCAGTTCAGGAGGGATTTTTTCAGAAATGGAGGTAAAACCGGCAATATCCGAAAAAAATACCGTGATTTCTTTTTTTTCCGCTTCCAGAACCGCTTCTTTATTAAGTCTGATTAAATCCGCTACCAGTTCCGAAGGAACATATTTTTTAAAGGAACGCAGGCTTTTTTTCATGTTTTCCAGGGCGCGCGCCATTTCATTAATTTCAAAAATTCTTGAATAAATGGAAGCAGTATGCTCAAGATTGAATTTCTGTATTTCTGTCATATCAGCAGTAACTTCAGCTACCGGACGGGTAATTTTCCCGGAAACATAAAGACTTAACAGTACTGAAAAAAATGCAACCAGAAAACTTACCGCGGAAATAATAAGCATATTTTTGATTTGATGTTTTTTTACAGTATCAGCCGTGATATCAATACCCAACAGCCCTTCAAATCTGCCGTCTTTGGTATAAAATGGCGCATAGCCGGAGATAAAAGTACCCCATTCATCAGTATAATATTCCGTTTCTACCATGATACTGCGTTTTGTACTGAAGGCTTCCTCGATAGCAGGGGTAATTTCTGACATTTTATAGCCGATAGCTGCCCTTTCGTTGGTATCCGGATCGCTGTCAACAACAAAAACAACATCTCCGTTTTCATTCCTCCGCAGGGTATAGGCATATTTAATTTCCGGATTTATTGCCCTGATGTTATTAATCTCGCCAAGCAATACCGCAAACTCTTTCGTTTCAGCATCTTCTTCATTTATAATGCGGGAATGCAGATCGCCGCTTAAATGTAAAGCTCCGACCCCGGCAATATCATGAAGCTGCGAGCGGATTGATTTCATAATTACCTTGCCGGTATAAATAGTACTGATTACGCTAATCAGCAGCGCAGTCAGAATCACAGTGAGAATAAATGCGCTGGAAAGACTGAAACGCAGGGTTAAGAGGAAAACGGAATTTTTTCATGAAAAATCCTTAATAAGAAATTTTTGACGGCGCCATACCGAAATATTTTTTAAATGCCTTGGAAAAAACAAACTGATCGGAAAATCCCGATAAAGATGCGGTTTCTTTAACGCTTTTTTTTTCATATAACATGCTTCGGGCTCTGGTAAAAACAGTGGCGGAGATGTATTGTTTCGGCGGCATTCCCATAACAGATCCGAAACTGGTAATAAAGTGGCCAACAGACATTCCGCACAGGGAAGCAAGTGCCTGGTTGGTATGATGTTTATCAGGATGTTCTTTAATGAATTGTATGGCCGGAAGCAGGCGCTGAACCGGTTCGCACTGTGTTTTCCGCCTGTTTTTCAGGTTTTGTTCTGCCGAATAGGAAGCGGATACTGCATTAATATTTTGTGTTCCGTTTAAAAATAAAATTTTTGACAGCAGAGATAAAAATGAACCGTGCAGGGCAAGGCCGGACATGGGCATTTTATTGTCTCTTCTGCGGCAGGCTTCAATAAAATGCCCTGCCTCGGGAGAAACCAGCAAAGCCGGAATATGTCTTAAAAAACTGAATTCATGCAGTACTTGACGGTTTTTTGCCAGAGAAAAATCAAAATGTATAAACAGCACGCTCCAGGCTGTATTATTGCTGCGGCAATGATATGCCAGGCCCGGTTTAAAAAAAATAATATCTCCGGGAAGCGCTCTTAGTATTTTATCCGCGCCCGGATTGTCGGTAAATTCCATGAAGATATTGCCTTCGGTAATTATCCATAAATCAAAATCATCATGCGCCTTTGTTTCATGATAATCAGCCGGATGCGAAGAAAATGTACACGCCTTGATTTTTACCGTTACGTAATCGGCAAGCGAATCAATAATTGATAATACCGGAGAAAAAGACATGAAAACCAGATTTGGACCTATCTTGTCCGTATGAATCTAATTATACAATGATTTGTCCGGGCAAGTGATTATTATAATAAAAATTAATCTACTAAAATAAATGTTATTTATACATACCAATCAGTAACATTAACATTATAAAAAGCGCATTTTTATTCGATGAATTGAGTATGGATCAATAGTAATTATTTGTTCCTTGGAAATATCACGAATCCTGTATGCACAGTTATTATTTTGAACCGAATCGTAATACCGGACTGTTTAGCAGCTCCCCGTTAACACCGAATATCGTTTTTTTAATTTTTAGTGATTTATTGAGATCAATATTCATTTTTAAAGGAATATCACACCAAACCCCCCTATGTTAAAGTAGTTGTCGCCTCCATCAACG
>Ga0154543_1072_pt1 | contig 10480 bp, 21 predicted proteins | sample RifGroF1_FD_105686 | JGI IMG/M metagenome (GOLD analysis project Ga0154543, IMG submission 105686) | Spirochaetes bacterium GWF1_41_5
CCATGCACCAGAATTGACAAGAAAAAAACTCCTGATATCATCTCCACCCACCTTCTCATCAATTAAATCTTGTAAACAGCTTACGCTTTGTTATCTACATTGCCCTGTGCAATTTCTTCGTTGTTTTTTTTGGCTGGCGTATCAAGCAGTTCTTCCACTAATCCCAGATATACCATTTCCGAAGAATCGCCACGTCTTTTACCGATTTTAATGATTCTGGTATATCCTCCATTTCGGTTTTTATAACGAACAGCGATATTTTCGAAAAGCTTTTTTAAAATTTGTGTATTTTTTATTTTTTTATATACTTCCCGCCGATTATGAAGCGTATCGACACGAGCACGGTTAATTATCTTTTCAGCGTAACGCCTGGCTTCCTTGGCTCTGGCCAATGTAGTTTTGATTGTTTCATTTTTTATCAGCGATTCTATCATATTGTTTATCATTGCTTTTCGGTGTTTATAGGGTCTGTTTAACTTTTTTATTCCTATTTTATGATTCATCAGTTTTACTCCTTTATGGATAGCCGTCAGCGGCTGTTATTTCGCTTTTTCGATAGTACTATAAAGGACAAGCCCACTTAAAATAAAATTTTTCGTAGTGGACTTGTCAAACCGTCTGACTTACGACTTTCTTCTTTTTACTATACATTTATAAAGCTATAGTTTATATCTTTCATTCCGAGATGCAGATTTTTTTTCTGCAGTTTATCTTTAATTTCTTCAAGAATGGCATTAGTAGCTTCTTTCAGACCTTTCACCGTATCTTCGTTTTTTTGAATTAACTGTCCGACTTCTTTAATGTCATTAATTTTTAAAAAATATAAAGATCTTACGGAAAGCTCAAGTATAGATACATTTTTTTTAAAAAGATCTTCATTGCTGACATTTTCATTGCTCTGCGACCCGGTTGCTGTAAAAACATCTATATCTTCATCATTGTCGACGGTAACAAAAGTTTTAAGCTTTTCTCGCACATAATATGCAGCTTTGGATAGGGCGTCTTCCGGATTGATAGTGCCGTTAGTCCAGATTTCAATTTCGAGACTTTCAAATTCTCCAGTGCTGTCTCCGGTTAATGGAATGCTTTTATAAGCAACTTTCAGTACAGGCGAATACAAAGCATCTATTACTATTGTACCTGCAACTTCGATGAAATCCTGATTTTTTTCAGCCAGTACAAAGCCGCGCCCGTAGTCAATCTGCAGATCCAGACTGAAATTTGCTTCAGCATTGGTTTTGAAAATCAGCAGGTCCTTATTATGAACATAAATTGTCTGATCGAGTTCCAGCGCTCTGGCATATACTTCTTTTTCGCCCTTGATTTCCAGATGTAACACTTTCTTTTCTATATCAGGATCTTTCAGCGTGATATATGTTTTTTTTAAATTCATAATAATATCAATGGTATCTTCATAAACGCCCTTGATATTCTGGAATTCACTGTTTATTCCCGAAATTTTCAGGGCAGAAACAGCATAACCGGGAATAGAAGAAAGCAGACTGCGGCGCAGGGTATTACCGATCGTAATAGCCATTCCTTTTTCGTATGGAGCAATAATAAATTTTCCATAATCTTTTTTTGCTGCAGCCTGCTCGATTTGTACCGGGCGGCTGGTAATAACATTATTTAATAAAAATTTTTCGGGCATTAAATAATCCTCCGTTTAATGTAACCTTATACTCTTCGTCTTTTAGGCGGACGGCAGCCGTTATGCGGTATTCCGGTAACGTCTTTGATCTGTGTAATTTTTAATCCGGACTTGGCTACAGCCCTTACAGCGGATTCACGCCCAAACCCCGGCCCATTTATTTGCACCCTTACTTCTTTTAATCCAAGATCAATGGCTTTTTTACATGCTTCTTCAGTTGTAATCTGAGCAGCATAAGGGGTACTTTTTTTTGCTCCCCGGAAATTCAGGGATCCGGCCGTTGACCAGACAATCATATCGCCTTTTACATCTGTTATGGTAACGATTGTGTTATTAAATGTATTTTTGATATGAACCACGCCGCGAGCCGATATCGATTTTTCTTTTTTCTTTTTTCTTGTACCTGTCTGTTTTTCCGTCACATATTACTCCTTAATTTTTACCGGATTATTTTTTGGCCGGAGCCATCTTTTTATTAGCAACAGTTTTTTTAATTCCTTTTCTGGTCCGGGCATTTGTTCTGGTTCTCTGACCACGCGCGGGAAGATTTTTTTTATGTCTCATTCCCCTGTAGGAACCAATATCTTTTAATCTTTTTATATCCATGGCAATTTTAGTACGCAGGTTTCCCTCTACGGTATATTCCTTTTCGATGATTTTTCTGATATCATTAACCTGTTCTTCATTTAGATTGTTAGCTCTGATATTTTCATCAACTTTGGCATTTAACAGTATTTTATTGGCAGTCGATCTGCCAATCCCGTAAATATAAGTTAAAGCTACTTTTACCGGTTTGTTAGGTAAATCAATTCCAGAGATTCGGGGCATAATATACTCCTTTTACCCTTGCCGCTGTTTATGGCGCGGATTGGTACAGATAACCCTGATTACATTCTTTCTTCGTATAATTTTACATTTATTGCAAATTTTTTTTACTGAACTTCTTACTTTCAAATTGAGCTCCTTTCCTGTTTAACGACATTTATTTATGCCTATATGTTATTCTGCCCCTGGTGAGGTCATACGGCGATAGTTCAACCGTTACTTTGTCTCCCGGCAATATCTTTATATAGTACATTCTCATTTTTCCGGATATATGACATAAGACTTCATGATTATTCTCAAGCTGTACTTTAAACATGGCATTTGGCAAAGGCTCAATTACTGTTCCCGAAATCTCGATCGATTCTTCTTTTGCCAAACTTATTTTCTCCTGCGCCCTTTACTCATAAATCCGTCATAATTTCTCATCATAAGTTGAGATTCTATTTGTTTCATTGTATCGAGATCTACTGAAACCAATATCAACAGAGATGTACCGCCCATTAAATACGCCAGTCCTCTGTCAAGTTCAGAAAACATGTCGATTTTTAAAATCACATCAGGGAAAACTGCTATGAAGGCAAGAAAGAGCGAACCGGAAAGCGTGATGCGTGTGAGTATTTTTTGTAAATATTCCTGAGTATGCTGCCCTGGCCTGATGCCAGGTATATACCCGCCTGACTTTTTTAAATTGTCGGCGATTTCTACCGGATTGAATTGTATAGTGGTATAAAGATATGCAAATGCGATAACCAATAATCCGTAAATCATCATATAAGGTATTTGCCCTGGCGACAAGTATGCTATTAATTGGGTAAATGCCGGAAATTTATTTCCGAGCATGGAAGCAATTTGTGCCGGAAACATCACTATAGCTGAAGCAAAAATTATAGGTATTACTCCAGAAGGATTGATTTTAAACGGAATATATGTATTTTGCGCGCCGTAAACCTTTCGTCCGACTATCTTGCGTGCAAACTGGACAGGAATCCTGCGCTGCCCTTCCTGCTCATATACTACAAAGAAAATTATTACTGAAAAGATTAACAGTACTAAAATGAATGCAACCGGATTGAAATTTCCCTGTTTGACCAGATCTAAAGTACGGATAAAAGCACCTGGTATCCGGGCTGCTATGCCGGCAAAAATAAGCAATGAAATTCCGTTGCCTATTCCTCTCTCCGAAATCTGTTCGCCAAGCCACATTAAAAACATAGTACCGCTGGTGATGGAAACAACGACAAGTACTGTGAAAAAAAATTGATGATTTTTCAAACCCTCCACAACTACTCCCTCGTTGGAAGCAATCCACCGGCTGATGGTAGCTGATTGGATAATACACATTATTACAGTACCGTATTTTGTATATTGCTGAATCTTCCTTCTTCCCATCTCGCCTTCTTTACCGAGCTGTTCAAGCTGGGGAACTACAGTCATTAACAACTGCATTATTATCGAAATAGAAATATAAGGCATTACACCAAGTGCAAAAATTGTAAACTGCTTTAACGCGCCGCCTGAAAAAAGGTCTATGTAGGAGAGAAGATTCCCAAGTGCTTTGTGGGAATGCATTACATTTTCAATCATGTCTTTAAGTCTGGCCGGATCGATTCCCGGTGTGGTTATATGAGCACCGATACGGAAGATAATGAGGCACCATATGGTAAATAAAACCCTTTTTCTGAGATCAGGTTCCCGAAAAAGATTGGTTAATAAATTTGCCATTTATTTATTGCCTGATGGTTGGGTCTTACTATCTTTTTTTTCAATAGCAATAATAGTACTTCCGGCTGCAGTGATTTTCTGACGAGCTGATTCAGAAAAAGCAAGTGTTTCGTCAAAAACCAGTTTTTTTTGAAATTCGCCTTTTCCCAAAATTTTTACATTAATATTATATCCATGTACCAATCGTTTATTTTTAAGAGCATCGAGACTAACGGTTTCGTTATCGTTGAATTTCTGGTTAATACGATCAAGATTTATAGCTTGTACATCTTTTTTAAAAGGTCCGTTAGTAAAACCTTTTTTGGGCATGCGTCTGATTAGCGGCATTTGTCCGCCTTCAAAACCTATTCTCCTAGAATATCCGCTGCGTGATTTAGCGCCTTTATTCCCTCGGGTTGCAGTCCCCCCTTTACCGGAAGAAGATCCGCGCCCTAAAATTTTTTTCTTTTTCCCTGCTCGCGGCGGCCTGATTAATATTTTTTCCATCGCATTATTTCCCTTGACCGTTATATTTTTCAGTTTTTACAAGCATACAGACTTTATTGATCATTCCCTTGATGGCAGGATTATTGTTCATGATTACAGAATCGTGAATTTTATACAAGCCAAGTGAACGAACAGTATTTCTTTGCCTTTGATTGCGCCCTATTATACTTTTAATAAGCGTGATCTTGATTTTATCTTCTGCCATATAGCCTTCTCTATTCAAAAATTTTTTCAGGCAATAGTGCCCGATTTTCTGCCAATATTCTGATATTTTTTAATTTTCTCAGGCAATCTAAAGCGGCTTTAAGAGTATTTATTGTATTATGCGACCCATGTGCCTTGGTTAAAATATTCTGTATTCCGGCAAATTCTACAAGCGGCCTTACTGCCCTGCCGGCAATAATACCTGTTCCTTCAGATGCAGGTTTCATCCAGACAATAGACTTACAAAACTTGGCTTTCACTTCATGAGGAATAGTTTTTCCTTTTAAATTAATTTTCACAAGGTTTTTTTTTGCGTCTTCAATTCCTTTGCGGATGGCATCCGGTACCTCTTTGGCCTTTCCATATCCGATTCCGACATGCCCTTTTTTATCACCAACCACCATCAGGGCAGCAAAACTAAATCGCCGGCCTCCTTTTACAACTTTTGCAACTCTGTTTAGTTTCACCAATTTTTCTTCATATAATGAATTTTTTTCAGATGGTTTTTTCCCTGATTGCACAATATTCTCCTTAAAACTTCAGACCGTTTTGTCTGGCGGCTTCAGCAAGTGATTTGATTCTGCCGTGATAAATTTTACCGTTACGGTCAAAAACGATGTTTTGTATATTATTTTTTAAAGCTTTGTCGGCAATAAGTTTTCCCAATTTAACAGCATAGTCAATATTTTTAAACGATTTGGTATTTTTCTTTTCATCAGCCGAAACCAATTCTCCGGTGTATGCAGAACAAATTGTTTTACCATCTTGATCGTTTATTATTTGCGCATAGATGTATCGCTGACTCTTATAGACTGTTAGTCTTGGTTTTTCCGCCGAACCGCTGATTTTACTTCTAATCTTCGATTTTCTGCGAAATAATTTTTCTTTTTTTTTATCCATTATGCGCCTCCGCCCCCCACAGCAGTTTTTCCGGCCTTACGCCGAACATATTCGCCATCATATTTAATGCCTTTCTCTTTATACGGTTCTACCTTGCGAATTTTTCTAATCTCGGAAGCTACCTGTCCAATAAGCTCTTTGTCAACGCTCTCCAGATCAATAACGACATTTTTATCAATTGCAGCTTTAATACCTTCCGGTAATGTATAATTAATTTCGTGAGAAAACCCAAGTTTAAAATTAATAATCTTGCCGTTTAACTGGGCTCTGTACCCGACACCGTTTAGCAGCAGCCTTTTTGTAAATTTATTATTAACGCCTTTGATCATATTTCTGATTAGACTCACACCCAGCCCCAGATACATTGCCTTTTTTTTTACTTTTTCATCGGTTATTTTTACTGAAAGCATATTGTTTTCATTTGTAATTTTAATATTGGGCATAATTGTTTTGGATATGGACCCATTGGGTCCCTTTATTTGTATTTGATTTTCTTTTAATATGCAATCTGTTCCCTTCGGGAGCATGATAGGTTTATTGGAGAAATTAGACATTATGACAACCTCTATCCGTATTAATTACAGTACAAAACAAAGTACTTCCCCGCCGACATTTTGTTTCCTGGCTTCACGGCCGGTCAGTATGCCCTTAGGGGTTGTAAGAATAACCGTAGCATAGCCGTTGGCTATACGCGGGATTTTTTTTACCGATGAATATTCTCTGCGGCTGGATTTGCTGATGCGCGAGATTTCTGTAATTACAGAATTTTTTTTCAAATCATATTTTAAATTTATTATTATATTCTTTTTATTTTCGACACTGAAATCTTCTATATAGCCTTCCTGTTTAAGAATATTTACGATATTTTCCATGATTTTGGAGTGTTTTATTTTAGCTTTTTGATGTTTTACAGCACATGCATTACGAATGATAGTAAGTGAATCAGATATTGTATCTATATTAGCCATTTATTATTCCTTACCAGCTGGCCTTGACCACGCCGGGGATTTGTCCGTCAGATGCCAGTTTTCTAAAACAGATTCGGCACATCTTAAATTTTCGCAGATATCCTCTGGGCCGTCCGCAGAGCAGACATCGACTATATTCTCTGGTTTTAAATTTTTTCGGCCGTAAGTGTTTGGCAATCATTGATTTTTTCGCCATTAATAAATCCTCATACAACTTTTTCTTGTTTTATTTTTTTTTAAAGGGCATTCCCATTAATTCGAGTAAACGCAGGGCCATCTCACGGCTGTCAGTTGTTGTTACGATAGTTATATTAAGTCCGCATATTTTATCTACTTTGTCAAAAACTATTTCAGGGAATACTATTTGTTCTTTTAGGGAAAAGGTATAATTTCCATGCTGATCAAAAGATTTTCTGGATAGTCCGTTGAAATCTCTTACCCTGGGGATTGCAACGTGAATTAAACGACAAAAAAAGTCATACATCTTTTTTCCGCGTAAAGTAACCGCAGCGCCGATTTCCATATCTTTTCGTATTTTAAACTGCGAAATAGCCTTTTTAGCTTTAGTAGCAAGCGCTTTCTGTCCGGAAATAAGGGTTAATTCGTTAAGCGCATTTGTCAGAAGGTTTTTATTTTCCTTGGCAGCCCCTACTCCCATATTAAGAACAATTTTATGAAGCCTGGGCACTGCCATCGCAGATGCTAATTTAAAATCCTGTTTGATGGCAGGAGCCGCTTTTTGTTTATAGTATTCGTAACTTCCGACAACCATGCTGTTTTCCTTTGTCTCTATTTATCGAGTTCGGTATTGCTTTTTTTTGCATAACGAATTTTTTTTCCGTCGATTGTTTTAATACCAATGCGTGTTAATTTTTGGGTTTGCGGGTCGATCAGCATGATTTTTGAAACATGAAGAGGCAGCTCTTTTTCAACAAACCCGCCTTTTTGATCTTCGCGTGTACGTTTGATTCCCTTTTTAATTTTGTTGATACCTTCGATTTTGACTCTCAGGTTAACTCTGTCAATTTCTGTAATTTTTCCTTCTTTCCCCTTTTCCTTTCCGCTTATGACCCTGACAATATCGTTTTTTCTGAATTTTAACTTGATTTTCCCGGAATTACTGCCGGATCTTTTATACTTTTTTTTCTGCTGAATCATAATTTACACAACCTCGGGAGCTAAAGATATTATTTTCATAAATTGTCTGTCTCGCAGCTCGCGTGCAACAGGCCCAAAAATTCTTGTTCCCCGCGGATTTAAATCCGTTCCAATAATGACTGCTGAATTGTCGTCAAACCTGATTGTACTTCCGTCATTACGTTTTATGCTTTCTTTAGTACGGACTATTACCGCCTTAACCACACTACCTTTTTTCAATGGCGAATTGGGAATGGTATCCTTTACCGAACAGACAATGACGTCGCCGATATGTGCTGTACGTTTTTTACTTCCTCCCAAGACCTTGATACACATGACTTTTTTTGCACCGCTGTTATCAACCACATTAAGAGTAGTTTGAACCTGTATCATGACTGTGTTGCCTCTTCCTGATTAGATACATCGTTTTGCTTTTTATTCAATATTTTGGAAACATCATCTTTTAATACAATATCATCAATATTTTCGTTTTTTTCTTTAATTATCTGTTTTAATGTGAATCGTTTTGTTTTGCTTAACGGGCGGCATTCTAAAAACGAAACTATATCTCCTGGGCGGCATTTATTATTCTCATCATGAATTTTATAGTTTTTGCTCCATTTAAAACGTTTTTTATATGTTTTATGTATTTTAAAAGTATCTACTCGAACCACAGCTGTTTTTTGCATTTTATTGGATACAACAACACCTTCCAGTATTCGTTTATTTTTTTTCATCTGCCTTAACCCTTTTTTCAGCTATTGTTAATTGTGTTAAAACCCGCGCCAGTTCTTTTCGGCATTTTTTTAATTTTGAAGTGTCCTGCAGCTTGGATAAAGTTTTGTCAAAACGGAGTTTACGCCATTCTCCTCTGATTTCTTTTTCACGTTCCAGAAGCCGTGCCGGTTCCAGATTTGTATAATCTTGTGTTTTCTCTGCCATAGTTATACTTCTTTTTTAATAATTTTACATGCTATCGGCAATTTAAATGATGCCTTTCGTAAAGATTCAAAAGCCTGAATCTCTGGTACGCCCCCGATTTCAAAAAGAATTCTTCCAGGTTTGACAGGCGCTACCCAATACTCAGGAGATCCTTTTCCTTTACCCATTCTGGTTTCGGCCGGAAGTTTTGTGTAAGGTTTATCAGGAAAGATCCTTATCCATAGTTTTCCGCCTTTTTTAAGCGAACGATTGATTGCAACTCTGGCAGCTTCAATCTGATTGGCAGTTATCCAGGCGCTTTGCAATGTAAGAAGCCCGAATTCACCAAAAGAGATTGTAGTGCCTCTTTTGGTGCTGCCGCGCATTTTTCCGCGCTGCTGTTTGCGATATTTAGTTTTTGCCGGCATCAACATGTAGGCAACTCCTTATCTTTTTGTTAGTAACTCTGGCTGATCTTTGGCAGTATCTTCTTTGGACATAGTGCCGATGCCCTTGTTAATCCATACTTTTATACCGGTCAAACCATATTGCGTAAGCGCTTCATAATGTGCGTAATCTATGTCTGCTTTAAGTGTATGTAAAGGAATGGATCCTTCTTTAAATTTTTCTTCTCTGGCAATATCCGAGCCTGCCAGTCTGCCTGAAATTTCTATTTTTATACCCTTGGCACCATTCTTTATTGCGCTGGATATTGCCTGTTTTATTGCTCTTTTGTAAGAAATTCGCCCTTCGATCATGCGTGCAATATTCTGACTTACAATTTTTGCGTCAATTTCTGTATTTCTTACTTCGTTAATGTTTAAATTCAGTTTTTTAGGCGTCAATTTTTGAAGCTCTTCGCGCAACTGTTCGATATCTTTTCCTTTTTTTCCGATAAGTAATCCAGGCCGAGAAGCATAGATATAGATATTTACACTATCCTGAAACCGGCGGATTTTAATATCTGAGATATCAACTTTTTTTAAATCGTTGCTGGTTTTTATTTTTTTCATTATATATCTGCGAAGTTTAACGTCTTCTATTAAAAAATCACCAAAATTTTTTTCTGCGTACCAGAGACTTTCCCAGGTACGGGTAATTTTTAAGCGTAAACTACGGGGATTTACTTTTTGCCCCATCTATTCTTCTCCCTGATATTTTTTTGTTTTTTTAGTTAAACGTATTTTTGAGATCTGATCGGTAAGTATAATAGTAAGATGCGATGTGCGTTTATTGATACGATCCGCGCTTCCCCTTGCTCTGGGCATTATCCTTTTAAGTGTAGGCCCCTGATTGACCATGATATTTAAAATTAACAGTTTGTCAGTATCTACATTTGGAGTTTTTTGCAGATAATTATTTTCAGCTGCCTTGATAGCCTTTAAAATATATGCTCCGGCTCTTTGGGGAAAGTTAAAAAGCTGAGCTTTTGCCTTTTTCACTGTTAATTTTTTTAAAGCGTTTCCTATTTTTGCAATTTTTCTGCGGGAAGAACGAAGATAGCGTTGAGTTACCTGTATTTCCATTTGTTATTTCCTGTCTCCGGCATGCATTTTAAAAATACGGGTAGGTGAAAATTCACCTAATTTATGCCCAATTAAATTTTCAGAAATGTGTATAGGAATAAATTTTTTACCATTGTACACCATTATCGTATGCCCAACCA
>Ga0154543_1068_pt1 | contig 10431 bp, 9 predicted proteins | sample RifGroF1_FD_105686 | JGI IMG/M metagenome (GOLD analysis project Ga0154543, IMG submission 105686) | Spirochaetes bacterium GWF1_41_5
GTGCGCAATAAAATTGAGTCATTTTTCCGTGTTTTTGCAGGGAAATATCCATCTTGTAAATTTTGTGGGAATTCGTAAGGTCTCTCTTCGCTTTGAAATTAGTGATTTTACAGGGTAAAATAGAGTAAAACGTAGCAACAAATTGCTACGTTAGGCAACGCCGGTGGCCGGATGCATTCGTAATGCGCGGGTTGCGGGTTAGATTCCCACCATCGGCTCAGTTTTATGAAAAACAAATCTGCGGGATTTTATGGATATTGAAACACAAAACAGGGTCATAAGCATTCTGAAAATTCTGCAGAACGAAAAAAAGGCTATGGGGTCGACAGCTATTGCCCGGAAAATTATTGCCCACGGATTATACTGGCCGGAAAGAACCGTAAGATATTATTTAAAAATATGCGACGATGCGTCTTTTACCAGAAAGATCAGCGAAAAATCCGGAAGAATTCTGACTGATTTGGGAAGAGAAGAAATCGCCAGTTCATTCGTTATGAAAAAACTCGGTAAAATGTCCTCCCGGATTAATGCCCTGTCCTACGAAATGGATTTTATACTTAAAAAAAAAATCGGTACTGTTATAATGAATATTTCAATAATAAATAAAAAAGAATTTTATCAAAATAAACATCACATTAAAAATGTCTATAAAAAAAAACTGGGCATGGGCGAATACCTTTTACTGCCGTCCAGGGCCGATGAATATCCGGAATTCAACGGGTTACCCGCAGTCTTGAAAAACAGCAATAAAATTATTATCGGCACTTTATGCAGCGTTACGCTTAACGGCATATTTATGAAATACAAAATTTATATCAAATCGGTATTCGGCGGACTCCTGGAAATGAAAAACCATCTGCCTTTCCGTTTTACGGAAATCATCAATTATGACGGTACTTCTCTTGACCCGATTGAAATGTTTTTAAAAGTAAAAATGACCACCATGCGCGATTATCTTGAAACCGGAAGCGGCAAAATTACCGCCAGCTTCCGGGAGGCTCCGGCTGTAGCCTATCATGAAGTAATCAAGCTTGCAAAAAATCTTGATCATGCCGGATTAAACGGAATTTTAGCTATCGGCAAGCCGGGAATGCCTTTATGCGGCATTCCGGTTGCAGAGGAAAATTTCGGTTTGATAATTACCGGCGGGCTGAATCCCCTTGCGCCCCTGATTGAAAAAAATATTGCGGTTGAAAATCATGCGCTGCATACCCTGTTTGATTTCAGCAGACTGAAAAATTATAATAATATATTATAAATAAATTTATGACTTTAAGGCAAATTACCGGAAAAATAGCGGATGCAGCGGGGTTGACCCAAAAACAGGCCGCATTGCTTATTTCCGTTTTTGAAGAAAAAATTATACAGGCCCTGCAAAAGGGGCATTCCTGTTCTTTACCCGGGTTCGGCACCTTCAGTATTAAAATTCGCAAAGAACGTACCGGGTTTCTGCCTTCGCTTGGAAAAAAAGTGCTGCTGCCGGCCGGGAGAAAAATTCATTTCCGCCCGGCGCAGGAAATAAAAAATCATCTGAAAAAGGCCGGGCTTTGAGTACCAAAATTTCATGGGCAGCCATCAGCAGTCAGACAGCTTCGCAAACCGGTATTCCGCTCCGCCGTTCTGCTGCCGCCATAAAAAAATATCTGGAGTTATTAAAAGAAGATTTGCTTGGGAAAAATCGCTGCCGGATGAAACAACTTGGCTCCTTACATATCAAGCGCAAGGCCGCCAGACGGAGCTATAATCCGGCCAGCGGCGGATATGTCGATATTCCGGCAAGAAATGCCGTTCGTTATCTGCCCGGTTCTGCCGTAAAAAAACTAATTATTAAAAGCACCGGTTATAAAAACATAGATATAACCGGGCAGCCAGAATTTTCTGTTCAGCAAAAAAGAACAGCGAATACCCCGGCGTCTGTTTCCGCAATTAAAACAGAACCGCTAAAAAAGGAAAATTTTCAAACCACATCCGCTCCTCCGGATTTTTCGCCTTCTTCCGGGGAAGTACTGGCCAATATTGAAAAAAAATTAGAGAAACTTTTTACAAACGCAGGTCAGGCCGAAAAGACCGCAGTCTCAGACCGGCCGGAGAAGACTGATAACAGCCCGAAAAAACCATCTGCCTTTGTTAAAAACGGGCAGCTAACACAGACCGAAACGGCTGAACCCGGGGGAAAAACAAAAAAATCAAAAATTAATTTACATCTGCCTGTATTTACCGAAGCCCCCTTTGCCTATACGGCAGTTTTTCTGCTGGCCCTGATTTTGCTGATTACTGCGCCTTTTACCCTGATAAAAGAAAACAGCTTGTCTGCAGGAGATTTAATAAAAAAACATGGCTGGGAATATAAAATACAAAAAAACGATACTTTACCGGCTATTGCTTTTAAATGTTACGGAGACGAAAAATACTGGCCTCTGCTTTTTGTTTTTAACCGCGATACTCTTGTCCGTCCGGAAATTCCGGTAGGTATAGATGAAATTAAAATACCGGCGCTTGCTGCTTCCTCGCTTTATAAGGCGTCATATTATATGTATCTTTATTATCGTAACTGCGGTCTTGATTCCAAAGCTGCTGATATGCTTTTTTTGGCCTGGAAAGAAAATCCGGCGTATGTCCGGGAGAAGATCGAATATCTTGAAGAATTCAGAGCTGAACCGGGAGTAACTGCGGCCCAAAAACTGCAGAAATATCTTAACCGCTGAATGTTCGTCCGTTAATTAATTTTTCTTTTTTTTCAGGCACTGGCTGCAGGCAATCAGCGGTAAATCAGAGAACAGGTTTCCCTCTTTTTCGAGCATAAAGGGAATGTCGCTGGTCTCGGTCATACCCGGCTGGGTGTTAATCTCAAGCGCCCAGGGAATCCCGTTTTTATCTATTATATAATCAATCCGTACGCAGCCCCGGTAATGCATGAAACGGTAAATCTTGCGTGATATATCAATTACGTTATCGGCGGTCTGTACCGGAATAGAAGCCGGGATAATCAATTCTGTCATGCCCTTGGTATATTTGGCTTCATAATCATAAAAAGCTTTTTTGGGTCTGATCTCAAGAATAGGCAGAACATAAATGGTATTGTCGTACTCTAAAACTCCTACCGTGATTTCTGTTCCCGCAATATACTGTTCAACAAAGAATCTGGTGTTTTTATTCTGCATATCGGCAAAGTTATTTTCAAAGCATTCTTTAAGCTCCTGACTGTTGTTTATTAAAAAAATTCCGCAGGAAGATCCGCTGCTTTCCGGTTTGAATACTACCGGAAAATCAAGATGATAACCGAGATTTTCATTGAGCAGTGCGTAGTTATTGGGGACCTTGATATGCGGAGAAGTAAAAATTCCATTGGCGCGCAGTATTTCCTTGGTGCGTATTTTATTAAATGATATGGCGCTTGACAGCATGTTTTCCCCGGTATACGGGAAAGCAAGCGTATCAAGTACAGCCTGCACAGTGCCGTCTTCGCCGAATGCGCCGTGCAGACAATTACAGATTAAGGCGGGTGATACTTCCCGGATCTGATCAATAAAATTTTCTGCCGGATCAATTTTAACAGCGCTTAACCCGAGACCGCACAGCGCATTGAAAACATTTTCCCCGGAACGAAGCGAGATCTCGCGTTCTTCTCCCGGGCCGCCTGATAAAACCGCGATTTTAAGGTTTTGCAGAAGTTCTGTCAATTCCTGCCGTTCAAGCGGGATCATGTACAAGCTCCCGGCCGGTTTTATATATGTCTCCCGCCCCCAGAAAAAGCAGAATGCCTTTTTCCTTCTGCTGGCAGTATATTTTCAGTTTGTTTTTCAGCGCAGTCCGGCTTCTAATATATTCGGTTTTAACGCCTTTTTTTTTCAGCAGCTCATAAATCAGGGCAGAGCTGATGCCTTTAATCGGGGTTTCGCCGGCCGGGTAAATATCCGTTAAAAATACCGTATCGGCCGAGGAAAGGGCATCGGCGAATTCACGGTACAGATTCATGGTGCGGGTAAAACGGTGGGGCTGAAAAACCGCTGCCAGGTGCCTGGTAATCAGGCGTACAGCCTCAAAAGTCGCCCTGATTTCAGTCGGATGATGTCCGTAATCGTCCATGATCCGGAATCCAGATACATAACCAAGCGTATACATTCTGCGCGCCACGCCGTTAAAAGAGGCAATGCCTTTTTTTATTTTGGCCGGAGGTATGGCAAGTTCAAGCCCGGCTGCAATCGCAGCCAGGGCGTTAAGTACATTATGCCTGCCCGGAACCTGGATGGAAAACTCGCCTAAAGGTTTTTCGGCATGCACCTGGAAATTCATTTTTCCTTCGGTAAAAGTAATTTTATCAGCCCATAGATCACAGGCAGGAGAAAATCCGTAGGATACATACGGCCTGGAACTTTCCTCTGCCAGAACCCGCAGTGTCTGATCTTCAAAACAGATGATATTTTTCCCGTAAAAAGGAGTACGGTTCATAAAATTCAGAAAATGCAGGCGCAGATTTTCTTCGGTTTTATAAAAATCCATATGATCATTATCAATATTGGTGATAATGGAAATAGTCGGCGAAAGATTAAGAAATGAACCGTCGCTTTCATCAGCTTCGCAGATGAGAAGATTGCCTTTCCCCAGGGTGGAATTGGAATTAATTTTAAGAAAATTTCCCCCGATAACCGAAGTAGGTTTAAGCCCTCCTTCGATGCATACTGAAGCAACTATGGATGTAGTAGTGGTTTTGCCGTGCGTACCGGCTACGGCAATTCCGAATTTAAGGCGCATAAGTTCTGCTAACATTTCACTGCGGTGAATTACGGTAATGCCTTTTTCCCGGGCGTGTAAAAGCTCTTCATTGGCAGGGCTGATAGCCGAAGATGTTACGATCACATCGGCATTTTTAATATTTTCGCGCCGGTGGCCAATATAGATACGGCAACCCTGTTTTTTCAGTTCACCGGTGACAGGTGATGTTTTTAAATCGCTGCCGGAAACTTCAAAACCCAGATTATGCACTATACGGGCGATGCCGCTCATGCCTATGCCGCCGATGCCGATAAAATGAATGCGCCGGGTTTTACCGAAGGTTTTATTGTCGTGAGGAAGAAGTTTTTTATTCATGGAAAACCTGTTTTGCCTGTAGATTGCGGGATAAATTAAGCAGCACTCCGGCTGCGAATAAATTTATTAATAATGCAGTACGGCCGTAACTGACAAAGGGAAGCGGTACTCCGGTAGTGGGAGCAAGTCCGATGGTTACAAGTATATGCACCAGAGCCTGAATAGTAATCATAAACGTAATACCGCAAGCTAATAAAAATTCTTCCTGGCTGTTCTGGCTGCGGGCGATACGCAGACTGCGCAGGAAAAAAAATACAAAGAGAATGATAATAAACAGACAGCCGATCAATCCGGTTTCCTCGCCGATTACAGAAAAAACAAAATCCGTATGGGCTTCGGGCAGATTGCCTGATTTTTGCAGGGAATTTCCCGGGCCGACCCCGAAAATACCCCCGTTACGGAAGGCGCGCAGGGACTGCAGCAGGTGATACCCGCGCCCGTAGGGATCAGAGGCAGGATTCAGGGCGAGAATACGGTCAAGCACATAATGCCTGGTTTCCAGCAATAATACCAAAAACGGCACTGCACTGACCCCGATTACGGCAATATGCAGCAGGGGAACTCCGGCTAATAAAAACATCAGCAGACTTATTACAACAAGTATGATAGATGTTGAAACATCAGGTTCCAGTAAAATTATAAATGCCAAAAATCCGCTGATCAGCAGACCGGGCAGAACACCGGCAGAAAATAAATGCAGCCGGTCTTTTTTTTCCGCCAGGGAACGGGCTAAATAGATAATAAGGCAAAACTGGGCTATGGTGGAAGGCTGCAGTTTGATAAAACCGAAGGATATCCAGCGTCTGGCCCCCCCCACCTTGCGGCCGATACCGGGAACAAGTACAACCGCCAGCAGGATCAACGAAAAAACAATACCCGCTTTATACCAGCGCATGATAAATTGCGGCCGGGTAAGAAAACCGGCCGCAAGCATGACAATTCCAAAAACCGCGGACAGAAGATGCCGTGAAAAAAAATAGTAGCTGTTTCCCTGGATTTTTTCTGCATAAATATATGATGAGGAATAAACCGTTGATATGCCGATTAATACCAGAAGTAAAATCACGGCAGCCAGCAGATAATCAGGCGGATTTTTCATGCAAGTGTTTCGTACATCAGCTCGCCGAAGCGCTCTCCCCTGATTTCATAATTGGGAAATTGATCCCAGCTGGTACAGCCGGGCGAAAGAAGAATAGTATCGCCCGGCAGGGAAAGTAAAGAGGCCCGGCGGCAGGCTTCGTCAAAGGAACTGATATATACCGACTGCGGATGTTTCATGATATTGCAGATTTCCAGACCGTATTCTCCGTAACAGACCAGTTGTTTAATGCGTCCATTATATTTTTGAAGCTGTGAAAAATCAAGACCTTTGTTTCTGCCTCCCAGAATAAGTATAATATTTTTTTCAAAGCTGGCCAGGGCCTTTTCTACCGCATGAATGGTGGTGGCTTTGGAATCGTTATAAATGCTGCGCCCGGCCCGATCTCCCAGATACTGCATGCGGTGAGGAACTCCCGGGAATTCCCTTACCGTCCGGCTGATAATATCACCCGGAACTCCGGCTTCTGCAGCCAGGGCTGCGCTGCATAAAATGTTTTCGATATTATGAATTCCTTTCAACAGGCATTCTTTATATGAAAATATTTCGTTTTTAATATGAAAAGAGCCGTTATAAAAAAAATAGTCCGCCTTGTTTTGCTGTGAGATTGTAACGCAGCGGCAGGCCGGAGTAAAAGAATGAGTGATTTTATTATCAAGGTTCTTAATAAAAACAGCTCGGTCCGGGCAATTTCTGACCATATTAAATTTAGCCCGTGAATACTCGGCCATGGACGGGTAGCGATCCATATGATCTTCGGCAATATTGGTTATAACGGAAAAAGCCGGCTTGATAAAATGAAAATCTTCAAGCATAAAACTTGAGAGTTCAAATACGGCATAATCGCTGTTAATTATTTTATCAAAGCAGGAAAAAACCGGCGTACCGATATTTCCGGCTGCAGCGGTTTTCCCGGTACATGCGAGAATGGCTGAGAGCAGCGAGGTAACGGTGGTTTTTCCGTCTGTACCGGTAATGCAGAAAGTTTTCTTTTTTTCAAGAAACTGAAAAATAAAATCAACATCTGTATAAACCGGAATATTATTTTTTACTGCTGCCTGGACAAGAGATATGGAGCGCGGTACTCCGGGTGAAAGCAGCACGCAGGAAATACCGTCAAGCTGATTTGCATTCTGGGGTCCGCAGAATATCTCCAGGCAATTTCTGCATTCTCCGGCCAAAGGAAGTATTTCATCCGGACTGCGTACATCGCTTATTTTATATTTTATTCCGAAACGATCAAAAAACCCGGCAGCAGATAAACCGGTTTTGGCGGAAAATCCGATTATAAGAAATTTTTTATTTACATATTTATCAATAATTTTTTTTACGAAAGGCAATTCGTTTTTTTCCACTTGATATTTTTACAGGCGCAGGGAAAGGCCGATATTTATTCCCAGACTGGTAAAGGGCACATAATAGGCAGGCCCTCCCCAATCGGGCCGGTCAGGGTTAGTATTTGCCGATAAGCCGTTGTTGTCGGTTGATTCGCTGTAGTCGGAAAAGACTGTTACCTTGTCAATGGTTTTAAGTGTATCGGTAATATCGATATTGTTGGAAATATATTTTAATATTTCCAGACGCCGGATTTTAAGAAAAAGACTCATGCCTTTGATTTGCAGCGATAAAGCAAAGTGCGGGAAAAGATTAATAACCATACCCAGGGATGCTCCCCATCCCGGATAGCTTTTATACAGCATGCGGCTTTCCACCGTTTCTTTAAAAGTATTGTAGGTATAGTTTTCGTTAATTGCGGTTTCTGCTTTTACCGGGAAAAGAGCTCCCAGGGAAGCGCGCAGTGAAATTCTGTTTTTCGTACTAACGGAAAACCCGGCGAAAAGCGGTATAAGAGTGGACCTGGAAGTTATGGTATATTCGGCGCTATACACTGAAATTATTTGCTGGTGATAATATATTTTTTTTGATTCTCCCAGCAGATAGCTTCCGCCGAGTTCCAGGCCAAAATTATTTTTAAAGGAAAACACGGTATCAAGCCCGAAGATTGTTCCTGTACCTTCGCTGAAAAAAACAGCTTTGTTTTTTTTTAATATTCCGTCTGATGTCAGAATTTCCCGCCCGGCTTCACCGCCGGTAAAAAACATCCACCCGAACCAGCCGCGCATTTCAAAACCCAGGGGCTTTTCCTGCAGGTACCAGGCTTCGCCGGCAGTATTCTGACGCGGCTTTTTTTTATCCCGGAACAGACTGATTTCTTCGCGCAGACGCAGTATTTCCTGATCTTTTTCCTCCAGATTTTTTTTCATGCGCTCTATGGTGCCGGCATCAAAACCGTCCAGGCCGGAGGCGGCGGAAGTTTCCGGCTGCGGTTTTAAAAATCCGCCCGGAACATCCCGGGGAATTTCCGGAACCGGCGTTTCTTTTGCGCTGATTTTTCCCAGCAGGATTGAGGCTCTCTGTCTGTTGGTTTCGTCGGAAGCGGGATTGTTGATTATATTCTGGCAAATATCCCTGACCTCGGCATAGCGTTTGAGCATAAAAGCGGCAAGGGCATAGGCATAAACATAATCAAGTTTATTGGCATCTTCGAACATGGCGGCTTCAAATGAAGACAGAGCCCTGCTGTAATCGGCGTTTTTGTAATATTCAAGCCCTTTCAGGTAATAATCATGAGCTGCAGCAGGCAGGCTGATTGCTCCTGAAATAATAATAAAAAAAATAATATTTTTCAAAATATTCCCTTAGTAATTATAACATAAAAAAATATTTATGCACTTTTTTCGTAATTTCCGGGTATGATTTTTTTTCTTGGGTATGCGTCTTTAGTCTGCAGAAAATGCTTGATAACATGGGGCATACTCTTTTTTTCTCCCACCGGGCAAATTTATTTCTATTAAATAGAAATAAATTTGCACCCGTAATTTCCGGTTTTAAAAAGATGAAAAGCGGGAATTTGAAATAAAAATACTCTGCGGTTGGTATTAATTGCGATGTGGAAACTCCCCGGCAACCTGAAAACCGGGCAAGGATCAATTTAACCTTATCGAGCTTTTATTGATTATTTTGAAGTTCTTTTTAAAAGCACTTCATAGTCAAAGTGAATTCGTTTATCAAGCAGTTTTAAAATATGCAGTTTTTCAACATCGGAGAGTTTTTGAATTTTTTCATAAGCTGATATAAAATCGTTGTAACGCATCATTTCGTCGCGGGAGAGATCCATGGCTGATTCCAGAGCATTCATGGTTTGATCCTGCTGCTGCCTTTCTTTTATGGAAAGCTGCCCGGTAGTTTCCAGGGCTTTAATGGTTTTATCAGCCTGCATAAGTTCTTTTCGTGAAAATTCGGATACGTGATCCCAGGCATTGATAATAGTATTATCTTCGCGGCGCTCATTAGTACTGAAATCAATGGCATGCTGCTGGGCGTCAATCATCTTGTCTTTATCAATCAGTTCCCCGCGCGACATTTCCGAAATTGATGTTTGTACTTCAATTGTTGAATTGGCGCTCATCAGTTCCTGGCGGGAAAGCTCGCTTACCGATTCATACATTTTAAGAATTTTTTCGTAACTGTTAATCATTTCGTTTTTTTTAGCCAGTTCTTCTTCGAGTTCCCTGATTTTCTCTGCAGTATCTGTTTTTTTTGCCATATTGCACTCCGCGCAAAATATTAATATAATCAGCCTGCAGGCGGCGATTTTCTGTTTATGCCCTGCGGCTTGTTTTTTTTACAGCGCTTTACACCCCGGTGTCTTGCGTCGGGCAGAGCGAAACGCTGATGCTCCCGGCCCAGGGTGTTTTATAATCTGTCCCGGAATCACAGCGGGATTCTTTTACCTGACAGCAGCCGATAATATAATACTATACCTTAAAACATGGTATTTTACAAGAAAAAAATTTTATCCATAATACTGTTTCCTTGCGGAATATTATGCCTGAAAAAAAAAATGCATCTGAAATACTGGATATTGTAAATGAACAGGGAATAATTACCGGAAAAGCGCTGCGCAGCGAGTGTCATGGCAACCCGAAACTGCTTCATCAGGTAGTGCACGGTCATCTATTCGGCACCGGCGGATCACTGTTTTTACAAAAACGTTCATGGCGGAAAGATTTATTTCCGGGTAAATGGGACACAGGCGCAGGCGGGCATGTTGACAGCGGCGAACAGATTATCTGCGCCATGCGCCGTGAATTATCCGAGGAACTTTCCATAAATTCCGCAGAACTGATTTTTCTATTCAGTTATCTTCACCGTAATTCCCTGGAAAGCGAACTGGTACACAG
>Ga0154543_1042_pt2 | contig 10416 bp, 9 predicted proteins | sample RifGroF1_FD_105686 | JGI IMG/M metagenome (GOLD analysis project Ga0154543, IMG submission 105686) | Spirochaetes bacterium GWF1_41_5
AATTATACCGGGATTGGAAGTTGAACAGGAGTATATGGCGCTTAACAGGCATCTGCTGATTTCCAGAGTTGTTATCAAATCAGAATGCAAATATAACCTGCAGATGTTTTTCAGCCTTCTTCCCCTTCCGGTTCACTCTGAAAATTTTATACTGCAGATTAATCCCATGGCTCCGGTTGCAGCCCGCGGCAGAAGCCTGCTGCTTAAAAAAAAGTATTCCCTGGGAGATGGGGCCGTGTCTGTAGATCGCGGCATGGGGCAGGTAGAAAAAGAATTTTACACAGCCTCGCGTATTTTCAGCGCCGAACTGACAAGCGATTCCATGCCGGACCGGGCTGTTTGCGTCAATGCAGATGGATATACCATAAAAAAAAACCATGCTATTAACAATTCAGGATGTTTTATTTTTAATAAACCCGGGAAAAAAGCGCAGTTTGTTTTCAGGCTGCAGATGCAGAATTCCGCTGCCGATATTTTTAATGATACAAAAAATATCGATACCGTGAGCAGCCGATCATTTTTAATCCAGAGAGCCAATGATTTTTTTTCAGGACTCCCGCGGCTTTCCGGAAAAAACAAATCCCGCATCAGGCTTTTTTATACCTGTTTTCAGAGAATGCGCTGTTACCGCCGTAATGCCTTTGGACCGTTTGCGCATCCTTATTATACCGCTTATACAAACAGTGCAGATAATATTTTTTTATGGGACAGCGCCTTTTTGTCCCAGGCTGCGGGTTTACGCGATTTCTCTGATGCCGAAAACCAGTTTCGCAATTATTTTTATGCCATGGAAGAAGACGGACGCCTGCCTCAGCAATACGGCCCGATATCGGTTTCCGCAGGCAGTAACCGTCCTTTTTTAGCCTGGGGAGTCTGGAACTTGTTTTTACTCACCGGCAATATTTCCTTTCTGCATGAAGCGTATCCCTATGTTTTAAAAAACCTGAAGTGGTATTTAAAAAACCGTCTGAACCGGGATTATACCGCCCGCCTGCATACTGCCGGAGAATCCGGGCTTGATAATTTTTCAGTATACATTGATGATAACAAATGCAACACAAAAAAAATGCTTACCAACCGTCATCTGTTCTGGACGGTTTGTTATATCAAGAGCGTCGAAATATTGCGTAAAATAGGCCGGCTGACCCGGCAAAGCGATGATAAAACGCTTGCGGCGCTGGAAAAGAAACTTCATCGCGGACTCGCTTCTCTTTATGATCCAACCGACCGCATTTATTATTCATTTGATAATGAACAGCCTCTGCGCATAAAAACCTTTGAGCCCCTGTTCTGTCTGTGGCTGGAAAATCTTCCTAAAAACCGCGTGCATGATGTAATGGACTATTATCGAAAATATACGAAAAATATGCCATGGCCGGTCAGTTCCGTTTCACCGCTGGAAGAGTGTTTTAAAATCGACTACTGGAAAGGTCCGGTATGGATTCCAACCAATGCTGTCTTTATCCAGGGGCTTGAACAGCACGGTTTTATAAAAGAGGCGGCGCAGCTTGCGGAAAAAACTGTTCTTATGGTGAAAAATGGTCTTGCTTATGGCAACATCCTGCATGAAAATTATCATCCGCTGACCGGCAAGCCTTCCATTATTTATCCGGGCGGCCGGAGCGTGGAAACCATGTGGAATACCTATGCTGCCAGACTGATAATTGAATACGGCGCCGGTATAAAAACATTCAGCCCCCCGGTTCAGGGTAATCTTTATATCAGTCTGTCTGCTCAAAAAGATATTGATTGTGCGGATTTGCGCATCGGACAGTGGCAGATCGATTATTTTTCCGTGCCTGGTTCGAAAAAAAAATTATTACGCTTAAAATGCCGAAAAGGACTTTATCAGGAAAAAGCCGTTATTGAAATCAAGGCCGGGAGTGCTTTGTTTTTTCATACTGAGTTTTTTAATCCGGTACGGGGATTTAAAAAAATAATCTGCTGCCGGGGAAGAAAAGAAATAAAAAATCACGGCATTACCCTCCGCCTGAGATCCGGAGAAACAGTGCGTTTCGAATTAATTCCGCACGAATGGCGAATTGATTATTCCGTATGAACATAAATAATTATTTTTTAAAATGTTAAATTAAAAAAGGTTAATTCTCATTATGAAAAAACTCCCCAATATGATAATTATTCATTCCGATCAGCACAGATTCGATTGTATTAAAGCCAATGGCCATGAATTTATTCAAACCCCGGCGCTGGATCGCCTGGCCGGAGAAGGAGTAAACTTTACCTGTGCATTTACTCCATCGCCTATTTGTTCCCCGGCTCGCGCCAGTCTGATGAACGGCGCCTGGCCCGTACAGCATGGATGTATGAGCATACCCGGCACAGAAATTTTCCGGCCGGCTAAAAAAGAATTCACTCTCTGGTCCAATCTGCTGGCTGAAAACGGCTATCAATTGGGCTATGTCGGTAAATATCATCAGGAATTTGAAGGCACACCGCTTGATTACGGATTCAGCAGTTATCATCCGTTATCGGAGTATAATACCTGGCGGTCGGAAAAAAAATTTGAACCGCTGCCGAGGGAAAACGGCTGGTTTGGCGAAAAGGATCCGTTCGTCAGCCCCCGGGAAACTCGGCTCGCCTGGGGCGCCGGTAAGATTATTGAATTATTAAAAAATTACCACAATAGTAAAATGCCTTTTTTACTCCGCTGGGATCCGGTAGAGCCTCATCTGCCCAATATTATTCCCGATCCGTATTTTTCCATGTATGCGCCCGGCAGTATCAGACCCTGGCCGAATTTCTCCGATGAGCTCAGGGGAAAACCATATATACAGGCACAGCAAAAACGAACATGGGAAGTTGACGGCTGGACATGGGAAAAATGGGCGCCGCTGGTAAGCAGGTATCTTGGCGAGATTTCCCTTCTTGATCACGAAATAGGACGGGTGCTTGACTGTCTTGACGAAACGGGCATGGCTGATAATACCTGTATAATATATACGACTGATCACGGAGATATGTGCGGTGCGCACGGAATGATAGATAAGCACTTTATCATGTATGATGATGTAATGCATGTTCCCCTGATCATGCGTTTTCCCGGAAAAGTCAAAACCGGTTCAAAGTGCCGGTCATTTGTTATAAATGAAATAGATATAGCGGCTACGGTTTGTGATATCGGTAATGTCCGGAAACCCGAAACCTTTACCGGAAAAAATCTGGTGGAGTCGGCCAACAATACCGAACCGGAAGAGAGACAGGATGTTTTCGGCATGTGGCACGGGGGCCAGTTTTCTTCCTATTCCCAGCGTATGGTGCGCGATCGCAAATGGAAATACATCTGGAATATGTGCGCTGAAGATGAACTATATGACCTGGCAGCCGATCCTGCAGAAATTATTAACCACGCAGCGGATCCCGGATACAGGCAGGAACTGCACAGATTAAGAATGCGCATGATTAGCTGGATGGAATCAGTTAATGATGTTATGCTTAACCCATGGACGCGCAAACAGCTTGCGCAAGACCTGAAAGCCTGAAAAAAATCAACAAAAAATTATAATGCAGACAGTGTCTGGCAGCTGCATGCTTTAATTTAAAAAATTCGGAACCTAACCATCTGTGAATTTCTAAAGATATTTCCATAATTACATGCCGGTATTGTCAGACAAAAAATATTTCCATCTCCCTCTAAGAGGGCGGTGGGGTATTGGTCTTATCGCAGAGTACGTATTTTCATTACTTCGACTGTGCTCAGGACAGGTGTTTCGGGTGTCTCAATTTACACACCTGTAGTGAGGCTTCTCGAGCTATGACGGTTTCCGCTCATCTGTCCGCTAAAATTTAGTACACAGGGGCTGGTTTTGTTGTTTTATTTACCCAAGAAATAAATTTGCGCCCAACTATGACGACTCCCTTGAATTTTATTTAAAAAACAGATAGAATAAACCATCATATGACGGGTAATTCATTAAATCTAAGCTCCAGCCTGGAAGATTATCTTGAAGCTATTCTTGATTTGTACGAACAAAACGGCAGGGTAAGAACTACCGATCTGGGCGCAAGTCTGCATGTTGAAAAATCTTCGGTTAATTCCGCTGTCAATAAACTGAAAAATTTCAAATTGGTAGAGCATGAAAAATACGAAGATATCCGCCTCACTGCCCGCGGTGAAAACGAGGCCAGGCGCGTTAAAAAACGCCATGAAATTATTTTCAAGTTTTTGCATGTTTTTTTGGGAGTAACGGAAAGCGAAGCCAAAAAAGACGCCTGCCGTATTGAACATGCTGCCGGGCCGGTGACCATTTATAAACTTTCCAAATTTATTGAATATATCGAAATGCATCCTTTATTAAATAACGAAAAATGGTTTTCTTCTTTCAGCGCTTTTGCAGGGAAAAATAATTTTAGCGATACTCCTGATTTATGATACAAATCGAAAATCTTTCCATTTGCCCCATAACCGGTTGGCAGATAACCGGAAAACCCGGGTGGAATCTTTTATTTAACGAGAATAAAAAATTTTCCTTTTATCTAAGACTGATTGGCGATCGCATCATTTATTGCAAATACCAGGGAAAAATAACCGAACCCTGTCTGGTTAAATGTCTTGAGCTTTTTGATTCTGTGGCGGCAGAGTATTTTCCCGATCAGTCCTATATTTTTTTTGAGGAATTAAACTCATCTTCCCTGCCGACGTTTTCATCCCAGCAGATTATGACTACGCATCACCGGCAGAATAAAAACCGCATTAAAGCCCTGTGTGTTATCGGGGGAAGTGCGGTTTTTGATGTTTTCATGCGTATTGTTACACTGCTTTATCAGCCGCCCTCGCCGGTAAAAACCTTTAAAAACTATCATGATGCCATAAAATTCCTGCAGGTTTCAGGCCTGGCAAACGGTAATGTTTTTTCCCGGATAGCAGATAAAATAAAACAGCCTCCGGGAGAATTTCCATCCAAAAAAAATTATACCCGCCGGGAGGTGCAAAAATTTTCCAATGAATTATTCTATGCAATCAATGCCATCAACTGGCAGCTGCCCGGATATGCTTTTTTTAATTTTTCCGGCGAAAACCCTTTCCGCGCTGTTATTGACGCCATTACGGTATTAAAACATGATTTTGACATGATACTGAATGAAAAGCAGGAAATTATCCAGGATCTTAAAAACAAGGAAGAATGCATAAGGCAGAATGAAAAATACCAGGCCATCGGGGAGCTGGCCGGCGGACTGGCGCATAATTTCAACAATATTCTTTCTATCATCATGGGTAATATTGATCTGCTGAGCGGCAATTTAGCCGGAAACCCCCTGGCTCTCAAGCGTTTAAAAAAAACCGGCGCGGCAGCGGAAAGAGCGGCAAAAATAATCAGAAGTCTGCTTGATTTTGCCCGTAAAAGCGTGCATCTTCCCAAAAAAATCAGTTTGCATGCCGTTATCAATGAAACTTCCGGATTGGCGGAATATTCCATCAGCCGGAATATTATTATTCAGAAAGATCTGCAGGCAGAATATGATTATATTTTTGCTGATCCGGTCTGTATTCAGAATGCAATTTTTAATATTATATTTAATGCGCGCGATGCCATGCCTGACGGAGGCATAATTATTTTTAAAACATTTATATCCGCCCCGGCCTGTGAACCAGCCGACAGCGGGTTTCCCGGGCATATAAACCTGGTGATCAGTGATACGGGGCATGGTATTCCGGAAGAAATCAGTCAGCGGATTTTTGAGCCGTTTTTTACAACCAAAGACAAGGGGCAAGGCAGTGGCCTCGGACTTGCCGGTGTTTACGGTATAATAAAAGAACTCGGCGGACAAATTAAATTTGAATCTTCGCCGTGCGGTACCAGTTTCTTAATCACCCTGCCTCTTTACCGTGAAAGCGGTGAAAACCGCAAACAGCAGCTTCTGCAGCCGGCTGAACCGTTTTCTGCCGGCGGTAATTTTTCCATTTTAATTGTTGATGATGAGAAAGAAGTTCGGGAAATCATAGCCAATTACCTGGAGCTGGAAAATTACCGGTGTTTCCAGGCTGAAAACGGTTTCCAGGCAATCGATTTTCTGGAAAATAATTCAGAAAAAATCGACCTGGTTATTCTTGATCTGATCATGCCCGGTATGCAGGGCAGGGAATGCCTGAAAAAAATCAGACAGACTAAAACCAGACTGCCGGTGATAATAGTTTCCGGCTATACCGGAGACATTTCTCTGGAAGAACTTATTGATAAAAATACGGTTTTCCTGGAAAAACCGTTCAGTTTTGAAAACCTTACATCTTTACTCGGTGCGCTGTTTTCCCAAACCTGAAAAATACTGTTTTTTATTTTCAAGCTCTTCCAGTTTTTTTTCTATTACAGCCCGGTAATCAAGCTCGCCGTTTTCCATACGCCAGGCAATATCTTCCGTAAATTCCAGATCTACTCTCTCCCGGCGAAAGGCATCCGCTTCATTTTTCCAGTAAACAGCTTCATTCCAGTAATTAAGGGCGCATTCATAATTATAACGGGCATAAGCCAGAGATTTGACTATGTCTTCGGCATAGGGTGTATTATAAAACCGGATTTCATGCTTGTCAAAACGCGCTGCCAGATAAACATGGTTCTGGGTCAGCAGATAATAAATGTGCATTACCAGCAGACGCCGATAGCGTTTATACTGATTTTCATTCTCACATACAACAATAGCGTTTAGCGGCGGAGCAAAATCAGCGCGCAGGGCGGTTTGCAGATGCCCGATATTGCGCAGTAAATCGTCGTTGCTGTAATAAGACGGCAGATAATATAAACGGTAAAATTCTTCTTTGTAGCGTAAAAAACGCCGGGCAGGTTCAAAGATTTGTTTGTCTATGGCGCACAGAACAAATATCAGCAGGGGCAGAATAAAAACATGTTTCATGCATTATGATTATCGGGAAATTCAAGAAATTTATTGAAATCTTCAGTGGTATCGATTTCATGCAGCTGATCAGGAATTATTTCAACGCCCACCGCATAGCCGCTTTGTAAAGCGCGTAATTGTTCCAGTTTTTCGGCGTTTTCCCAGGTGGAGCGGGGAAGCCCGGTAAAGATTTTTAAAAAATCCCGGCGGAAAGCGTAAATTCCCAGATGATGAAAAACAGAGGTAAAAAGACAGGAGTCGGAAAAGGTATCGCGTACAAAGGGAAGCGCTGCCCGGGAAAAATAAGCGGCAAGCCCTGCGCTGTTAACCAGTACTTTTACTTTATTGGTATCAAGGTATTGAGCGCGGTCTTTAAAAGGCGCTGCTATGGTACCCATGGGAGCGTGCTCCAGCGCTTTAAGTACAGCCTGCAGACATGAACTGTTGACCATGGGCATATCGCCCTGTACATTGATAACTGTTTCAAAATTTGATCCGGCTGCTTCGTTAATGCGGTCTGTTCCCGAGGAATGTTCTGCTGATGTCATAACAGCTTCAATTCCAAAACGCCGGCAGGCATCAATGATGTCTTTATGATCGGCAGCTACCAGCACCTGATCAGCGCATCCGGTCTTTTGCACGCTGCGGGCGGTATATACTACAAGAGGTATACCGTGTTTTTCGAGCAGCATTTTGTTTTTAAGGCGCGTGGAAGCAAGACGGGCGGGAATACAGGCAAGTACAGACACAGAGGCAATCAGGAGTGTTCCAAAAGCTCAAGGCCCCTGGAAATCAGGTCATCATCGGTTTTTATTTCTGCAGATACGCTTACAGAGGCTGAATGAATGAAAATTTCCGCCTGCAGAACAGTTTTAATTTCATTTTCAATGGAGTTAACAAATTTTTTCATGAATTTTCCGGCGTTTTCGCTGCCTGTTTCCGGGCATAATATGCAATATACTCCGTCAGACAGAGACCCAAAAGTATCGGTTTTGCGTATACGGTGTAAAATTGATTTTCCGGCTTCACGGATTATTTCATGGTAACCCGAACTGTTTTCATTTTTTTTCAGGGAGATAAAGATAACGGATAAATCATCGTTATGGCGCTTGGCCAGATAAAACTGTTTTTCAAGAATTGTGGCAAAATAATGCTTTTGCCAGGCTCCGCTGTTTTTTTCAATATTGATGTTATTGCGTATATTTTCGTAATAAAGATTTTTAATATCGCCCTGCAGGAATTTTATTTCTGTTTCTCCAAGCAGAATCTGGTCTCCGCTTGCCAGCAGAATCGGTTCTTTGGCCGGTTTACCGTTAATTTGCAGGTCTCGGCCGGATTTGCAGGTAATAATGCAGCGATCGTCTTTTCTCTGCAGCAGAGCATGGTTTTTGGATACTTTTTTATCTTTGACTAAAATATCATCATTTTTATGGGAGCCGATAGTGTAGTCTTTGCCTTCTGATTCTATAATAAACCCGCTTTCAGTATGAGAAAACAGCAGTATTTTGCGGTTTTCATCAGGCCCGTTGATTATTACCAGACAAGCGTTGGAATTTTTCATGGCATCACCCTTATTATCAGCATTATAGCATTAAATCAGGAATTTGGTAATATAAAAAGCGCCGAAAACAGCGGTTAAAGACCCTATAAGATTAAGCGCAATGTTAAAAAAGCCGGTTATAAAAAAACCGCTTCGGAAAAGTAAAAGAGTCTCGCCTGAAAAGGCTGAAAAAGTGGTGAAAGCCCCTAAAAACCCGACAGTTAAAAACAAGCGCAGGTAATCGGCAGAAGAAAAGCGTTCGCTCCATGCAGAAAAGCAGCCGATTAAAAAGGAACCGCCGATGTTCACCAGCAAAGTAGCCCAGGGGAAAGAATTATAATGCCCGGTTAATTTGCTGACTGCATAACGGCTGATTGCGCCAAGGCATCCGCCGACAGCTACTATCAGGAATTCCATAAAAATATTTTATTATGGAACAACAGGTCCTGCAAGGGTGCAAATTTATTTCTATTAATAGAAATAAATTTGCACGGTGGGAGAAAAAAAGAGTATGCCCCATGTTGTCAAGCATTTTCTGCGGACTAAAGACGCATACCCAAGAAAAAAATCATACCCGTTCTGCAAGTTTTATGGATTCATAAATTCTAATTGAGGGAGAAAAAAGTATAAACAGTGTTATCTATAATTTTTTTTAAATAGAGTATAATCTCTCATCAAATATAAAAATTGTACTCGGTTTAAAAAGCTTTTAAACCGGCGTTTTCCCTGTCAGTCCGAACAAATCACGCTTGCATTCAAGATAATATAAATAAATGCCGTATGGCACATCTGCCTGAACCCGGTGATCAACATGCGGGATATACCCACCTTCATCAGTAATTTTTTTCAGACGTTTAAGTTCCGTCCTGATTTCGTTTTTACCCTGCAGCAAAAGCATTTTATCAAACCCGCCCATCATGCGCATGCCCGGATGATCGCGCCGCAGGTTTTCCGGATGAATTCCGGAAGCTACTTCCAGCGGAAACATGATGTTAACGCCGTTATTCATCCAGCCTGCAAGCAATGTGCGGAAATCGCCGTCACAGTCTACATATGAAAAACGCGTGCCTTTACTGCGGTAAATATCCATGACCTTTTTATATACCGGGCCGCACTTATCAATAAAAAAAGACGGAGTAACAATCGGTCCGGTTTTAAAAGCAATGTCTTCCCACCAGGCAACAAGATCAACATCGATATAAGCGGTAATTTCCCCGGCCAGGGAAGCGCTTACTTCTGCAAGTGCGGCAAGCATATCGTCCAGCAGATCCGGCTGATCATAAATGCCCATGCAAATGCCTTCAAAGCCCATCCAGTTTCTGATAATTCCGGCAGTGCTTCCTCCCCCGGCGCAGAGAATATAATTTCTTTTCTGCAAAATTTTCTGCAGTGCTTTCAGATCGGCGTGCAGCCGCTTTGGGGCATCGGGCTTCAGTCTTTCCTTGAACGGCTGCCAGGTAGAAAAATCTTTGATCGGAAAATCCAGATAATGCGGAATAGTGTCTGCACCGTTTGTAAAAACCTCGCATTTCACCCGGCTTTGATCATATTTTATGGTATGCCCGGCATTTTGCTCTAAAATTTCTTCCTGAAAAACCGGGTCAATATTGGTATTAGCCGGAATCTGTTTTTTCCATACGTCAAATCCGAAAAAAACATCGGCTTTTTCATTATTATCAACCCAGGAAGGAAGCCCCTCACTGTGCCAGCGGCGCAGGGTATCTTTCCAGTAACCGAATTCCGTATCAATTATGCGATCGATTTTTTTAAAATCCATTATGGCAAAAAAACGCTCCCGCGGACTCATTTCTCCGGGTTTAACATTTACAGGTTCAAATGATTCCTTTTGGTTATAGAGTTCGTCAAATTCTGCAAGTTCCATATTTTTCCTCCCTGGAAAATTTATTTGTAAAGGACTACGCCAGCTTGTAATGCTGTTTTCTGTCCACAAGGCGGACGCGAAACGCGCCGAGGCTTCCAGAAAACAGTATTATAAGCTGGTGTTGTCAGACAAAAAATATTTCCATCGC
>Ga0154543_1007_pt1 | contig 10226 bp, 10 predicted proteins | sample RifGroF1_FD_105686 | JGI IMG/M metagenome (GOLD analysis project Ga0154543, IMG submission 105686) | Spirochaetes bacterium GWF1_41_5
AATGCATAGCATTTTCCTCTACTCAAAACTTACTTTAGGAAGTCCCTTCACAATATCCACCGTCTGCATGCTTACATTTATAATGCTGAGCAGCAAATCCAGAATATACCTCGGCTTGTCGTGTTCTTTCGCCCAATCATTCGGGTCATTCTTGATACCGCTTTCTTTATGAACAGTAATCTGATACCGCTCCATTATCCATTCAATAGCCGACTTGCCATTAACTACATACTCATAAGCCTTTTCCGGAATATTGGAAATAGTAATTTTACTATTATAAATAATTGTGTCTTTCCGGTCTTTTTTTGGAAACCTCATTTTTTCAACCAAATACAAGGATGCTGAGCTTGTCGATGCCCCGTCATTACCTGTAACTTTTAAATCAGGATAAGCGGGTACTTCCTCATAATTGATATGCAGGTCAGCCAGTTTTCGTCCGGCCTTGCTGAACGCCCAAAAATTTTTTACATTCTCTACCAGCGGCAGGCGGGGAAGCATTTTTTTAAGGTCATTAGCAAATGTCCTACGGTACTCAGGGCAGTGAAGAAAACCGTACACATAATAAAAAATATCTTCTTTGGTTACGTTTTTACCATATTGTTTTTTTGCTCTATCAAGAATAAAGTCGCTGATGCTGTCTCTGCGTATATAATCGTTGTCGCCTTCGGCTCCGTCTGCCGCGTCAAACAATGTCGGGGATTCTTTGGTTTTTTCTTCGTAGTAGTAGAGGGGGAAGCATTGGGATTTTTCGAGTGTATCTAAATTAGTAATTTTGTTTGAAATTATAATTGAGAAATCTTTACTTGCGCCAATTCCCGTGATGACAATAATTTTATTTTCCAACTCTTCTCTGGGGAATAATGTGGAACTTAATCCAGGACTTTCTATAAACGGTTTATGAAAATAAAGGTTTTGAATGCAGAAAGGACGATAAAGTGAGTTAGTACAATAATCTTGTGTATAGTTATGAATTACACCATTTTTTACGTCATTTTTTAAGGAACGCGTCCAACTAATCTGTGTTGTGTCATTTTCAATAAAATCAGCTACATCTATATCTGGTTTTTTCTGCTTTTCATTTTGAAATTGCACTTGCTGCTGATTGTAATAAGCAATAAGTCCTGACATTTTTTTACTAATTGTCTTTTGATTATAATTGTAAACCCATGAATCTCGGTTGGTTGAGATTCCTATAGCATAAATACTGAAAATTGTTTGAGTTCTTAAATCAAACTTTTTCTCCGGCGCCATAGGAATATAATTTTCAAACCCCTCATTCCTCTGACTTATCCAGTCGCCATGTTCATTGGGCGAGAGTATTTTCCATGGAATTTCCGGATTAGCTATGCTTTTAAGTTGCCGCAATACTTTGAGTTTTTCTTCGCGCGGCAGATAATCGCCGATGTCGTGATAATAGATAACGGCTTTACTCATGCAAAATTGCTCCTGTCTCTATTTTTTTTTTCACCGCGACATATTTCTGCTTTGAACTTTTCGGTTTGTCAGGCGCCGTCATTTTCAATTTTCCCGCTGCCAAGAGTTTCTGTAAAATCTCCGAGCGGAAATGCTCCCGGTGTTTCAGACCTAAATGTTCCATGATTTCAGCGCCAGACTTGGGCACCGCGCAGAATGCTGTTATTTTTTCCTCATAAATGACTTGCTCGGTAACTTGCTCGGTTAATGGTATTATGATTTTGAAAATATTTTCTTCAATAAATTGCGGTATGCTCTTTGTGTAAATTTCTGAGTATTTTACAATATTTCTTACGCCTATTTCGATACCGGCAATTACCCCGTTATCTTTAACCCCGAGAAGAAGTTCTCCGCCGTTCCTATTCAAAAAAGCGTAGACAGTTTCGTAGACGCTTTTTCCAAGTTCCCTCCCGCATTCCTTGAATTCAATGCCTGTACTTTCGCCGGATTTTATCAGGGATAATATTCTTGATTTCAGCAAATTATCTCCGCTGCCAGGCACAGATTGGCTGGAATATCCTTATCCGTGTTAATCCGTGTCCTGAATTTTTTGACACAGATTTCACGGATTTGCACGGATTAAATTTTCTTCTTTTATTGTTCGTTAACATTTAGCCGCTATTGCTTTGTCAAATTTAATTACTGCTGGCTTGAATTATGCGTTTGTGCGCAGAAGTTAACTTTTGATCATCCAGTATATACCATAAAAATATATGCGTATTAAGAAGAGCGGTCATTCAATACCCCATACGCAAAGTTCTTCATCAGTCATCGGTTTATAAAATTCCTTATTTATGGTTATTTCCCCTTTGGCCAAACCGCAAGGACGATTTCCCTGGAGGTTTTTCTTTTTTACTCTGGTTTCAAAAAGGAAGTCAATAAAATCAATGGCCTCTTTCTGCAAATCTGCAGGCAAACTCTGATATTTATCAGCTAACAGCATAAAAACTCCTTGCATTTTTAGTTAGTATTAATAATATTAATATTTGTTATTAATACTTTTTGTTTAATTATAGCCTGATAGTTTAAAATTATTCAATTCTTTTTTAACCTATTTTTTTGTTTCTCCCATATTTCATAGCCGAATTCAGTCCCGCTGGGAATGCGATTTTTGTGATAAGCGTAAATTTTTATATTATCTTCTTCGGTTACAACAATGCTCATGGTCCCGTGATCAGGTATGTTTTTAGTATAGTAATAGTACCCATCGCCGATATGCTTTTCATTTTCGTTCAGGGTTATAAACGCATGCGCAGTTCCTTCCTCGTATTGTATTATAAACTGATATTTTCTATTGTTCAGATGTATAACTTTAATTTTGTCGCTAATCTTATTGTTTATATAATATTCTTGAAGAGAAGTATAATCATCACGAATGTTTTCTTTTAATAATTTGGTAGCCCCGTTTTTAATTTCTGTCCTGATATATTCTCCCTGTAAATAGGCATATTCACAATGAACATGAAAAATATTTACCAGATCATATATAATCACAGTAATGCAGGAAGCAGCGAAACCGATTAACAAGTTCTCAATTTTACTTAAACACTCATGATTTTTATAAATGACAATAGCAATGAGAAATGATATTCCGGAAAATATAGGCAATACAATTATTACTATGCGGCGTTTCATTCTTTTTACAATATGAATCGCATATTTTCCAAAAATCATTTTAACTGACATAGCCCGCGACAGGTTTTTTATCAGTAAAATGCAGGTGGAATTGATCTTCATCTGTGCTTTCAATATAATTCGATAAACCAACTACTCTATCCATTATATTTTCACAGCGTTCTTTTACGTTTTTAATGTTTTTTTCGGTATTTTGAATTACAAGAGTTTTTTGCTTGCCGGGTAAATTTGGTAAAAATGCCTTAAATAATTGTCTATCGATTTCACGGTTAAAATCAGGGAATGAATACCCGATTACAATTAATATATCAGTTTCCGCAAGCCGTTTGCATGCCTGTGCACGTTCTTTATTATCTTCCCAAGCAAATTGAAAATATGATTTCGCTGAATTATTATGTGTATTTAGATAAAACCGCAATATTCGTTCATTATAATTTGCAAGCGGATCATTCTCAAAATCAATTTCTTCCAATATAGGCATGGGTGTCTCACCAGACATTTGATATCCTATTTTGCCGTTTAATCGGTATAACGGTAGATGAAATTCCGCGTCATTATCAGTTCCTAAATAGTTTTCAATATCAGTTAATGACTGAATACCGCGCAATTTCATTAATGCAAATTCCCATTGCAAATCGTAATTCCAGGTAATAATATGTATATCGTGTTTAAATTGCAGTTTATTGCTTTCTTTTTCAAGCAGTGTTGTTAAAAATGAAAAATAACGATTATCTATTGATGATCTGAAATGATTGATAAGAAGTGAAATATTTAATATTGATTTTACAGTATGGTATTTTTCATTATCTGTAAGATATAAAAATTTTGCATAGGTATCAATAGTACGAAAACCATTTGTTAAATTTTTTAGTATATCATCAATATCGCATTGTATTTTTTTTCGTGTTTCTTCTGGTCTTAGTTTGTAAACTGTATTTTCATTTAGAAATTTTTCAATAGAAAAAATCGTTTTTTTCTCAATATCCTTTGAAAAGTTCTCAAGAAATTCAGGAAATTTCTCAACCGTCGGCACGGCTTTTGCGCTTGCGCCCATCAAATAGGTGATTTTCAAGATTCAAACGTCCTCAAGGTATTTTTCTTGACTTTTTTCATACTGTCCTTTATAATATACTTAGCGACTGGTAAAGACCGTCTTTTGACGATCTACCCTGCATGGGCCGGCCGCTTTTTTATTTTATACCATCCTCATTTTTATCCAATCAGTTATTTCTGCATCGTTATAGTTAGTCTCAATAATATTCATTTTCGCAATAAACATTAAAGCCTCATCATCAAATTTGTTGATTTTTAATCCAAGCTTTTTTTCTTCGTTTTTTCTCAAATAATATGCAATAAAATCAACGAGTTGTATTCCAAAACTTTTTTTTGAATCAATAAAAAAACCCTTTTCAATGATTCTCGTGGTTTTTAGATTAAATTCATTTTCAAATCGCAGTTTCTTTAATGATTTTTCAACATCCAGATAATACTCTTTTTGTTCGTCAAAAATCAATATCCCCTGAGCATCATTCATTAATAAATAAGAATCAACCGCCTTACAAATAAATGGTAAGGCCATGATATAGGGCTGTATTAAAATACCGTGTCCGTAGTTTTTAATACAAAAGTTTTCAAATTTATTTTTAATTATTCTACGGTAAATAATCGGAATCGAATTTTTTTGAAAAAATGAAAATATTTTATTTCTAATTTCCATTCTTTTAATAAAATCAATATTATTAAAAATATTTTTACCGGTTTTTAAATCAATTACATGAATCTCAAATTCGTCCGGTAAAGTAATATATTCTTTAATAATTGAATAAAATTCCAGCTCCAAAGCAAACCATTTCCTTTCATCCAGAATAATAGCTGCAAGTAGAAATATCGGCTGTTGACTGTCTTTAAAATTATTACCGGTATTGCCTGATTCATCAATATATATTAATTTCAATTTATCGCTCTCGTCTTCTTCACCAGCAGTGTAATGGCAATCGGCGTTCGGGAGCCGCTGCCGAATATTTTTCCGCCTTCTTTTCTGGATAACTCGCCGCTTGTTCTTTGGTTCCCCCGCAAATTGAAAATATAAATTGAAGAAAACTCTCTCTCAATGCATGTCCTGAAACCGTCCTGCGAATTGCCGTCAAGCCAGGCGCCGTTTGATACAAAGCAGATTATGCCGTCATTGTTGCCAAGCCTGTCGCTCGCCCAGCGGAAAGCCTTGATGTAGGCATCATAGAGAGATTTGCTGAGGCCGGCATTTGATTCTTTAGCGTATGTGCTTTCAATACGACTGTCAAGCTGCGGGTAACGCTGGTTCTGCGCGTTGTCATTGGCCGATTTCTGCCCGATTGAATACGGCGGATTACCAATAATCACCCTAATCGGAGCTTTCTTTTGTGCATTAACCCTGTCGGAGTTCTGAGGAAACATTTCTGAAAAAATACCGTCACCTGATTCGCCAAGCTGAAAGGTGTCAGTCAAACAAATACCGTTAAAACTCTGATACTCTTTGTCTTTTCCCAGCACATCGTGATAGGCATTTTCAATGTTGACGGCTGCGATATAATAGGCAAGCAGAACAATTTCATTGGCGTGCAATTCTTTGGTAAACTTTCTTTCCAGGTCTTTTTTATCAATCAGTCCGCTTTGCAGAAGGCGGGTTAAAAAAATACCAGTACCGGTAAAGGGGTCAAGAATATGAATATTTTCATCAGAAATACTTCTGCCGAATTCCTGTTTTAGAATGTCATTTACAGAGTGAATGATAAAATCGACTACTTCGACTGGAGTATAGACAATACCTAGTTTCTCTACCATTTTCGGGAAAGCTGCTTTAAAAAATTTATCATAGAGCTCAATCACTATTTGCTGTTTTCCTTCGGCATTATCAATTCCTGATGCTCTCATCCGCACTGATTCATAAAACTTTCCGAGGGTTTCGGTATCTTTTTCAATAGCTTGCGCCTCGAGCAGTTCAATCATAGTCTGCATGGAGACGGAAATAGCGTTATTTTTTACGAATGAATAATCTTCAAAAAGAGCTTCAAAAACAGGTTTGGTAATAATATGCTGGGAGAGCATTTCCACCGCTTCCTGCTCTGTTATGCTCGGATTGATATTATTCCGCAGCCCGCATAGAAACTTTTCAAATGCTTCTGTGTGAGCGCCGTCTGTTTTTATCAGGCGGTTAATCCGCTCAACCTGTCTTTCGGCGATTTCAGCGACATTTCTCGCCCATTGTTCCCAGTATCTGCGGTCGCCAACTTTCTGCACCATGCGGGCAAAGACCACGCCTTGAAGCTGTTCAAATTGCATATAAAGCTGTTCGCTTACAGAATCGCCGTATGGCGCTTTATCTTCCTCAGCTTTTAATACAGCATCGCCGTTTTGATCAAAGGAATATTCAGAGGTTCCAACAAGTATTTTATCGGGTTTTTTTTTATTGAGTTCAAGTTTGTTAACAGTCGCGTTGAACCTATCATCGTGAGCCCGCAGCGCATTTAACACCGTCCAGACAACTTTATAACGTTCGTTGTCATCAAGAGCTTTATCTGCTTCAATATTTGCCGGAACAAGTACCGGAATAATTATGTATCCATAATTTTTACCCGGTGATTTGCGCATCACCCGGCCGACAGACTGCACTACGTCAACTTGCGAGTTTCGCGCAGAAAGAAACATAACCGCATCGAGTGACGGAACATCAACGCCCTCGCTTAAACATCTGACATTGGTCAGAATCCGGCAGCCTTCATTCTGTTCTTCTTTCAGCCAGCCCAGAAGTTCATCACGCTCAGGCGCCGACATAGTACCGTCAATATGCTTTGAACTGACAGAAACCATTTTCTCTTTTTTTTCAGCGGGTAGGGAATTGATATATACTTCTGTCGCTTCATTAAAAGTACTGGTTATTTTTTTTGATACTGTAATTTTGGGGCAAAAAGCAACTGCTCGTTTCATTGGTTCCGGGTCTGTTTCTTTGATACTCCCTTCATCGCCGATAATCTGTTTTGAGAGAGCATTGATACAGCCGATAAGTTTGGAAGCGTCATCAGTATTGATTTCATTTTCTTTGGCGGAAATCATTTTTTGAATAGCGGGAGGTACATCGTTTTCATTCAGGGTAAGAATGAGCACTTTGTAATCTGTGAGCAAAGCATTATCCACTGCTTCCCCGAAGCCGATCCGGTAGATTTCCTCACCGTACATTTCTTTATCATCCATCGAACAAAGAATAACCTCAGCTTGGGCGGCTTTGCTTTTCGCATCGTCGCTGTAAAGGCGCGGAGTAGCGGTCATGTAAACGCGTTTTTTTGATTTTATAAACTTGTTATCGTGAACTTTCACAAATGCCGACATATCATCATCGCCGATTGACACGCCTGTTGTACGATGAGCTTCATCGCAGATGATAAGGTCAAACTCATCAACAATTTTGTTTTTTAGCAGCTCTTTTTGAGCTTTGGCTATTACATCTATTGATTGATAGGTCGAAAAAACAACGGTCATTCCCTTGTTGTATCTATTTTGAAACTGCCGGATTATATCTTTTACATTTGTCGAAGCAGGCAGAGCTAGATCAACAATACTGAAACTGTCGCTATCTTCAATTTTGGTTTTCTTTTTTGAAATTTCAGGGTCAGAACAAATGCAAATAGAATTAATCGGCTCCGCTGCATCTGCCGCCCATTCTCTTAATGTTTGGCCGAGCAAGGCGATGGACGGTACAAGAAAAAGTATCAAACCCTTACCGTTTGTTTCATTTTCAGCAAGTCGTAATGCTGTAAAAGTTTTTCCGGTACCGCAAGCCATTATCAGCTTGCCTCGATCAGAATTTTTGAAATATTCATGAGCTTTTAAAGTAGCTTCTTTTTGATGAGGGCGAATTGTTTTCTTGGCAGTTCTGGCTTTTTCTCCGGATATACCTTCATCAAGTTTCTTCCAGTCGACTGGAGCTGTCTGTAAGTCGTAAAGATTTAACCTGGTTACATAAGGATTCTGGTTTTTTATGGCGCTTGTAGCGTTTGGCCCCCATTTGTTTGTGGTAGAAATCCATAACCTGTGAGCAAATTCTATTGTTGTTCCTTCTTCTCCGACAAAATGCTTACTTGATGTTGAAAGAAATGTATCAACTGACGGTTTATCAATAATAGAATCTTCCTGATAACATTTGCATTGTATTGCCCAGTAATCGCCTTCGTTTGTTAATGCGACCAAATCAATGCCGGTATCTTTACCGCCAAAATCATTTTTACCGGGGAACTGATTCCATAACCAGACATTTTTAAATTTGTATGAATATTTTGTATCTGTTTGCAGATAGGCTTGCATCAACCTTTCAAATCTGTCGCCCTTATCTCTTTCTGAAAAAGAAAGCTTTCGGTATTTTTCAAGAATATTATTAAAACTCATGATTATTTTTCTCGTAATATTTAATTTTAAATCTGGTTTAATAAAGAAAATTTTTTACATTGTGAATTATATCATTAAATAAATACCTCACAAAGTCCTTTTTTGAACAGGAAACAGCGGCGATCAGGGTAGCCGGAATAATCAATTGCGTTGTCTCCGAAAAAAACATCGTCTGTTTATTACTTCGGTAAAAGTCGCGGCAATGGAAAGGAAAATCAGATTATAGGCGGGATATTGCGATTTTTTTAAAAAATATTCTTTAATCCTCTATAATTTATTTTTTAATTTACTTTGCCGGATGAATATTTTTTATCAGCTCTTTAAGCCAATTTTGGGTTTCCAGGCTGAAGTGCCCCGGTAAAAGGCCAAGACAGGCATAACCGCGGGCCGCTTTTTTACGGAATAATTCGCCATGTTCCCGGTATTTATCTTCAGAAAGCAGCGGATCATTTCCTCCGATAAAATCATAATTTATTATACGATGCGGGCTTGACCATTCGCAAATACGGAAATGCGCAATTGTTACCCGGCGCCAATCCATTTTTTCATTAACATTAACATCATAAAATCGTCAATCAGTTTATCATCCAGCACATTTCCCTGCTGGGTATTTTTATCCCGCCTGACCTGCTCTACCCAGGTATTATATTCCGGCTGGTAAAAAAACTGCGGGAAAGAATTCCCCTTTTTTATAATTCCTGTTTCTTCGTTAAAATTTCTCCAGGCTTCATAGCCGCGCGCATTTTCAGAAATAAAGACAGTAACACCTGCCGGCGCATCAATGGTAAGCGTATTTTTCCCGTCATGATGTATGCGCACATCTCCGCGGCCTTGTATGCCGGCAAAACCGGCACGGCCCAAAACAACCGCACTGCCGGAAGTGCTGAGCGCCGGTATCCTTTCCGGAAAATGTTCAAAGCCTGTTTCCTGCTGATAAACATCTTTTCCCCAGAGATTATAATAAGGGGTCAGAACCGGCAGAGCCATGTTCAGAGTAAGACGGCAAGGGCCGCTATGCTGTTTGAGGCTGAGTTAAAAACGTTCTTCCGGATAAGACGGAAGGCTTTCAAGTAATGAATCATTCATGTTTATTTCTCATATTTATAAATTTCGGAATTATGGAATTTGTCCAAATAAGTACAGATTTAATTTTACCTTCAAAAGAATCTTTTACTGCCGACAAAAGGAAACAGATGATGTTTAGTATTATTATTTTCATAAGTTAAGTATAGTAATTATTACAATATTTTCAATGTATCATAAGGCAAAAAGAATGTAAAATCAGGCAGGTTTTATAAATTTTTCAAACAAAAGATTCATTTGTGCCTGAGCTGTTTCCTGTTTCAAGCAATGCATTGCAGTTACTAATCACTACTCCTGTGTAAGTTAGAAATGTCAGTTATGCCGAAAAACCTTTATCATAATAAAATAACTATGTGCGCAGAAAAAAAATCGCAGATTCATGAAATTGCCAAGAAAAACAGAACATCTTTTCCGGCGGTTTCCCGGGTTTTTAAACAGAGCAAGCATGTGTTTGCGGAAAAATGAGCAAAGATAATCTCTGCCATTTATGTGCGTAATGGCATGGGAAAAAAATTCCGGATGTCTGATAGTCAGGGAATCAGTAAAAAAAATAATTCTTAGGAGTATATCAATGAAAATAATACTTTCAGCTTTTTTAGGAGTTTTTATTTTATATGTCG
>Ga0154543_1400_pt5 | contig 10218 bp, 10 predicted proteins | sample RifGroF1_FD_105686 | JGI IMG/M metagenome (GOLD analysis project Ga0154543, IMG submission 105686) | Spirochaetes bacterium GWF1_41_5
ATATATATCAAAATTTTCTTTTGTCAATTTACGGCCGGTGATGTCAGGGAATTTAATCGGCTGGTCAGGCTGGGGCAAAAATAATACCGCTACTAGCAAATGGCAGGTTTATATCTGGGACGGGCAAAATATTGATAATCTTTCCAATAACGATGAAGTAAACGGTTTCGGCGGAGTTAATAACGGCTGGGTTGCCTGGTATGGGCAGACAGCGCGCTCAAAAGAAATCTTTCTTGCGCGCCGGGCAAAAGAATAATTTTTTTCGAAGGAGTCGTCATGTCCGGAGGAACACCCGAAACTATGAAAACAATTAAACCACCCGCTCCGCTGGAGTACACGGAGATCACGGAGCCTGTCGCTCAGGCTTTAAAGTTTGAGGCTAAGGTATTTCTCCGTGTACTCCGTGCTCTCCAGGGCGCAGCCCGGGTGGTTAAATTTATATTTTCGAAGGAGCTAATATGCAAACAAGTTTTAAAAAAATCAACTTTCTGATTATTACATTTTATTTTACGTTATCCGGTTTTACCGGATTGATCGGCGAATGGAAAATTATCAACCTGACGGAAAACAAGGACAATGATTTTCTTCCCGCCATTGACAGCGGAGGTAATATGGCCTGGCGAACTCTAAGGAGTAAAGAATCTATTATTACAATAACCGCAAAAGATAACAACAAAAAGGAATATCCTGCACCGCTGTCTCCTGATTCTATTGAAAAACTAAAATCCAAAGCTGTCAGTTACGGCGCCAATGTTCCTTCCTGCGCGGCTTTTCGCCCGGCAATCAACGTAAACCGTGGAGCATGGGCCTTTTTTGACGGCGAAGATTATGAAATACAGTATCTGGCGGATGGTAAAATCAAAATCATAACGGAAAATAAAACCGAAGACGCCTTTCCGGTTTTCTGGAACGATAAAATTATCTGGTGCGCCTGGGACGGTAATGATTATGAAATTATGATGTATGATAATGGCAAAACAAGTGCACTTACAAAAAATGAAGAAAATGATTATTTCCCCGCCTGCAGCGAAAAACTGCTGATCTGGCAGCAGTGGGATGAAAAAAAAACCACCTTGAATCTTGTTCAATACGAAAATGGTACAATTAGCTTTCTTGACCGTACAAAACTGGTTGCGCCTCTTATTGGAAAAGATTATCTAAAAAATCTGCAGCACATGGCTAATTTTGTCCTGGATATCAACACAGTAGAGCCTGCAGTGTATGATCAGGATATTGTTTTTATCTGGAAAGATATGGATGTTTACCGGGTCGCGTTTTTTGATAATAAAGCCGGTATTTCCGCAAGAATCAATACGGACAATTCGGGCAGGCAGTATTTAGCCAAGCATTTAGCCATGTTTAACAAAAAAATTGTTTTTTCATACTGGAACAGCGCAGTTGAAGAATATGATCTTTTTTTCTGGAAACAGGGTATGAATACAGCGGAAAAAATTATCCGCCAGGGGCATGATTCTTATCCGGCGCTTAATGATACAATTTTACTCTGGCAGGGTTTTGACGGAGCGGACTGGGAAATATTCAAATCCGGATTATAATAATATTGCAGACAGGATTTACTGGAATGCTTAAACATTAATTACGCTTAATGAATACAATTTTTATCTTCCCGGCAAGTCTTTTTTTGTTTAGTATTTATTTACCGAGGAATCCGTTAAAGTTCGTAATTACAAAAAGCTTGACCTGGGTGCAGCATAGATACGGCAATTGAGGCAATCTGCGCATATATATGCTGAAAGATCTGATGGATAATCCAATGAATGATTTAAAATACAGCAAATTTTCTATTGTTGATTCGGGCGGGTTTTCGGGACGGCCGGGCGAAGGCTATACAGTTCCTAAAAAGTCAGATCCGCGAAGCGGAAAAATGAAAACTGCCGGCAAAAATTTTTTCCACCGTATGGTTTCAGAAATAGTCAGGGAAGTAGAAAAAAAATATTCGCAGCTTGGATAGAAATTATCACAGTCATCCTATAAAAAATTAAAAATAATTGAGATGTATAAAAAATAATATGCGTTGACTAAAGAAAATATGCACTTTATAATATATTCATGGCATTTTTAATTGACATAAATAAATTCAAAACAATTATCAAAACAAAAGGATATAATTCAATTAAGGAACTGGCGGCCGAACTTGATATTCATAAAAATACAGTCAGCCGTTTTTTATCCGGCAATCCGGTGTTTTCAAAAAGTTTTGAAAAAATACTTTCCGCTTTGTATATTAATCCCGTCGATATTCTTGTTAATAAAACAGATAAAAAAAATATTGTTATTAACCGTAAAATAGCAGCTTATGTTGATCAAATGAATACGCAGTTTCCCTCTGTTACCTTTATTTTATTCGGTTCCCGAGCCCGGCGCAGCAATAAAAAATATTCCGATTGGGATATCGGCATTTATTCCGCAAAAAAAATAACGCATGCAGAGTATCTTAAAATACGAATGTTCAGCAGAACCCTGGAAGATAAATTACCCTATAGCATGGATATTGTCAATTTGAAAAATGCAGATAATGATTTTCTGAAAAATATATCAAAATCATGGATGTTTCTGGCCGGAAGGCAAATTGACTGGATCCTGTTGCAGGATGAGGCAGCCAATGCCTGAAAAAAAAAAACTTGCCAATGCTGTAAATGATCTTAAAAACGCCCTGAAATATAAAAATAAGGCATTAAAAAATAATTTTTTTTATGCGGGTATTGCAAAATGCTTTGAAACCTGCTTTGAATATACATGGAAATACTTTAAACAATATGCCATAAAAGAAGGACTGGAAGTTTTCAGCCCCCGGGATTCTATCAAGGCGGCAGGGCGCCTCGGTTTGATTGCTGATGTAGAAAAATGGCTTGCATTTCTCGAAAACAGAAATATTGCTGTGCATGATTATCTTGGAATTTCTCATGCGGAATATCTGAAAACCATAAGCAATTTCTACCGGGAAGTCGGCAGGATTAATTTTCCTTGATAATAATTCCAAATAACATCATTAATCCGACAGGCCGCGTATAAATTTTACCGGTGTAATGATATGAAAAACCCTGCCGGCTCTTAATTCACTGTATCTTTTGTGCAGTAAGGAAACGGAATCGAATCCCAGCCGGTAAAAAGGGCGTTCAACCGTATTGATGAGCTCCCGGGTCATCAGGGGGTTATTGTCAATGCCTGTCAGGTAAATCCTGATAATAAAATTTTTGCATTTACATCTGGAGGTTTATTATGCTTCTTCGCCCGCATCATCTGATTGACATCATCGCAGGCATCGGCCGGAGCGATGAAATAAAAGCGCACGATTATGGTCATGCGGTACATCTGGTTATGCAGAAAGTACTGGACAATAGCTGCGGCCGTATCAAATTGATCGCAGCTGCAGATGATATCTGCGGACCATGCGTGCATTTACAGAAAAACAAAAAATGTGATGATCTAATCACCAGCCTGAAACCTCCGCTTTCCAAACAGCAATACAATGACAAACTCGACAGGCGGCTTTTTAAATTTCTGAATTTTCCCGAAGGCAAGATTATGGTATTAAGTGAATTCCTGGAAATAATAAACAAAAATATAGAGGAGACCTGTGTAATCTGCACACATCCCGGCGAGGACAGTCTGGAAAAGGCAGAGGCTGTAAAAAAAGGAATAACTTTACTTGGGCAGAAAAAATAATATTTTAAATTATTATTAACTTGAGAGAGCACAACCGATAATTTTATATTGCACCTCTTTACTGATGTAGCGTTCAAACCAGCGGTTTATTTCTTCATTCTGAATTGTTTGTGAATTTGAGGCATAATGGATCCCCTTTGGTGTTTATAAGGTCTCCTGGTTTTTACTTACTTTACGTGTCCTCATTTTAATCGTTACCAACTTTATTTTTACATATCAACTCAGATTTTAAAATTTTTCTTTTATCATTTAATTTAACAATCTGATTGGATTCTTTTTTTCTCTTGGTTGACTTTTTTAGAACAGGAGCATAGAATAATTTCAAGTCAGCGGAAATTTAATATTCTGATACTTAGTGGAATTTAAAAATGAAAATTTCCCCGCGCCTTTTTTATCCCTATCAAATTCCCGTCGCAGCAGAAGCGAAAAAACGATGGTCACAAATTATTATCGAAAAAGATAAGGTCTATACTTTTTCCCGACAAGATCAGGATTTAGGCATCTATGCCTGTTATGCGCGTTATGAACAATTGCCTGGACTGCCCCTGCATTTTCACCGCTTTTTTGAAATCACCTTGTTACTTTCCGGCGCAGGTACTAATTTCATCGGCAAATGGGAATATCCCATGCGCGCCGGTTCCCTTTTTTTCATCAATCATCTGGAAGAACATCGGGAAGTTATTACCTCACCGACGGTGGAAAAACTTATTTTAGCGTTTCTTCCGCAGGTGATCGAGTCTGGTCTGACATTAGAAACATCTTCCGCGCTGCTCGGTTCTTTTCTTTTATCCGAACCATTCTGCCGTGACGCGCTGGCGTCTTTCAAAGGCTACCTGCTATCCGGCGCTGCTCTGCAGCGGGTTAGCCGGAGCTGGTTGCAGCTTATTCATACCTTTTATCAGAAATCAGACAGGTATAAATCTTTTTTAATAAAAAACCATCTGATTTCGCTTCTCAGCGTTATCTTAGAGGAAAGCATTCTCCGCTCCCCGCTGCCGAAGCGTACCAGCGATACACTTACACCGTGTATTAATTATTTACATACCCATTATATGATGATAAAGGATATTAACGACATCATCCCTCTATCTATGATCAGCAGAGGACATTTCTATAAACTTTTTAAAAAAAATACAGGAATGCATCCGTCCCAGTATCTGAATAATCTCCGAGTTCAGAAAGCCAAGGAGCTGCTGCGGAAAACAACGCTCTCTGTTAAAAATATTACCCGAGAAGTTGGTTTTGCCAATGAGAGTTATTTTCACCGCCTGTTCAAATCAATTACCGGTACCTCGCCTGTGCAATACCGTTATGGCGGCTCAACCGAGGCGAAAATTGTACAATAATATATGACTATAGTTCATTGTTATGTACGATGAATTGAATTATAATGTAATGTGAATCCTGGGTGATATGAGAGGAAAAATGCATAAAGGATTATTTTTAACAGTGCTCTGGTTTTTCACGTCTATACAGGCCAAAGAGCTGGTATTATTTGACGCTGAAAAAAACGCTGTTACCGAATTGGTTAATAAAACCATGTCCTGGGAAAAAGGTGATTTAACGCCGCAGGCGAAATTGATTGAAAAAAATGGGAAAAAAATTGTGGATATAACCTATTCCGGCAGCACAGGCGCCGCCTGGACCGGTATATCTGTAGCTCAGCTTCCTGATGTGCGCGCAGAGCTGGAAAAAAATAAGGGCTCCATTGAAGGAATAAAAGTAATAATTGATTATGATAACGATGATTTCACTAAAATAATAGCCAGCTGTGACTTCGACGATAATACGAGTTTAAGCAAAACCCTGGCGCTCGACAAAGGAACAAAAGAATATATTATCAAAACCGGCTTTAGAAAAGCCGACTTTCCTCCAAAATGGGAACTACTTAAAGATTTCGCTTTAAAAAATTATGATAAACAGAAAGGTCAGACAGCAGGAGAAAATTTAAAATTCCGTCTTAGTAGAATTTCAATGATTGTAAAAGAAGCGGCAAATGGAAAAACTGCGCAATCATCTTTGCAGTTATTTGACGTCAAGAAGACCTATGAGGTTCTTTATACGGAAGATAAAATAAAGATCGACGGCGATTTAAGCGACGCTGCCTGGGGAAAATCGACGTTTTTAGACGGCTATTACGACTTACAGGAACAATTTCCGATAAATGCTGAAAAATCGCCTTTGCAAACCAAAATCGTCTACGACGCTAAAAATCTGTATATAGCGAGCGCCAGCGAATTCCCTGCAGAGCCGCGGGCTGATGCTAAAGAAGACAATGTAAAACAGGTTTTCGGCGACGAGCCTATGGAATATTTTTTCAGCGCGGAAAACAACAATAACCGTTTTATCCAGTACGCCGTAAATTTTCGGGGAATATTTTTTAGTTCCATACGGGAATACGATGCTAAAGCAGCGACGATCACCGCTAAAGTGGATTTTAAAATTGAGCATGAAAAAGCTTTTTCCTATAAAAATAATAAATGGATCGCGGAAATTGTTTATCCTTTAAGCGCCCTGAAGATCGATCTGAAAGAGGACAGATATGCCGGTTTTCAAACAGCCCAGACTTACCATAAAGCGAGGCTTGAAGGAAAACTTAAAACGTTAAGCTGGTGTAAAACACCGCGTTTCCCGGATCCGACTACTTTCGGCCTGCTGGTTTTTAATAGTAAACCTTTCGGCTCCGGGCAGATGGCGCTCCAAAAAATATTTAAAGAAGATAAAAATGAAAAAGCGGATTTTATGTTTATCTTGGAATTAAAGAAATTCCAACCGGGCACATATAAGCTCAAACAGAAACTGGTAGACCGAGCGGGTAAAATAATCCGGGATACAAAAGAAATCAATATAAAAAATTCCAGTGAAATATTAAATCTGGAAATTAAAGATGCGGATAATGGCAACGGCCTGTATACGCATTATATACAGGTTCAGAACAGTGAAGACAGTGTTTGTGTGCTGGGATTTAATTTCCAAAACCAGATGAAAACAGGGGACCTCTTCAGCGCCCGGATATTTCACCCTGAAGTAAAACAGGTTAAATGGGGAACGGAAGTTTTTTACGCCGGAAAACAGGATGTTTTATATGTAGAAGACAAGGCCACGGAAAGGACATTGAAGACCGCCGGAATGTTTATGGAAAAATACTATGGCTATACGGGTAAAAAATTATCTCTTAAAAAGAGCGGAAATATAGAACAGGAAAAAAGCCTGATAATGATAATCCGGGATAGTGTCCTCTGGAGCGCCAAGGAAGAAAAACTCAAACCAGAAGGTTATTATATAAAAATTGCGAATGATAAAGCGCTGTTAACCGGCAGAGATGAATCCGGAATCTTTTACGCTGGGATCACTTTTCTGCAGGCCTTGCGGAATTCGATGAAAATTGAAAAAGACAGCCCTGTTTTGAGCGCGGAAATACTGGACTGGCCGGACATATCGGTAAGGCCCGTAAAATTATTCCATCCCTTGCTTAAAGAGAAATACTGGATAATAAAAGATAAATACACCATACAGGATTTAATGGACTGGACGGAAAAGTACGCCATTAATATGAAAATGAATATTTTCATATTAGATGCCAGCTCAGCGGTAAAATATGAAAAAAATAAAAAACTGAATAATCCGAATATGCCCTACACGATGAGCGATATGAAAATATTTGCCGATTTTTTACGCGAACATTTTGTTAAACCGGGATTCTCCTGGGAAGTCGGCGGCCATGGGGCTTACTGGCTTCTGGGTTATTATCCTGAACTGCGCGAAAAGGGCTGGCAACAGCAGTCGGATGTATCGAACCCTGAGCACAATAAAATAGTCTTCGGCGCCATGGAAGAAATCATTGACACTATGAATCCTGATTATATTTCCGCCGGGTCAGACGAATACTGGCATCATCAAAAAGAAGGCGAAACTGCGGATGAACTGCTATACGGTAAAACCCGGGCACAGGTCTTTCTGGACTTTCATATCGATTTACGGAATTTTCTAAACAGTAAGAATAAAAATATAAAAATGATAATGTATCATGACATGCTTGATCCATCTCACAGCGGTAAAAGGTTTGATGTATATAAAATTACAGACAAGATGCCCAAAGATATAATAGTTGCAAAATGGAGCGCTGAAAGTCAGTATGATCTGACAAAATACGGATTTAAGCTCTGGGCCATGGGAACAAGCTTTTACAGCGGGTTCAGGGAGGTCAAGGATAAACTGAGCGGTTCCGGCGCGACACCGTATAATTTCGGCTATAGAGCGAAATTGGATGCCGCTTCGGTGCCCTACAGCAGAATCAATAAAACCCTGATGCAGGTGAATATCGCCTGGAATTTATTCAACGACAATGTTTACGATGAAACGGCGTTTTTCGAAAGCGGTAAAATGCCGGCTGTTTTTCAGATGCTGGCGGTAAAGGAAAATCCTTATGCCGGAGATAAGATTCAGATAATTGATCTTAAAGAGAGCCTGAATTGTTCCTTTACCGAATATGTCCGAGGAAAAAAAATCGATTATTATCAGGGACTTTCCGATCCTCTGCCTGTTCCTGAAGGAACGCAGACAATCGGAAATATTCCTATGCAGCTGTACGGGGTAAAAAATAAAAACTGCGTTCTTCTGGAAGCGAAAAAAACGGAAATAACCATCGATATTAACGGCAGTTTTTCATCTCTGATCTTTTTGCACTCAATTGAGATCGGGAAACAACCTGATTTTACCTTGTCACAGAATGAAGCAGTAATGTATCCTTTCGGTCTGCCTGCCGGAAATTATATCGTCACATATGCCGATACGTCGGAGGAAATAATAAACATCAGAATAGATAATAATATTAACAGATTGTATGATGATAAAATTATGATCAGAGATGCTCTTAACTGCCGCTACAGATATATAATCACCGACAGCAGAGGCGTAGGTACCAGCTTGCATCAGTGGGAATGGGTCAACCCGCATCCGGAGAAAAAGATTTCAACAGTAACTATGAAACATGATAATGTGATCAATCTTGATGTATTGCTGTTTGCCTTATCCGGACGGGAAGTTAAAAAATAATTTAAGTATACCACAAAGCATCGATAGAAGAGGGTTGATATGAATTCACGTGAAAGAGTTTTATCTGCTTTTAAAAGGCAAACACCTGATAGAGTTCCAAAAATGATATATTATCCCATGCCGTTTGGTAAATATTTTTCCGATCTGGCCAGGAAAAATATCGGTAATGAAGATCCTGTTAAATATCTTAAGCTGGATGTGCATGGATTATTAGGCTATAAAGCAACCAATAAAAAATATGACTTTTCCAGATACCACCCGCGGAATATAAAAATTGACGGCGAAATAAATGAATGGGGCGGAGTGTGGAAAGGCGACCACATCAGTCCGTTCTATCCAATGAAAGATATTACCAATTCCGGGGAGGTGGAGTCATATCCATTTCCCGATGTAAACGCACCCTATAGATGGGAAGGGCTGGAAGATGAAATTAAAAAGATGAAAGCAGCGGGTTTTCCGGCCATTCAGCGTTATGAATGCGGAACATTTGAACAGCTCTGGGATCTGCGCGGAATGGATAATTTATTGGTAGATTTTTTTGATGAACCGCCATTTCTCTTCCCGTTACTAGAGAAAGTATCAGATATTAAAGCCGGGATAGCGGCAAATTATGCCAAAGCAGGAATGGATGTTGTCTGGACCGGGGATGATTTGGGAGCTGAAAAATCCATGCTCCTTAATCCTGATATGTGGCGTAAATATCTCAAACCCTGTTCAAAAAAAATTATTGCCGCCGCCCGGAAGGAGAATCCGGATGTCTTGATAGCTTTTCATTGTGACGGATTTATGGAGCCGGTTATTCCTGATTTAATTGAAATAGGAGTAGATATACTTCATCCAGTTCAACCGGAGTGCATGGATCCGGCAAAGATTAAAAAAAAATACGGCAGTTCAATATCATTCTGGGGAACAATCGGCTGCCAGCATACCCTGCCGTGCGGTAAGCCGGATGAGGTAAAAAGAGAAGTAAAAGAACGAATAGCAACCGTAGCTGCGGGAGGAGGGTTGCTTATTGCCCCTTCGCACTTTGTTTATCCGCCAACACCATGGGCAAATATTATTGCTTTTGCGGAGGCCGTTGAAGAATATGGAAAATATTAGAGAATGAAAAATAAATCAGACATCCGGTACCTGCATCTTTTTAACAGCTGGACATTTAAAGATAATTTGGGTCTTATTATCGAACTTAAGGGGAAGACAATTATCCCTGCAGGTTATCAAGGGCTGCTTAGGCATAAATAGTTAATAAGGATAATAAAATGACTGAAGAAGAAATAAAAGATCTCGCGGTTAAAATAATTGGAAAAGATGAAACTCAATTCGGCCAAGAGCTGAATATTACGCGGTCTCTCGGAATTGGCGGCTGCATGGATACTGCAGTAGCCGGTGACCGCTTATATGTGATCGGCGAAGGGAAACTCCATGTCTGCGATATCTCTGATCCGAATATGCCGAAAAGCCTCGGCACGCTGACAG